>Ga0222419_100294_pt1 | contig 68028 bp, 47 predicted proteins | sample 1B20Ametagenome_FD_182474 | JGI IMG/M metagenome (GOLD analysis project Ga0222419, IMG submission 182474) | Enriched microbial communities from leaf-cutter ant dump, University of Wisconsin, Madison, United States - 1B20A (version 2) | ecosystem: Environmental > Terrestrial > Nest > Insects nest...
TCAAGTTGGCATTCGTGCTCGGCGGTGCTGCTCGTGTGACCGTGATCGTATAGGTCACCTTCGTCTCGCCGTCTGCTGCTGTCACTTCAACCGTGATTGTGTTGTTCCCTTCGCTCAGTGCGATCGGGCTCGAAGCTTGACCGCTGGTGACCGCGGCTTCGTTCACCGTAATCGTCGCACCTGCATCCGCCGCTGTCGGCGTTACAGTAATGCTGTTCACCGTGTGTGCCACGTTTGCCGTGTAGCCAGTAGTGCCGCTTGTGAAGGAAGGACTTAGCGTCACGCCCGGCAATACCAAACCACTCAAGTTGGCATTCGTGCTCGGCGGGGCTGCCCTTGTGACCGTAATCGTATAGGTCACCTTCGTCTCCCCGTCTGCTGCTGTCACTTCAACCGTGATCGTGTTGTTCCCTTCGCTCAGTGCGATCGGGTCCGAAGCTTGACCACTGATGACCGCAGCTTCGTTTACCGTAATCGTCGCACCTGCATCCGCCGCTGTCGGCGTTACGGTAATGCTGCTCACCGTATGTGCCACATTTGCCGTGTAGCCAGTAGTGCCGCTTGCGAAGGAAGGACTCAGCGTCAAACCACCCGATAACGTCAAATCGCTCAAGTTGGCATTCGTGCTCGGCAGTAAAACAATCACTGCTCCGACAGCGGCGCTCTGCGCGGACGCTCCTTTAGCATTCACCGCCGAGACAGTGTATTGATGCGTACCGGCAGACACGTTCTCATCCACGAACGTCTCGCCGTAATGATTCGACTGGATCGTCTCGCCATCGCGATAGACCGTATAGCTGGTCGCGCTGCCTACCGGATTCCAGGACAGCGTCACCATGTCTCCCGCGACACTACCCACCGCCAGCCCTGCGGGCGGCGTTGCGTCCTCGCCGTAAGTCGCGACATCGTCGTAGTATACATAGTTGCCCGCTCCAGCCGCATTGGGCCATAGGTTGGCCAGCGTGATTCGGGTATAGGTCGTCATCGCGCCGGAACCGCCTGTGTAAATCAACTGTCCGTCGATATACATCCGCAAGCCGGTCGGCGAGGAATAATCCCACACAAATTCATGCCAACCGCTCGAACGCGCCACGCCGCTGTTGATCCATGCCACTGTATTGGCCATATACACGTAATGATCCACGTTGGCGGACGTGCTCACACCGATAATCGCGCGGCCCTGGCTGTTGTCCCCCTGAACCCTGACCTCCGCAGCGCCGGCATAGTTGGTCGTATACCCCGCATCATAAAACCAGAGACGAACGACGCCGGTTTGTGGATTGGCGCCGTAATACCGGTCCAGCGACGCATATTCGTCCGTCCCGATCCGCATGCTCTTCGTTTCGCTATGCGCCTGGGCATCGCTCACATACCCTGCTGCCGAGGAACTGTGCCAATACCCCGGCGCGGCTGCCGCGCCAAATTCCGCATTCGTCTTGGCCACTTGCCCGCCGACTGTATAACTTTCAAAATCCTCCAACGTCATAGTTGGAGCGATACGCGCAATTACTGCCGTGTATGTCCGCTTCGTCGCCCCGTCTGCCGCCGTCACTTCAACCGTGATTGTGTTGTTCCCCTCGTTCAACTCAATCGAAGTGGACGCCGCGCCGCTGCTTACTCCAACTCCGTTCACCGTGATCGAAGCGCCTGCATCCGCCGCTGTCGGCGTAACCGTTATGCCGTTAACCGCATATGCCACGCTTGCCGTGTAGCTCGTCGTATCCGTATCGAAGGAAGGATCCAGCGTTACGCCGCCCGATAACGTCAGATCGCTCAACCCGGCATCATTGCTCGGCGGCAAAACAATCAATGCCCCGACAGCGGCGCTCTGCGCGGACGCCCCTTTAGCATTCACCGCCGAGACGGTGTATTGATGCGTACCGGCAGGCACGTTCTCATCTACGAACGTCTCGCCGTAATGATTCGACTGGATCGCCTCGCCATCGCGATAGATCGTATAGCTGGTCGCGCTGCCTACCGGATTCCAGGACAGCGTCACCATGTCTCCCGCGACACTGTCCACCGCCAATCCGGCAGGAGGCGTTGTGTCTGTGCCGTACGTCGCGACATCGTCGAAGTATACATAGTTGCCCGCACCAGCCGCATTGGGCCACAGGTTGGCCAGCGTGATTCGGGTATAGGTCGTCATCGCGCCGGAACCGCCTGTGTAAATTAGTTGTCCGTCGATATACATCCGCAAGCCGGTCGGCGAGGAATAATCCCACACAAATTCGTGCCAACCGGTCGAACGCGCCACGCCGCTGTTGAGCCATGCCGCCGCATTGGCCATATACACATAATGCCCCGCGTTGGCAGCTGCGCTCACACCGATAATCGCGCGGCCCTGGTTCTGAACCCTGACCTCCGCACCGCCGGCATAGTTGGTCGTATACCCGGCATCATAAAACCAGAGACGAACGACGCCGGTTTGCGAATTGGCGCCGTAATACCGGTCCAGCGACACATTTTCGTTCGCCCCGATCCGCATGCTCTTCGTTCCGCTATGCGCCTGGGCATCGCTCACATACCCTGCTGTCGAAGAACTGTGCCAATACCTCGGCGCGGCTGCCGCACCAAATTCCGCATTCGTCTTGGTCACTTGCCCGCCAACTGTATAACTTTCAAAATTGTCCAACGTCATAGTTGAAGAGATGCTCGCAATTACTACCGTATATATCCGCTTCGTTATATCGTCTTCCGCCGTCACTTCAACCGTGATTGTGTTGTTCCCCTCGTTCAACTCGATCGAAGTGGACGCCGCGCCGCTGCTTGCTCCAACTCCGTTCACCGTGATCGAAGCGCCTGCATCCGCCGCTGTCGGCGTCACGGTAATGCTGTCCATCCCATTCGTTACGATTGCGCTGTAACTGGTCGTACCAGCGGTAAAAACCGGACTCAGCGTCACGCCGCCCGACAATGTCAAACCGTTCAAGTTGGCATCAGTGCTAGGGACGGAAACAGGCTTTGGCGTATAAATCCGGAAGTTCGACTTCACCGCTTCCGCCCTGTTTTCCACTGTCAAATCGACATCTCCGGGATAGATACCTACGTTAAATGCCCGGTATTCAAATGACGACCACCATGACTCATCCACATAGACGAATCGCGTCCAGACATTGTCCGGCCTTCCAGGCGCCGCTTGGCCTTGAGCGACCCAGCCTTCAGGTCGATACATATAACCCGGCGCCACTTCGATAATGCTTCCTACCGGAATATCCTCAACAGTAAAGCGTTCGCCAGACGGAACCCAGCGGTTCGAATAGGGCGGTAAATTCCGTTCAATAGGCGGGTCCACCAAATATCCGCCATTCACCGAATTCCAATAGCCGATTCCATCCGGTTCCCAATCGAATGTATCGTACAAATCCGGGGTAGCCGGCCCATCTTCAAAGCTTGACTCGCTTACCGCATAGGGCGTTTGTATCGCATTATTCACCGCTTCTTTTATAACTGGCAGTAAATATGCCGGAATTTCCGAAGTGCTTGGCACATCGCTTAAATCGTCAATCGGCCATCCCGTAATCGCTTTCAGCCAAGTCATGGCGGCAATATAACGACCCAGATTATAGGAAAGATGATATCCGTCCCGAGTCAATGTATCTCCGATATAGCTTGTCCGCACATTTTGAATCGCCGTTCCTGTCGGAATTACGAGATCGAATATCGGCCTATCGCTGACGATTTGCTCCTGCACCGTCGCCGTGATGGCATTGTACATCGTCATCTGGGCATTATCATACCACGGAAAATGTTGATGATCGCTGTCCTGCTGATACGCCCAGGTCATGTTCCATGCCAGTCGGGCTTCGCCGTTCGTTTGATGCGCTTTGATGTACGCAACCAACTGATCCAGATCATCATTATACGTTTCAGGCAGACCGCTCTGCCCGCTGAGTTGTTGAAGGACAATAACATCCCAATCCTCGTCTGTAATGCCGTATTCCATCGTAGTGCCGGGTCGGGAATTCCATAGGCCGTTATCATTTTTTTTGTATTCGTAATCCGCGTTATTGTTCGCGGCATTCCCCCAATGGAGAGTGAGATTACTGGAGGGAATATAAAGATGACCGATAACCACCTCACCGGCCCCCGCGTCCTTGGCGACACGATACAAATGCTCAACGCTGTCATCGCTAAAGCTGTTGCCGATTGCCAGCACCTTTAATGTTCTTGCTTCGCCTGCAACCGTCTTCGGTACAAAAAGTGCATACGCAGCAAGCATCAAGATGAGCACGGCCATTCCTATATGACACATGCGGCTCTTCCGATAACACATGAATGAATCACCTCTTAAATTGGGTTTATAATATATTTCATTGTATAAATAATATCATTAAAATTTAAAGTGTAAATAATAATTTCTAATAATTAAAATAAAAATAAATAGTGCGCTATAAAGACTGTAAAACCGCCTCATAACGCACTTCCCCATATGCCTCTATAGCTTCATTTTATTATTTCTAAATATAAATTATAAATCCATAAAAAAAACGATACCTATCTGAAATCGGGCGGAATTCGGCGAGCCACACCTGTCGAAATCGCCGCTTTGATGACCTCTTTTCGAATGTTGACAACAACCTGTTCATTGAAAATACTGGGAACGATGTATTGTTCGTTAAGCTCGCTTTCCGATACAACGTTTGCAATCGCATAGGCCGCCGCCAACTTCATCTCATCGTTTACTTTTCTCGCTCGGCAATCGAGCGCCCCCCTGAATAGCCCCGGAAACACGAGCACGTTGTTAATTTGATTGGGAAAATCACTTCTGCCCGTGGCAAAAATTCGCACATGAGGAGTTGCCAACTGAGGATCAATTTCCGGCACGGGATTGGCCATGGCGAATACGATTGGATCGGCAGCCATACGACGCAGGTCCTCGACCTGGAGAACATTGCCCCTAGACACCCCGATAAATACATCGGCTCCCTGGATGACATCGCGCAATGAGCCCTTTTCCGCACCTGTCTGCGACTGATCAGCCAACCATTGCCACATGGGATGCCCATATTGGCCGCCCCGCACGATCGCGCCTTCCTTGTCCACCGGAATTAAATGTTTCACACCCGCATTAAGCAACATTTTGCATATCGACACTCCCGCCGCCCCAATCCCGTTCACAACAACCCGCACTTGGTCAATCGGCTTGTTTACAACCTGCAATGCGTTAAGTAATCCAGCCATCACCACAATGGCCGTTCCATGCTGATCGTCGTGAAATACAGGGATGTCCAGCTGCTCGGATAACCGCCTTTCAATTTCAAAACATCTCGGCGAGCTGATATCCTCTATATTAATCCCCCCGAAAATTGGGCTCATGACGGAAATCGTGCGAATAATCTCCTCCGTGTCTTTCGTATCCAAACATATTGGAAAAGCATCGACATCCGCCAGTTGTTTGAACAGCATGGCCTTCCCTTCCATGACAGGCGCAGCCGCATAGGGTCCGATATCGCCAAGTCCAAGCACCGCGGTTCCATCCGATATAACCGCAACCGTATTCCGCTTGATCGTAAGTGAGAAAGCTTTGCCTGGGTTCCCCTGAATCGCCGTACACACGCGGGCCACTCCCGGCGTATAAACACGGGACAGATCATCGCGATTTTTGATGCGAAGCGTTGGCTGGATAGAGATTTTACCTCCCAGATGTGCCAAAAATGTGCGATCCGACACATTAATCAGGCGAATACCGTCCCGAACGCGCAAGGATTGAACCACTTGTTCCTCCGAAACTTCCGGCAAATTCACAGTGATGTCCCGGACCGACGTCTCCTTCTCCGAATAGATCATATCAATGGATATGACATCGCCGCCGTTGTTGCTGATCATCGAAACGACTTCTGCGAACGACACCAGCCTCTGCTGGATTTCAACACGTAAAATGATGCTTGTCTGCGACAAACTTCATCCCCCTCATCGTTATGTATAAATAATTTATACAATAGAATATATCGAATGTAAAGCTTGTATTAAAACTCACAGACACATGTTTTTCTTTACATAATGAACGTGAAAATATATAATTTTATTTGATAAATTAAATTAAGGAGGATTAATCGAAATGAGTGTTGAAACTGTCACTTACGGCCATTTGATAGATGGAGTTTGGCGAATTCCAGGGACGACTATTCCCGTATTGAACAAATTCACCGGCAAGGAGTTCGCACGAATCGGAGCCGCGTCAAGGCAAGATGTGACGGATGCTGTTTCCGCAGCAGCGGCAGCTTACAAGAGCCGTCCAATCAGCCCTTACGACCGGTATCAGATCTTGATGCGAGCTGCCGAGTTGTTCAAAGACCGAAAAGAAGATCTGAGCCGGATCCTCGTAACCGAAGCCGGCAAGGTTTGGAAAGATGCCCGCGCCGAGATCGACCGCGGTATCCAAACCTTCATCGCGTCTGCAGAAGAAGCCAAACGAATTGCCGGAGAAGGTATTCCTTTGGCTCAACCAGGCCACGAGCATAAACTGGCCTTTACGGTGCGGGTTCCGGTCGGTGTCGTGGCTGCGATCAGCCCTTTCAATTACCCGTTTAACCTGACCGCTCACAAAGTCGCTCCCGCCATTGCAGCCGGAAACGCCGTGGTCTTGAAACCTGCCGCGGCGACGCCCGTTATCGCATGTGTTATGGCGGATATTCTTGCGGAAGCCGGCTTGCCCGCCGGATATGTGAACGTAGTCAATGGCGCCGGACGCGATACCGGGGAATATTTGCTCGAAGACGACCGGATTTCGCTATATACCTTTACCGGAAGCCCCGAAGTGGGGCAACATGTGAAGAGCAAAACAGGCATTCGCAAAGTAACGCTGGAACTCGGAAACAACTCTCCAAATATCGTTCACGCCGACGCTCCCGATGTCGGCAAAGCAGCCGAACTGTGCGTCAGACACGGTTTCTCCAACGCCGGACAAACATGCATTTCCGTTCAGCGCGTCTATGTCCACCGGAGCATTCTGGAACCCTTCTTGCAGAGTGCCGTTGAAGTCGCCCGAAGCCTGGTCGTCGGAGATCCTGCTGATCCACTGTCCGACATCGGGCCCATGATTTCGGAGAAAGAAGCGGAGAGAGCCCACAGTTGGATTCAGGAAGCGGTCTCGGAGGGCGCTCGGATCGCAGTCGGAGGACAGCGGCTAGGCGCCGTGCTTCAGCCGACCATTCTGGTGGATGTGAGACCGAACATGAGGGTCGTCTGTCAGGAAGTATTTGCTCCTGTCATCAGCATCCTCCCTTATGACGATATTCAAGAAGCGTTCAAACAAGCTAACGACAGCCATTTTGGACTGCAAGCCGGCGTATTCACTTCCAACCTTCAGTTGGCCATGCAAGCTGTGCGAGAACTGGAATTCGGCGGCGTCATCATCAATGATGTGTCAAACTATCGAATTGACGCCATGCCCTACGGCGGGATCAAGAACAGCGGCATCGGCAAAGAGGGACCTCGCTACACCGTGCAGGAAATGACCGACGAACGACTGGTAGTCATCAATCTGTGAATAACGGATAAAGGAGCGTGAGGAAAATGAGAAACACATGGGAATATCATTCATCGAGCCGCATTATATTCGGTTGCGGGGCGATTCACAATCTGGCTTCGGTCATGCACAGTCTGGATGCAGCCAATCTGTTGTTGATCACAGACCCCGGCATTAAACGCGCAGGCATCGTAGATCGCGTCGTTCACTTGCTTGAACAACAGGGCTTGCATGTCATTCTGTTCGACAAAGCTGTGCCCGAACCAGCCGTTCAAACGGCTTTAGACTGCTATGAAGTCACCAGACTTCACAAGAAAATCGACGCCGTCGTTGGCTTGGGCGGCGGAAGCAGCATAGATCTGGCCAAGATCGTCGCCGTACTGCTCAAGTACGGCGGCGCGCCGCTGGACTATGCAGGAGAGAACAAGGTGCCAGGGCCGATATTGCCGCTGGTCGCCATTCCGACAACGGCGGGCACCGGTTCAGAGGTCACTTCCATCAGTGTGATAACCGACAGCGACAACCATCTCAAGGTTGGCATTTCCGATCATCATTTGCGCCCGCTCGTTGCGCTTCTCGATCCGGAATTGACCATCGGACTCCCGCCGTACGTCACCGCATGCACTGGCATGGATGCGTTGTCTCATGCGGTTGAAGCGTACACCGCCAAGGACTACAAATACATTCAGGCACAAGGAAGCTTGATGTCGCAAGGGTCTTTCCCGCTTACCGACACGCTTGCGCTGGACGCCATCCGGCTCATCGCCAACCATCTGATCACCGCCGTGCAGCAAGGCAGCAACCTGGAGGCCAGATCGGGCATGATGCTCGGCAGCTTAATGGCGGGAATGGCTTTCTCCAATGCCGGCGTCGCCTTGGCACACGCCCTTGCTTACCCGATCGGCGGGCTCACCGCCTCCCCCCACGGCGAACTGACAGGCTTGCTATTGCCGCATGTAACCAGGTACAATGCCGCCGTATCAAAGTACAAGCTGCGCCGCATTGCCGAAGCTTTGCTGCTGCCCGTGGACAGGCTAAAGAACAACGAAGTGGAATCAGCGGTGTTTCATGCGCTTACCGAACTTCTGGTGAGGGCCGGATTGCCCGTCTCACTGTCGGCTATCGGAATTACCAGAGAAGCGGTTCCTGGCATCGCCGAAAAGTCGCTGCTGATCGACCGCCTCATACGCGGAAACCCCAGAGTGCCCAATCAAACTGAACTTGAAGGTCTTCTGTACAACGCGCTGTAGCCCTGTTTGACTGCAGACGACAGACATCAATCGATTATACAAAATCCGATTCGAAATGAATCGGATTTTGTTATTGAAATAAGATCTCCTGAATTTTGTTGAAAGCCTGGCAATCCGGTAAGGATCGCCAGGCTCCGATTATTTGGGATCATGCAGACGTTTGAGCAACGCCAGACCTTCCTTCCGGAATGTTTCCGGCACACTCTCGGGGTAGGGAGATGTGCGCATTTCATAACCGCCGAGACCGTCCTGGTACGCTCGCGGAGAAGGCAAATAAGAAGAATAATGGTTGCACAAGGCTGAACAAACCGTGTACTTGAATGGCGACCCGTCGAGAAAAACTTTTCGGTATTCGTGGAACACCTCCAATGACGTGGAGAATATCGCCAATTCCCCCATGCGTATGCCGACCAGCACAATCAAATTTTTAGCGCCGCTCTTTACCGGAGCGTACACGCTTTTACTTTCGATGCTCAGCGGCACCGTATTGACGGGAACAGTCTTTGTGATAGCTTCCATGATGTCGTAATACAGCTTTCGGCCGAATGTTTTCACCATATGATACGTGTCGCCAATCTCGCCACCTTCCGGTCCGCCGCCCAGCGGTCCGACATCACCGGAAAATCCTTGCAAGAATAACGCTGCGAAGTTTTCCCGCTCCTGAGCCTCCCACCGCTGCATGGCGAGCCCCATCACTTCCGAACTGACCCGGTCAGGCGTATTCCACAACACCGTTCCATGAACGGCTGCCTGCACGATGCTGCCAAGCAGCTTGCCCTTGCGATCTTCGAACAGGAGCACGTCCATCTCGCGATCGACAGGCATGGTAAAGTTTGGCTTCAACCACGGTCTGCGATTGGCCGAGATTGAACATTTCCCCTTGGCTGCACGCAGATGAACGGGCTCCAGGCGCCCGCTCACTTTCTGGATCTCTTCCGTAATTCGAGTCACATATTTGCCTGACAAGAATTTGGGGGCGCTATGCGTATGGGTTGAGAAAATTGCAGTCGATGCGATAGTTGTCCCGGCTGCTTTGGCCCATTGCGACTTGGCAGATTCCGGAAGGGACTGCTGATTGGTCAAACACATATCCAGATTGACGAACAGCACAGTGGTGTCGCCTTGCTGGAACAGCGCAATCCGCGCATGCAGATCATCCAGTATCCCTGTCTTCGGGTCAGCGACATTCATATCGCTGTAAGGTGCCAGCACCGCTTTTTCCTCTGGCGTGATCTTCACTTTGCCGAAGGCCGCGCGCAGATCATACGTTTTCTTCTGCTGCCCGTCGCTGGCGTCTGCCGTCTGCGTGACAGACGGCAGGCCGCTCAACGTTAAGCTGCTCATCAACCCCGCTGCCGCCAACACTTTAGCGCTCTCCACCAGAAATTCACGACGACTGTATGATTTCCCCAACAGACTGCCTCCTCAACACATCCATTTACCGAACGAGAACATCCCGCACTGCCGTATCCGCGCTGTACACCTTCAATTCATCCACATAAGCCGCGCTTTTACCGTTTGCTTTGGGCCAATAATTGCCGAAACCAATCTGCGTAAAGGAAGTAAAATCGGCAGATGATTTAATCAGCCGGCCGTCCAGATACATGTCCAGAGCGGAGCCGGATGAATAATCCCACACAAGTTGATGCCAGCCCGTACTGCGGGCGATGTTCGTCAATTCCCATCGGGCTCCGGCCAGCAACGCATACCGATCCGGGTTCAACTCGGTTTCTACGCCAATAATACTGTACAAATTACGTTGATTGGTGTCCACGCGACCGCCGACGGAATAATCCGAGCGAAACGATGCGTCATCGTAAAACCACATGCTCACGATTCCCTGCTGCGGCGCAGCATATATGCGAGTCAGCGTATTGGCCTTATTGGCAATCGGCACCCGAACACTCTTTTTACCGTCATGCGAACGATCATTGCTCACTGCGGCGGCGCCAGCCTGGCTGAGCTTCCACGGAGTACCCAACGCTCCTTCGAAATCAGCGTGAAATTCTACTTTTACCTTGGCGCCGATGACCTGGCTCAGGCCGGTGTCCTGGATCGTCTCCTCTGATGCTCCCTGCTCCAACTCCTCCTCCGGAATCCGGTAGCCCACGACCGCCTGAACCGCAATATCCCTGGCATACACGGCAATATCATCGAAGTAAACCGAATAGCTTCCGGCTTCCTTCGGCCAATAGTTGCCCAAGCCGATTTGCGTGAAACTGACAAAATCATTGGAAGATTTGATCAACTTGCCATCCAGGTACATATCCACATGCGACCCTGACGAGTAATCCCAGATCATCTCATGCCACCCCGTGCTGCGGGCGATTCCCGTCACCTTCCACTCTGGCCCGGCCAGAACGGTATAATAATCCGGACTAAGCAAGGTTTCCACACCAATAATGCTGTACATGCCGGTTTTATTGGAATCAACGCGACCGCCCACCGAATAATGTTCGGTAATGGAAGCATCGTCGTAGAACTGCATACTGACAATCCCGTTCTGCGGCGTATCATACCGCTTGGTCAGCACTTGGACAGCAGCATTGACCGGAATTTCAATACTTTGTTTGCCGCCGAATGCCTGATCCGAACTGATGCGCCCTGCCCCGGGGGCGCTCCGTGTCCAACCCTCCTGCAATTTGCCTTCAAAGCCTTCATGGAACAAAGACGGCAACTTGACCGCAGACTGGTCGCCTATCTCCGTCTCGCTCGGCATAGCAGGCTTGTCTGCCACATAAACAGGGAAGCCCATCACTTTATCCAGCGATGCGTCCGCCCCATAAATCGATACATCATCGAAATAGGCAGTTGCGGTACCTTTCTCTTTGGGCCAAAAATTGCCGAAGGCAACCTGATTGAATTTGGAGAATTCATTGGTTGATTTTATCAACACGCCATCGATATACATCTTCAAGCCTGTCCCGCTCGAATAATCCCACACCAGTTCATGCCAGCCCGTTGCACGTTCGACCGAGGTCGCCTCCCATTTGGGACCTGCCAAAATCGCATAATGATCTTTATTAAATCCTGCCTCAACGCCGATCACGCTGAACTTGCCGGCCTCTCCCGCATCCACGCGACCGCCGACCGAATAGTTGCTCGTCAATTCCGCATCATCGTACAACCACATGCGTACAATGCCTGTTGTCATGTCCGGAAGTGCTTTTCTCACAATATCCGCTTGTTCGTTGATGACCGCCTTGTAGCTGCCGCCTTCGCTGAAGGAACGATCGTTCTGCAAGGAACCGTTGCCGTCTTTGGATTTTTCCCAATTGTCCAGCCCCGCATCAACAGCAAACGAATCATGGAACGAAGGCTCGGGGAAGACGATTGCCGCTCCCTGGTCGCCGGACGTCAATGCCAGACCATGAAATAGATTATACGCTCTTCTGATCAGCGAAGCTGTTTCGGCGCGAGTTGACGGGGCGGTTGGATTAATCTTGCCGTTCGATCCTTGAACAATGCCCGCCTGCACAAGAAGCGCCACACTATCCTTGGCATAATCCGCAATGCGATCCCGATCCTCGAACGCATCCAGCGCCTGACCGGAAAGCCCGTCAACCGACAAGACGCCTGTGCGCAACAGCGTTCTGGCGATCAGCACCATCTGTTCCTGACGCGAGATTTCGGTCCGGGGCAAGAACAGGTTGTCTCCGACTCCGGTCGCAATGCCGAGCGCTCTCGCCGTTCCCACGGCCTTATAGAAGTACGCATTCGCGTCCACATCGGCAAAGTTGGAGGACACCGCTGCCTCCAGTTCGAGCGCCTTCGTAAGCAGCACCAGAAAATCGGCCCGTATAATCGAGCGGTCAGGCGCATAGCTGTCTTCAGAAATACCATTGATGACTCCTCTGGACGCCAGAATTTCAACATTGCGCTGCGACCAGTGCCCGGCGATATCCGCGAAGGAACGAACGTTATACGCAATGGCAAATTGGCTGAAATGATCAGTTCTAAATACAACTCCGCCTTTATCGGCGCTGTAATGTCCGCTGGACATTACCGTCTGTTCGGCTCCCTGCACATGTCGAACAATCAGATACTCCTCTGCTCCGCGCTCCGCCGCAGAGGGCGTGTACGGAATCGTAACCGTGATCGGCGCAGCCGAGTCATGCCACGTATAGGGCAAACTGTCCAGACTGATTTGCAAATCGACCACCGGTCGATTTCCGACGCCCGGCCTGACAGCAGGATACAATTCGGACAGAACTGATCTGTCAATGGAAATCGTGATGTTGCCGGCATCTGCAAAATCCGCTCCGGCAAAAAACAGATTCGGAATTTCAAGCGTGCCCAGTTCTGTCTCCACGATCAACTGAACATCTGTATGCTCTCGAAAAAAATCCAGGGGCAGCGTCTGCTGATAAGACTCAGCTTCTGCAATCGGATTGATACGAAGCACAATCGTCTTCGTCCCCTGCTCGTAGTCGGGCGCTTGTTGGCTCAGTTGCTCCAGAACGTGCCGCGCGACCGAAGCTTCAGCCGCAATTGCCCCCGATTCTTCCTTAACGATCGGTTCTTGTACCAGCACATTTCCGTTCATCCCCGGATAAGCAGAGTCTCCCCCGCTCCCAGTCGAAGTTCCAGGCGTTTGGCTGCCTCCTTCGGGTGTTTGGCCGCCGCCTCCAGGCTCTTCTTCCTCCTCGTCTTCCTCTTCGGGCACAACAAAGCGAGTCTGCGTCTTCGTCAAAGCCCCAGTAGCGCCCACCTGAACCGTGTAAGTCCCGACAATCGGCTTCAGTACACCGAACGCGATAGCAAATGCGCCCGCAGCATCGCTGTCAGCCTGTGTAACATGCTCAATCTGACCATCGGGACGAAACACAAGCACGCTGACATTGACTGCCTCGTTCGGGCTGACGCTGCCGGTTACCGTCACCCTTTCGCTGTCTGCATCATAATTTGCATGCAAGTTATCAATGACGGTATTCGCTGCAGCTGCAACGGTTGTGCACAAAGAGCCGAATATCAACGCAATCGATAACATCATTACGATTATTTTCCTCACGGGTTCACCCCTTCATCTTGCTTAACCCCCAGCCGGTCGCAAGGCATCGGCCGGGAGCGTGCTTCTAATGCTGCTTGCTCTCTAAATTCCCGGCAATGTATAGGTGCCGGACAAGGGCTCCATGGTCGTATCGCGCAAGCTGGCGCCCCGCCACAGAAAGGCCTTCACACTGTGGCCGCTCACATCGTCAGGCAAGCGGAAGCCCGCATGCATCGTATCCGTTTCCCCAGCGGCAATTACTTTGGATACATAAGAAATATTCATCATACGATCCTGATCATCATATAGCGCCACAATGAACAACACTTCTTGACTGTAGGTATATTGACTCGTTACGACGATGCCGGCATCAAGCAGCGCTCCTGCCGTCAACTGTGTGGCGTCCGGATTGTCCCCGACAGCAAAACTGACCGATATATCAAAATCAGCGGCTCCTGCAACCGACAAAGTGTTAAATGCGATATCCGCCCCCATTGCTGTTTCCGCACCGTCCGCAACCGATTTGACGCGAAACGTATAGTCGGTATTCGGGCTCAATCCGGTCAATTCAGCACCATATACGCTGCCGGTCACGGACATCTCGCTGTCAAACAATGTCTCGACGGCTCCAACTACGCGGTATACCTTGTAAGCCTCCGCACCAGGAAGCGCCTTCCATCGCAAGTCGGCGCGATCAACGCCAAGCGTGTCAGGCAAATATACCGCAAGTCCGGACGGCCAGTTCTCAGCATCATCCGCATCCAGCAATTGGATCGACTTGCTGGCCGTTAATACCGGGTCGGCTGTCGTTGCGACCAACGTAATCGCACCGACCGCAGCTGCGCTGGATACTGTCAATGTTCCGCTGGCCCCATTCAAAGACACACCGGCGACCGGATCCGCAAGCGACCATTCAACTGTCGGCTGATCAGGAGCGATCGTATACCGGGCTTGATAGGCATGCGCAACGGACCCCGCGGGCGGGATCACGATGCCATCCGACCCGCCGATTGCCAGATCCCCGACAATCGCTGCGCCTGCCGCGGCGCTCTGTGCGGATTCCCCCTTGGCGTTCACCGACGAGACGGTGTATTGATGCATACCGGCAGGCACGTTATCATCCACGAACGTCTCGCCGTAATGATTCGACTTGATCGCCTCGCCATCGCGATAGATCGTATAACTGGTCGCGCTGCCTACGGGATTCCAGGACAGCGTCACCGTGTCTCCCGCGACACTACCCACCGCCAGCCCTGCGGGCGGCGTTGCGTCCTCGCCGTAAGTCGCGACATCGTCGTAGTATACATAGTTGCCCGCTCCAGCCGCATTGGGCCATAGGTTGGCCAGCGTGATTCGGGTATAGGTCGTCATCGCGCCGGAACCACCTGTGTAAATCAACTGTCCGTCGATATACATCCGCAAGCCGGTTGGTGAGGAATAATCCCACACAAATTCATGCCAACCGGTTGAACGCGCCACACCACTGTTGATCCATGCCACCGTATTGGCCATATACACGTAATGATCTACGTTGGCGGACGTGCTCACACCGATAATCGCGCGGCCCTGAGTGTTGTCTCCCTGAACCCTTACCTCCGCACCGCCGACATAGTTGGTCGTATACCCCGCATCATAGATCCAGAGACGAACGACACCCGTTTGCGGATTGGCACCGTAATACCGGTCCAGCGACGCATATTCGTCCGTCCCGATCCGCATGCTCTTCGTTCCACTATGCGCCTGGGCATCGCTCACATACCCCGCTGCCGAAGAACTGTGCCAATACCCCGGCGCAGCTGCCGCGCCAAATTCCGCATTCGTCTTGGTCACTTGCTCCCCGACTGTATAACTTTCAAAATCCTCCAATGTTACCGATGCCGCTGCAACGGCTGTCATCGCAGGCAGCATCGAGAACAGTAGTCCGGCGACGAGCATGACATGCAGCCAGCGCCTCTGCAACGCGGACTTGAATCTTGGGTTCCCTGACATAGTATTCCTCCTCGTATAATCGCCTTCAGACTTTAATAGGATAACTAGTCGGATTTAGCCGACTTGCCTTTGCGTATGAACAAATAGATAGTCGCCAGTAAGGCAACGGCAAACAGTACGTAAATGACATACCAGATTGTACCCATTCCCGAATCCTCGGAGTCCGCCGATGCGACTTCCTCCTGTGCAACTTCCTGATCGTCGACTTCTCCAAGGTCCTCTTCTTCCGGATCGGCCTGCTGCTGTTCATCGCCCACCTCTTCCTTCGGCTGCGTTTCAGCATCCAACCTCGCCTGTGTCGTGGTAAGCGGATTTCCTAACACCTCTTCAATAGGCGTTGACGCGGAAAAATACGCAATATCATCGACATACATCATGGAATTTCCATTCGCTTTCGGCCAGAAGTTTCCGAAAGCAATCTGAATGAAGTTTATAAAATCCTTTGAGGATTTAACCAGCCGGCCATCGATATACATATCCACCTTCGCACCTGACGAATAGTCCCATACGAATTCATGCCAGCCTGTTGTGCGCGGGATATCGCTTACTTCCCACTTTCCTCCGGCCAACACCGTATAGCGGTCCCGACTCAACGCCGCTTCGACACCCATCACGCTGAATACTTGTTTACTGTTCGAATCGACACGCACCCCGGCCGAATACTCCTCTACCAGATGGTCATCATCGTAAAACCACACACGCACGATCCCTTGCTGCGGCGCCTCGTATCTTCGTACAAGGGCGTTGTAGTCCTGATTCACTTTAATCGCAAAACTCATCTTTCCGCTATACTGTAAATCTTCGCTCCCGCCGCCAACACTCGGATTAGACGACTCCCAACCCGCTTGAGCCCCTATTCCGGGCAATGCATCTTCAAAATCGACATAGTAGCTGGCAATCGCTACACCTTCCGGATTGATCTCAACCTTTCTCGGTTCGCTCTTCAAGCCTGAATTGTCTGCAGCGCCAGAACTTCCGGCATTGCCGGATCCCGACGCCCCTTGAGAAGGCGTATCCGCCGCTTTGGATTCAACGGGAGCTGATCCGATGACATCCGTCACCTTCACACTCTTGTCATACACTTCGACATGATCGAAATAAACAACGTCTTTATTCGTCTCTTTCGGCCAGAAACTGCCGAATGACACTTGTGTGAAAGCCTTGAATTCAGTTGTTGATTTGATCTTTTTGCCGTCCAGATACATATCGAGATGTGAACCGGAACTGTAATCCCAGACGAGCTCGTGCCAGCCGGTAGAGCGCGACACATTCGTCTCTTCCCATTTCGCCCCGGCAAGCACTGTATATACATCGGGGTTTTTCGCCACCTCCACGCCAATTACGCTATATGCGCCTTGTGCATTGGCATCAACGCGGCCCCCGAACGAGTAGCTCTTCTTCTTGCCGGCATCGTCATAAAACCACATGCGTACAATACCGTTCTGCGGTTCTGCATATTCTTTAATCAGAACGTTATAATTGTTATCGACATTCACTTCATAGCTTTGCGAACCATGGAATTTCTGAGCCGAACTGAGTTTCCCCGGATTGTCGCTGGTTTGCCTCCACCCCCCCATGACAGCGCCTTCAAATCCCTCCACATAAGTCGGTTTAGCCGCTGCAGTTATATTAGTTTGGAATCCAAAAAAAGTGATTCCCGCGGCAATGATACCCGCCATGCACACTCTGCTAAATTTGAGCAACGTTTGGCTCCCCTTTCGTCTTTGTAGGCACATTATCGTACATTCTTAAATATACATTTGCAGTGACATCAACTCCCCTTTTTCTATACGATTTTCGCCTCAATCCCAAACGAAGCAAATTCACTATATTTTATTCTATAAATTATTATAAATTATATAATAGTGATTCTGATTTTGCAATATTATTTTATAATATTACTTTATCCAGAATGAATGCTTTCACAAATCGCAGCAATGACTTATCTTTCTTATATTTTATAATAATAACGTTTACAAATCTCTTGTTTGCTAATATAATTTATTAAATGAAATATAATGGAGGGATTTGTGAGTATGAGCGAAGAAGAGAAGCAGCCGCAACCCGATTCGAAATATAACCGCAGAGACTTTCTGATCAAAGGCGGGGCGTTATTAGCCACGCTCAGTCTGGGTGGAACCCTTGCCTATAAACTGCTGAACTTGGATCGCTTGTTTGACACTGCCGATTTCACAGGGCCTGTCATCCACGCAGCTTTCGGCAAGACGAAGATTACACCGGAAGAGTCGGTCCCGCTCGCCGGGTATTCTACAACGGATTACATCTTCGACCCTAAAAAAGATGGCAGCGTGCTGGACGACATCTATGCGCGAATTATGATTCTGAAGAGCGGCACGGATACAGTCGTAATCGTCAACATGGATTGTTGCTTGACCATAGAGGATTCCAAGCCGTCAAGCACCGGCAAGCCATCTGGCACTTTGCCATTTGGCACAACGGAATCCTGGGCGAAAGCCGGCGGTACAACCGCTGATCACACACATATTTTCTCAACGCATACCCATACGGCGCCCTTGCATTTCGGCGAGAAATATATTTCCCGGATCGCCGATGAAATCCAGCGCGTCGCCGCGCAGTTAACCCCTGTCCAGGTAAAGCTCACCCAAGGGGAATGCTCCGTCTCTGTCAACCGCCGACCGAAGCTGTCTCCCAATTTCAGCCTGCCGTTGGACAGGAATTTTCAGGTAATTTCTTTTGAGAAAGCCGATGGCCGGTTGCTGGGGGCTATTGTCAATGCCGCCGTGCATCCGACCGTCGTCTGGAATAAGCCCGATCGCATCAGCTCCGATATCGTCGGCCTGGCATCACAACGACTGGAGCAACATTTCGGCAACGATTTCGTCTCTCTGTTCACTCAGGGGTACTCGGGCGACATTGGACCGCTTGGCGGTGGATTAATCGGCGAAATGCAGGGAGACAGCTATGCGATGTGCCGAACACTGGGAGATATTTTCTTTTACGACGTTATGGAGACGCTGGAGAAGACAGACAAGCAGATGATAAACCCGCTGCCACTCGCAACCGATAAGGAAACGATCAAGTTCCCCACCAAGCCGGGAAGCGCCTCAACGACCCGGAACGTTACCCTGTCCGGCATCCGGCTGGGCGAACTGGTTCTGTTCGCCTCTTCCCTTGAAGTATTCAATGGCTATGTTGCTGAAATCAACAAACTGTCTCCCTTTAAGCACACCGTCATGTCCGGTCTGACCAACGGCTACTCCAGCTACTTGCCAAGCGAAGACGCGTTTCAGGACCAACTCGGCGGCTATGAGATGCAGACCACACCGTATGACAACCGATCTGTCGCATTGTTTAAAAAATCCTCCCATGATTTTCTCACCCGGCTCTACCAGTCCGACGAAAAAATATGAAGGCAAGAAAAAACGGCTTCACCGTCCTTGGAGGACGGCGAAGCCGTTTTTTCTTGTAAGGAGGCATTCGCAGACAATTTTTCCGCGCGCGTCTGACTTAGCGCCCAGCCGTGCGCGGTGTCATATCGTTGTTCTGGTAATCTTCGCGCAAATTGGCCTGGGCTGGAACCACATCCCCCGTCTCCAGGTAAAAACGCAGCAAACGTTCCTTTAATTGTGCAAGCACGTCCGCAAGCGCTGGATCGTCAATACGGTTTGTCAGTTCCCCGGGGTCTGTCGCCAACTCATACAGTTCATCCTGTTCGTACAGACGCTGCACGTACTTGTGCGTCCGCGTCCGAATCATCGTCGCCTTGGTCGACTCGACTCCGCGCTCGCTCAGGATACTCAGCTGCGGCCAATAGAGCGACTCCGAATATTGAGGCAGTTGTCGATCCTCATCCTCGATATCCTCCCGAATTCCCCCGGCCTGCGAGAATACAGCATCCCGATGCTCCTCCGTCTCGCCGGTCGCAAGGGACAGCAACGACTTGCCAAAGTGTGTGTGCCCAGGCCGGAGGCCGACCAGTTCCTCGACGGTTGCCGGCATATCGACAAGCTCTACAAGCGCGTCACAGATGCCCGGCTTTGCTCGCAAATCGGCCGGTGGCTTGAAGATGAAGGGAACGCGAACCTGACAGTCCGGGAACACATTGCCCAGCTTCTGCACGAGCCCATAATCGCCAGTCAGATCGCCGTGATCGGAAAAGAAAAATAGCGCGGTATCGTCATAAAACCCTTTATCCTTTAAAGCCTGGATCAGTTGGCCCAGCTGATAATCGACGCGGGCGCACATGCCGTAATAGGTGGCCCTCAGTTCATCCCACTTCTCCTCAGGCCAGTCGAACAATCCCGAACGTTCCCAGAACGCTTTATAAATGGCCGGTTTACCCGACCAATCATCCGGTGTCCGGATGCGCGGAGGCAGTTTGCTCCGGTCAATCGCGCTGAACCAGGGATCCTCCACGCCATACGGCGGGTGCGGGTAGAACAACGGCAAATACAAACAAAGCGGTTCATCGCCGGATGACTGCCTGACGTAGTCGATCGCGCCTTGGATGCAATTCCAGTCATTATCAAGCGGCCCTTCCGTATGCTCGCGCGTCTCCAACTTACCTTGCAGAAACGAATAGTAAGTGTTTCCGCCCGGTTCACCGCGCCAACCGCGCGACGGATACAGCCGCTTGTTCGCCAACCGCTCGTGCTTCACCGTGCAATAATCGTCAAAACCGTTCTCCGCGGGCACCAGATCATTCTTGCCTCCCCACCACACGTTGTATCCGTTCTCCTTGAGCGTGCGCAACAGCACCGGCTCATCCGGAGCCATCATATGCGTCATCGTACGATGTCCGCGCACATGGGGATACCAGCCGCTCATGAACGAGCAGCGGCTCGGCGTACAGACTGGATTTTGGCAGAATGCATGACTGAACGATACCGCGTCTTCGGCGACAAGTCGATCGAGGTTGGGTGTAAGTGCGGCCGGATTGCCGATATGGCCCAGCACATCCCCCCTCCATTGATCGGGATTAAACAATACGATGTGGGGTTTCCTGACCATCATGTCCTCCTTATTGTAAACGATGATCCCTTGCCGGCATAACAGGCAAATAGGTGCGACCAGGAATTAGCCGCTGCCCATCGCTGAATCCTTCCGGACGATCGCGCAACTCGTCAATCAGCAATCGGCGCCAGCCGGCCAGTCGATCAGCCGCTTTCGGACAAGCCGACAAATCCTGCCGCTCATCCGGATCCCGTGTTAAATCGAAGAACTGTTCTCTGCCGTCCCGTGTAAACCAGATGTACTTCTCTTGTCCGTTCGTCAACGTATGGTGGGTAAACGCTTCTTCCAACACCCCTTCGCTATGTTCAATGTGCACATATTGACGCCATTTAACCACTTGTCCCTGGAGCAGCGGCACCAGACTTCTCCCGTCCACCGTCTCTGGAATCGGAAGCCCGGCCATATCGAGGATGGTCGGCATGATATCTTCCAAACACACCGGTTGATTCATGACGCTGCCAGCCTCAATGCCGTACCGTTCAGGCGCACGAATGAGCAATGGCACACGAACAGATGCTTCATAGGGCAAACTCTTTTTCCACAAATAATGATCGCCGAGCATTTCCCCATGATCGCTTGTGAAAATAACAATCGTGTTGTTCAGGTCAATTTCTCTTCCATGCGGATACAAGAAACGCCGAATCTGATCGTCAACATGATTAATAAGCCCGTAATAAGCGGCTCTGGCCGATCTGTATGCTTCTCCTTGCAAGTCAACTCTTGTGGCGGAAGCGCCCATCCCTTTGCCGCCGTGAGCCGGAAGAGACGCCCATGAACCGATGACCGGATCGGGCAGTTCCTGTCGTAAATAACGCTCCATATAGAAAGCCGGCGGGATCAGCGGCGGATGCGGAGCCAGGAAAGAAACCGTCAGGAAGAAGGGACAGGAAGGATCGCGGGTTTGCAAAAATCGCATGGCTTCATTCACTGTCCAGTTCGTCTGATGCAGCGATTCATCCATATGCCAGGGCCGGGCGGTCCAGTCAATATTCATAATGCCCGAACTGTAGTAGTCGCCCGTCGCCTGATAACTGTCCACAGGCGCGCGCCGCTGCAACCAGCGGGTATAGTCGGGACCGCCAAGCACCATATGATCATAGCCGTATCGCTTGCGCTCCGGATGCTGATGCATGCTGCGACCTGCCAAATACGTCTGATAACCGGCTTGCTTCAACAGATAAGGAAAACTGAGCCGCTCATCCCATTCCGAAACCCCATCCTTGTAACCGACCATTCCATGGGTGGATGGATATTGTCCGGATAACAAGGAACGCCGGGCCGGGATGCAGACCGGACAAGTCGAATAACACTTTGAAAATCTCGCGCCCGCTCCGGCAATACTGTCCATATTGGGCGTCAGCAGGACAGGATGGTCTTCGATGCCGAGGCAATCCGCTCTTTGCTGGTCTGTCATGATCAACAGGATATTGGGACGTTCCATGATCAGGCGGACTTCCTCCTTCCTTTCCCTCACTCTATTTGCTCAGCGTTCAACACCCCGGTCAGGCTTAATTAAGATTTGCCATCATCCCAAAGCTGCAGCAGCAAATCGGCTGAAGCGCGGTAGAACAATTCAACCGCCTCTTCCGTGAACGGCGTAACCCGCATTTCGTAGCCGCCAAGCTCATCGGCATATGCCGCCTTCGTAGGGAGATACCCCTCGTAGCCGTTAGCCACGCCTATTGTTGCCGTAATTGGAAAAGGCGATGTCCGCACAATTGCCGCCATATGACCGTTGAACACCTCCAGCGATGCGGAAAATAACACTATATCACCTAAACGGACGGCCATCAACGTCACGCGCTGTATGGGCTTTGGGTATCCCGGCTTTGTCGGCCAATCCAGCGTCACTTTCCGCGTTGCCAGCGGCAACGCCTCTACCGGTCGCAAGCGAGGCAGGCACTCTATGATGTCATAGGACAGCTTCTTGCCCAGCGTCTCTACCAAATAATAAGTATCTCCCGTCTCTCCGCCCAGCGGCCCGCCGGCCAAAGGTCCGACATCACCCGAGAAACCTTGCAGAAAAAGTGCAACAAACCCGTCATCTGACGCTTGTTTCTCCCAATCCTGCACCGCTTTTCCGACGACATCCGCCGTCACCCGGTCCGCCGTGTTCCACAGCACAGTCGGATGGACGGCAGCCCGTACAATCGCACCCAGCGCGCGGCCCGTTTCTGTCTCGAAACGGATCACATCCATGCTTCGATCCACCTGCAGGTTGAAATTCGGCTTGAGGCCCGGCCGTCGATTGACGGCAATGGAGCAGTTGCCTGTGGTATGAGTCACCCGGACAGGGACAAGCCGCTCCTTTAGCTTGCGGATTTCATCCGCCACCCTGTCAATATATTTCTCCCCGAAATAGGAAGGCGCCCCGTGTGTGTGCGTCGCATATACACTCACCCCATCATCCGGTATGCCAGCCGCCGCGCCCCATCGCCGGGTCGTACCATGCGGGAAGGTGAAATCGGGCGAACCGTCCAACTCCGCGCCCGGTGCCTCATTCGGACAGCAGCAGTCCACGCTCACCAGCAGCACCTTCTGCTCCCCGCTCTCAAGCAGCAGCAACCGGGCGAACAGATCATCCAGTACGCCCGTCTCCACCTTCACCGCAAAATCCCGCGACGGATATCCCCGCAAGCTCACATCTTCCTCCGGCGTTATTCGCACCTTACCGAATGCCGCACACAAAAACGACATATATCCTCCCCCCTCCCCTCGTACATGTACGCACCGGACCTTAGGCTATTGTAACAAGCCCCTAGCGCCTGACGCGCGGCGGTATTCCCTTGATCGGAATACCGAGCTGCTGCTCGACGTAATCGCGGCAAATCCGCAGACTCTCATAAGGTGTACTGGTCGATTTATCAATCTCGACTGTGATCCAACCATCATACCCAATTTCGTCCAGCGCGGCGATAAAAGGCTGGAATTTCACAGGCCCCAATCCCAGTTCGCAAAATACCGGCAGCGCCTCGTTGCCCATCAACATCGGAAAGTCCTCAATCCGCGCTTCCTCTGGCATCAGGTCCTTCAGGTGCACATAAGCAACCTGATTTTTGTATCGTTTGACAACCTCGGCCGGATCCATACCGGCCCCTGTCAGGTGAGCGGTATCCGGCGCAAAATAAACCGTTTCAGCATCACAGTAGTCCATCAGCGCATCCAGTTCGTCCTCATCCTGGAGCTCGGTCCACAGATGCGGGTGGACACACGCCTTCACCCCGTACTCTAACGTGCGCTTGCTCGCCTCGCTGATCGTCTTGGCCGCAACTTTCAGATCATCCAGGCTCGTCTTGCCTTCACGAGGGCCGCCCGGACCGAATATAATATTGCCGGCCCCGCACTTCGATATGATTTTAGCCAGACGGACATTATGAGCAATGATGCTCTCCCGCTTCGCCGGATCGATGAACTTACGCCCCTTCTCACCGGAAGCGCCACCATACACGCCGCTCATCACCATGCCGTATCGATTCAGATGTTCCAACAACTCCGCTTCTCTGCCTTCATACTCTAGCACGAAGGTCGGCCAAGGCTCAATAGCGCGATAACCTAACTCCTGCGCCTCCTCCAACGCCCGAAAATGTTCCTGCCCCCAGGTGATGGCATGAACAGCGATATTCCCCTCAAAGCGATTCACTCGCATTCCCTCCAAAATAAATATGCTCTCTTGTGGTCATGAGCCTGTATCCGTCCCTCAGACGCGCGTCCAACGCCGCTCCGTGGCTGATGCCTCAGCCGCTTCAATCACTTTCTGGCACGCCAGCCCGTCTTCAAAACCGGGCGAAGGCGCACTTTCCCCGCTTACCGCTTCCACGAATGCATGCATCATATTGATGAATGTATGCTCATAACCGATACTGTGCCCGGCCGGCCAGTAATGGCCCGCATAAGGATGGACCGCTTCCGTGCAATGAATCTCCCGGAATCCCTGATAGCCTTCCGGATCGGCTTCCAGATAAAGTTGCAGTTGATTCATATGTTCCATATCCCAGCGAACGGATGCTTTGGACCCATTGATCTCCAGGCGATTGCCGCAACGATTGCCTTTGGCAAACCGGGATGCCTCGAACACACCGAGACAACCGCTTTCGAAACGAGCCATCATCATAGCCGCATCATCAACATCTACAGTCCCCATCTCTTCGCCAGCAACCGCAGCCGACAATCCACCGCTCATTTCACCGAGCGGCCGTTCTTTGATGAATGTCTCCAGATGGGCCGATACCTCCATCAGATCACCGACGAGAAAACGGGCCAGATCGATAGAATGAGCCATCAGATCTCCGAGAGCGCCCGAGCCGCTCAGTTCCTTGCGCAGCCTCCAGACGAGCGGGAACTGAGGATCCATGATCCAATCCTGCAGGAAGTGCGCTCGAATATGATAAATTTCACCAAGCTCTCCCCGGTCAATCATGCTTTTGATGAACGAAACAACGGGCACGAACCGGTAATTGAAGCATATCATATGCTTGACGCCCGCTTGCCGAACAGCCTCAAGCATCCGCTCGGCTTCGCCCACATCCATCGCCAAGGGCTTCTCGCAAATAATATGCTTGCCCGCCTTTGCCGCAGCCAGCACAATTTCGACATGTGTATGATTCGGACTGACGATATCGATGACATCGATATCGTCCCTGGCCACTACGCGCCTCCAGTCCGTCTCCGTTTCCTTCCAGCCCCACTTCTCGGCAGCGGCCTGAACCGCTTGTATGTCGCGACCGCATAACACCTGAAGAACCGGCTGCATCCCGGAATCAAAATAGAACGGCAGATCGCGATAAGCGTGCGAATGCGCCTTCCCCATGAATTTGTAACCGATCATGGCGATTCGAAGCTGTTTCTTCTGACGCAACACCGTCATCTCCTAACCGGAAACCCCGAGTAAATGCTGAATGATATACCGATCCAGTTCTTCGTAGTCGAGATCCTCACGCCTTGCATCAATATAGGCCTGATCCACGCTTCTCACCTTATCCGCCAACCACTCCACTACAGCAATGGAGTGGCTCAGATGCTTATGCGCCACCGCGTCATCCTGTGTGCGCAGCGCCTTGACGTCCACACCGACATATTCTCCTTTACTGCCGAAGCCATGTTGCAACAGCACCCGCACCTGGTTGAAGGCGGAGCGCAGATTGACTGCGCCGAAAGCACGATCCTGATCGAACTTCATCCCGTTCTGGTCATTCAGATGCACGCCCCACAGTTTCTTGTGGGCAATCGCAAACGCCATATCCGCCGCCGGATCAAGACCGGCCAGCAACGAGTGGGCCGATTCGATCAGTACGCCGACCCGCGCAGGATCTTGCGTTAGGTGTCCGAGCGCAAGCGCATGGCCGACTGTCGGGACAAACGACACATCCACCGGCTCATTGGGCTTCGGCTCAATCATCACCCGAAAATCCGCCCCCTGACTCAAAATCAAATCCACCGCTTCGACCAATTGCTCAACCGCTCTCGCAGCATCCTTGCTTTCCGGCACAAAACAGCCTTCTCTGGCAAGCCACAATACAATATTGCGCGTTCCAAGCGTCTCTGCGATTTCAAGCGCCTTCTTGGTGCGGTCCAGCGCATACTGACGCTGGTCGGCGCGATTGGCCGTATAACCCCCGTCCCTTGTCAGCGGATCCTCCCATAAACGAGGAGCGACAAATTCCGCCTCCAGCCCGGCGTCGCTCAGTTCAGCCTTCAATCGTTTGGCCTTGTCTGTGACTTCTTTGGCGCTCAGACCATTCAGATTCGGCACTGCGTCGTCATCGTGCAGTTGAAGCGCGTCAAAGCCAAGTTTTTTCAATAACGGCAACTTCTCGCCAAATGGCATGTCCCGGCGAACCGGGGGGCCGAACACGTCCGCCCCCGTATGAATATTCCATGGACCTACCGAATAACGAAATGATTTTTTCATATGATCCTCCCATCATGACCATGCTTTCATGGATTAAGTCATCACGAATTTTTAGTACGATCGTATGCTTCCTTGAAAATACTTACGTATTCATCCACTCCAACCTGCTTCAGATGCGCCAGGTAGCCTTCCCATTCGGTTTCGATTCCGCCGCGCACAATCCAGTTGCTGACGGTCTGTTGTACATACTGTTTAATTTCGCTTTGAATGTCAGCCAATTTCTCGACCTCTTCGTTGGACATCAGCATCTGCGGATAGACATCTTCAATATCCGGAATGTATGGCTCATAGATCGGAATCAGATCGAGCTTGGTCTGCACTTCCGCGATCGTCTCCAGGTTCCTGTCATCGTATTCGCGCAGGAAAGCATTTACCGCGTTGTCGCCCGGCGTATATTGATGCCGCCATTCCGAATAAATTTGACCTTCCGGGGTCGGTATCGCCTTGAACTTGCCGTCCGCGTTCAATTCCAGCGTCTTGCCAAAAGGACCGGCAGACAATTGAATGCTCATGTCTTCATCGTAAGAACGATCAATCCACTTCATTGTCTCAACCGGATACGGGTTCGACGAAGTAATCGCAAATCCGCCAAACGATTGGAGATCCGATAATTGACGATTCCACATCTGATGACCCTCCGGGCCAATCAGCGGTGCGATCGCCACATAAGGCGAATTTTCATCCGGGAACATCTGCGCATTCGACCAGAAGATCGCCGAACCCACCTGCTGAGGGCTCTTGATTTTTGACGAATAGACGGCAAAGCTTTGCGTGAAACTCTCGGGATCGATCAAGCCTTCCTCGTACAACCGCCTGAAGAACTGCACGCCTGCCTTGTACTCTTCCTGCATCGGAGCGAATACAACTTTTCCGTTGAGCATCGTAATATGCGTATCGCTGTCCAAAATGCCAAACGATCCGAACATGGAAGTCACGCCGTATGTCGACGGATGACCGAACATAAAAGTGAACAGCGTGCGCTTCGGATCCTTCTGTTTGAACGCTCGAAGCACATTGATATATTCCTCGGTTGTTTTGGGAACTTCGAGGCCCAGCTCATCCAGCCACTGCTTGTTGATGAAGAACATATCAAACACTTCACGATGTGTGGACTCGGCAATAACCGGCAGCGCGTAAATGTGTCCGTCCGGCGCCGTTATCGCCTGTCTGTACTGCGGGCGTTTCTCCAGCACCTGGGATAAGTTTGGCGCGTTCTTCTCGATCGACTCTTCAAGCGGAATCAATAAGCCTTCCGAACCGTAACGAACAATATCCTGAGGATTCAACACGCCAACGCCGTAAAGAGCATCCGGCAGATCGCCGCTGGCGAACATCAGGTTCTTCATCTCGCCCCAACCATCCGAAGTAACCAGATTCCAGTCAATTTTCACATTCGTGCCTTCCAGCAGCTTCTGCACCATTTCCAGATCATTGTAGTCCTTGGTGACTTCCGGACGCTTCAAGGCCACGATATTCAATTCCACTACTTCGGGAGGCTCCGCCACTCCGGAATCTCTGCCGGAATTATTCGGCGGAGTATCGGATCCACTACAGGCACTTAACAATAACACCAAACAAAGCGCAAAAATCAGCCACGTCGATTTCTTTTTCACTTTTTTTCCTCCCTTGTGTTGTACCCCTCTGATTTCTCCCTCAGAATGCCGAGAGACTATGCGAACTACCCCTTCACGGACCCGATCATCACCCCCTTGATCAAGTACTTTTGCAGAAATGGATAGAGCACCAGAACGGGTAAACTGGCCACAATGATCATGCCGTATTTGATTAATTCAGCTTTCTGCAGCACATCGCTCATATTCTCGGTGTCGGTTGCCAGCTCCTGAACCTTGCCAGACAGCAATATTTCGCGCAAAATCAGTTGCAGCGGATATTTGCCGGTATCGCGTAAATAAATGAGTGCGGAGAAATAGGCATTCCAATGGCCAACTGCATAGAACAACACCATCACCGCCACTATGGGAGCAGAAATCGGCACGACAATCCGTAAAATAAACTTGATGTTCGAACATCCATCAATTTGCGCGGCTTCCAACAACTCATCCGGAAGCGAACTTTGGAAATACGTTCGCGCCACAATGATGTAAAAGGTGGAAACTGCACCCGGCAGTATCATCGCTCCGATCGTATTGACGAGCCCAAGCGATTGCACGACCAGATAAGTCGGGATGAGCCCGCCTTGGAAAAGCATTGTAAACACAATGAAGAACATGATGATACTTCTTCCCGCCAGATCTTTCCTTGAAAGCACATACCCCGACGATATGGTCAGAACCACGTTCAGGCTTGTGCCGAGTACCGTGTAAATCAGCGAATTCATGTACCCGGTATATACGCGTTGATCCTTGAATATTTGCGTGTAACCCTCCAGCGTAAATCCTTCCGGATAGAGCCAGACTGCGCCGGAGTTCACATAAACGGGATCGCTCACCGACGAAATGATAATGAAATACAGCGGGTATAGCACAAGGAACGTAATGACCGTCATAATCAGCGTATTGACAATGTCGAACACCTTATCTGGTCTGCTGCGAAACTTCACCGACACACCTCCCGTTCAAACCCGTCACCACAGCGATGTTTTTCCTTTGCGTTTTAATATCGTATTGACCGCGACCAACAACACAAAGTTAATCGTTGAATTAAACAGGCCAATCGCCGTCGCGTAGCTGTACTTTCCTTGCAAAAGCCCTGTTTTATATACATGGGTCTGAATCACCTCTGAAGCGGAAAGATTGAGCGAATTTTGCATCAGGTATATTTTCTCGAAGCCCACTGTCATAAAACTTCCCACATTCAAGATCAGTAAAATAGTGATGGTTGGCATAATACCCGGCAAGTCAATAAATCTGATGCGCTGAAATTTGCTGGCGCCGTCCATAATCGCAGATTCATGAAGCTCCGGATTAATGGCCGTCAGGGCAGCCAGATATATAATCGCAGACCACCCCGCCGTCTGCCAAACACCCGATGAAATATAAATCGTCTTGAACCATTCCGGTTCGCCCATGAAGAAAATCGATTGTAAGCCCAGCCCCTGGAGAAAGGAATTAATAATCCCGCTCTTCGGCGACAGAAACAACGATAGCATCCCAACAAGCACTACTATCGAAATAAAGTGGGGCGCATACGTTACAGTCTGCACAAACCGCTTGAATCGTTCGCTCGTCAACTGGTTCAGCAACAGCGCCAAAATAATCGGAACGGGAAAAGCAAACAACAAAATATACAAGTTGATCAGAATTGTATTCTCCAATACAATTCTGAACTGAAACGAATCGAAAAAACGCTGGAAATGATCGAAACCGACCCATGAGCTGCCCCAAATCCCCTTGGAGGCCATAAAATTTTTGAAGGCAATCTGCAACCCAAATAGCGGCCAATACTCGAAAATAATAAAATAACAAAGGGTGGGAAGCAAAATGAGATACAAATCATAATTTCGGGTTACCCGCTTCAGTTGTCCCCTCATGGTTAATCATTCCACCTATCCAGGGTCGCCGGCCTATTCCAAGGCTTTGGCAACCTTCCTGATTGCCCGAATGGCATCGTCACAGTCCTCCGGGGTTAAGTGTTGGTGCAAATTGATCAACACCGCTCTTTTGAATAAATTCAGCGTGTTCGGACACATTTCTTTGGAATACTGCACATTTCCTTTATAGGCAGGAGATGTCCATGGATTATCTTTCTCGGAAATGCCACGCTTCTCCAGCACATAATCCCAATTTATATATAAATGTCGATCAGCAATGCCATTGTTAAAGATAGTGCCGTTGGGAATCCCTTCATCCCTCAACATTTCTGAAAATGCCTTGGCGGTCGGTCCGTCCTTCAAATAGAAAATGAGCACATAACTCACATCGCCATCTACATCAGGAACTCTTTGCAATTGAATATTGGGCAGATCCCGTATCCCTTCCACGATCGTTCTCTTCACCATCTGCAAACTTGCGACCATCCGGTCCATCTTCTTAGACTGTGCCAGACCAAGCGCAGCATTAATTTCGCTCATCCGATAATTTTCGCCCGGGAAAGTTTTAACCCCCTCCACAACCTCCTCAGTCCCCCAAAAGACCAAAGCCGAATCGTGATAAATGCTGGCTCGCCTGTGGATGATCGGATCATCAGTCGCAATCATACCACCTTCTCCGGAAGTAACCAGTTTGAATTGCTGGAAACTGAAACAACCGACTTGGCCGAACGTTCCAAGCGGTCTGCCCTTGTAAGAGCCCCCATTCGCTTGAGCCACGTCTTCAATGACGATCAATTGGTGTTTGCGGGCAACCGTCATAATTTCATCCATTTGACAAGGTATGCCCTTCATGTGAACAGGAATAACAGCCTTCGTATGAGGCGTAATCGCAGCCTCCAGCGCCTTCGGATCCATCGTCATGGAATCATCCACTTCCACAATAACAGGAACGGCCCTGGCGATGAGCACTGCCGATGCCGTGGCAATATACGTGTAAGCCGGAATAATCACTTCATCGCCAGGCCCGATTCCGGCGCCAATTAAAGCAGATACAAGCGCGGAAGTGCCGGAATTCATAACCAGACTGTGCTTTACCCCCAGACGGTTGCAATAAAACTCCTCCAACTGCCGGGCCTCCGAGCCTTCGACATCCTGTTTATAAAAACGAAATACCCTTTTCTTCTCGAGAACTTTTAATATCGAGGCCCTCTCTTCTTCGCCAAACTCTTCCGAACTCATAAACACCGGAGCCCATGGTTTCGTGCGTACAGGTGCACTCTGCAGATGTCCCATCAAATTCACCTCATATTTTTTATTAGATAAAATATATCACAAGTCAATTTATTTGTAAACGGTATCCTTTAATCAAATGAGGACAAAAATACGGATGAACATCATCATACATAGCTACTGTATGAACAGCCATTGAATCCGCTATTGATTGAACGCTGGTGAAAGCTCGGCAGGTTGATGCGTTTTTTCGGAATCTTGATAGCCGCCTATTTATAATAGTATTTCTATATATTTTATTAAATGAACTGCACAATGGTTTCCGTGCAAATCCTTTATTTTAAACTGTTCCTAATTCACCAAGTGAAGCTTCTGGCGCCCGCAAGTCTGCGTCGCCTTCGACTACTTTTCCATGCGGTTTACATTTCGTCTGTTGATCCTGTCCCACTTATTATTTACAATAGGAAATAATACACGAGAAACACCATCTCGTTATACAATACATTGTTGTATTTTCCGCTTACGAAATGGAGGGTAATGAATTGAAATTAAATTCATCAGAAAAATTAATACTGGAACTCGTCAGTTTTACAGATCAGATTTCCAGAAAGCAGATCTCGGAAGTATCGGATCTGTCGCCAAGCAGTGTTACCAACATCACGAAACATCTCATTGACCAACAATACATTGAGGAAGGGCAACGTATCGGGGAAGGGATGGGGCGCAAGGAGGTGCTTCTTCACGCCAATCCTCACAAGTTCCACTTTCTAGGCATCGATATTGGCGGTTTTAATGTGAGGATCGCGATCTCGGACAACCATTTGAACATTTTGTCGCAAACCGAGATTCGGATGGTGACCTTGAATCATGAAGAAGACAAAGCCGCGGCTCTGCTCAAGGAGGTACAGGCGTTCCTCGCCCGCTGCAATTTCCTGGCTGAATCGATCAGCGCCATCGGGATCGGGGTCACCGGGATCGTTGGTATGGATTTTAGAACAATTCTGAATATACCGAACAACCAAACATGGAATAACGTCAATCTGACAGACCCGTTAGCTGCGTTCTTTCACTGTCCAATTTTTCTGGAGGAGGGAGGAAGAACGATGGCTTTGCTGGAAATGAAAATCGGCAAGGCAAAAACATTCAACGACTTCATCACCGTTCACGTCGGTCACGGAATTGCCGCAGGCATTATTATCAATGGCCAAATGATGCGCGGCGTCAATAATACCGCCGGACTCTTGGGCCATATTACGGCAGATCCAACCGGAAACCGATGCTTATGCGGGAACTACGGATGTCTGGAGAATATCATCACCTTCCCTATGCTGGATCGGTCCTATGTTCAGCAAAACGGCGAACATAAGCATATCGCCGATGGATTCGCACTAAGGGACAAGCGTGCGATTGAGGTTTGTCTGAAAGCCGGAGAAGCTTTTGGCATTGCACTTAGCAATACGGTCAATCTTTTTAATCCCCAGGCACTCTTGATCGGCGGACGAATGTTTGATCTTATGCCCCTCCTGTTCGAAGAGACCAAACGGACCATTATGTTAAGAGCCAATCAATTCTCAACATTATCCTTGAAAATTGACAAGAGTTCCTTCGGGGAAGACGAAGGCATCTTAGGCGCATTAGTGTTAGCCAAAGCCAGATTGATTGAGCATATGTAGAATGAGCTTGTAACGCCCCCCAGCCGTCCTGCAACGCAGAGAACACGACATCTTCGAAGTGGGCCGCGAACCTGCTCCACAATCAGCTTCAATGCCGAACTTTGAAAAAAGAAGGCGCCTGCCATGTTCTTGCCAGCAGGCGCCTTCTTGCCTATGCGCCTATTCCCGCACGCTGCACAACAAGTAGACGGGATTGCCTGAATCCAAACTTATAAATTCAAATTACCCCCTGCTCAAATGCGGCTTCTCTTGCCGCCTTGGCAGCCGTTCTCTTGCGGTAGGCCCAGAGCGACAGCATCACGCTGAATTCGTACAATAAGATGAGTGGAATGGCGACAATCAAGTCGGAAATGACGTCCGGCGGCGTAATCGCAACTCCGATCACGATCATAATGAACCAGGCCACACGTCTCATTTTACGCAAAATCTGCGGTTTCAAAATGCCGATTCTCGTCAAAAACATGATGATCAGCGGCAATTCGAACATCAGAGAAATCGGAATGAGCAAGTTGAACAGGAATGAGAAATACTGCGAGAGTCCATAGGTCTGCTTGAGCCCCATGTTCGCCGTTACCCGTTCCGTGAAATAATAGGCCATCGGAAACACAACAAAATAGGCAAACGACAGCCCGATTAGAAACATCACCAACGCGCCGGGAATGTAACGGAGGGTCGCTTTCTGTTCCGGGGCGGCCAGCGCTGGCTTGACGAACGCCCATAATTGATAAAAGGCGAACGGAATCGCGACAATGAAGGAAATGAGCACCGCAAATTTCATGTAGATGGCGATCGCATCCCATGGCGAGAACGCATTGAGCTCCAAATGCTCCGTGGGCGCGGCAGCGACCAAATAATCGAACAAAGGCTGCGCGCCGAACAGACCGCCCACGAGGCTGACGGCGAACACGATCAGGGCCAGTATGATGCGCTTGCGCAATTCGCCAATATGGCCCCATACTGACATTCCGCCATCTTCGGGGGCAGCAGTCTCGGGGTGTTGCGCCATCGGTGGAACCTCCTTGATTGATCACGGTAAAACTTGGGCCTGCTTTTAATATTAGTGGCGCTGCGTCACTATTTCGCGATGGGCGGGGTTTGCGTGCGACATAGGCATGCCATTCAAAGGCGGCTGCACATGCAGCCGCCCTTTGCGCGATGCTACAACCTGCCCGTCCCAGCTTACTCCGGGAGACGCCGTTCTGCGACCTGAGACTGCTCGCTCTCGCCGGAGGATACGACTACCTTGCGCGAACTGCGGCCCTGATCGTCATCCATCAAGTCGCTTGTACCCTTCTTGAATTCACGCAATGTACGTCCGAATGCCCGGCCAAGCTCGGGAAGCTTGTTCGGCCCGAACAGCAACAGTGCAATGAGTACCAACAGGACAATGCCCGATATGCCGATACTGCCCATCGTGCTTCACTCTCCATTCTGTTTAAGCATGTGTTTCCTTGATTCGCATACACAACTGTTCTGCAAAGTGACTGTATACAAGAGACGCCAGCGCGGCGGCTCCGACGAGCAGCGCGGTCCAGGCGAGAATCAGGCGGCGAGTCGCCCTGTGCCGCCATCATGAGCATGGACGGTATGTCGAAGGCGCACAAACTTTCCTTTCGGAGGTTTGCCAACGTGTCCAAGACCAAACGGCGACCTTTTAGGTTTACAGGAACACGTCGTCTCAGACACCATCTTCGTACTAGAATCCCGCAGCTTGGCGTCCTTGAATGATGCTGGCCGCACGGGACAGCGCCCCTCCGCCATCGACGGCAGCGCGCCAGCCTTTGTCTGCTAATTCGGCGATATAAGGCAACGTCGCATTCGTCAACGCCAAAGTAGCAGTGCGCGGAACGATACCCGGAATATTAGGCACGGCATAGTGAATAACGCCATCGACCTGATAGGTAGGGTTCGAATGCGATGTCACACGGTCAACGGTCTCGACGCAACCGCCTTGGTCAACCGCCACATCAATGATGACCGATCCTGGCTTCATTCGCGCTACCATCTCGCGTGTTACGATCCGCGGCGCCGCCCGCCCCGGAATGAGCACTGCGCCAATGACGACATCCGCTGCGACCACGCTGTCGGATACGTTGAATTCGTTGGACATCAGAGTGGTCGCCACCCCGGCGAACATCTGATCCAATTGTCTGAGCCTTGACGGGTTCATATCAAGAATCGTTACATTCGCGCCCATACCCAGCGCTATTCTCGCAGCATTGGCGCCGACAATGCCGCCTCCGACGATCGCCACGCGGGCAGGCGCCACCCCTGGAACGCCGGCCAGCATGATACCCGGCCCGCCTGCGGATTGTTCGAGCAAGCGTGCGGCAATTTGAACGCTCATTCTGCCGGCTATTTCGCTCATTGGGGCAAGCAGTGGCATCGTGCCGTCCGACTCCCTGACCAGTTCGTACGCGAATGCGTTTGCCCCGCTGTTCTCAAGCGCTTGGCGCAATTGCGGCGCGGCCGCCAGATGCAAGTACGCGAACACCGTCTGTCCCGAGCGCAGTTGTCCATATTCGTCAGGCAAAGGCTCCTTGACCTTCACGATCATCTCACTCTCAGCGAATATTTCCTCTGCAGCCGGGCGAATTGCTGCGCCTGCCGCTTCATAATCTACGTCTGCAAACCCGCTGCCTACTCCCGCCCCCGACTCGACAAGTAGTTCATGACCGCGACCAATCAACAGACCGCACCCGGCAGGCGTAAGCCCGACCCGGCGTTCTTGGTCCTTCCTTTCCTTTACGACACCAATTTTCACGATGCTTTTCATCTTCCTTTCTTTTTATATATTTTATCACTTAAATTATATACAAAAAATGAAACCATGTAAATATATTTAATAGAGCTAGTATATTCTATCTATAATCTGTCGCTCTTATCCATGAAATTTGCACTCACAAGTGCATGTTCCTCATATATATTTTACTTAAATAACTATATGCAAACAACAAAAGAATTGCAGACGCGGCTAATTAATCTTCATTATCATCGGGAACGAACTCCGTTTCTGTGGCGTGTTCCTCCATATTGCGACAATGAGAATTATTGATCGCCTGTGCATTAAGTTATACCGGCTTCTTTATTGCCGTCTGCATAGATTATTTCTGGAGATAGCTGAAGCGTAGCTGCGATTACAAGTTGTGTCACGTTGAAGCTTTCACAACTTGACCATTAATGCCATTAGCGGGCAATGTCGCCAATGCAACGATTTTACTCACAACTGTTTCAGGCTCATTCGCTCCATGAGGATTTTGCTCCGTCCTTAAATTTCCTGGTTCAAACAAGTTTGTAAGAATACCGTTCTCTGCTTCTTCTATGGCTACTGTTTTCATCAGAGCTTCCAAGCCTGCTTTTGCAGCAGAGTATGCCCCGAATTTCTCGTAAGCCACATTGGCCAGTGCTGACGTAATCGAAACAATGCGACCATATTGTTGCTTTCTCATAATAGGGAGAACAACATTTGTAACCAAGAACGGGCTATATAAATTGAGACGTGTGACCGCGTCCCAATCAGAATACGATAAATCACTTATGGAACAGTAGGGTCCAGTCCCGCTAGCATTGTTAATTAATACATCCACCCTTCCGCCAATGAAGAGAACTTGTTCGCCTAGTTGTTGTACTTCTTCCGGATTTGTCACATCTGCCGGAATGATAACAGAATGCCCATTGGATTGTGCAATCATCTTAGCGACTTCTTCAAGTTTTTTCTTGCGTCTTCCAACAAGGATAACCTTAGCTCCTTCTGCTGCGAGTCGGATGGCTGTTGCTTTGCCAAGGCCGGTACCTGCTCCGGTAACAACGACAATCTGATTAGCAAGTAAACTCATTTTCAAAACTCCTTTGCAACTTCATTAAATGAACATCTGTTGATTTAATAAAGCACCGTTAGTATAATTCAAGATATCCATCATCACAATAATCAATGCAAGAGCCAGTGTCATTAAATCAACACATGAATCACTGTTTGTTGCTTCAACCCGATAGGAGGACTGCAAATGGTCGGAGTAAAAAATAATAGAAGAACAAAATACACGGTTGAGCTTATCAAAAAAAGCTTTTTGGATCTTTTGGAAACGAGAACTTTGCCTCAAATTACGGTCACGGAAATATGCAAACGAGCTGACATTAACCGAGGGACATTCTATATCCATTTCAAAGACCAATATCAGTTATTCGATGTACTGCAAAAGGAATTAAATCAACAAATCTTGGATCTTTTTAGGAAGGATCAAGTCCCTTGCAGTGCAGATGGCTCCTTGATCAAGTTATTGAACATTATTCAAGAGAAAAGAATGATTTACCGCATGATGACCTCTGAGAGCAGAGAACGCAGCTTTTTCTCAGAAGCCATCATGGAAGCGCAACGAGATTATCTAGAAAGGCTCGGTCATGAGCAAAACAATGATCCTACTGAAATTGACTATTCTTTTACGTATATGGTTCAAGGCTCCGTGGGGATCATTAATCAATGGCTGGAATCAAATCGAGGTGAGAGCCCGGCAGTGATTGCTCAAATTATCGCTTCATTAACACGATATAACATAATTTTTAGAAAAGAATAAAATAACGATACATTAAGATTTTATCGCCATTTTAACATCCAATCATCAGAGATAGGACGATCTGTTGAATTGATGACATTCCCTTATGTATTGCTTATTGAAATTCGGAATTTTCAAGTCATACTATAACTGTAGCATCTCATCATCAGCTGTTTATACTATGAAAGATTTCGAAGCAGAGATCTTGAGATGATTAGTGCTTGCGAATCAAGTCGTTATTGTTGCCAACCAAGTATGGGCTTGGCAGGACAACAGCCATCCGATATGCGGCTGAAGAAGCCACAGTCGCCCGGCCGGACGATGACGGGAGAAACTAACCGGAACGAGGAGGAATGCAAGAATGAATATCGGAATTATCGGCGCCGGTCGTGTCGGGTCAGCCTTAGCCAAACAACTTGTCGCACTGGGTCATCGGGTTCGCATCTCAAATTCACGCGGCCCGAACACATTAACAGAGGTCGCAGTCCTAACTGGAGCAACCCCGGCGACTAATGAAGAAGCTGTTCGCGGAGCCGACCTCGTCATTCTTACAATCCCATTCAGCAAAATCCCGTCGCTTCCCCCTGACTTGTTCGATCTTCGTCAATCAGGATCTCTTATCGTTGATACCAACAATTACGACGTACAGCGAGACGGCAGAATTGAACCGCTGCTTGACGGCAGTATAAAAGCTGAAAGTCGGTGGGTGGAACAGCATATCGGCTCTCCCGTAGTCAAAGCGTTTAGCAACATCATGGCTCAACACATTGTTGATTTAGCAAAACCTGAAGGCAACGAGGATCGTGTCGCACTGCCGGTTTTCTCAGACGATCCTTCAGCCACAGCAACCATCATGAAACTGGTTGATTCTCTTGGTTTCGACCCTGTTGATGGAGGCTCCATTGACGGTTCATGGCGCGTTCAGATTGGAACACCAGGCTTTATCACTGACTTGAACGCCGAGGCGTTGAAACAAGCGCTTCTGAAGGCAACCGTTGAGCATAATAATCAATACCGCGCCTCTATTCTTGGAACTCAATCTTAACAAGCGTGAATGATAAATAAAAAGTGAACCGCCCGAGGGAATTGCCCCCTCGGGCCTTGTCTCGCGGCACCGTATCTGCATAAAATTTAAAAACTTGCGCCGTGGCGCTCCATATATAATCTGCAACTTCGCGGCGCACAACTATTTTTTCTACGCTTTGCAGCCTATTTTCGCATGCGCTGCATAAGTTCCCGCCAGAACCGCTTTTTATCCAATGAATCATATCCCGTGTGACGGTGAGGATGAATCATGGAAGCCGCCACCTCCAACAGCAAGTGGAGGGGAACTTCCATGTAGCTGCGTTCCTCTTCCCCGTCCTCGTCGGCGCAGACCATATTGTTGTCTGCATCCACTTCAATGAAAGAGAAGAATTGGTCGGCTTCGTAGGGAGCATCGGCTATATCTTGCCACTGTTCAGGCGTAATCCTCCGAACACGATCCAAACGATCGATCAGTGGCTGCAGCTTGCCACTCTCATCTTTCGTATTTTTTACAAACCGCAAGGCTATCCCCGCAATCCCGCCATAAATCTTGGTTGTACAATAATGCCGCTCGCCATTCTCCGTTATGCTAAAAATACTTTCCCTTTTCACGCTATCCCCTCCTTTGCCGCGCTGGCGGCGGTGTCGGCCCCAGTTAGGCTTTGGACTATAACAGGACTTACCTCGTTGTCGATTGCGCCGCTGAGGGCAACGTCTGCGGACACAAAGGCTTCCTCATCGGAACGCTTGGAATTGCCGCTTTTGAATGAACCGTTGCCCGCGAGGGATGCCAGCAAAGTTTTGCGGGCAAGGCTGTACGTTTTCCCGATCATGCCAATGTGCAGCAGGAAGCATCGGAATGCATATTTCTCATTCTCAACAGCCTTATCCTTGGCGGTGACACGCTTCTGCCGGATGGCTTGCTCATAGATACAACAGGATAATTGGGCAGCCACTGTGATATAAGCCCGATCCAATGTTGCGTTAAAAAAGGAGAGCATGTAGCCCGTCTTGGTAGTGGCAACGGTAAGCGCCTGATCAATCCCAAGCGCGCTGCGAATCAGCGTTTCCTTGCTTTCCAGGAGAGCCTGCATGATGGCCGCTTTTTCTTCTTCAGTCTGGTCGGGAAAAATCATCAAGGTAAGCCGGCCTTCCGGCTCGGTTTCCAAATCCCGAAGCAATTCCGGTATGCAGGCATAGCTATCAATCTCATTGATTTCAAATACCGGAGATATCAAAACGTTGTTCTTGTCCACTGACCAACCGGCTGCCTTGTAAGCAAAAGTAGGCGCCCCGGCATATCGCACTTCCTCTTGTGCTCTTTCCGCAATAGGTGCGAGAAGACGTTTTCGCCCGCCGCTTACTTTTTGTGAAAATTGAACTTTCATCGATTCAATCGCCTTTCTGCGTTTGGTGTGCATATGTTCGCTCTGTCTGCGCAGAAAAGCAAGTCCTTTTTGAATATTTTATTTCAAAATAACTATGAGGCATTTTCGGTAGGAACGTGGCTGTCCATATAAAAACGTTTCCCCTAGATCAATCCGCACAAGGTTTACTTTATTCTATTGTTTTCAACAGAAAAAACAGCCTCTTAGGCGAATCAGGTTTCTCATTTTTTTATGAATGCAAAGACCCCCAAGATCCACAATTATTCATTATCAGGGATCATAGTTGTTTGATACCCACGAAAAGGACGCTAGCTTCTACTCTTTCTGCATCAAATTCGAAACTGTCTGTCACCTGAATTCCCGATCAAATTATAACGTGGTCGGCTGCATCAACCAAATTACTGGAACAGAGCAAGCTTTTTTACTGTTCTGTTTCGTATGATGCACTCTTGTAATATAAAATCACCCACATATTATTTAACCTGGAATTAAAAGTAAACCTGTGTCTTCCAGTAAACTCGTTATAATTATAACTATGATATTGAAGGATTTTACATGTGTAGTCGCTAATAATCCGCAGTACTACACGCTTTTTAAAGCATCCTCGTTATAATTTTGCGGGAATGCAGGCTGTCAGTAAAGCCATACATCACACTACTTATCCATGCGAATAGAATGTCGACACGGGAAGTGCATCAAAGAAGAATTCCTGTTTGTTAATTCCTTTTCCCCAAAATAGTTTAACTATGGTAAAATGTTTTCGAAATAATTAGTCACCTTGGCAATGGAGGTGGTACTGTGGATGCGAAATTAATCAATGACGCATTTCTGAACGGTTGGACAGTTGAGGTTTGGCGGACATACATACCTTCGTTTGGCGACAACCTTTTTGCAGACGAAATAATGGGCAGTGGCAAGATCATGAAGCATACAGCCTTTGACATCATGCTTGACGACGGCCAGTATTATCCGAAGGCTGGTGCAGAGTTACGAATAAGACAAAAGAACAGGTAACCCTGGGCCCAGAATCTTTTTTCACGCATATGCTAAGTTAAGCCAAATTGTTAAGCCAACAAATACATCCCATAAGCAACTCCACAAATTATTCTCAATTAGCATAATCCTCCTCTTAATCGGTACGGAACTTCTTTTAATCACTTCGGTGACTGAAGAAACTCGGTAAGGAGGAATTGGAGCTTCAAGTAAAGTTGGTTTGAAAAGAACCATTACATCTACAAACTGTAAAGCCGTATAAATGCTAAATCAGTTATGTGCTCGATCAGAATATCGACATCCGGTCTGCCTCATTGAACACCCTGTCCATTTATAATCTGGGCTTTACGGATGGCTTCATTCACATTTAGCAGGGAAAAGGCAACAAAAGCCGCATGGACCTCACGCAAACATTTGCGCCGCTGCACTCTGTTTTCGTATCTTCTGTCAAATACGTTGCTCAGAAACAAATTATTTTATGGATCTCGTGCGAAGATCACCTCCTCAGCAAGATACGACCTTGCATTTGATCTCCAGACGAGCCAGCGGTGTACCTACGTGTGATTCTGCTCATGTTTCCCAAGGCAGCATGAAAGTATCCTAAAGTGCTGAGCACAACGAAAGATGCAATACCAATATTTTATCAAGTTGAATTTACCACCGATATTGTTGTCGCTTGAAAATTGACTTTGCTTGTATGGAGCCTCTGCAAGATGTGGCTGAAGCGGAACCTTCCACTCGCCACTTCATAGAAAGCCTCAACAAAGTGCTGAGAATCAGATTTCTAGATTATAGGTGATAAGACCAGATGTCTGGTGACCATACCGTTAAATATCCGAAAGTGATCGGCTTGCGGAGCGACAGCTAATAACTAGTACCACAAAACCGCGTAAGCATTAGACATCTACGAACCAGTATATACTCGTGGTATAATACAAATTACAAAGTAAATTCCAAAAACTAAAATGTCGTTACTACCGTCTTATACGAGGAGATCCTTTATGAACATAGAAAATCAATTATCTGAACATCTCAAAAAATTTGAATCTGCTCCATTCTTGTTCGTAGGCTCAGGCTTTTCCCGAAGATACCTCGGATTGGAGAATTGGCATGATCTATTGAGAAGATTTTCTACATTTAGTGAAAAACCGTATGAATATTACCTCTCCTCAACCACAAACGGTGACGCTGAGCAAGTGGCTTCGTTGCTAGCAAACGACTTTCGCCCTTGCTGGTTTCACGACGACCAATACCAGTCCAGCCGCGCAAAGAACTTGCCACTTGCCATTGAACGAAGCTCACCTTTGAAGATCGAAATTTCCAATTATCTATTGAGTAAAACATTTACCTTCGGGATCTCCGAATCACTCGATGCAGAAATTCTGCAACTCAAGGAAATGAGTAAAAATGGAAGCATAGATGGTATCATCACTACAAACTGGGACACCTTATTGGAACAATTGTTCGAAGAAGCAGGCTTCCAATTGTATATTGGGCAAAAAGAACTCTTATTCTCGAATTCCAAAGAGATTGCGGAGATATACAAAATTCACGGTTGTTCAACAAGACCAAACTCCCTTGTTTTAACTGAAGAAGATTATCACGCCTTCAATGAACGCAATCCCTATTTAGCGGCGAAGTTATTAACAATATTCATTGAGCACCCAGTGCTATTTATTGGATATTCGATTTCAGATAAAAATATTCAAGCAATTCTTAGTTCAATTACTGCCTGCTTAACGAATGAAAACATTGGAAAGCTCCGTGATCGACTAATATTTTTGGAGCGAGCTAAAGACGATGAAGAGGATCTTTTTTATAATGCTCCGATGGTTATTAATTCAACAAATCTTCCAATCACTCGTATCCGAGCAAAGAGTTATGAGCCCGTGTACAAAGCATTGACCCAGTATAAAAGGAAATATCCAGCCAAAGTCATGAGAAAAATGAAAAATCAACTTTACGAATTAATTCTAAACAACGACCCAAAAGGCCAGCTTCACGCAGTTATAGATTTGGACAGAGAAGATATTGATTTGAATACTGTTGAATTTGTCATAGGGATCGGCGTGACCCAACAGCTTGCTACCAAAGGGTACGAGAGTATAACACCGAAGGAGCTTTTTGAGGGAATTATTTTTGATAACAATCATGATGCAACTCAGATTGTCCAGAAAACACTTCCTGAGGTACTTCGCAGAGATGGGTATGTGCCCGTATTTAAATACGTAGCCGATAGCCGGATACCTGTATCTCAGCTAGATGAACGCATACGTTCCAAACTTGATGTAAATTACGATTCTTTTATTACACCGACAGCACGTTCTAAAGGCGCTCAGATACCAGGCAATTACAAAACTATTGAAGACATCCAAAAAGATTTTCCAATGCACTTGGCTGTAGAGATTATTCCACTAATTGGCGAATCCTTCATTAATAAAGATGAACTACTCTCTTTCATTACAGCAAACTTTAAGCTTATTGATTCCAAAGAACAACTGATTCGTACGAACTTTCGAAAATTGATAAGGATTTACGATTACATAGATAATGCCACAAAAGTAGTTCGTTAACCCACTTTAACACCCTGCTTTGAATTTCAAGGCAGGGTGTTAAAATTTATTTGACAGACGCTGCAATTCCTGTTTCCCGTTCAAGCAAAGTTCTCATGTAGCCCAAGTCAGTTTTTAATACCTGTAGATCATTTCCATCAATAAAAATAATGACAAGGCCGGAGTTTGACATCACACTTTTGCTGTATGTTCTAGCACTTTCCCCCACAGTGCCTGTGGTAATTATTACAATAACATTTGATTTAAGTTGAACTGTTAATCCAACTTCCTTGGCAACATCCTCCAACGAAACTCTTTTGGTATTTTTGCACTGGACCTGCCAACGTGAAAAGAAAAGTTGCTGCGAACCATTACTTTCGAAAATCACATCTACTTCAGCACCACCTGTAGCTGTCCCTCGTAATCTGGTGCTGCTATACTTCAGATTAATGCTGCGCATAAGTCTTACAGCCAATGCTTCAAGCGCAAGTCCTTTTATATATGTATTTTCCGAGTCCACATCCAGCAATATTTGTTCAAGTGGCTTTTCCAGAAAGACGTGCAATTCCGAATTTATCTCTTTCTCGAATGAAATCAGTAATGGCAACATAACTTCCCTTCTTAATAACTCTGTAGGAGTAATAAGAGTGGATTTTCCAGAGGATGCCTTCGTTACATGAATGAGCCCCTTCCTCTCTAAAGGATTGACGATGTCGTTTGCCAAAGATTTCTCATTATATTGAATTTGCCTTGTCATTACTGCATGTTTGGCAATCTCTTTAGATAATCCTTGTTCTAACGATATAAGACTGGATAAAAAAGCCCTTTGGTTCACAGTGAGCCCTTTCAGTAATTCTATATCTTCATTCTTCACGCCCGTTAATAATTGCAATTGTTGCTCATTAATTGTCCATCCAGACAAAACTCCCGCTCTTTCTAGCCAAAGTTTCATTTTGCTCAAATGCGTTCCCGTCTCTGGGACGTATAATCCCTTTTCTTGCAGTCTTTGAGCTAATGTAATAAGTGTGATCGCTTCCCCACTATTGTTAAGCTCACGAACAGCATTCAGTAAATTATACCCATTCAGATTTTCAAGAATATGCTTCGCAAGCTCACTATAAAGCTCCTCCTCACTCTCCCTAATGTCAAACAGCTTTTGTCCGAACTTCGTTAGTTTTGTGTCATCGTCAATGATTCTGTATTGCACCATGCTTAGTCGACAATTTTGGGATGTTTTAAATGTGCGATTAGGCATAACTTGGGAATGAACCTGTACATCAAATCGATGTCTGTCTCCATCGCAGGCTTGTGCTATCTCCAAGACAGTTTTCAAATTAATCTGCGTTGGAGAAAATTCACTCCCCATTGGAAAATCGCATTTATTTCTCTTTGCCATCTGAATTCTCCTTTTCATCACCCTTAATCAAGTTAAGAAATACCTTACAAAAGGTTGAAATCCCCTTTAGGATGGAGTTATAATGAATCGTATTACAAATTAGAGTCAGTAAAATGTATGACGGAGGCGTGTACATTGTCCTTGCAAACTAGTAATCCACGAGAGAACACCGTAAGTATACGAATTTCGTCTGAAGAACGGAGGGATATGGAACTTCTCTCCAAAGAGCTGGGGTTCCGCTCATTAAGTGAATACATTCGCCATCTACATAAGTCCCAGGTTCGTCAGAATCAAGAGACGGTTAAAGATTCTGTTTCTTTGACACCTGCTTCGGAAGAGTTCTATCAAACCAACTTAGGGAAAATGTACTGCGGGAACAGTCTGGATTATTTATTTAACGTTGCTCAAGAAGATTCTGTGGACTTAATTATGACTTCGCCTCCATTTGGACTGGTGAGAAAAAAACAGTATGGCAATGAAGACGCCGATAAATACTGTAATTGGTTCCGTCCGTTCGCTGAAGGATTTAAGCGTGTCCTCAAAGAGAATGGAAGTTTAGTAATCGATATAGGTGGAGCATGGATACCTGGCTCCCCTACTCGCTCACTTTATCACTTTGATCTACTACTTATGCTTGTCAAGGAGTATGGCTTTCACCTATGTCAGGAACATTATTGGTGGAATCCAGCCAAACTGCCTACGCCAGCTGAATGGGTTAATATTCGTCGTGTCCGCGTGAAAGATGCCGTGAATACGGTATGGTGGCTTTCAAAAACACCCTTTCCCAAAGCGAGCAATCGTAGAATTCTGGCCCCTTATAGTGACAGCATGCTTGAACTACTTGAGAACGGATATCAGGCCAAAGAACGGCCTTCCGGACATGTGATATCAGAAAAATTCTCGAAAAATAACGGCGGTTCTGTCCCCCCTAACCTTTTAGCAATTGCCAATACCGAATCTTCTGGACAGTATCAAGAATACTGTCGCAAGAACGGATATGAAATTCATCCAGCACGTTTTCCCGACCAGCTTCCTGAGTACTTCATACGCTTTTTAACTGATCCTGGAGACATGGTGCTCGATCCATTCGGAGGCTCTTGCGTGACCGGGAAAGTAGCACAAAGCTTGAATCGAAAATGGGTCTGCATTGAACTAAATGCAAGCTATCTGCAAGGAGCTGTATCTCGTTTTAAACCCGCCACGGTAACAGAAAAAAATGCTGATACAAAGAAGCACTCTAAAAAAACAAAATCCAAACCCAAAGCAGTTAAGTATGAAATTTGGGCGCCTTGTTCAATTCCAACAACTCAAGCAGAAGAACCTCTCGTTTCGGACGGTGGACGAACTCGTCAGGTTGCCGAAATCAATGAAGAAGTAGCCAGAGTCGCCAACAATTGACTAGCCCACTGGGCAAGACTGTGTTCACCAAGACCATCAACATCTGTAAAGTATATGAATCTCTGATCGAAAGGCAGAGCCAGTGGAGCCTGTGGTTCTAATTTCTCCTCTAAAGAACCACGCTCGGCCACAACAATACAGTTTGTATTTAACAAAGCTTTTGCTTGAGGTACAGAGTCTGGATTGACATCCCTTGAATATCGGACAATCTGACTGCTGGCATCCAGAATAGCTTGAGGCAAGGACGATATCGACTCAAAATACTTACATTCAAAGATCGAAACAATATTCCCATTGTAACATACAACAACATCGGCACGACTATCAGAGGGCTTAACTCCAATTCCCGATGCAATTTGCCTTGACCATAATTCAGTGATATCCAATTGTTCCCTTGAACGATGCGGAATTGTGTACTGCCAATACACTTCAAATTGACCAACAGTTGCAACTGGTCTACCTGTAACTATCGGAAATTGGAGAGTTACAGGTATATTGCAACTTGTGCTCAATGCGTAAGAAGCCTCGATTGCTGTAGCAAGTTCAAGCTGCTGCCAGTGCTCAAGTTCTGCAACAAGAGTTTGCGAAAGGCAAGTCGTAATTGCCTCTTCTCTCCCTCCTTCTATGCCTTCTAACAAATCAAACGTTTCAATCGCTTTTTGGTATACAGGTATACGGGATTTTGAAGCAGCACGAATTGCCGATCCCGTTGGTCGTTTTCTGCCGGCGTGCGTCAGCATAATATCCTGCAACATATTATGTCGTAACGCCTGCTCCAACAATGTCATCTTGCTATTAAACCAATCGTAGTCATTCAAAATTTTATACAAGCGTCTGGACGATAATAAAATATGTAATGCTTCACTTAAAGTCCATGCAACCAAATGGTTAGGCTCTGAATGAACCGTTGTATTGGGCTCTAGAACTACAAATAGCGTGGGATTTAGGGTTCTTGCCTGTGCCAGTAATGTAGCTCCAGCATTAATTGAACCTGTTATCTCACCTACTCGCTCAAACTCTTCATAGGTAATTGCAGTTGTCAGTCTCCTTGGTTGATGAACAACAAATTGTGCAAGTTCCTCCACGCCCTTGGAAATTGCCCAGTAAAAACGTAACATTTCTAAGTTCAAAGAGTCGGCAATCCTAACATAGGATACATGAACTCCAGTGGTCATTTTTGATTTTAAACATCGCAATATTCCCGAAACACATAAATTAGAGAGTGTGTGATGTAGCCGTTCTATGCTCATGCGATGATATCCGCCATTTCATTTGTCAAGAATTCACGCTTATCTACACTAAGCCCCCAAACCTCACTTATGCTAGCAATAAAATTCTCAGCCTCCGTCCTTCTGATCCCATCCAGGAGTGGCAAGATGTACATTCCTAATGCCGCAAGAAAAAGTTCTTGCTGTACGTCATCTGGCTGGCTTAATAAATCAATGTCAGGCTTCATTTCCTGCACCGTTTTTATAAAATCAATGATAGGCGCAGCCCCTATCTGACGGATGAGATTCACAGCAGACCACATAGCCGCAACCGGATTGAAAGTAGAAGCTTCTTCTTCTTTATTGAGGTAGTTCCTTACAAAATGGTCCAGATCTTGAGGGACTCCAATCTTGATCCACGCAAACCGCCTTGACAAGGCATAGCTGATTTGTCCGAGTTGCGATTTGTCTACCGTGTTCAGCGTCGCAATGAGCCTCCATTCTTTGCCCGGACACCACTCATGAGGCTCAGGTTGCTCTTTCGCATCCGGATAGATAATATGAAATGGGCTGTCTTGACTTTGAATATCCAGCTTATATGGCAAAGTTGATGCTTGTCCACTTAGTACTGAAAAAAGAGGACCGATTACTTTGTCAATAGGGCAACGGTTAAGCTCATCAATCACAATCGGACGATCAAAATTTCGCAGTATAGCCCCGGGTACAAATCCAATCTTCCCTCCTCCTATCGGCTGATACCCACCAATTAACTCTTGGCTGGTCCATGATGAAGAAGCTGTCAACATTTCATAGACAGAACTTGTGGAAAGTTCTTGAGCAATATATTGAGCAAGCGTTGTTTTCCCCGTACCTGGAGGACCATAGAAGATAATATGACGTTTTCCTGATTTCAGGGCTGCTACAATTTGTGTATAAACACTGTCCGGAATTCCTTGCAAATCCGATTTCGGTTCTATATCTGGAATTGTGTAAACATTGTCTGTCATTGATTCACCTATGACTTGGCGAACGTCTTCCGCGATTTGCTCCAGATCTTCCATGCCATTATAGATCTTCACTGTCATGAGCTACTTCACCTCAATATCTGGCAACATCAGTTGCCCTAATGCCTCTGACGCTTGTTCGTATGACATCTGAATATTAGCTTCATCTGTAAAGAATGGGGACTCGACATCGGTCTTTACGAGCCCAAGCAATGCATATTTATAGCTATTACGCTGGTAATCTATTGAGCCTTCCTGGGGATTTATATTCGTGATTGTTTCAGAAGAATTCCCTACTGGTAATGGCTTGTGAAAAATAAGAATCAGGACCCATTCCCACTCTGGAAACACAAACTTTTCATCATCAATTTTAATTGAAGCAATGATTCTACAAAGAATCGCTGCACAATTACCTTCACGATTGTTAATATATCCTATGGTATTGGCAGACGGAAAATATGAGCCATCTTGTTTAGCGGCGAATGTCGCTGTAACTTCGCCATCTATGGCCTCAAATTGAATAACCCACCTCGGTGGCTTCGAGGCCACCCTCTGAGGCTCTTTCCAATACCCTGTTTGGTTACTTAAAGGTTCTGAAAGGCCATCTTGTTTAAATCCTGCGGACTTAACTGTATAGGAAGCAGTTCTAAATTCCCGCTCAATCTTTTTTTTAATCGCTTTGTGGACTTCTAGTGTATTCCCCGCCATAACCTCTCATTCCTAACTATATGATGTTAGCAGCTAGCCTTCCTCAAAATTAAACAATTCGACTTAATCCAACACAATTCCTGCTAACGCGGATAATTTGTCCAGTTCTTTAAATTAGATTGCCAACAGACGGTGCAATGTTCTCCCTACGTTGTGATCGAAAGTTGCTATTCAGGCTAAAACTAGTTAAAGTTTTTGAAGATCATACCTTAAAACTAAAATGAACTGAATCGACTTCTTGTGGAACAAATGGCTGTGAAGAACATAAATCTCAGAAAACAAATGTGATAAAAACAAACAAAGCATACCTAAAAAAGCTGTAGCCGTAGTTTATTGGAGATGCCTCTCACCACCATTTGTAGCTCGTACGTTCCAGCTTCTTTTGAGTTGTATTCTTTTCATGTTCGCGTTTTCCGAAAAATTCGTCTTTTCTCGCGATAGTCGGGTCATACCAGTCAGCTTTGGCTTTCGCCCATTCCGCCCATTCCATCGTTTGAGAATCGAGGTTGCCAGACGCCTCCACTGCCGAAATGTATCGCCTTATTTTGCAGGCGGTATCGTAATCCTCCGAAAGATTTTCCAACATGAGCGTCTGATCTACTTCGGCATTGTAGCGATTTCTGCGTTCTTCTTTTCGCCGCGTTTCTTCCTGCCGTTTACGTTCCTCTTCCTCGCGTGCTTCACGCTCTTGCCGGAGAATATCGGAAGCTTCGTAAAACGCGATCATAATATCGCCAAGACGGTCTTCGATAACATACGATTTGCAATCACGAAAGCTTTTGGCGGTATACACCGCAAAACTGATACGGCCATTGTAAATATGATCATACTTTCTGATTTTGGGTTTTGATGCCCATGAACTGCGGCGCCGATCATCCTCGTATTTCAAAAGCTCTATATTTTCTTCTTTTGTGGGAACATGCTTGATTTCGTCTTGCGCTTCTGAAACCGATATGGAGACCGTTTCCCCGTTGACTATAAAGTTAAGATTGCTGGTCAACGAACATCCCAACGGTTCCGTAGCTTTAATAAGCGTATCAAATATATGTAACACCCGAGGCAATGCTTTATCGGACACGGTATCGGCAAGGAAGAGAGGTTCTTCCATAGCCCGTCGATTGTAGCCTCTTGCTTCTTGTTCTCTACGTTTTTTCTTCCATTCCATGACTGCTTTGTGGTGAGCAACAATTGTCGGGTGCATTTTTGCGTTTTCATCCGGTATCCTGATTTGCGTTGCAACGGAAAGTACGACCGCTCTTTCCTCTTCAGTCAAAAATGCGAGTGTCTCTTTTTCAATTTGAAGTGTATACTCTGTTCCGGTTCTCAGTCCTGATTTCTTGGTAGGCTTGCTGCTCACCGGAAGAGGTATTAGGGTAACCGGCTTGCCCGCACGAAGCTTGGACCAGTATCCTACGGGAGGCGTAGGAATATCAAGAGACTGGCAGACCTTTCGAATCGCAACATCCGAAACGCTATATTTTTTTGCTACCTCGGTTACCGGTGCCAACCATACTTCTTTGTACAAGGTTTCTCTATCGTAAATATTGTAGGTTTGTCCGTATTGCTCGTACGTTTCCGGTTGTCCGACCACTCGAGTAACTTCGCTGACATCTTGTTTCTTCGGTACTGAAATGGACGGCGTCTGTTCTTCAGTAAATAACACTGAAGACTCGAGTATTGATGGAGAGTTGGCTGCAACATCATTTTCCATCTCTGTTTTACCGGAATCCTTTTCAGAAATTAATTGATGTTTCTTCTTACGGGTGGCCGGTACACTGCTGGAAATGGAAATTATCTTATCAGCTGGTTCGGGTAGTTCTAGTTTGATTACAGGTTTATTGAAATTGAGTTGGGTCCAGTATCCGGACGAAGGAATCGGAATACCCGCTTCTTTGATCTGTTTCATTAGATAAGAATACGGAAGATTATATTTTTTGGCTACTCCAGCGACAGATATTTCCCAAATTTCATCATATAATTGCTTGCGCGTCATTGTGATCTCCGAATACTCTGGCACAACGATTTCCTCCTTTCCTTCTTCCAATAAACTCTCTGTAATAGAGGTAACACGAACCTCTGGTTTAGTCGTAATCTCTGGCTCTATATGCAAAGCTGGTCGACTTTCTTCTTCCTCAGCAACTGTATCCGCCGCGGCGCTTTCTTTCAGTAGCTGATTGACTGTCTGTGGCGTGAGAATAGCATCAAATTGTTTGATCCCTCCTATCCCTCGTTTTCGCTTAATAGAAAAACCAGATCCCGTTTCATTTCTTCGAATTGATTTATAATCGTACTCAAATTCTTCTCGATATTCTCAACTTGAACAGCATTAATTTTCCCATGGTTGTAAGCAATGAGACGTTCCGGAACGATGGTGTAAGACCAGCTTTCCCTGTACCGTTCTTCGTTACGGACCGCAAAACCGATGGGTAACAAATCGTTACGCATACCGAGCGTAACCATGTTAGGGGAAATCCCCAAATAATCTGCAGCAATTTTAATCGTGATTTTGGGCATATTCCTAATCTCTTCATCCGAATACTTTACCATACGTTTCACCTCCTTGATCCGGCTCTGCCGTCAAAATCAGGATAGCTTGTGTGGGACAATCTAAAGACCTATTGAATCCTGTTTTTAATGATCATCTCACATAGAATGAAAAAATTTAGTCTGCGAAATATACTACTTTGCCTTAAGGAGACCCGGTTCCCCCTCGAGTTCTTCAGCAAACGAGGGTTAGCAATACTAAAACTTAGTATCTCTAGCAGTCTTGATCGAGTGTGGGCTAGTTTTTACTAAGTCGATATATCCCCCCAACAACATGGTGTGAATTGCTCTGTCAAAATCCAATGATCAACCAGCATCGTAAGTGACATCGTATGCTCTTTAGTAAGTGCAACCCCGACCTCAAATTGGTGCTGTAATCCACGGCGACTAAAATTAGCTGACCCTAAGTATCCCCGCTCGCCATCTGCAAGCAGCAATTTAGCATGAAGAACGAGCCCCTGAGCATGATTATTCTCGGGTTGAAAAATCCGTATTCGTTCAGTTGCTTTTATTTCACGCAATAAATAAGTAAATGCATTTTGATTTTCCGAATTATTTATTTCACCGATTAGCCAATCAATCCTTACATCTTGATTATATTTCAGTAGAGTCTGTAAACTAACCGATAAATGCTGCATCCCTGCAGCCGAATAATAAGGAGCGATAAAGATTAACCGTTTTTTTGTAGTTTGTATCACGTGTAAAATCCAAGAGTTTAGATACTGAAATCGTTCTGAAATCCGCGTAGGGATTTGAACATTCGAATCCAACAAAGTCCAAAGTAATTTTTCGCTGGACTGTAAAAACCTTTCCTTTGGAATTACCTCAGTAATCTTATAGACTGTTTCAAAATATCTTTGTAATTCAGCCTCTCTTACAATTCTATATGACTCTGAACTCGAGGTAAGGAACCCTCTCTCTCCAAGAATACGAAATAAGCTTTGGATAATGCTGTCGTGAATTTGTGCGCGTTTTAAGTTTTTCCACTCTTCAAGAGTAAACCCATCCACTTTTGTTCCAAGATACCGAAAGATACCCGCCCACTCTAATAAATGTCCCCGAAGCTCATACCGATAGATAAGCTGTAATATAGTTTCAATTTCTATCACATCCCCATTCTTTTAGTTGCTCATCTACCAATGGTGAAAAATATCCAATAATCGGTCGATTCAAATCGTAATCAGGATCTACTCCGTCAATCAATAAATTCCGTGTCAAACCATGGTTAAAATGTGTACAAGAAAACTTTAAATACATACAAGCGTGACATGCACCGGTATGCTCATGACAAACAGGATCGTAGAGGCAGGTATTTATTTTTTCATAAACCCCTCTTACCCACCGGGATAGGTCATTATCGAACGCAGCTGTTAAGGCCCCCATACCTCCGCCTTCTAACTTTGTTACGTAAATTGCCGCGGCCAAAGATGAAGGAAATAAGTACTCGGACAAACTATCAATGTCAAGCCCAAGGATAGCTTTACCTGCTTGGAAAAGTCCATGGGAAAAGGAGTGAAGTAAGCGGAATGTCATAACAGTGGCTAAAAGCCCTGGATCATCAAGACAATCACTCGGTTTAAACTGAGCAAGTTCTTCATGACTAATTAAAGAAAAATTACATGCCCTATAGATTTGGGCATGGGCTGCTTGTATAGTTACCTGGCCACACATTGATGCGTTGACCCAATTATTTAGTACCAGCCAAGCCAATACTCTCCGACTATCCATTTTGAAGATGACGGCCTCATTTTCATTTTTCAATATAGGAATAATGATTTTATCTCTCTCTTTAACTTTTTGGCGAATCGGACTCAAAATTGCCTTTCGTCTATCAAACGATTTACGGGTATATCCCATTGCCATCATCAAAACAGGAAAGTTTTCAACCAAAGCAGCAGTTTCTATACCGAAGTTTTGTAACTCTCGCTTTGCATCCAAAAATGAAGTCTCGCTAACAACATCGCTTAAAGTCTGCGCTTCAATTATGCGATCATTATCCGAAACGGCCTCACTCTCTAACCAAGTATAAATAAACTCATGAAGGGAGCGGTCATTTATAATTTTCTCGACTGGTGTTTTCCCCTCGAAAAGTGCGTCTACTTCTTGAACGACAACATCATCATGAGAATCGAGTGATATGTTCTGCTGTTTTGCCATTTCCATTAGCATTTGCCTTTGAATTTCGTTAGCACCTGCAAGAAGCTTTAAAAGTTGATTTTCCTTCTTATCAAAATTCGAGGCGTATGACTCACGATTCACTGAGGAAACTGGGAGTAAAGCTCCAATCTGGTAGTAAACAAAATAGTCATGCTCCTTTCTCTTTTGAAGGACATCTTGGTTTAGATTCACAAATGAACGAAGCGCCGGATAATAAACATCCCCTTCTGACAAGTGAGTTCCTCCCATGAAGGCATTACGCATAGAACTCGCTATAGGCATCCTACTATTTCTCGAGCCTAAATTACCGATATGATGCTTTTTCTTATTTTGATACCATGTGGCCGTAGCAAAGTTCCGTGTATCGTACATTCGAATGCCGTCATACTTAGCTTTCCATGTAGTGGTGCCAAGATTGGTAGGTACATTTAACGGCTGAATATCACCGTTCATGTGCACTAGCGCATAGGGGTACTGCCGTAATTTACCCTTTTTACAAAATTCACAAATTAACCTTGTATTTTGTTGCTGCAACTTACTCAGGTCGTAGTACGGGTGGACATTCCAGCAACTCGTGCAGTAGAAAACGAGAGGGAATACATCGAAATGAACCTCCTCGATTTCTGCAAAATAGTATAGATGATCTTGCTTAGGGTACAGATCTACGTTTACGTCCTCATTAATTGACCATTTACCAACAAAATCCCTCACATTTTGAAGGAGCAGGTCTGTGTTACCCGATAACTCACGTAAGGTTAAATGATTAACTATAAACCATGTTCCCTTTTCGGAAAATACAGATCCTGGTAAATATTTAAACAAGACTTGACTTCGTCCCCTCATCATATCGGCCATAATACAACCTCCCTTAGAACATATCAGAAACGCCAAGTATGCGTGCTGTTTCTCTCCCACTATTTAGTGGTATTCCCGCCTCAATATCTCTAAAGCTAGTTATTGGGTTCAGCACATCTTCATCTTTTATTTTGCCCGTAGAATTATTGAGCGTGTTCTCCAACTCATAGAAATAATTAGTTATGAATCTTTCAGCCTTCTCAATAGCTGTTAAAGGAAATATGGTACGATCTGAACCAATAATAATACGTTGTAACTGATCAATAATTTCAGCCTGTATAGCTCCCTTTTTTACATTTTTTTTCGCAATATAGCTGCGATACTCTGGAGCACTAAAAATAGTTTTGGCATGATGCTGGGAGTGAAGATTGAACAAGAGCCCAGATAGAATACCTGGCATTGATCGTTGAATTGCTTTAATGGACATTCGGTTAATCGGTACTGGATCCACCAATCGGTCCATGAACACATGGTTCTGTATGAAATATTGGAACTGAGAACGCTCCCTTAAGTCATTGGGTCGGAAACTTACAAACACTAGTCCTGCATGAGATCGTGCTGATCGACTGCTTGCCTGGATATATTCCGCTTGCTTAGAGGGCATACCTGCCATAAAGAATGCATTTATCCGTTCCAAATCGACACCGTGACTAATTAAGCTAGTTGCAATTAAGGTGTGAAGTTTATTGTGATAATCGGTAACTGAACGCACGACCCTTTCAGATTCAATCCGATCGATAACTTCTACAATTTTATCCATTTCATTCTCGCCTATTAATATCTCATTGTATAACTCAAAAGCTTGTCCAATGTCACGGGTTAAATCAGGAGTTAACGTCTCAAGTATTCGACGCCGAACATCATGAGCCATAGTCTTTTGATTTACATAAACCACCGATAAATCATATTGTGCCAGTAAATTCAGAAAACCTGCTTCATCTTTAATGCTTTCAAAACCTATGGTGCTCCAAACCGTTCCAGCGCTCTGATAGAGTCGATAAATCTCTTTATGATACAAATACAACGCACGACCGACAACCTCATCTTGGGATTTTGAATGTGATAATACTCCCATATACAAACGGCGGTCTATATGTGGAGTACTGGTTGCATAAAATGACTCTCCTTTTTTAAAGCCCATAGAGGGATACTTACGCGGCTTTCTTAAGTACAAATGCTTAATATGGTGCTCATACGCTTCTATGGTTGCTGTTGCTGCGATAATCTTCGGTACATGAGTCGGTTTTCGGCCAAAATTCCTAGATAATTCATTTAAAACACCTTCATAGTGACCGTTTAATACGCCGAGTTCTTCTTTGAGAAGATGTAATTCGTCTTGAATCAGGAAAGAAGGGACGGGATCATAAAAAGATGCTTTCATTTCTTGAGTCTTCACTCTATCCACTGTCGTAATGCTTTCTCCACATGAGTTATACTCATCATATCGACCAACAATGCAGTTATCCGAAAAAAAACCATGCTTACTGCAAATTCCGCCAACTTGCCCGAACAAATGGGAGAATTCACGATATCGCCCGAGGATTGCCAGTTTATCAACAGTCCCACATAAGACACTAGGAATGAAACGATACACCTCGGAGTCTGTAACATATACAGGCAATATTCCATGTAATATAGGGCTTTTTACAACAAAACAGGATTCGTTTGTGCACAGATGTAGCATGCGCCAGCTTTGTTCGTCAAAATCTAGTGTTATGGAACCGGAACAACTGGGGCAACGATGAAGGATCATTGCCTTTCGCCTTGTTACTTCTGACGAAAAAAGGCTCGTTCTCGATTGTTGACTCACAAAGTTAGGTGTATTACGTGAACCTGCAAAGAAACCAATAGAGAAAGGAGCCCCTTTCCCCTTACATTCAGGCGCTAACTGACGGATCTCTTCAGCGAATATAAGAATCCTTGCTAACCGGTCAAGCTGATTTTTTGACAGCATACGCAATGGGAAACGAATCCAAGTTGAGCACCCTCGCTTTTTACCGCGAAGTCGATCATAAAACAACCCTGTCACAATCAGTCCTAGATAGGCCTCCGTTTTACCTCCGCCAGTCGGAAACCATAACACATCTGCAAATTGAGATGATTCCATAATTTCCTCATAATGCGGATCTGTTTCGATGACTTCACGGGAGAAAAGGCTTGGCAGTAGCCGAACAATAAAGATGATTTGAAACAAACGCCACGAATTGTATTTTCCATTTCCAGCATTAAGAAAAACGCGATTCATCAAGTTAAATGCATTTAATAACCGTTTATCATTCTTTTGAGAGAGTACATACACCCCTAATTCAAAGGAGCGAATTTCAGCCTCATACTCCTCATATTCAAGTTCACATTGTTTTCTTTCTGTTTCGTTTTGTAACGGTTGTTCATGATCTCCCATTTGGTTTATGTAGCTTTTCCATTCCACCAAATACTTTCTCATGCTTAATGAAATTTCCTTTAGTTGTTGAAGGGATTTGTTGGGATCCATCAAATCCTCAAAATATGCCTTCAAGTCCTCCTTAGTTCGATAAAGGGGCTGGAAATAATCCGGAACCGTTTCCGTTTCGAGGGTTATTAGATCACCCTCTGTACTCGAAAGCCCCACGCAATTTATGCCTTTAACTGAATAACGCTTATCGTACTTATAATCCCGCGGCGCACCATCAAATTCATACTGCTTTTGAAGATTAGCGTCACATTGGACTTTTATTACTACGTCAAAAAACTCCAACGGATGACCAGATGGCTTTTCTTTCAATTCTTTTGACGGAACAATCGTTTTATTAATTAATGAAACGACAACTCTGTAAACACGCTCTCCATCCCTATCTAAGTAAGGACGAGCTTCAACGTTAATTTCACCATCCCAAAGAGGGAGCCTTAAATTAGTACTCCTTATCTTTTCAAGGTATTTTTGAAATTCCGCTTTATTAGTTGGCTTTTTTTCAAGTGGAACAGCACCTGTTTTCTCTAAAAACTCTTCTGAAACTGAAAAGATATCGCTCCTTGTTAGAATTTGATTAATAGCTTTTTGAATATATGGTTGAATATTTATTTCTTGATTCTGCATCAAATCCTCGATATCAATGATGAACTCGAGTGGCTCAATAACTACTGGTAATGCTTTATACTTCTCTAGCAGTTTTAATCCTCGGTCTGCTGCTTTTGTTGCCGCTGAATCAGCCTTTACCATTGTCTCTGTTTCTTGTGACTCCACTGGATCTTGCGATTCTTTATCTCCATCAACAAAAACGTTATCAAAGGTGACTTCATCAAAGTTCTCATTTTCGACTTCTGCCACATTTTGAGTCGCAGCCTTCCCCGATTCTATGAAAGCAAAAAAGGCACCTTGCTCATCGAACTCCGGAAGCAACCGAGGGTACAACTTAAAGGAGGTTTGAACCCGAAGTTTAATTTCCCCGTCTTTTGGACGTGCTAAAAATTCAAGTCCCAAATTACAGTTTTTCGCTAAACTCCGATACTGCGGTTGAGGATCTCCTGCGCTATTTTGGCTAACTTGGCTAGAAAAAGACTCGTAATCAGGAAAGAGAACTCCAGAGAAAAAACGACGAGTAGGAGCTGAACCAAGAACGATGTCTTCTCCCCTTCCTAGCATGCCGTTTTTGAGCACTTTTTGCATATGCTTCACAAAAATAACTTCATCCATTGGATCATTTTTTTTACTCAAATATTATCAATCCTTTCTCTATCAAAGCTTCCACCATTTGTTCAGCAATTGGCTTCTCAGCATAGACATTAGGCACATAATAATCCTGCTTCGTATCAACCGTAAGCACTTCAACTAACTCAATTGTAGCCATGACATCGTCAAGGGGTAACTTCATGTCCAGCCCTATATCTACCCACTCGGATGCATAGTCTTCCACTGCTTTTACCGCAGACTCAGAGATGATGGATCCTAATACTTTCCCTAGCTTGATATGAATGTTCCACAAACGACGCATTGCGTTATATATCGTATTCCATTTTTCCAAATAGCTATTCTCGCCGATAATCTCCGCGACTGCACGAACATTTTTCGCATTTTTCACAGAGGATACATCACCATTTATCCAATTCGCAATTGTATAAGTAGTTTCTACATTTCCTCCATGCTCTTGAATTGCCGTTCTAATCCTTTCGTAGGTATGCTTTTTATAGGAGTTTGGTTTATGATATCGAGCCCATAGTAACTCAAGCATATCGCGCCATTCCATAACATTAAATTCAATCCACTTCATGATCATGGTGTTCGAGGATAGCTTTAATATCGCTTCGAACAATTCCCGTCTTTGGTTCTCTTTGAGAAGTACCCACGTATCACCCGACTTCACACCCAAAGCACTAAGGTTTATTAACGTTTTATCTTTGACAATCTTTATGAGCGCCTCTGTGGGAACAAACCATGTGAGCGGTAAGTCTTGATGATATTTTCTTCCTGTAATTTTTACACAAGCTGTCCGATCATCGATATTTGTCTCTTGGAATGTGATATCATTGTTCTCATGAATAATACTTGAATCAATCGCTTCAGTATCCAGATCTTCATGCTGCCCAAACATACTTAATAACGCCTGATCATCAAATAATGAATCGATAGAAGAAGTTGTTTTCGTAGGTGCTATAGAGTCTGTCGGAACAATTGGCCTAACCATGATCTCATGTACATCAATCCTTGGCTTTTTAGTGGCAACCGGCTGTACAGATGACAGGTCTACCTTCGGAATGTTTATAAAACTAGCAATTATCTTCTCAGGATACTCAGTGTTTTGACCGTATGCTTTATTGATCTGATATCGATAAAGGCTTTGCTCATGTACATAGGCTATGCAGGAAACCTTGCTTTTAGCGTGAGTGAAGAAAGAACTCAAATACTTCAACTTCCATGGACTAGTCAAGATAACATGGTCAGGTACGGAAGCATCATCCATATAAATCTCATTCAATTGGTTCTTTGCCCATTGCTCTTGAGTTAAAACACGGATATTCTCCGTCTCCTTCGCAGTCCACTTCGTTTGCATGCGAAGCCATAGCTTTAATTCCTGCGCAGCGAAGGAGTTCGCAACAACGATGGTTACCTGTTGAAGTTTTTCTAAGGGTAATATCTGAAGCAGTAACTCGCCCTTAGGGGAACTCGGGTGATTAAACATGAGCTCATAGAAATCTGTGATATCACGAACAAGCTGAGGGAGTATATGCTCAAACAACTTTCTGTCCTCATCACCGCCTGGAAGAACGTTTAATGAGTTTTTAATTAACTCAATTATTTTTGATTTTCCGTTTAATTCACGTGCACGCTCATAGATTTCCAAGGGAATTGCCAGGCTCAGCATTTCGTTCATGAAACTTTTGAGTCTCTTAAAAACAGGATGTTGATGTCCAGCTTTATTCGTCGTAAGTGCTAGAGTTTGTTCTATTTCCTTAAGTAGGTCATTAAGAGAAGCAACACCTTGTACGCAATATAGATCAAATTTCTCTTTTTGAACAAGATAAGTTTGGAACGATGATAAACTCCATGAAGCCGTAATTGGATTTTCCACCCTTTGCTCCGATAAACAAAAAAATTCTTGTAGGTACTTCACATTGAATGCATCCAGTGGAATCAGTAAATCCAAATGATCTTTTATGCTCTGATAGAGACCCTCATCGTATAAAGGAGCCGTGACAATAACATGCTGTGAAAATTCTTTAGCCCATTCCAACAACTCAGAAACCCGGCTTCTATGTCGGAACGGAAGCAAATCAAGGATGATCACTTGGGGCGTCATATCCAATTCTTTAGGCAATTGATGTCGCACAGCACGAAATAGTGAGATCCACGGCAGTGTACCGTCAGGTTTAGGCTTCAACGTAGGATCGCTGGAAAACGAAAAGGGTTTAAACCGATTTGCCTTAACTTCATATGTATTGATATAATGCCATAGATGATTGTTCTGGATACTTGTGCGACCGATATGTGAATATAACTCTACGTTATCGCTGATAATGAGAATTCCAGTTCCAGGAGGGAATTTAGCATTCAGCTCGGGCGATAGGGATTCTGCTATATGTTGAAGAATAAGATGATATGACAATAGTAAAGGAAAGCTGTATGAAAACGGGGGAGTAAAAAAAGCAAGGCTGCACTTATGCCTTGTTTTTTTTGACTTTAAAAAAGCTTTTAATGAGAGCGTAAGCATTAAGTTGTCCAACTTCGACGTATGTACTTTTGCTGTAAATAATTCTTCATGTTCATTTTCGTATTTAAATAATGCTTCAATCAAACAAAAATAATCATGATTTAACATACCTCTTCCAAAATCTTTGGACGAGAAGTCATTGATAAACGCACTAAGTCCGGGGAAAAAGGAAATAAACTCTTGTTTATTTTCCAATATTTCTAATTTATCTGGTTTAATTGCATTTATAATATTTCTTCTATCTAGCGATTTGCTCATGTCGAGTACCCCCAACTCGGGTAGTCAATTAAACCTAATAAAGTAATATATTCTCCAAAGCATCACTAAATCCTCCCTATTACTTAAGATCTACTTTTTTTAGCCATCTAAGCACAAGTTCCAAGTTATGCGTGCTACGCGCGAAAAAAAAACGAAGTAATGGAACGAGAAAAGCCTTATTACATAAGGGATATAGGCCTTTTGAAGGGTACAAGAACTACATCGTTGAATGGAGTTTGAAGCGTACCACAATGATGTAGAGAAAATTCTTGGCCGCTGTGTACAAACTCTCGAATTCGGAAAACCTGATCTTTTGTTTACAGAAACATTAAAGAAATATAGTCCCAATTGACTCTAATATTTCTCTTTGGCCTTCCTGATGGGGGATCTCCTGAAGCTGAACTGAAAAACCAAAAACTGCTCACCAAACATGCCAGTCCTGAGCCCGATAGAGCCCGGTGTGGGAAATCGGAACACCGAGCTATTAAAGCTTACACTTCATAATTCATGACACGACGGTAATTCTTAACGCAACAAATTCCGTATTGGAGAAGCTTTAGTGTGTTGCAACTTTTTCTCTGGCTGCCACAGGTTAAGATAGTTCTTGACCATATCTTGCGATGAATGACCAAGTATGTCCTGTAATGAATACGGGTCTCCTCCGTTTAAAATATACAACTTCGCAAATGTATGCCTCAACGTGTGCGGACTGACTCTTACATTTTCAATTCCAGCTTTTCTCCCGTACTCTTTCAAATTCTCTTGAAACGTTCGTACGTGCATATATGATCCGTCCAATGTCACAAAAAGGGTTTCATCTGCCAGTTCTCCGCGTGCTTTCAAATACTTTTGCAAAACCTTGCGCACTTCATTACAAAAAGGAATATCCCGCGGTTTACGCCCCTTACCTATCACTTGCTGAAGATAACCCTGTTTCATGTCCACCTGGCTCAACTTTAAGCGAACGAGTTCTCCAACGCGCAGGCCGGTATCCAGTAACAAGTACATCATGGCATAGTCTCTGAAACCGGTAAATATTGTTTTTATAGGTTGGTCCAGCAGTAATACTACCTGGTCTTTGCTTAAAGAATGAATTGTCGGGCGGTGGCCATGGCGCGTTTTCAGACCTGCTGTAGGATTTCCCTCAATCCACCCCTCACTATTCAGGAATGTGAAAAATCGCCGTATGCTTTTAATACGACAATTAATCGTGTTTAACGCATATTTTTTATTGATCATATGCTGCACAAAATGATTACGAAAGTGCTCCGCAGTCAGATGATAGATGCTGGCTTCTATTTTCTGTTCCATCATGCACCGTGCGTAATAAGTTAAACTGGCTTCTTCAAGTTTCACAGTGCTCCAAGATTCAGTTTCAGTCCGCCGAGCCTGTAAAAAAAGCTCCACTGCTTCTTTCCATTCCAAAGAAATGTCTGATTCTAACAATATCTTGGCATCATATAGTCGATTGGAACGCCTTGCGTTTTGCACCTTTGTCGTTTGAAACTGTTCATCCATGGCTTGATTGATTTTTTTCATTTCTTCTCCTCCAATTGATTTTGTTTGAATGAATCTCCTCGCAGCAAGCCCAGATCCCTCTCCAACATCGAATGAATGCAACACAGTAAATTGAGGGAAATTGAACCTGGAGAGACGAAAGAAAATACAGGAACAACTTTAAAACTAACGACTTAATCACGGCCGATAGGCATCTCAACCTTTCTTTAATTTCAAGTGTCATAGTAAACCCCCGGATTGAAGCTTTCAAATATGAACAGCAAAAGCCCCAAGCTTGTTAAACAAGGGGGAGTGTTACTGCCAGCACATAATGTCCGCCAGTTGACGGCGTAAGTTGTCCTGCTGATGACGGTCAATCTGTCCGCCCAATGGGATGAAAAAAAGGGGAATCAAGCCAATTCCCCTTGAATAACGCGCTTGATCATATGATCGTCGATAATCCGATGTTTGTTCTGAGATCCATAGATGAGGGCATGCGTACATACCTTGTTGATAAGCCGAGCGGCTCCGCTGGAGAAACGATAAATGTCATCGATTGCCCCGTCGGTGAAAATGTCATGCTCGGCCCCGGCAAAAGTAAGATGTCGACACATGTATTCGCCAGTCTGCGCACGGTCGTAGTGCGGTAACTTACATTGCAGGTCGATACGTTGGCGAATCGCCGCATACGCCTGAAGATTCAGTTTTTCCCATAGTTCGCTCTGCCCGACAAGAATGAGCGCCATAGGGCTCTGCGCATCCATTTTAAAGTTTAGCAAGAAACGCACTTCTTCAAGCATCTCCCGGTCCAGCAAATGCGCTTCATCGACGACAACGACCGGTTGCAAACGATGAATACCGCGCATGAGCTCGATCTCGCGATGCAGTTGTCGCTTGGCGTCACCGCGGTAGAACTTCGACTCGCAGCCGAGCTGCTCAAGCAATCCCTTGTAGAAGTGCCTCGGTGTGAGCTTGGAATCCGATAAATACAGCACTTTGAACTTCGCCGGGTCGAGTACTTCCGTGAATCGCCGGATGGTCGTCGTCTTGCCGGTGCCGCAATCGCCGGTTACAACGGCAAGCCATTGCCGCTGGGCGGCGTACTCGAGGCGGCTGAGTGTTTCTTCAAGAATTACCGATTCGTACAGCTCGTTCGTCGGAACATCCCGTGAGAACGGAGAGCGGTGAAGACCGTAGAAGGACTCAAACATGCCTCTCCTCCTTGCTTACGCGTCGGTAAGCGACAGCCGGCGCTTGCTCGATTCTGCGATCCCGGTTGCGTTCCTCGGCTGCTGCAAGCAGTCTCGAGGATTCCGCCGGTACAACTCCCATGGTATCCGGCAGCGGCGGCCGTTTGCCTGCTCGTTCCCCAATGACGAGTTCCCGCGCACGCCAAGGTTGGTGGCCCTCGTATTCGATGGTGATCTCCGTGATGTCTGCCGGGTCGTAAACGACATCCACCATTCGGCCGATGAACGGCAGGCCCACCTCGTACTTACGCCCGACGAAGCTGATACAGCCAGACTTGTCGACTCGGCGCGTCTCGCAATGCAGGAAGGCATTCGCGAGCACGTCCGGATCCGCGAACCGAATCGCCTTCTGGTCGCTGCGGTAGGCCGATTCCGGGCTCAACCGATTCTGGAGTGCTGAGTGAGGCTTATTCTGGTAGCACTCAGACAACCACACTGCGAACAGCTCATTCAGTCGCGTAAGCGTCTTTGGCTTCTCCAGGGCCGCTTCGCTCAAGAATGCGTCGACTATGCGATTGAACCGTTCAACCTTCCCGGTAGCCTCCGGCGAGTAGGGCTTGGCGAACAGCAAACGAATGCCGAGTTTGGAGCAGGCACGCGTCATCCACTTGGTCCGGTATTGCTTCCCATTGTCGAAGTAGACAGCCTCGGGTGCGCCGAATTTCTCAATGGCTTGCCGGAAACAATCTTCGACGGCGGACTGGGTCATGGTAGGGTAGAACTCGCCGTGCAGCACGAATCTTGTCGCGTCGTCGATGAACGTGACGAGAAACACTTGCTTTAGGGCACCGTCCAGACCGATGGGCAAGTACGGACCATACTTGATGTCCGAATGCCAAAGGCGATTGCGGTGACGCTGCTGGAAGCGTCTTGCCGCGACACCAGACTCGGCGTATATGCGCATGTGGCGTGTGCTGTAGCCGCTTTGCGCCAATCGCTCCTGTAACGTACTGCGCTTGATCTGGCCGGGCTGGATCCGTCCTTCCCATTCCAAGATCTGAATGAGTCCAGCGACACTTCGGCTAGGGACTTCCCGTCGCAACAAGATGGCTTGTTCCAGTACTTCTGCCGGGATGGTCGACTCTGAAGGCTGACGGCCTTTGCCCTTAGGCTTAAGCCGCCGAAGCCTTCTTCGCGGTACTTCGCCAAGTAGCGGCGCAGCGTTCGCTCGGAGAGTCCGGCTTGCTCACAGATTCGTTGTTTCAACTCTCGGGCCTTGGCCGGGTCGAGCCCTTCCGCCAGGAGCGGCGACAGGAGTTGCACGCGTTCCGACGCAACGGCCTCAGCTTTCTTCTGATCTTTCATCTATTTTGCACCTCGCATGGTAGACTTCGAGATGAGTCTACCTCAGCGATTAGCCGGACAAGAATGCAGAACGGGTATGTACCCACAAATTTGAATTCACGACCGGGCGGACAATTCTCGCCAGCCAGCCCGTGGCTTCCCCTACGTAGTGTCCGATGCGATGATGTGCAGGCTGTGAAGGAACGGACATCTTCTCCACAGGGTTCTGACGGAAGCGAATGGCGATGGATCTGAGGGCTCCCAGCAAGTATTCGGTCTGTTCGCGGAACCAATTCTTCCACCGACGCAGTGTCGAGTCGTCTGCCGCAACGATTGAATTCGCTTCGGGCTCGGTGACGGTCTGTTCCACACACGTTGATTCATACCGCTTATAAGGTACGATGCAATCTGGAAGCTCATGATGAATCTTTCGGCATTGGCTGCACCGCAGTCGGCGAATGACGAGAACGCGGCGAACCCCGTCGTCGCCGACGAGCTTTCGCCGCCGACTGCCAATTACGCTAAGCGCTTCTCCACAACAAGGAGAGGGAACCGATTCTGCACATCTTACTGAAAACGCCGGGTGTCTTCTCAACCAGCTCGTACTCTGTTACAATGACCATGTTGGGTAGGGGATGCATTCCGTGAGCCTGTTGCAGCAGGCCCACATACAAGGGACGCATCCTTTTCCTTTTCTGTGATACGGTCATTATATTCAGCAACTTCTGGACAGGCAATCCCGCCAACAGTTGGACGTTATCTTTCAGCGGAAACAGGGGAGCACAAATTTAAGATTAGCAGCTGTTCGACTAACAAATTGGAATTCGTCTTTTCTCATTTCCAATCTGTCTTTCAAGACGGCTTTATCTGCATCCTTTGCAGAAAAGGTAACAAAAACACTTCGTGTCCTTTAAAAAACTTGCGCCGCGGCGCTCCATACGTAATCTGCAACTTCGCGGCAAACAACTGTTTTATGCTTTGTCGTTCATTTTAGAATACGTTGCACAAGCTCCTGCTGAAACCACTTTTTGCCCAATAAATCATATCTCGTGTGGTGGTGAGGATAAATCATAGAAGCCGCCATTTCCAACAGCATGTGGAGAGGGGAAATTCAAGTTAACTAGGTTCTCACTCCCCATCCTCGTCGGCGCAGACTATATTGTTGTCTACATCCACTTCAATGAAAGAGAAGAAATGGTCGGCTTCATAGGGGGCATCGGCTATAACCTGCCACTGTGCAGGCGTAATCCTCTGAACACGATCCAAACGATCGATCAGAGGCTGCAACTTGCCGCTCTTATCTTTCACATTTTTTGCAAACCGCAAGGCGATCCCCGCAATCCCGTCGTAAACCTTGGCTGTATAATAGTTTCGCTCGCCATTCTCCGTTATCCTATATATACTCTTCCGTCTCATGCCACCTCCTCCTCGCTGAGGGCGATATCGCCCTCAGTTAGGCTTTGGGCCATAACAGACTTACCTCGTTTTCGATTATGCCACTATGGGCAACGTCTGCGGGCACAAAGGCTTCCTCATCAGAACGCTTAGAGTTGACGCTTTTGAATGAACCGTTCCCCGTGAGGGATGCCAACAAAGTTTTGCGGGCGAGGCTGTACGTTTTTCCAATCATGCCAATACGCAGCAAAAAGCGTCGGAACGTATATTTCTCATTTTTCACCGACTTATCCTTCTCAGTGACACGCTTCTGCACGGATGGCTTACTCATGGATATTTGGGCAACCACCGTGATGTAGGCACCATCCAACGCCGAACGTCGCGTTAAAAAAGGAGAGCATGTAGTCCGTCTTGGTAGTGGCGACCGTAAGTGCTTGATTAATCCCAAGCGCGCTGCGAATCAGCGTTTCCTTGCTTCCTAGGAAAACCTGCATGATGGCTGCTCTTTCTTCTTTAATCTGGTCGGGAAAAATCATCAAGGTAAGCTGGCCTTCCATCTCAGCTTTCATATCCGAAGCAATTCCGGTATGCAAGCATAGCTATCAATCTCATTGATTTCAAATGCCAGACGTTATAATTGGTCAACTGCCATTCACTTATTATAGATAATGTTATGTCAAAGTTGAGAGGGATTACAATAGGTGGTGGTCGTGCGGGGCAGGTAGGCATTAAAAACCGCAATCCCCCTATACATGAAAAAAATCACACCTCGATAAGAGATTTGATCCAGATTAACCTTTGCGAATACGATATGCATATCACTGGAAACATTCCGATAAAACTTCAATCTACATTTTCGTTTTTTTTTTGTTGGAACAGTGCTACTCGCACGTCGGAAAATTTACTTGACTCTCGTATATCCTGACGTTAGCTGAAGTCCCCGTCATCACTAAACCACCTATTCAAATTCTTTGATAATATTGCTAATTTCATAACTCTTATTTTTGTATTTTGCATACCCTAATCTTCCAGAAGGATTTGCCTTAACACTTCCTTGTTCATTCGTCGACAGATTCCAAGCATTATCTATGCCCTCTTTTAGTTGTTTGTTTAACTTAATTTCTAATATCTTGTACATATTAAAATAAAAGGATTCGAAAGATTGCTCTTTGTAATCACAATACATATAGCAGATTCCTGACTTCTCGCCATCTTTGGCGTGAAGTTTTGAAATTCCATATTTTTTAAGCCCAATTATTTGTTACTACTTAGGTCCTCTAACAGAAAACTAATTGCCCGCGCAGAGCAGCAGAGAGCGAGTTGAGGATGGAAAGGTTTTGTTTGCGGAGGGTAGAGATGAAACTGCGAGCGCGAGCAAATTGCTGCG
>Ga0222419_100297_pt1 | contig 67423 bp, 47 predicted proteins | sample 1B20Ametagenome_FD_182474 | JGI IMG/M metagenome (GOLD analysis project Ga0222419, IMG submission 182474) | Enriched microbial communities from leaf-cutter ant dump, University of Wisconsin, Madison, United States - 1B20A (version 2) | ecosystem: Environmental > Terrestrial > Nest > Insects nest...
GGTCTGGTTCGCACCCTCGGCACTGATGTCCCAGCCCGCGTTGGCCACATCGGCCACATCCTCGATCGCGCTGTTGGTCGCATGCAGCTGCGAGCCGTTGATCGCATCCGTGCTGTCGGCCGCAATCCGGCCAGCGGCAACGTTGGTGATCTGCCGTTCGTTGCCGGCCGAACCCACGCTCACCACGCTGGTCGGCACAGCACCGGCGTAGTTGTAGGTCGTGCCGTTGATCTCGCTGCTCGCGAACGGGTTGGCTGCACCATCCACCGAGCCTGCACCCAGCGCCACGCCATCTTCAACCGTGACTTCCGCCCCAGTACCCAGCGCTACCGCACCAGACACGTCGGCCGAGGCGTTCTGGCCCAGTGCCGCACCCGCAACCGTTCCGGCTGTCGTCGCACCGCCCAGATACGTCGCCACCGCGCCATCACCGAATGCCGCGCCACCATTGCCCGCACGCGCAGATGCACCGGCCGCGATCGAGCCGGTGGCGATGGCGTCGTAACCCAAAGCAATGCTGCGGTCGCCCTGGGCCTGCGCCGTCACACCAATGGCAACTGCCTGATTGGCTACCTGCGCATCATCACCAATAGCCACCGACTGGGTACCGTCGAAAGCAATGCGATCGCCCAGCAGCACGCTCTGGCTGGCACCATCGAGTGCCTGACCATTGCCCATCGCCAGCACATGGCTGACGTCATTCACGGTGTTGTCGTTGCCTGCAATGAAAGCATGGTCGGCGCCCGTGACCTGATTCGCAGCGCCATTGACCGATACGTTGTCGAGATCCGAGGCCTCGTTCGTGAAACCCTGCACCGATGCCATCGAGGCATTGGAAACCTCATTGCGCATGCCAAGCAGCAACGTGTTGTTGCCACCATCCAGCACGTTGCCTGCACCAATCACACCGACCTGGCCAAGCTGGGTTCCGTTCTTGCGGATGATATCGGCGAGGTTGTCTTGAGTAACCGCCAGGATGCCCGAGAGATCAAGCTGATCATCATAGGAATCCGTGATGGTGTTGCCATAACCCGCAACCAATGCACCATTGCTGTCCTGCACATTGTTGGCCGAACCCGTCACGGTCACCGCAACGCCACTGTAGGGACGGCTGTTGGTCGTCGTGTCGGACACCGAAGTACCCCGCGTCCCCACGGTGTTGTAGGCACCGTACAGATTGGAAAATGCTCCCTGCGCCACGAACTGGCCGAACCCGAAGATGCCGCCGGTCGTGATGTTCTCGTTCGTCAGCAGGTTGTTGCCATTGCCCACTACCGTGGAATACAGGCCCTGCGAATTGGCACCACCACCGATCAGCGTGCTGCCCTGCCGGAATGCACCGCCGCCATTGCTCCTGTTGCCCCGGATCGTCGAGGTGCCGATGTGAATGGCCCCATTACCGGCATATGCACCGTTGCCGATCGCAAGGATTGAAGTAGTCGTTTCAGCATGTGCACCATTGCCCAATGCCACGCCGTACTGCTTGGCATGTGCCTTCGTACCGATGGCGATACCGTTTGCCGCACTGGGGTTGCCAGGCTCGCCATTGGAGGTGACAAAGGCACCGTTGCCAATGGCAACACCATTCTCGGCTGCTACCTTGGCGCCATTGCCGATGGCCGTCGAGTTCGCGCCGGTGGCACTCGCACTCACGCCCGCTGCCAGCGCATTGGCGCCCGTGGCACCGTCGTTGTCGTAATTGCTTCCGGCCGCCTTATTCGTCGAGTTGACGCTGTAGTAGTGCGTCTGTCCGGCTTCGACCTCGCCTGCCAGCGCGGAAAGTTGAGCAACGTTGACCGCGTCATCGTCATCGGTTCCTGCTGCGACACCGGTGATCTGGCGGAACTCGCCATTTGCGGCATCACCGATGCTGACTGCAGCGCGCGTGCCGGTGGTGGCGAGGATGGCGGTATCGTCCGCGTCCAGCGGCACGTAACCGTCGATGCCCGCAGCGGTATCTGCCACGGAATGGCTGCCAAGCGCGACGCTGTCCGCCAGGGTGGCCGTGGCGCCCGGGGCGATCAGCGTGCCCGCAGCATCCATCTGGCCACCGCCGATGGCAACGGCATTGTCAGCCTGCGCGGTGGCGAATGTGCCGATGCTGGTGGTGTGGTCTGCGTTGACGCCCACGCCGGCGAAGGCGCCCATGGCCATGTTGCCGAGGCCTGCGGTATTGCTGCCGGCACCGACACCCAGCGCCGTATTGCCGGCACCGGACACGTCATTGCCGGAGAAGTTGCCGAGCGCGGTATTGGCGGTGCCCGTCACGCGGTTGCCGGCGTTGCTGCCGAACACGGCGTTGTCACTGCCGCCCGTCACGTCGTTGCCCGAGTCGGCACCCACTGCCGTGTGCTGTTCACCGACAACCCGCATGCCGCTCTGGTTGCCCACCGCCACGTTTTCCACGTTCGCTGCGGCGGCACCGGTTCCGGCATTCTTTCCGATGTTCACGTCGCCCCTGCCCGAAGCTTGTGCACCGAATCCGATGGCCACGGATTCATTGCCCGATGCACCGGCATCGACACCCGCCGCCAACGCATTGACGCCTGTGGCACCGTCGTTGTCGTAGTTGCCGCCGACCACATCGTTGTCGTTGACGCTGTAGTAGTGGGCCTGCCCGGCATCCACGACATCGGCCAGTGCGCTCAACTGCGAAACGTTGACCGCGTCGGTGTCTTGCGCACCTGCCGCAACGTTGGTGATGCGGCGCTCGGCACCGATCGAGCCCACCGACACTTCGCCGCCTGCCGCGTTCGCGCCCGCCACCGTGGTGGCGCCCGGCGGCACATAGGCAATTTCGCTGCCTACGTCGCGTACAGCCTCGCTGCCCGCACCCAGGGCGACGCTGTTGTCGGTCGTTGCTTTGCTGGCGTCGCCGATGGCGACGCTGCCGGCGCCATCGCCCAGGGCATCGCTGCCAACCGCCACCGAATTGGCCGCCCCGGCCAACGCCCCCACACCCACGGCTGTCGATTCAACGCCGTTTGCTTCCGTGCTGCTGCCGATCGCCAGCGCATCGTCGGCCGTTGCCTTGGCCAGGTCACCGACAGCGATGGCCCACTCTGCACTGGCCACCGTGCGGGTGCCCAGCGCCAAGCTCAGCGACTTCGTCGCTTGCGCGTTGTAGCCGATGGCCACGGCGCCTTCCAGAGTGGTGCCCGCAGCTGATGCTTGCGTGCCGACAGCGATGGCATTGGTCGTCGTGGCATTGCTGTCACCCACAGAGACGCTGCCTGCTCCTGAAGCGTTGCTGCTGTACCCGACGGCGGTAGCGCGCGCGGCGCCGGCGGAAGCCGCCACGCCTGCGGCCAATGCATTCGTACCCGTGGCGCCGTCGTTGTCGTAATTGTCACTGGCCACGCCGTTGTCGTTGACGCTGTAGTAGTGCGTGGTGGCTGCAGTCTGCACCGACTTCAACTGCGCCACGTTCACTGCGTCGGTGTCTTCCGCACCTGCGGCCACGCCGGTGATCTGACGGGTGACGCCATTGACGACATCGCCCACACTCACGGCAGCCTGCGTCGACGTCCATGCATTGGATGCCGCGCCGGCGTAGGTGGTGCCTGTGGAATGGTCGTAGCCGGTGACGTTGGCGCCGGTATCGGCCACCGAATCGGCACCCAATGCCACACCGCCATATTGAGTCGCTGAGGCGCGGGCACCGATGGCGGTGCCGGATGCCACGCCCACATTCGCATTTGTCCCGATGGCCACGCCGTCATAGGCGCCGTCAGCGACCGTGGCAGTCGAACCGATGGCGGTGGCGTAGCTGGCGCCCTGGCCCACGACCGCACCAGTACCCAATGCCGTGGCGTTGTAGTCCAACGCCTTGGTCATGTAGCCCACGGCAACGGAGTTGCCGTTGCCCCCCGCGTTGGTGCTGGTCGCTTCCGCGTCATAACCGAGCGCGATCGAGCCGCCACCCGTGGCGGAAGCCGAACCCAGCGCGATGTTGTCGCCCTGGTCGGCCGTCGCACCGGCGATGGCGCCGGTTTGCGCACCGGAGCCCACCGCCACGTCGCGCAACTGCGCCGCCGAGGCATTGAGACCTGCGGCCAGGGCTTCTTCGCCTGTGGCCCCCTCGTTGTCGTAGTTTGCGCCGTCAGTGGCATTGACGCTGTAGTAGTGGGTCTTGTTGTCGTCGATGGCATCCGCCACGGCCTGCAACTGGCGCACGTTGACTGCGTCGGTGGCCTGCGTGCCGCCTGCCACGTTCGTGATCTGCCGCTCGTTGTCAGCCGATCCGACGGAAAGGGCTCCGCGCGTCGAGGCAACCGTGTCTCCGGAAAACAGCTCGGCGCCCCCATTCAGGCCAGCACGGCCTGCGACTGATCCCTCGCCCAAGGCAACGCCACCTTCGCTGGATGCCGAGGTTCCAATACCACCGACGGCGATGGCTCCCAGACCATTCGCCGTAGCGTCATAGCCCAGGGCGACACCACGAGTCCCGGTTCGCGTGTTGTGGCCAATTGAAACACCGAATCCGCTGTTGCCGGTCCCGGCACCCTCACCTATTGCAACGCCCCAGTCCGAAGCAACACCCTTGCCAATCGCCACCGCAACATGATCGGTACCGCCTGTTGCCCGCGCATTGCTGCCCAAGACCACCGAACCGACACCAGTTGCGGCATTGCCCTCACCAATCGCAACCGAGCCGGAACCCGTCGAAACGTTGTCATGGCCAATCGCAACCGAGCCGGAAGTCGGGCTTGTTCCTCCGCCACCGGCCGTGTTGTCAGCACCAATGCCAACGGCCCCCTCGCCAATCACCACATTGGGATCACCGACCGCCACAGCGCCATCGCCGATGGCCGTTTGCCCACGACCGATCGCCACGGCGCCCCCGGCCGCGGAACCACCGTTGGCGGTGGTACCCGTCGAGCCGATGGCCACGTTCTGTCCCGTGGCGCCACTGACGACGCCGTCGCCCTGGGCAATGCCGAACGCGCCGTTCACCGTGGCGCCACGCCCCATCGCGATACCGGAGGTACCAAGCGCGACGACACTGGACTCGCCACCGATCGCAATCGCATCGGCCGCCGTCGCCCGCGCGCTGTTCACGGCATTGCTGCCGACGGCAATGGCACCCGCGGCGCTGGCGCTCGCACCTGTCCCGGCCGCCAGCGCATAAGCGGCCGTGGCCGAGCTCTTCACGCCGAACGCCGTCGCGCCGATCGCCGACGCCGTGGTGCCGTTGTTGCCGACGGCCAGCGTGTTGGTACCGCTCGCCGTGGTCTGACCACCGATGGCGGTGGAGTCCTGGCCGGTTGCCTGTGCGCCAAAGCCGATGGCCGTGGAGTCCCCCAAGCCTGCCGCGGATCCGGTGGCAAGCGCGTTGATGCCAATCGCAAGATTGCTGGCGCCCAAACTCGCAGCACTCGCATTCTGGCCAATCGCGATTCCACCATTGCTGCCACTTCCAAGCTTTGCGGTGGCGCCTCGCCCCAACGCAACGGAGTTGGTTTCCGCCGCGGATTGATGGCCGATCGCAACGGCGGATGTGCCAGTCGCCTGGCTACGGAAGCCAATGGCCGTACTGCTTTCACCGGCAGCATTCGCATGAAGACCCAGCGCGGTGGCCCATTTCGCCGCTTGGGCATTGAATCCAAATCCTGTCGCACCCTCGCCCATCAGATTGACGAAGGCGCCATAGCCAGTGACGGCCAGCTGATTGTTGCCCTTGGCATTGCATCCGGACACGAGTGAATACGTGCCGCTCCCATCTGTCGCACCCGCAGTCGTACCGGGCATCAGGATGCCGCCGACAGTACCTCCGGTACCTGTCGCACAAGTTGTCGGAGAGGGAAGGGTATTGGCATGGGCAGGCGTGCCCAGGCTGAAGGCCGACATCACCACGACCGCACCGGCCAGGTATGTCAGGCAACCATGCCAGCTGCCACCACCGATGCCTTCCCGGACCGCTGCGGACATCGCACTGTGTCCGGACACGTCGCCGATCCGGCGGCGCATTCCCCCGCTCGCACCCGTGGACGCCCCCGAGTGCTTCACACTGGCCAATTCCGAGGCAACGACCAACTGGCCCAATGCCCTGTTCCATACCTTGCTGAAGATCCTGTTCATAGCCAACCCGCCCTTGGTGCGTGTGCAATGTGTGTTCCCGATGGCCAGGCGTCAGGCAACTGCCGACGGGGCCGGAACAGGGCTGGCGGGATGGATTTCACCCATTGTCAGCCATAGTTCCACCCTGTCATTTCGAGATATGCATCACATTCCGGACACAAAAATCGGCAAATACCCGAAATTCATCGAAATACGGCCATCCTCGCCCCGGTGAACCGCCCACCCGGCCCACATCGACACCGGATTGCCGGCGACGTGTGATACTGAGTGCAACGAATGGGTATGCGCAGGGGCGCGGCCAATCCATGAGGCATGATGCTCAACCCGATTCAGCGGGAAGCCCGGTCGCGCCGGACAGCGCGCTGGAAGCTTCCATCACCCGCCTGCTCAAGGAGAGCGGCGAAGTCATCTCGCAGGACGGCTGGAGCCGCATCTACGCGCTGATCTACAACGACCTCCTGCGTATCGCGCGCTCGCAGATCAGGCGACAAACCACCGGCCCGAACCAGCCCTCTCCCACCTCACTGGTCAGCGAAACCTGGTTGCGACTGGCACAGTCGGGGCTTTCGGTGGAGAACCGCGCACACCTGACCTCGCTGGCCGCCCGCGCCATGCGCTTCATCCTCGTCGACATGGCCCGCCGGCAGGCAACCGTGCGTCACGGCAGCGGCATCCAGTTCGTGCCGGTGGACGAAGAAGGCGAGTCGGGAACCGCACCATCGCCATTGCAGTTGCTCGTGCTGGAGCAGGCACTCGACCGGCTGGAACAGGTGGATGCGCGCGCGGCAAAGGTCGTCGAGCTGCGTTATTTCGGCGGGCTTGCCGAGCCGGAAATCGCCACACTTCTGGAGGTCAACGAACGGACCGTCCGTCGCGACTGGCGCCGGGCCCGCGCCTTCCTGGCCGTTCACCTCGACGACGAACTGCTGGAAACCCGCCCATGATCGCCAACCGCATTGCCACGCCGCCATGCGCACACTCATGGTGGCTCATCCACGACATGCCCTCAGCCAGCATGCAGCCTCATGCAGAGGGTCCGGTCCATGCCCGTTGACCAGAACGAAATCCGCGCCATCGCGCTGTTCGACGAGTATGTCGACATGCCGGCAGAAGAGCGCGAGGCTGCCCTGCACGCACTCGCGGAACAGGACCCGGCAACCCATGCGGCACTCGTTCGCATGCTCGAAGCCGATGCGGGCGACGTGGCCACCGTGGATGCGACCCCGTTCTCCGCACTGAGCATGGATGGCATGGAGCCCGAGCAGCCGGGCCTGACTGCAGGAACCCGGCTGGGCGCCTGGCAGATCACGCACGCGCTGGGCATGGGTGGCATGGGCGCCGTCTATGCCGCCCTTCGTGCCGACGGGCAATACGAGCAGAAGGTCGCCATCAAATGCCTGCGCACCGAGCTGGCAACGCCGCGACTGATCGAGGCGTTCTATCAGGAAAGGAACGTACTGGCGAAAATCGAACACCCCAATGTCGCCAGGCTGCTCGACGGCGGCATCGATGCATACGGCCAGCCCTGGTTCGCCATGCAGTTCGTGCAGGGCCAGCCGATCGACCAGTGGTGCGACCAGCAACAACTCACGCTGCGAGAACGGGTGGCCCTGCTGTCCCGCGCCTGCGAGGCCGTGGCCTACGCGCATGCGAAAGGCGTGCTCCACGAGGACATCAAACCGTCCAACCTGCTGGTGTCGGACGAAGGCGAGCCGATGCTGCTCGACTTCGGGCTGGCGCAGATCGTGTCGCAGGATGGCGGCAACGGAAAACCCCGGCTCGCCTTCAGTGAAGGATATGCGGCACCGGAAACGCTCATGCGCCAGGCACCGTCACCGGCCAGCGACATCTATGCCCTCGGCGTCGTGCTGTACCGCCTGCTCTGCGCGGACTGGCCGGTACCGCCCTCGACCAACCCCGACCTCCACTCCAGCGGCTCCCCGGAACGCCCCGTCCACCCGCCACGCGCACCTGCCACACTGGCCGCGATGGCACCACCGCACGTGGCACGCCAGCGCGCCCTGTCCAACCCGCGTGCGCTGGCAAGGCAGATCGCCGGTGACCTCGACAGCATTGCGCTGCGCTGCGTCGCCACCCGACCCGAAGACCGGTACGCCAGCGTGGTGGTGCTGCGTGATGACCTGCAGCGCTGGTTGCGGCACCTGCCGGTGGCCGCCCGCAACGGTGGCACCTTCTACCGGATCGGACTCAACCTCCGCCGCCACGCCTTCGCCGCCACCTTCGCCACGCTGGCCCTGGTGTTTGCCGCAACCAGCGCGTCACTGCTGATCTGGCAGAAAAAGCAGGATCACCAGATCCGGGTGCAGACAACCGCACTGACCCGGCTGTTCGCCTCGGTGCCCGGCGGCGCCACGCTGCCATCGTGGGGCCCGCCACCGCTCAATACGCCGCAATCACTGCAGAAGTCCGAGCAGCAATTGCGCACCTCGTCACTGGCAAAAGACCCCGCCGCACTGGCCCGCGGCCTGATGATCACCGCCGGTGGCTATTTCGCGATCGGCGACAACGAACGGGGATACACCCTGCTGCACGAAGCCGAACAACTGCAGCCCGACGAAAACCACCAGCAAGCCCGCGCACAGACCATCCTGGCCCAGGCCTACAACCGGGATGGCCGCTACGCGCAGGCTGTCCGCGCCGCCGATGAGGGGCTCAGGAAACTGAAGTGGCCGCTGACACTTGAAGCAAAAACCCTGACTGTCCAACTGCAGGCCGAGGCCGCCAGGTCGAACTGGCAGTTGGGCGACCGCGACCACGCACTTGCCACGCTCGACCGGATGCTGGAGCAGGTCGATCGCGCACCGGAAACCTACCCGTCCGCACTGGCCTCCCAGCTCCTGCTGCTGCGCAGCGACTGGCGCAACCAGCTTCACGAGTTCACCCAGGGCAAGGACGATGCAGACCGCGCGCTGACTCTGGCCGGCAGCTCGCCGACGCTGGCCGCCGCCGCAAACGAACAGTTGGCTACAGCATTGAGCGAAACCGGCGAAACCGACGTCGCCCTCAAGGCAGCCACCGACAATCTGGAAAAAGCCCGCGAAGCCTATGGCGCCACCGGCCCGCAGACCGGCATGGCCTGGATCGTGCTGGCCGAGGCACAACAGGCTGCCGGCAAATCGCGGGAAGCACTCACCTCGGCAGGCAACGCCCTGGGCATCCTGGAACCGGTACTGACGGAAAAAGACCCGGCCATCGCCCGGGCCCTGCGGATCTCTGCGCTGGCTCAACTATTCATGGGCAACCCACAAGGGGCGGTGAAAGACGCCCGACATGCCGTGGCGATCATGAACAGCATGTACGGCACGCGCCACGAACAGAGCGTGCGCACCCGCCAGGCGCTGGCGCTGAGCCTCGGCTACCTGTCCGAAACCGCCGCGGACGGAAGCACCTACCTGCAAGAAGCCCTGTCGCTGTATGCCGATCTGTTGCGCGACGGCGAATCAATCGGCCTGCCGATGAGCCGGGAATGGCTCGCCTACGGCATCCGCCTCGGCAACAGCGGACAACCGCAAGCCGCCCGCGAGGCACTGCAACGGGCACTGCCCGGCCTGCAACGCGAATACGGCGACGACAGCGACTACGTGTTCGAAGCCCGTCGCAGCCTCGCCGCGCTTCCGCTCAAGGAAGGCCATTACGAGGCTGCCCGCGCATCACTCGATGAGTTCGCCACCTTGCTCAGCCACTCGGGCAAGTCCTCGCTTTACCGCACCGTGGCCCTGTCCGACACCCTGCTCGACCTCGCCAGCATCGACATCACCCTGGGTGACATGGACTCGGCAAAACGGCATTTGAACCAGGCTCTCGAAATCAACAAAACCCGTTTCGGCGCCGATGACGCACACACCCGGACCATCCGCCTCACACTGGCCCGTCTGGAAGAAAACCGGGCCGCCAAGGTAACTGCCGGCAAGGCATATCCCGACTGATTCACCCGCGCAAGGCCAGCGCCGCAAGAGCCGGCGGGCGATGCCCGCCGGCCCCGCATGTGACCCGCTCAGTGCTGGCCGAGCAGCACCGTCATTCTGTCAATCTGTGCCCGGTAGCGGTCGATCACCCTGGCGGTGACTTTGGCGTAGGTGTTGGCCTCATCCCAGCGGCGGCTTTCCAGAGCTTCGCGGACGCCGGGCAGGGTTTTGACGCCGTAGCCGGTGAGCATGCCGGGTGCGTAGACCATGTGCTTGAACCACTCGCGGCCGGGCAGGCCGTCCGGGTCGGTCAGGGACTGTTCCATGCGACCGATCAACTGGTTCAGCTCGGCCAGTTGCGCTGCCGGCAGGGCGAAGCCGCCGGCGGCGGCCTTGTCGTAGGCGGCCTTGTATTTCTGCAGGCTTTGTTCGAGCTGGCCGATGGAGGTGTCCAGTGCGCTCAGGTCGATCTGCGGCATGTCCGAATCGCGGGCTGGCGGTCCAACCCGGCGGGTCGGATCGGCGGCGAGTTCGAACGCCTTGGCATCAAGCAGCTCGTGCTGCTGTGCGGTGGCTTTGCGGGTGCTGTCGACCAGTGCGTGCAGTTCGGCGAGGTACTGGCTCACGGTGTCGCCGAAGTCCTCGAAGCGCAGCGGCAGCACGTCGGCATCGGCCATGCGCATGACGATGCGGCCGGCCACTTTGGACAACGCCACGCCATAGACCAGACCGGGGTCACCGAAGCGCTCGAAGTGTTCGTAGGTGTCGTACAGCGAGTGGTACACGCCACCCTGATCCGCCTCGCCGCCGAAGCCGAGGTTCATCGAGGCGATGCCCAGGTGTTCGAGGAACGGGCTGTAGTCGGAGCCCGAGCCCAGCGCGCGGATCGGCAGGTCGCCGTTGCCCTGCGCGCCGGGTGCGCCGGCGGTCTGCATGCGGGCGCGCAGGCGCTGCTGCACGCTGACGCCGGTCTGCGGGTCGGGCACCGAGGCGGCGACCTGGTTGATCAGGTGTTGCAGCGAATGGCTGCCACCGGCACCGAGGAAGCCGCGGCTGTTGGTGTCGGTGTTGAGGTAAAGCACTGCCTTTTCGCGCAGTTCGTCGGCATGGGTTTCGACCCATTCGGTGGAGCCGAGCAGGCCGGCTTCCTCGCCATCCCAGCTGTTGTAGACGATGGTGCGTTTCGGCCGCCAGCCCTGTTTGTACAGCGCGCCCATGGCCTTGGCCTCGGCCAGCATGGAGACCGTGCCGGACAGCGGATCCTGTGCGCCGAGCGCCCAGGTATCGCGGTGGTTGCCGCGCAGAATCCACTGGTCAGGGGCCACCGAGCCTTTCAGTTTGGCAACCACGTTGTAGAGCGTTTCCTGGCCCCAGTTGGACTCGACCACCATGTGCACCTTGGCCGGGCCGACGCCGATCTTGTAGGTCAGCGGCAGCGAACCACGCCAGCTCTCCGGCGCCATCGGGCCTTCCAGCGCTTTCAGCAGCGGGGTGGCATCGCCGTAGGAGATCGGCAGCACCGGGATTTTCAGGATGGTTTTGGCGTCCTCGATCGCCAGCCGCTTGGCGCCGGGGGTGGAGCCGATGCCGGGGGTCAGCGGATCGCCGGGATAGACCTGCATGTCGGCCACCGAGCCGCGCTGCACGCCCTGTTCGGGACGCCAGCCACCCTTGGGGTAAACGTCGCCCTGGAAGTAGCCGTCCTCGTGCGGGTCGGAATAGATCAGGCAGCCGATCGCGCCGTGCTGCTGTGCCAGCTGCGGTTTCAGGCCGCGCCAGCCGCCGCCGTAGCGGGTGATCACGATCTTGCCGCGCACGTCGATGCCGCGGCGTTCCAGTTCGAGGTAGTCGTCCGGGCCGCCGTAGTTGGCGTAGACCAGTTCACCGGTGACGTCGCCGTCCCCGCCGTAGACGTTGTAGGGCGGCAGCACGCCTTCGGCATGCGAGGAGGCATCGCCCTCGATCGGTGCCTCGTGCAGCACCGCGTCGTATTTCTGCGGCGCGACCAGCTGCACCTGCACTTTCTTCGGCGTGGGGTAGAGCACGCTGAAGGTCTCGATCTCCGCGTCCCAGCCGAATTCGCGGAACTTGTCGCGCATGAATTCGGCATTCGCCTTGTTGTGCGGCGCGCCGACATGGTTCGGCGCCGACGACATCTGCTTGAGCCATGCCTGCAGTTCGGAGGCGTCGAGCTGGGCATCGAAGCGCTGCTCGAGACTCTGCTGGCTGGCGACGTTGCCCGCCGTGAATCCGAACGGCGCGACCTGGGGCAGGTTGTCGGCAGCGGTGGCGGATCCCGCCCCCAGCGTCGCCAGCACGCAGGCCAGCGTGATCAGTGATCGACTCTTGCTTCGATTCATGGTTTCACTTCCCATGGGGTGATGGACTTTTGGGGTGATGGACTTCCCGCCCGGCTGCGACCTGTACCGGCACGGGGTGGCGGAGGGAACGAACGGTGATTGTCGCCTGTCATGCATCACCGGCCATCCGGGCAAAAAAAGGGCCGCACGGGGGGCGGCCAGTTGGGGAAACGACCATGCGGACTGGAGGGGGCACCGCCGCGATTATTCTTGACTGGCCAACGGATGATGAACGCGTCCCTGCGCCCTTGCCCGTGATGGTTGTCAGCCGAACGGCTGGTCGATGGACGGGCTTTGCGGCGTAAACCAGCGCGCGCCGTCCTCGGTGATGTACATGCAATCCTCCAGACGCACGCCGAACTCGCCGGGGATGTAGATGCCGGGTTCGTCGCTGAAGGTCATGTTCGGTTCGAGCAGGCGCTCGTTGCCGCGCACCAGATAGTTCCACTCGTGCATGTCCATGCCGATGCCATGGCCGAGCCGGTGCCCGAAGTAGGTGTAGTCGGGGCCGTAGCCGGCATCGGAAACCACCTTGCGTGCCACCGCATCCACCGAGGCCATGCTCACGCCGGGGCGGGCCGCTTCCAGCGCCGCAGTCTGCGCCTGGCGCACGATCTCGTAGACCTTGCGCATCTTGCCGCTGGGGGTGCCCAGCACCAGGGTACGGGTGATGTCGCTGGTGTAGCCATCGGCCTTGCAGCCGCCGTCGAGGATGATCGGGGTGCCGTCGACGATGTGCTGCGGCTCGATCGAGCCATGCGGTGAGGCGGTGTACTTGCCGACGTTGATGCTGGCACCGCCTTCCAGGCCGGTGCGGCCATAGGCCATCGCCAGCAGGGCCCGCACGTCGTGCTGGGTCATGCCGGGCTTCAGGGCTTTCCACACGGCCTCGTACACCGCCAGCGTGGTGTCGTTGGCCAGCTGCATCAGCGCCAGCTCGGCCGGGCTCTTGATCGCACGGCAGCCGACGGTGACCGGCCAGGCATCGACGATGGTCATGTTGGGCAACGCGTCGGCAATGCCCTTGGCGCGGAAGAACGGCACGGTTTCCTCGATGCCGAGGGTGCCGGTGCTGATCTTCAGGTCGGCCATCACCTCGGCCACGCGCTGGTAGGGATCCTCATGCTCTTCCCAGCCGCGCACGTCATGGCCGAACCTGACCTGCTCCGTGGTGCGGGCGCGCTCGAACTCGGGGGTGACGTAGATCGGGTCGCCGGACTTGGGCAGGATCATGCCGGTGAGGCGCTCACTGTTGCCCCAGCGCATGCCGATGAAATAGTTCAGCGTGGTGCCACCGCCGACGAAGATCGCGTCGATCTTGTTCTCGGCCATCAGGCGCTGGGCCTTGGCCAGGCGTGCCTGCCGCTCTTCGCTGGTGATCGGCACCACCTTCGAGGCCACCGACTGCAGTGCCGCAATCGAGTCGGGCAGTTTGCCGGCGGCGTCCGCGCCGGCGTCCGCCGCCGGTGCAGCCACTGGCGGCTCGGCCTTGGCGCATCCGGCAAGCACCATCGGCAGCGCGACGGCACCGGCGGCTGACATGTGCAGAAAGCCCCGTCGGCCCGGATTGATCGTGTCGTTGTTCTGCATCGCGTGGTCCTCGATGGGTATGCGTGGATGGCTGAATCAGCTGTTCGCGGCGGCAAGCACCGTGGCGCGATAGTTGCGCGGGGTCATGCCGACCGTGGCCTTGAACTGGCGGGTGAAGGCGCTCTGGTCGGCAAAGCCGCAGGCCAGGCTGATCGACGACATGCTGTCGCGGCCACGCAGCAGTTTCATCGCCGAATCGATGCGCAACCGGGTCAGCATCTGTTGCGGCGTGAGCCGGTAGCGGCTGCGGAAATGACGATCCAGCTGGGTCATCGACAGGCCGGCCATCTCGGCCAGCGTGTAGACGCGGACGCTTTCCGTGTAGTGCTCGTGCAGGTAGTCGAATACGTGGCGCAGGCTGGCCGGACAGGGCTTGCTGGCATCCGGCGCCTCGACGTCCTGCGCGCTGCCGATGATGCCGCGGACCTTGCCGCCGACCTGCAGCGGGCGCTTGTGGGTCAGGCACCAGCCGGAGTCGTAATTGGGCAGCACCTGCACCTGCAAGTCGTTCTCGATGGTCTCGCCGCGCAGCACCCGCTCATCCTGCCTCGGATGCGAGCTGCCCAGCGCATCGGGATAGAGCTCCAGATCGTTGCGACCGATGACTTCGTCCCGGTGGGTGAAGCCCAGCCGGCGCACCAGGGTCAGGTTGGCGTAGGTGTAGCGACCCTCGGTGTCCTTGATGAAGAAAATGGTGTCGGGCACCTCGTCCAGTTCCGGGCCCATCGTTTCCGCATCGAGGGCGGTGTCTTCCACCGCGGTTCCCGTGAAACCCGTCGGCATCCATGTATCACGCCGGGCATGACCCGTGACAACCTGAGTGTTCTGCATAGTGCTGGTACCTGCTTCGTTTGGAGCGGACGTTCGCCTTGACGTGTCCGGGGGAATCCGTGCGGGCGGCACATGGCCGACCCGCACGGCGAGGGGTGGCCGGCCTCAGAAGTTCAGGCTGGCCCTTACGTAGGCGAAACGGCTGGGCAAGTCGTAGTTGGACGCGTCGTAGCCGTTGAGCGAGCACGACACGCAAGCCGGCGGCTCTTTGTTCCACAGGTTGTTGATGCCTGCGGTCAGGGTCAGGTCCAGGCTGGTCGGCAACTTCCAGCTGGCACGCAGATCCTGGTAAACCGTGCTGCCGAGCACATGCGTGCCACTGGGACGGTTGGGTGCCGTGGCGGCGCTGTCGCAGATCGGGAAACCGGCCGCACCGGCGCAGCTTTCCTTCATCGCGCTGATGTAGCGCAGCGTGGTATCGACCGTCCACGCGTTGTGCGCCCAGCCGACGCGCAGGTTGGAGGTCAGGCGCGGAATGCCGGTATCGGTCAACTCCACGCCCACGGTGCGCGGCTCGACCCGGCCGGAGGCATCGATCGCCTCGAACTTCTGCACGTAGGTGTTGCTCCAGTCGGCATGGAAGTAACCGATGGAGGTTTCCGGACCACGCCAGTTGAAGCCGAAGTCGAAGCCGGTGGTCTTGATCGAACCCAGGTTGAGCAGCAGGTTGTCGAACTTGGCGAAGTCACCGGTGCGGCTGCGCACGATGTTGAAGCAGGCCTCGCCATTCGGATTGCCGCTGGCCACGCAGCGGTTCAACCGCGACTGGGCGTCCAGCGCCTGGATCGCGCCATCGAGGTTGATCCGGTAGAAGCCGAGGTTGAAGTCGAGCTTGTTCGACCACGAGGTGCCCTGTGCCCAGCCGGGGCTGTACACCGCGCCGATGGTCAGGCTCCTGGACGTCTCGGGTTTCAGGTCCTCGTTGCCGCCGGTGCCCACGCCAACCTGGCGACCGCTCTGGATGTAGCCGGCAGGCACGCCCAGCGCGGCACAGTTGGCGGCAACCAGGTCAAAGCCGACCGCATCGGCCGAGCAGGGATCCTGGATGGTGGCGTCGAAGCGCGACAGCGCACCGTACACCTCGCCGATCGACGGCGCACGGAAGCCTTCGGCCCAAGTGCTGCGCAGGGTCAGGTCGTCATAGACCTGCCAACGCAGGCCGACCTTGCTGTTGGTGGTGCTGCCGAAGGTGGAGTAGTCGGAGTAACGACTCGCCAGCGACAGGTCCAGCGCCCTGATGCCCGGGAGGTCGGCCAGCAGCGGGGCGTTCAACTCCAGGTAGAACTCGTTGATCGAGTACTTGCCGTGGGTCGGCTGCGAAGGCACGTTGTTGGATTCGCCTGACACGATCAGTGCATCCGGCTCGTACGAACCGGCATAGTTGCGATGCTCGGCACCGGCGGCGAAAGCCAGGTCGCCGGCAGGCAGGCTGAGGATGCTGCCGGACAGGTTGGCCGACCACAGCTTGATCTTGTTCTGGCTGTTGTCATGCTCGATCACCGAGATGTAGTCGAGCATCTCCTGGGTGATCGAGCCCGGCCCGCCATAGACGTTGAGCGGTACGCAGCCCTCGATCGCCAGACAGCCTTCCGGCGCGCCCAGTGCCTTCTTCACGTGGGTCATGTTCATCGTGCCGGTCACCCGCTGCTTGGCGCGGTTGTTGCCGTTGGCGAAGTTCACGTCCCAGTAGAAATCACGGTCGCCCAGCGCGAACACGCCTTCCAGGCCGGCGTTCAACTGCAGCGTGTCGACCTCCTGGGTGAACACGCGGTTGCCGGCCTCGATCACGCGGCGGCTCACCGAGATCAGGTTGGTCTCGGGGTCGAGGTCGAAACCGAACGGGTTGTAGATGTTGTTGGCGGCACCGACGATGGTGGTCGCCATGGTGTCACCGGACGGACCGAAGCTCAGGCTCTGCGCGGCCGCCTCGCTGCGCGAACGACGGTTGTTGTACAGCGCGCGCACATAGCCGGTGACGCTCGGCGTGAAGTGATAACGTGCACTGACGAACAGGCCGGCACGCTCGCTCGGCGTCAGCAGCTTGTTGACGCCGCCATAGTTGTAGCGGTCGGCATTGGTGAAGGTGTGATAGTCGCTGCCATAGTTCATCAGGCCCGGCGCGACGCCGTTGTTGACGGTGAGATCGCGCTCCAGCCCGGTGTTCGGATCAACGAAGCGGTAACGGCCATAGGGCGTGGCTGCGCTGCAGTTGGCCAGGCCGGTGCCGGGGATGCACTCGCGCGCGGCGCGATCCCACTCGGAGGCGTTGATGACCTCCTGCTTGACGTAGCTGATGTCGGTGAAGAAATCGAGCTTGTCGGTGGACGAGCCGAACGAGATGTTCGACTGCGAGGTGGTACCGCCGTTGAGGTCGGGGTAGGTGCCGACGTAATAGTTGGCCGAGGCGCCGTCCTGCTTGCGCTTGGTGATGATGTTGAGCACGCCGGCGATCGCGTCCGAGCCGTACAGCGCGGAAGCGCCGTCCTGCAGGATCTCGATGCGGTCAATGATGCTGGCCGGAATGGTGTTGAGATCGACCGAGCCGGACACGCCGGAAGCCGAGCTTTCGTTCACCCAGCGCACGCCGTCGACCAGGATCAGCACGCGGCCAGAGCCGAGGTGGCGCAGATCAAGCGTGGCCGAACCGGTACCCACGCCCGCGCCGTTGGGCGGAAAACCGAAGTTGCCGGCCGAGCTGAACTTGGTATTGAGCGCCGAGCCCGACGAGCTCAACTGCTGCAGGATGTCGCCAACACTGGTCAGGCCGGTGTTCTCGAGATCCGCTGCACCGATCGACAGGATCGGCACCTGGGTTGCCATGTCCGCGCCCTTGATGCGCGAACCGGTCACGTCGATCGCGGTGAGATCGACCGTCTGTTCCGTATCGGCCTGCTCGGCCGGTGCCGGAACCGGAGCGCCGGTATCCTGCGCATGCAACAACGGGCTGTGCAAAGCCGCGCCGGATATCAGCGCGAGAGAAAGTGAGATGGCAAGCCTGCCGCGTTTCAGAATCGGTGTCATGAGCTCCCCGCCCAACGTAGTGAGTTGTTTTCCGACGCAATCCAGATCCCCATCCGGCCATGCATTTGGTGCGTCGGTGTTTTCAAATGGCAGCAGGGCCAACCGGACGGGATCGACACGACGATCCCCGGATGAGATTCCGTTGCTGCCTCTCTGATACCCCAAGCCCGCCCGCCACCCCGACATGCGGAGTCCGCAGGCTGCATCCCGTGCGATGCCGCCTCCCCGGCCGTCACGCAATGGCGTGAATGACCAGATCCCCGGATACATTCAAACGCCTCGCCAACCGCATCACAAAAGGCTTTCGCCTGATGGTCGCAAGGCCGTCGACTGCCCGGATCACGTATCTATCCTGCAGCCGCTTCACCACATCCGTCTTGTTGTAAATGAGCATTTTTTGTGCGGATAAACGCATAACCGCATGGATTCGAGCACAAAATCACGCTTCAACAAACGGACGTCTATACGTCTGTTTGTTGCCTCGCAACAAGCATCCACAAAGCTCCTCCACACCGTGCCGTCATATCGGGCAAACCCCCTTCCCGCAACACATGCGCCACCGGCATGGGCAGGCCGCCACAGGTTTTCCACCGCCCGGAAGCCCGCCACCATGGCCGCTTCGCAACATGCATGAAAGCGCCGGAATTCCCGCCGATTCGCGAAGAGTGCACGGCGCAGTCATCGGGATGATGCGCCGCCGGAATGCCGGGAACCCCGGAACATCCGCAAACAGGCAGCAGCCCACGCGCCCATTTCCGACAGCCATGTGCCTCCGCAGACATTCGAAGCCACCCGCCCCGTACCGGTAAGCTATGCGCCCTGCGCCACTCCTGCCTGACGGACCCACCCGTGACCGACCTGCTCAAAGTCATCCTGCTCGGCATCATCGAGGGCATCACCGAATTCCTGCCGATATCCTCGACCGGCCATCTGCTGATCGCCGAGCAGTTCGGGCTGGGTGCACGCTCCGACCTGTTCAACATCGGCATCCAGGCCGGCGCGATCCTGGCGGTGACATTGATCTACTGGAAACGCCTCTGGCAGCTGCTGACGGACTGGCGCGACCCCGCCAATCGCGATTACCTGCTGAAACTGGTGGTGGCGTTTCTGGTCACCGCGGTGCTCGGCCTGCTGGCCGTGAAACTGGGCTTCGAACTGCCGGAAAAGGTGACCCCGATCGCGTGGGCCCTGGTGATCGGCGGTTTCTGGATGATCGCAGCCGAACGGCTGGCGGCACGCCAGCCGGATCGCAGCGAAGTGAGCTGGAAGGTGGCGATCCTGGTCGGCATCGCGCAGATGCTCGCCGGCATCTTCCCCGGCACCTCGCGCTCGGCGGCCACCATCTTCGCCGCCATGCTGTTCGGCACCAGCAACCGCGCCGCCGCCACCGAATTCGCCTTCCTGGTCGGCATCCCCACCATGTACGCCGCCACCGGCTACGAACTGCTCAAGGTGGTGAAAGACGGCGGCGCCGCCCACGAAGACTGGACCGCCCTGCTGGTCGGCTTCGCGGTATCCGCCATCGTCGCCTTCGCCGCGGTGAAATGGCTGCTCGGCTACATCCGCCACCACAGCTTCACCCCCTTCGCGATCTACCGCATCGCCTTCGGCGTGGCGTTGCTTCTGCTGGTCCCTGCCAGCAGCTGACACGCTTCACCACACGCGCGTCGTACAAAAGTCACTCCGGTCGCGACACCGGCAACCGGTATGACCATGACCCTCTCAAACCGCGAGCATCCAGCTCAGTGTGTTGTGCTACCGGACGACGGCTCGTCGGGTGCCTGCACGACGAATCCATCCTGTTGCAACCGGGCCAGGTAACCGTCGGCTGACAGCACTTGTTCCATCGGCAGCATGGCGAAGGTCTGCCGGTTGTTTTCCAGCGCGTCCCTGGCTGTGTCCAGCCATGCGTCGCCTGTCCTCTGTTGCACATCCTGCATGCCCAGCTTTTTCGCAAAGCCTGCACCGCCTATGGCCGACAGGCAGGCATCTTTCCGCACGCCAGCCAGCATGCTGCGCAAGGCGTCGATATCGCCGACGGACCAGGCGTTGGCGCGCTCGGCGGCTTCAACGAGGTCGCTGTCCATCGCATCGATGACCTGGCTCAGGCACCGGGTGTCTTCCATCGAGGTCTTCTTGAATGTTTTCGCTGCTGAACGCGGACCTTCCAGCACCAGTTGATAACTGGTGCTGCGAACAGCCACTCCGTGGCGCTTGGCCATGGCAGACACCAGATCACGCACGCCACCATCGTCGGTGAGGCCGATCTGTTTCATGGCGACGTCATAAAGCTCCTTGCCGGCGAAGATCGGCCGCAGGCGCTCGAACCGATGACTGTTGCCGAGATATTTCCTGCGCTGGGCATCCCACCGCTCATGGAGTTCAGGCGGCAATACATCCCGCAAGGTCGCCCCATCCGGGTTTTTCTTCAGTCCCATCATCGAAGGCAGCAACATGAGCTTGCCGAAGAAACCCACGCGTGCACCGATCACCAGACCGGGCGGCCCAAGCACCTGCTGCGAGGCGGCGACCATGTCCTCGACCTCGTCCGATTTCCATTGCATGTGCCGGGGCAACGGCGAAACCGTGCCCAGCACCCACATCACGTGATCGCCCCTGCTCACCTTCCACAGCCCGGGGCCCGGCTGCACGCCGCTGACCAGCACCGGAGCCATGTCCGTCACGGCATCGTCTGCGGGAGGAAGGCTGGCGGGTGCCGACTGTGCCGATGCCGCGCCGGCGAGGCACACCAGCAACACGCGAAAGATGGATACGGCGATTCCAGGCACGTCAATTCCCTTTGACTGTCTTCGAGCTGCACCGCATGGGGCGCAAGATGATTTTTCGATCCGATCCGGAAACAGAGCACCACGACATCCGTCAGTGGCAAGTCCGGGGGAGCGGTAGATTGGCGCAGGCCTGCACGAACTGCCGTGACCCGTTTCTAAATCCGTACCACTCTCTTCAGATGGACATCAGCGCCCGTGTCCGGGGACGGGCAAGCCCCGGAAAAGCAGTCCGGCCGATGGTCGGTTACTGACTGGAAACATCCCCGGCCCTGGCCAGCAGCGATTGCGCCATGCGCAGTTGCGGGTCATCGGGCGCGGCGCCGTCGAGGTGGCCGAGTGCTTCCCGCAGCAAGTCGCGGGCGTGGGGGTTGTTGTGCAACTCGATGTTCAGTCCACCGCAGGTCAGAAGGTTTCTGGTGAGTACGTCGCCACCTTTGCCGCGATAGCCATCCAGTGCCTCGTCGCACCACTGCACGGCCTCGGCATGTGCTTCGACGCCGGGTGCACGGGCCAGTGTGTCGCTCAGGCGCAGGGCGCGCTCGCTGCGCAGTGGATGGCCGGGGGGATAGGTGTTGCTGGTGAGTTCGAGTGAGCGGCGGGCCAGGGTGATCGCTTCGTCGTGCTTGCCCGCGGCGGTCAAGGTGGTGGCCAACTCGTCCATCAGCAGCACGTTCTGGTAGCCGTCGGGGCCGAGGATGCGCAAGGTGTTCTGCAAGGCCTGACGCTGGATCTTCTCCGCCTCGGCCAGCCGTCCCGACTGGCGCAAGGCACTGCCCCACAGACTGGCGCTGTACCAGGTGAGACCGGCATCCTCGCCCATGTTCTTGCGGCGCCATTCGAAGGCGGCGCGCAGGTCGCCCTCGGCAGCTTCGGCCTCTCCGAGTTCGAGGTGGGTGCGCCCGCGGGCATTGAGCAGGTTGCCGCGCTCGCTGTCCTGCTGGTCCATGATCGGTTCGGCCTGGTCGAACAGGGCCAGCGCCTCGCGCGGCCGTCCCTGGTTCAATCTCAGGTTGGCCTGCCGGCTGAACAGACGGGCCAGCAGATAGTGCTTCGGACCGAAGGCGTCGCGGGTCAGCGCGATGGCGCGCTCGAACGCGGCATCGGCATCGTCATGGCGCTGCATCTGGCGCAGCGTGCTGCCCAGGGTGATCAGCGGAAGGATCAGCCGCGGCGAATCGGCCCCCCGCGACCGCTCGATGCGACCGATGACATCGCGCACCACGGTTTCCGCCTCGGCATCGCGGCGCAGCTGTGCCAACGCCTGGGCAGAGCGATGCAGCGCGTCGGCCACGCGCGGGTCGTCGTGGCCGTAGGCGGCCTCGAAGGTGGCCGCGGCCTCGTTTTCCAGCTGCAGCGCTTTCTCGCGCTGCTTGCGGTTGATCATCACCCCGGCCATGAGCAATTTGGCCTGGGCCGCCTCGGGCGACGGTTCTCGCCCCAGCCGGTCCAGGATCTGGAGCGAGTGTTCGGCCAGCGCCATGGTCTGGTCCAGATTGCCCCGCAGCATGTGGACGAACGCCAGCCGGTGCTGGGTGCTCACCAGAGCCGGATGGTCCGGCCCGTGCAGCTTCACCAGTTCGTCCAGCGCCCGTTGCAGGGTTGCTTGTGCGGCGGGCAGGTCGCCCAGATTGCCCTGGATCTCGCCCAGATCACCCAGCAGTTCGGCATGCAGGCCGGGATCGTTTTCCAGCTCGCGGTCGATCGCCGCGATGCCATCGGCGATCAGCTCGGTCGGCTCGCGGCCCCTGGCACTCGGTCGCGACAGAGGATCCTGTTCCTGGAAGGCGCCGAGCACCAGAGTCTTGACCCGTTCGGCGCGCCAGGCCTGATGTTGTGCGCGGCGGGCCTGCCACAGTGCGGTGCCGAGGCCGCCGAGCAAGGCGGCGAACAGCAGCACGGTGGCAGCCATGCCGAAGCGGTGGCGCCACAGCCAGCGGCGCAGCGCATAGCCGCGTGAACCGCGGCGCGCCTCGACCGGATGATGGGCGCGCCAGCGGCGCAGGTCGGCGCGCAGGGCATCCACGGTGGCGTAGCGGTCACATGGTGATTTGCGCATGCAGCGCTGCACAATGGCGTCGAGATCGCCGCGCAATTGTCGGACCGGCACCGGACCGTCGTCACCGGCGATGCGGCTGGGTGGTGGCGGCTCTTCGCGCAGCAGGCGATCAACCACCAGCGAGATCGGCGTGTTGCCGCTGGACCATGGCCGCCGGCCGCTGAGCATTTCGTACAACAGCACGCCCAGAGTGTAGATGTCGACGGCGGTGGTGGCGGCTCCACCTTCGAGCTGCTCGGGGGCGGCATGGTCGGGAGTCAACGGAGCTGTATGGGTGAGGCTGGTTTCGCCTTCGCGTTCCAGCAGCTTGGCAATGCCGAAGTCGAGCAGTTTGGCCTGCCCCTCGCTGGTCACCAGGATGTTGGAGGGCTTGATGTCGCGATGGACCACCAGATGCCCGTGTGCATAGGCGACGGCGGCGCAGATCTGGTCGAACAGGGCGATCCGCGCGTCCAGGTCCAGTGCGTGGCTGCGGCAGTAGTCGGTGAGGTTTTCGCCTTCGACGTATTCCATCGCCATCCACGCCCGGCCGTCCTCGCCGATGCCGCCATCGAGCAGGCGTGCGATGTGCGGATGGTCGAGCTGGGCGACGATGTTGCGCTCGGCATCGAAGCGCCCGGCATGCTCGACCGCATCCACGCGCAGGCGTTTGATCGCCGCGGTCTGCGCGAAGCCGCCTTCGACGCGCTCGGCCTGATAGACCTCGCCCATGCCGCCGCGGCCGAGCAGGCGCACGATGCGCCAGGCGTCGAAGCGCTCGTCGACATGCATCGGCTGCGCCTGCCCGCCGGCGTCGGCGGCGTCCATCTGCAGCGGATGATCGAGGATGGAGTCACCCTGCGACGAGGCCAGCAATGATTCCAGTTCGGCACGCGTCGCCGGATCGCCGGCGCAATGGCGGTCGAGGAAAGCCGCCCGCCGCTCCGGCGGCAATGCCAGCAGGTCGGGGAACAGTGTCTCGATGCGTTCCCATGGCGATTTTCCCGATTGCGGATCCACGCGCGTCCCTCGTGATGGCCCACGGCGCCGTACCCGTGCACGGCATGCCGGATCACTCAATCCATCGCTGTTGCAATCGTCACGCGTGGCCGGAAACCGCCACCTCCCCCGAGGCCTGCTGGTCCGCATGCGCAACCGCCGCATTTGTCGCACAATGCCCGGGGTTTGTCAGCCAGCGCCACGACCATGCTGGCAATGCGGCATCAGGGGCTGCCGTACATCGATGGGGGTACCGGGGACAGGCATGGAAGAATCATCCACCGCTGCGGGGGCAGCATCCGACACGCTCGACCGCCAGCGTTCGCCGGCGGTGCTGGAGGCGGTCGGCGAACTGATGCCGCTGCTTTACGAGGAGCTGCGCCGCAGCGCCCACCGCGAGCGCCGCCGCCTGTCCGGTGGTGACACCCTGGCCACTACCGCCCTGGTCAGCGAGCTGTACGTGCGGCTGGCCAACTCGCCCGGCTTCAGCACCCGCAGCCATTTCCTCGCGGTGGCGGCGATCGCGATGCGGCGCATTCTGGTGGAACGGGTACGCGCGCAGATGCGGCTGAAACGCGGCGGCGATCTGCAACGGGTGCCGCTGAACGACGAACACGACGTGGAGATCGCCAACGAGGCACAGGTGCTGGCGGTCAACGACGCACTGCAGGATCTGGCACAACAGTCGCCGCGACTGGCCGAGATCGTCGAATGCCGCTTCTTCGCCGGCTACAACGAACGCGAGACCGCCGAGGCACTCGGCCTGTCCGAACGCACCGTGCAACGCGACTGGGCCACCGCCCGCGCCTGGCTCAAGCGCGAGCTGGGCTGATCACGGGCTCACACGTAGACACCGCCTTGCTGATGGTCGAGCAAGAGTGATTTCCGCACGGCGTAGGGCGGGCACTGCCCGCGGCTCTTCCGCCAACCGCCATTCCGCGGCGCGGGCAATGCCCGCCCTACGGAGTCGGAGCGACCACGATGCGCTTGCCGCGTACCTTGACCGCGTCTGCGTAGACACCGCTTTGCTGATGACCGAGCAAGGGTGATTCCGCCCTGCGCGGGATTCCCGATCCCGTGCTGTTCTGGCGGGTTTGATGGGTGGATGGCGATTGCAGGATGAGAGCCGCGGATGCGGCGCCATCGATCTGACGCCCGCCATGACCGCCGAGCAGTTCCTCCATGCCCTGCCCTTCATCGCTCCGATACTGCTTCTGCTCGGCATTCCGCTGCTGTCGCGCCTGCTGGACAGCCAGCATGCACTGCTGCGGTTGTGCGTGCCGGCAGCCGTTTTGCTGGGCATCGGCATGTTCCTCGGCCTGATGATCGCCACCGCCGGTGGCGCGATCCATCCGCCGCTGTGGAAAGCGGGCCTGCCACTGGCCTGCGACGGCGCGGCCGATTTCACGTCGCAGGCGTATTCATACAAACCGGGCCAGCACGGCGTGGCCCGGCACGTCAATTGCACCCATCCCGATGGCAGCAGCGAGGAAATCACCGGCACGGTGGTGCTCACCTCGACCTTGGTCTACGGCGGCGCACTCACGTTGCTGTTGTGGCTGTGGCGACTGCCGCGAACCTGGGCACGGGTGCGCCACGCCGGCACGGCGGCGCCCGCCGCCCCGAAGCGAGCCGCCGATATCGCCGCCAGGGTCGAAGGACTGCGGCAACGGCTGCATGCGGGCAGTTCGAGCGCGCACACCGTGGTCACCGTCAACGGCCAGCCGGTCGACGCGGACGTGTCGGCCGACGTGTCGAAACTGCTCGGTGATCTGGCGGCAGCCGCCCCGGGCGCATTCGCGCCAGCCATGCGGGGCTTCGTTCACCCCGCCAGCGGCCAGCCCTTGGATCTGGAAGCGGCCCTGCGCGACCTGCAGCGGTTGTTCGACCAGCGCCTGATCACCGATCAGGAATACGCTGACAAGAAGGCCGAATTGCTGGCCCGGCTGTGATGCCGATGGCGGCTTTGCCGCGCCAATGACGATTGTTCCGATGATGCGCCGGCCATCCGCCGGCGTCTTCGCCGCCCTTGTTCCGGAATGGTTCCGCCATGGCCACCTTCGTCATCATCCTCAACCTGATCGGCTTCCTGCTGCCGCTGTGCGTGCCGGTGCTGATCTTCGTTCTGCTGAAAAAGCGGCTGTGGCCCGCGCTGGCACCCGGCGCAGCGACGCCGACGACAACCGCGACGGAACCGCCACGCCGCAGCCCCTGGCGCTGGCTGGGGCTGATCCCGGTGGCAGGCTTTGCGCTGTTCACCGGACTGATGATCACCAGCATCGGCGGCGTGCTGCATCCGCCACTGCTGAAGATCGCCACGCCGCTGGTCTGCGACGGCCCCATGGAAATCGTCTCCAGCCCGTATTCCTACAAGCCGGGCCAGCACGGCACCTCGATCCAGCCGATGTGCGTGGACCCGGCCAGCGGCGAGCGACGCGACGTGACCTTTCCGGTGCTGGCGTGGACCACCGCGATTTTCTCGGCCATCGTGTTCGTGCCGATCCTGCTGGTCTGTCTGTTTCTGATGAAGCTGCTGCGCCAGTTGTTCCGCAGCCTGCGTGGGGCCTTCGACGACGGCAGCGGCAACGGCGGCAATCTGTTCGACGGCTTCCGCCAGGCCCTGCAACAGCAACAGGAGCGAACCCGTGCGAGCAACAGCGGCCACGTGGAAGAGCGCTTGCGCGAACTGGCCCGCCTGCGCGACCGCGGGCTGATCGATGACGACGACTACCGCGCCCGCAAGGACGCGATCCTGGCGCAACTGTGAGTACCGCCATGACCATGCGCACCGCCGCCCTGCTGGCCCTTGCCGCCACGCTGGCATCCTTGCCGGCCGGCTCCCGTGCATCCGGCCCCGGAGTTCCCGCCATGCCCGCCACCCGCCTCGCCGCCGGCCCCATGCACAGCCTGATCCTGTTCGACGACGGCCAGCTGTGGGCCACGGGCAACGGCAACCAGGGCCAGCTCTGCGACGGTGACACCACCATCCAGCGGCAACCGCGGGCGGTGATGAGCGGCGTGGCGGACATCGCCGCCGGTGAGCGCTACAGCCTGGTGCTGAAAACCGACGGCAGCCTGTGGGCCTGCGGCGAGAATGACGACGGCCAGCTCGGCAGCGGCGACACGCAACGCGCCACCGAGCCACTGCAGGTGATAGACCGCGTCGCCACGATGGCCGCCAGCAAACGGCACAGCCTGATCGTGCGCACCGACGGCAGCCTGTGGGTCGTCGGCAACAACACCCACGGCCAACTCGGCAGCGGTGACGAGGAGTCCCGCCAGGCACCGGTACAGGTAATGGACGGCGTGCGTGCGGTTGCCGCCGGCGATCAGCACAGCCTGATACTCAAACTCGACGGTACGGCCTGGGCAACGGGCGCCAACAGCAATGGCCAGCTCGGCACCGGCGACACCCGCAACCGCGATACACCGGTGCAGGTGATGGAGCATGTCAGGGCGATCGCCGCCGGCAGCGCGTACAGCCTGTTCCTGCGCGACGATGGCAGCGTGTGGGCCTGTGGCTTCGACGGCGGCGGCCAGCTCGGTGACGGCGGCAACATCAACCGCGACACGCCGGTGCAGGTGCTGGACAACGTGCGCGCGATCGCCGCCGGCAGCTTCCACAGCCTGTTCCTGCGCCACGACGGCTCGCTGTGGGCTACCGGCGACAACGCCCAGGGCCAGCTCGGCACCGGCGACACCCGCCACCGCAACCGCCCCGTGCAGGTGCTCGACCAGGTCCAGGCGATGGCCAGTGGCGGTTACCACAGCCTGGCCATCCGCACCGATGGCAGCGTCGTCGGCACCGGCAGCAACGGCGCGGGCCAGCTCGGCCTGGGCCAGGGCATCGGCGAGGTGGACAGGTTCCAGGCATGGGGTGGAAGCGACGAATAAGGCGTCCGCCAAACCGCTTTCATGGCGGTTTTTCCGCGCGAACGGCGACTACCGGCATGACGTCGGGCATTCCGCCCGGCCGAATCTGTCCGGGAGGACTTCGCCATGTCACATCGCACGACCTGCAGCCGGCTCGCCTGCCTGCGCCAGCGCCCCTTTGCACTTGCCCTGCTGTTGCTGCTGGGCACTCCCGTCGGTACCGCATGGGCCGGCGTGGGCAGCACGAACGCCAATGAATGCGTCCGCACCTCGGCAGATTGGGAGGATTACCTGAACGGCCCTGACCGGGGTGGCTGGGCCATCGCCATCGAGCGGGATGCCACCACCACCGGCTTCGGTGCCTTCGGCTGCGGTGGCCAGGCGCTGGGCGACTACTCGGTCACGCTGGGTACCCACGGAACCGAGGCGCTGGGCAACTGGAGCACGGCATTGGGCAGCAACGCGCGAGCCACCTTGCGCGGCGCCAGCGCCTTCGGCAGCGGCGCCCAGGCCACCGGGGAAGACAGCCTGGCCACCGGCTACCTGGCCTTGGCCGGTGCCACCAAGGCCAGCGCCTTCGGCATGCAGAGCAATGCCGGCGGCGAGCGCAGCACTGCGCTGGGCGCCAACAGCGAGGCCACCATGAGTTCGGCCACCGCCATCGGCGCGTTCAGCCATGCCCGCGGCGTCGAGTCCGTCGTGGCCGGCTACGCCAGCAGCGGCGACGGCAACCGCACGACCGTCTATGGCTCGCAGAGCCACGCCGACCTGGCCGACAGCGTGGCGGTGGGTTACCACGTCAACGCCAGCGGCGCGCTGAGCACTGCCGTGGGCACGGATTCCATCGCCAGCGGCGAACGGAGTTCCACGTTCGGCCACCTCGCCAGCGCCAGCGAAATAAGCACCACCGCCATCGGCGACAGCAGCGTGGCGTCGGCCAACTACGCCACCGCACTGGGTGCCGGAGCCAAGGCCACGGCGCTTGTCTCCACCGCCGTCGGCTATGCGGCCCAGGCAGATGGCGAGAGCAGCACCAGCCTCGGCATGTTCGCCCTGGCACTGAACGACTACAGCAGCGCCCTGGGCCAAGGCGCCCGCGCCGACGAGAACTATGCATCGGCCGTGGGCTATGCCGCACAGGCCACCGGCAGGTACGCCACGGCGGTCGGTGCCGATGCGCGGGCGGAAAGCAGCTTTGCCACCGCGTCGGGCTACGGTGCAAGAGCCACCGGGTCGTCCAGTACCGCCTTCGGCGCGTTGGCCGATGCCCATCTGGACCACGCCAGCGCCTTCGGCCAGGCCGCCGTCGCCAGCAGCACCTACGCCACGGCAGTTGGCGAACAGACCGGTGCCTATGGCATCGGCGCCAGTGCCGTCGGCTCGCATGTGCGTGCCACCGCCGACTACAGCACAGCCGTCGGCGGCTGGTTCGACTCCGATGTCGACGGCACCGTGGACGCCGGCGAAACCACCCTGGCCACCGGTGTCGGCGCCACCAGCATCGGCAGTTCGGCGCAGGCAAGCCAGGAGGGTGCCACGGCGCTCGGCTGGTCCGCCACGGCCAATGGAATTGCCAGCATGGCCCTTGGCACACGCTCGGCCGCCTACGGCGTGGAGTCGATAGCGATCGGCACGGAGGCACAGTCCACCAATGACTACGCCATGGCCATGGGCATCGCGGCGACAAGCGGCGGGCTGGGCTCGGCGGTGTTCGGCGTGAACAGTCATGCCAGCGGTGACGGTGCCCTGGCGGCAGGCGCGGGTGCGGAAAGCCATGCTGCGGGAAGCACGGCGGTCGGCGGCTGGGTCGATCTGGACGGTGATGGCTCCATCACCCCCGGAGAAGCCGCTTTCGCCAGCGGCGCCCAGGCCAGTGCCTTTGGTGCCGCGGCGCGGGCCGATGGCGATATCAGCACGGCCCTGGGTACCGGGGCCCACGCTGCCGACTACGGCAGTACGGCGATGGGCTCGTCCGCGCAGGCGCTCAGCCACGGCAGCACCGCCGTGGGTGACAGCACCTATGTCAACGGTTCCACCGGCGTTGCGCTGGGCCGTCAGGCCGGCGTGGACGGCGACCTTTCCATGGCACTGGGCTACAACAGCTATGCCGGCACCGCCAACAGCGTGGCGTTGGGCGCCGATTCGATCGCCGACCGCGTCAACACCATCTCGGTGGGTGCCGCCGGCAGCGAGCGCCAGATCGTCAACGTGATGGCCGCCACCGCCGATACCGATGCCGTCATCCTGTCCCAGCTGTTCCCGCTGGCCAGCGCACTCGGCGGTGGCGCCAGCTACGCCGGCGGCACGTTCACCGCACCTGCCTACACCGTCCAGGGCGGCAGCTTCGACAACGTCGGCGACGCCTTCGACGCCGTCGATGCCAGCCTCTCCGATCTCTACACCAAGGTCGGCAGTGGCAGTGGTGGCACGGGAACCAAGGGTGACAAGGGTGATACCGGACCCCAGGGCCCCAAGGGCGACACCGGGCCCGCCGGACCGCAGGGCGACATTGGCCTGACCGGACCCCAGGGCCCCAAAGGTGACAAGGGCGACAAGGGCGATACCGGTGCGATGGGCCCGGAAGGCCCCGCCGGTGGTGGTCCGCGGGTGATGGTGTATGACACCGATGCCCGCGACGTGGTCACCCTCAAGGGTGATGCCGGCACCGTGGTCGCCAATGTCGCCGACGGCGCCGGTGCCCACGACGCGGCCAACATGGGCCAGCTGCAGGCCAGCACCGTGGCGGTACGCGCCTACACCGACACACAGACCCAAGAAGCCATCGATACGGCCAAACGCTACGCCGATGCCGGTGACAGGACGACGCTGAACAAGGCCCGCGCCTACACCGACCAGAAGTTCGCCGCCTTCAGCGACGGCTTCGACCAGTTCCGCAACGAGGTCAACGACCGCTTCATCCGCCAGGACGAACGCATGTCGCGGATGGGTGCGATGAATGCGGCTTCCACGCACATGGCGATCAGCGCGGCCGGTGCACGCGGCAACGGCCGGCTGGCTGCGGGTGTGGGCTTCTATTCCGGCAAGGCGGCACTGGCGGTGGGCTATGCCGCGCCGCTGGGTGACCGCGCCAACATCAACTTCGGCGGCTCGGTCAGCGGCAAGGAAACCTCGACCGGCATCGGTTTCGGCTTCGACCTGTAACGCCCGATCTGCTGACGGGCATCGTGTTTGACCCCCTTCCCTGCGTAGTGCGGGCTTCCGCCTCCGTGCATGCCTGACACGGAGCCGGACTGTCCTCCCGCCACCCGCACCGCGCAGGGAAGGGACCTTCCGGGACACATTCCCATGATCGGCAAGCTGTTGCGAAACCGCCCCTGGGGCATGGCCCATGCCGATCGCATGGGCCATGCCACGCCAGCAACGACTGCCGGACCGGCACTGTGCGAAATGAGCGAACAGCAGATCGTCGCGATGCCATTGCCACTGCTGGCCCTGGCACTGTTGCGCGAGCTGGACCGCGACGGGGAAAACAGCCAGACCACCTGGCGCCTGCGCTATTTCAGTTCGGTGCCGCAACGGCTCGGCAATCCGTCGCCACCACCACGTGCCGCCGGCATGGACGGCGACTCGGAAGCCGCACTGGCGTTGGGCGAGGCATGGCAGTTCCTGTTCACCCGCATGCTGTTGTGCGATGACATTTCGCGCACCACCAGCAACGGCCGCACACTGGGGATGTTCCGCATCACGCGCCGTGGCCGTTCCGTACTCACATCAGAACCAGATGCCGGCTGAAGGCCGGACATGACGAAGCACAGGTCGTACCGGTGCAGACCTCGATGCCCGAATCCGGATGACCATGCACGAGCCCGGGAACGGCCTCGCGCACCGCTTCCGGAACAACGACATCGCCAAAGGCGGCCACGGCATGCGCCACCACGTTGCGCATCACGTTGAACTGACGGGTGGTCTCACGGAACAGTCTTTCGCTGAAATACCAGCAATGAGCCACCAGCGCGCGTGCGCCATCCGGACTCATGGCCCGAAGGTGCGCCGCCAGATCGGCAGGAAGCACGGCATCCGCGGGCACGGCCTGGATGCCGGTCATGTATCGCGTCTCGGGCTTGACGGCGTGGAGCTCCGCAACGACATGGCAGGCTGCGTCGTGGTTGCCATCCGACAACAGGGCCTTGCCTTTCAGCACGAGCAGGTACACCTGGAATTCGCCGCCGGGCTCGGCCACCTGGAGGCAGTGTTCGTACAACGCCAGCGCCTGCGAAATATCACCGCGATACATGTGCAACTGCGCGCGCACCGCAAGCGCCGCCGTCTGCGCGGTACTGTGTTCCAGCACGTCGTCGACCACGCGCTCCACCAGCCCGAAATGCACCTGACCGCACAACAGCAGGATCTTGGCTGCGGTCAGTGCCCGCATGGGTTCGCCCTGCAGCGCCGCCACCAGACGGTTGCCACGCGCCTCGTACAACGCAAAGGCACCATGCAACCGGTTCCCTTCGAAATGCATGCCGGCCTCGATGAAGTAGTGCACGCCGCGACCCAGCGAGGCACGCCACGGAATCAGCGGCGTCAGCACGACACCACACCCCGGGGCGACCCCTTCCGCCAGCGCATCCGCCAAACTGGCACCCTTGCGCATGATCGGGACCGATCACCAGAAATGCATCGAGCTCGCCGCTACCCGCGGCGTCGGCGATCCAGAGATATCCCTCGCCGTACTGCGTGGCAATGAAACGCGGATGACGGGCCTCATCGCCAAGCTTCACGCGCAGGCGGTTGACGGTGAAATCGACCACGCGCCCCGAAACATGCCCGGGCGTGCCCATGGCCTCCAGCAGACTGGCACGCGTCAGCAGCCGATGCGGGTTCTTCTGGCGTTGCGGGTGAAATGCAACTCCATGCCGTCGTCGCGCAACGCGTGCAACCGTTCGTGATCGAACAGCACATCGTGATAGCGGATGTCCTGCATTTCCCCTCATTCCATGGTTGCCGCAACAGAACGGAACCCGGTGCCGCAACGATCAGATCCCCGGCCCCGGATATTGGCACAACCATGGCTGGCCATGGCTGGAAAACCACCACAACGAACGCGCTGCCACAGGCCCGGATGATGGCCTCACGCCGGCGGGACAGGGCTGGCCGGCGGCTTTTCCGCGAAGCTCCGGATCACCCGCATCTTCTCCGGTTTGCCGTCCGTGTCGCCGACCATCTCCACCATCTGGCAGGCCGGCTTGCTGGTGCGTTCGAACAGTTCGCGGATCCAGCCGATGAAAGCCTGCACGCGGGCCGACAGGTGGCGTTTCTGCGGGTAGACGATCCACACCGGCAGGCCGGTGGAGACGGTGCCGCTCATCACGATCTGCAGATCGCCCTTGGCCAGCGCACTGGCGGCGAGGCAATGCGGGATCTGGATGATGCCCAGGCCGGCAACCGCGGCCTGGATCACCGATTCACCATCGTTGATCAGCATGTGCGCATCGATGTCCAGCGCGACGCGGCCTTCCGGGGTGTCGAACTGCCACTGGTACGGCTTGCCGCTGCGCGGATGCATGTAGTTGATGCAGCGGTGCTGCCTGAGCTGTTCGATGGTTTCCGGCGCGCCGTGCCTGCGCAGGTACTCCGGTGACGCGCACAGCACATTGCTGAAGTGGCCGAGCTTGCGGGCGATCAGGCTGGAATCCTCCAGGTCACCCATGCGGATCGCGCAGTCGATGCCTTCCTCGTTGAGGTCGAGGTGGTGTTCCGACATCGCCAGTTCGAGCCGGACATCCGGGTACTGCCGCTCGAACTCGGCCAGATTGGGGATCAGCGAGGCGCGCCCGATCGCCGGATGCACGGCCACCCGCAGCTTGCCCACCGGATGGCTTCGGGCATGCCCCAGCGCCTCGGTGGCCTCGGCCAGATCAGCGAGTATCTCCTTGCAACGCGCATGGAAAACCGCCCCATCGTCGGTCAAACGCAGCGCCCGGGTTGATCTGAACAACAGCCTCGCACCGAGCTGTGCCTCCAGTCGCGCCACGGCTCTGCTGACTCCGGACGGACTCATCCCCAACTGGGTGGCAGCGGCGGCGAAGCTCTTGGCCTCGACCACGCGGACGAAGATTGAAATTGCTGAAAAGTCTTCCATTGCCCCGACCCCCGCCGGATTGATGACTGCGGCTCACGAGTGTAATGCGCGGGAAACGGGTTTTCTATACCAGCCAGTGTACTTATTTTTCCGGCCATCGCCGGGCCATGCATCCCGGCCAATCACGTTCGGGAGCGCGACATGAAAAAGCCATGGGTCATCATTCCACTGATCGCCGCCACGGCGCTGGGCAGCTGGGTGCTGCTGCACGGCAACGACAGCCAGGCACAGACTTCCGGCGCCGATGCACCGCCGGAAGTCACCGTGGCGCAAGCGCTGAGCCGCAAGGTCAGCGACAGCGCCGAATTCACCGGCCGGGTCGAGCCGGTCAACACGGCCCGGGTGCAGCCACGGGTCGGCGGCTTCATCGACTCGGTGCATTTCCAGGAGGGAGCGCTGGTACACAAGGGCGACGTGCTGTTCCAGCTGGACGCACGGCCGTACCAGGCCGAAGTCGACCGGCTCACCGCCAACCAGGCGCAGGCCCGTGCCGAACTGAGCCTGGCCGAAACCAACCGGAAGCGCGCACAGACACTGCTGGCCCAGCACGCCATCTCGCAGCAGGAAGCCGATCGCCAGGCCACCGCCGAGCAAAGCGCACGGGCGCAGTTGAACGCGACCACGGCGGCACTGGCAGCGGCGCGGCTGAACCTGGATTTCACCAGGGTGCGCTCGCCGATCGACGGCCGCGTCAGCAACGCCCAGGTCACCCCCGGCAACCTGGTCACCAGCGATGACGTGCTGACCAGCGTGGTGTCGGTGAACCCGGTCCACGTGTATTTCGACGTGGACGAGCACACCTGGCTGAAGCTCGATCATCTGCGTGCCGACGCGAAGCTGGCCGGTCGCAGCGCCCGCATCGAGGCGGCGATGGGGCTGGCCGATGAAACCGGCTACCCGCACGAAGGCCGGCTCGATTTCGTCGACAACCAGTTGCACACCGGCTCCGGCACGATGCGCCTGCGCGCGGTGTTCGACAACACCAACGGCCTGTTCACGCCGGGCCTGTATGCCCGCGTGCAGTTGCAGAGCGGCGAGGCGAAGCCGCGCGTGCTGGTGGACGATCGCGCCATCGGCACCGACCTGGGCAACCAGTTCGTCTACGTGGTCGACAAGGAGCACAAGGTGCAATACCGCAAGGTCGACACCGGCGCGCTGGTCCACGGCCTGCGCGTGATCGACAGCGGTATCGCGCCCAGCGACCTGATCGTGGTCAACGGCCTGCAGCACGTGCGCCCCGGCGTCGAGGTGAACCCGCAGAAGGTGGCGATGGGCTACCGGCTCGACCCCGCCGACCGGGCGCTGGTCGAGCAGGGCGACACGCCGGATGCCGATGCACGCACGGCGCAGACCGACGTGCCGGCATCGGCGGCACCGCAGGGCTGAGCGCCAACGGGCCACTCACGCATACCACCCGGAATTGCCGCGGAGCGGCAGGCATCAGAGCCGCATGACCGCTTCGCCGAGGATCCATTCCATGAAAAATTTCGCCCAGTTCTTCATCGACCGGCCGATCATGGCCGCCGTGCTGTCGCTGCTGTTCGTGATCTGCGGATCGATCGCGGTGTTCCAGCTGCCGATCAGCGAGTATCCCGAGGTGGCGCCGCCCACCGTGGTGGTGCGTGCCAGCTATCCCGGCGCCAACCCCGAGGTGATCGCCGAAACCGTCGCCACGCCGCTGGAGGAACAGATCAACGGCGTCGAGGGCATGCTCTACACCTCCTCGCAGTCAACCAGCGATGGCAGCCTGACGCTGACCGTGACCTTCGCGCTGGGCACCGACCTGGACAACGCCCAGGTCGAAGTGCAGAACCGCGTGGCGCAGACCCTGCCGAAGTTGCCCGAGGAAGTGCAGCGGCTCGGCGTGACCACGCAGAAAAGCTCGCCCGACCTGACCATGGTGGTGCACCTGGTCTCGCCCGACCAGCGCTACGACATGCTGTACCTGTCGAACTACGCGCGGCTGCACGTGAAGGATGTGCTGAGCCGGATCGACGGCATCGGCGACGTGCAGGTGTTCGGTGCCGGCGAGTATTCGATGCGGGTGTGGCTGGACCCGCAGAAGCTGGCGCAGCGCTCGCTCACCACCAGTGACGTGATCAACGCGATCCGCGAGCAGAACGTGCAGGTCGCCGCCGGTGCGCTGAACGCGCCACCCGGGCCGACCAATGCCGCGTTCCAGCTCAACATCAACACGCGCGGCCGACTGGTCGACGAGGAGGATTTCCGCAACATCATCGTGCGCACCGATGCGCGCGGCGGCGTCACCCATCTGGGCGACGTGGCGAAAGTGGGCCTGGGCTCCAACAACTACGCGCTGCGCAGCCTGCTCGACAACGAGGCGGCGGCGGCCATGCCGATCTTCGCGCGGCCCGGCGCCAACGCGATCCAGATCTCCGACCAGGTCCGCGCCACCATGGCGCAGTTGAAGCAGGATTTTCCGCAGGGCCTGGACTACTCGATCGTCTACGACCCGACCGTGTTCGTGCGCGGCTCGATCGAGGCAGTGGTCCACACATTGCTGGAAGCGATCGTGCTGGTGGTGCTGGTGGTGATCCTGTTCCTGCAGACCTGGCGCGCCTCGATCATTCCGCTGGCAGCGGTGCCGGTGTCACTGATCGGCACGTTCGCGATCATGTATCTGGCCGGCTTCTCGCTCAACGCGCTGTCGCTGTTCGGACTGGTGCTGGCGATCGGCATCGTGGTGGATGACGCGATCGTGGTGGTGGAAAACGTCGAGCGGCACATCGAGCTGGGCGAGTCGCCACGGGAAGCCACGCGCAAAGCCATGCGCGAGGTCACCGGGCCGATCGTGGCCACCGCCCTGGTGCTGTGCGCGGTGTTCATCCCGACCGCCTTCGTCAGCGGCCTGACCGGCCAGTTCTATCGCCAGTTCGCGCTGACCATCGCAATCTCCACGGTGATCTCCGCCTTCAACTCGCTGACCCTGAGCCCGGCGCTGGCCGCCGTGCTGCTGAAGCCGCACGACGCACCGAAGGACCGGCTCACGCGCGGGATCGACCGCGCACTCGGCTGGCTGTTCCGCCCGTTCAACCGGCTGTTCCAGCGCGGCTCGGAACGCTATGTCGGCGGCGTGAAGCGGGTACTCGGCAGGGGCCGGCTGGCGCTGGCGCTGTACGCCGGTCTGATCGGCCTGACCTGGCTGGCCTTCTCGCACGTGCCGACCGGTTTCGTGCCACCGCAGGACAAGCAGTACCTGGTGGCATTCGCGCAGTTGCCCGATGCCGCCTCGCTCGACCGCTCCGACGACGTGATCCGGCGCATGAGCGCGATCGCACTGGAACAGCCCGGCGTGGAACACGCCGTTGCCTTCCCCGGCCTGTCGATCAACGGTCTCACCAACTCGACCAACTCGGGCGTCGTGTTCGTCGCGCTGACGCCATTCGACCAGCGCCGCGACGACACCCTCTCGGCCACCGCGATAGCCACGGCCCTGAACCAGAAATTCGCGTCGATCCAGGACGCCTACATCGCCGTGTTCCCGCCGCCGCCGGTGGCCGGACTGGGCACGGTCGGCGGGTTCCGCATGCAGATCGAGGACCGCGGCAGCCGCGGCTTCGAGGAGCTGTACCAGCAGACCCAGAACCTGATCGCCGCCAGTCAGAAGGAACCGGCGCTGGCCGGGCTGTTCTCCAGCTTCCAGATCAACGTGCCGCAGGTGGACGCCGACGTGGACCGCGAAAAAGCCAAGACCGTCGGCGTGGATCTGGGTGACGTGTACCAGACTCTGCAGGCCTACATGGGCTCGTTCTACGTGAACGACTTCAACCGCTTCGGACGCACCTATCAGGTGAATGTCTCGGCCGACCCCGAGTTCCGCCACGAGCCCGAGGACGTGATGCGGCTGAAGACGCGCAACGCACAGGGCCAGATGGTGCCACTGGGTTCGTTTGTCACCGTCAGCTCCGGTGCCGGCCCGGATCGCGTGCAGCACTACAACGGCTACCCCACCGCCGAGATCAACGGCGGCCCGGCGCCGGGCTACAGCTCCGGCCAGGCGCAGGCGGCGATGGAAAAGCTGGCCCAGGACAACCTGCCCAACGGCATCAGCTTCGAGTGGACCGAGCTGACCTATCAGCAGATCCTCGCCGGCAACACCGCGGTGCTGGTCTTCCCGCTGTGCGTGCTGCTGGTGTTCCTGGTGCTGTCGTCGCTGTACGAGAGCTGGTCGCTGCCGCTGGCGGTGATCCTGATCGTGCCGATGGTGCTGCTGTCCGCGATCGCCGGCGTGTGGCTGTCCGGCGGCGACAACAACATCTTCACCCAGATCGGACTGATCGTGCTGGTGGGGCTGGCGTGCAAGAACGCGATCCTGATCGTCGAGTTTGCCCGTGAGCTGCAACTGGAAGGCATGGCCCGCCATGAAGCCGTGCTGGAAGCGGCCCGGCTGCGCCTGCGCCCGATCCTGATGACCTCGATCGCCTTCATCATGGGCGTGGTGCCGCTGGTCACCTCCAGCGGTGCCGGTGCCGAAATGCGCCAGGCGATGGGCACGGCGGTATTCGCCGGCATGCTCGGCGTGACCCTCTTCGGGCTGATCTACACGCCGCTGTTCTACGTCGTCATCCGCGCCCTGGTCGAGCGCCGCGAGGCACGTGCGGCCGCACGCGCCACCGCGCACGCCATGCCGGCACTGGAGAACCACTGATGAAAACCATGCTCAAGACGGTCGCTCTGACCGCCGCTCTCGCCTTGGCCGGCTGCGCCAGCATCGGCCCCGACTACCACCAGACGAAACCGGCCACGCCGCAGCTGCAGGGTCTCGACCCGGCGCAGGAAAGCCAGGTGCCATTCCAGGCCGCGTGGTGGAAGCAGTTCAACGACCCGGTGCTCGACGCGCTGATCCAGCGCGCCGCGGCGAACAACCTCGACCTGCGCATCGCGGTGGCACGGCTGCAGGAATCGCGGGCGTTGCTGAGTGGCGCCAAGTCCGATCGGCTGCCGACCATCGGCGTCGGTGCGGACTACACGCGCAGCCGTGGCCAGCAGCCCGGCTTCAGCGAGCAGCGCAGCACCACCACGACCTACCAGGCCGGTTTCGACGCCTCGTGGGAACTGGATCTGTTCGGTGGCGTGCGCCGCTCGGTGGAAGCCGCCAGTGCCGATCTCGGCGCCAGCGAAGCGGCACTGCACGACGCCCAGGTCAGCCTGCTGGCCGAGGTGGCGCGCAACTACTTCGAGCTGCGCGGCAGCCAGCTGCGGCTGGAAGTCGCCCGGCGCGACATCGACAACCAGCAGGCCACCGTGCGCCTGACCGAGACCCAGTTCCAGCTCGGCTCCGGTTCGGAACAGGACGTGGCCAGCGCGAAAGCCCGGCTCGCCGCGGTGCAGGCACAACTGCCGCAGCTGCATACCCGCGCCAGCGCCAGCGAATACCGCCTTGCGGTATTGCTCGGTGCCCGCCCGGGCGAGCTGGACATCGACGTGTCGCCGCGAAGCTTTACCCCGATCGCGGCAACCCTGCCGCTCGGCGACGCCGGCGACGTGCTGTCACGCCGCCCCGACGTGCGCATCGCCGAACGCCGGTACGCCGCCGCCACCGCCCGCATCGGCGTGGCCAAGGCGGATTTCTTCCCGCACATCACGCTGGGCGGCTTTCTCGGCTTCCTGTCCGGACGCAGCCACGACTTCGGCAGCAGCGCGACCCGGGCCTGGTCGCTGGCACCCAGCATCAGCTGGCCCGGCCTGAACGTGCAGCGCGTGCGCGCCAACCTGCACGCCAGCGAGGCACGCGCCGATGCGGCGCAGGCGAACTACCAGCGCACCGTGCTGGAGGCGATCGAGGACATCGACAACGCCATCACCGGCTTCAACCAGCAGCGCCTGCGCGTCGACCATCTGATCGAACAGGGCGCACAAAGCCGCCGCGCCGCCGAACTCGCCCGCATCCGCTACGAACAGGGCGCCACCAGCTTCCTCGAACTGCTCGACGCCGAACGCACCCAGCTCGCCGCCGAAGACCAGCTGGCCGAGGCCGAAGCCGCCATCAATACCCGCGCCGTGGCGATCTACAAGGCACTCGGCGGCGGCTGGCAGGCCTGCGGCGACGAAGCCTGCTCCGGCGTGGCTTCGGTCGAACCGTGAACCACGCATCCCGGCTGAGGTGTCCATCGCGTCAGCCGGGCTTCCGGCACATTCGCGGCGCTGCCGATGACCGCACAATCGGGGGTGATGCTTCCGCAACAGCGCTATCGCCCATGCCCATCCAGTCACGACATCTGAGGAACCAGGCCCTGGCCTTCGGCTTCTGGACGCTGCTGGCGCTGTCCTACACGCTCAGCACCGGCCTGTCGCTGATCGGCGAAGGCCAGCCGCCGGGCTGGAGCCGATCCCTGACATGGAACCTCCTCAATTTCTGGCCGTGGATGGCTCTGGTGCCGCTGATCGGCTGGCTGGACCGCCGCAGCGCCGGGCGGCATGGCTGGCGCCGCTTCTGCCTCGTGCACATACCGGCTGCGCTGGCCGTGGCGCTGGCACAGACACTGCTGCATCTGGTGCTGTTCTGGTGGCTGTACGGCCTGGCCCGCATGCCGACGCAGACGCTGGACTCGTACCTGCGCCTGCAATTCGCCTACAACTACCATCTGGCGATACTCACTTACTGGGTCATCCTGGTGGTGTTGCGCGGCATGGATTCGCGTCGTCGCCTGCGCAACGAACGCCTGCACCGCGCCCGGCTGGAAAACCAGCTGGCGCAAGCGCAACTGCAGGCACTGCGGATGCAGTTGCAGCCACACTTCCTGTTCAACACGCTCAATGCGACCTCGGCCCTGGTGCTGGCCGACCCGCCGCAGGCGCGGCTGATGATCGCGCGGCTCGCCGACTTCCTGCGGCTGACCCTGGAGGAACAGCACGCGCCACTGATACCGCTGTCACGCGAACTGGAATTCCTTGCCTGCTATCTCGGCATCCAGCAAGTGCGTTTCCAGGATCGCCTGAGCACCGGCATCGACGTGGACGACGACGTGCTGGATGCAGCCGTACCCAACCTGATCCTGCAACCACTGGTGGAAAACGCCCTGCGCCACGGCCTCGGCCACAAGCCCGGGCCCGTCAACGTGCGCATCTCCGCCCGCCGTGAAGACGGGCAGTTGTATCTGCGCGTGGATGACGATGGTCTCGGTCTGCCGGCGACCGGTGTACCCGACGGCGTCGGGCTGGCCAATACGCGCTCGCGGTTGCAGGTGCTGTTCGGCGATGACGCGCAACTCGAACTCGGCGCGATTCCCGGTGGCGGCACCCGCGCCGAAGTACGCCTGCCCTGCCGCAGGTACGCCGCATGAACGCCCCGCGGCTGCGCACCCTGCTGGTCGACGACGAAATGCTGGCGCGTCTGGCATTGCGCCAGGCGCTGGCCAGCCATCCCGAAGTGGACATCGTCGGCGAATGCGGCAATGCCACCGAGGCAATGCAGGCACTGCACGTGCTGCGCCCCGACCTGCTGTTTCTCGACATCCGCATGCCCGGCCTCGACGGCTTCGAACTGCTGCAGCAACAGGCCGCCGACCACTTGCCGCTGGTGGTATTCGCCACCGCCTCCGACGGGCATGCCTTGCGAGCCTTCGATGCCAGGGCGATCGACTACATACTCAAGCCGATCGAGCAATCCCGTTTCGACCAGGCCATGACGCGGGTCAACCGGCATTGGCAGGGCCTGCACGCGGACGGACCCGGCGTGCCAGCCGGCGGCTGCACGCAGCGCCTGAGCGTGCGCCATGGCGAACACCATCGCGTGCTGGCCGTCAGCGACATCGACTGGATCCGTGCCGACGGCAACTACCTGCAGATCCACGCCGGCACTTCCCGCTACCTGTACCGCGATACCCTCACCCACCTGCTGTCCCGGCTCGATCCGGCGCATTTCCTGCGCATCCACCGTGGCACCGTGGTCAATCTGGCCCGCATCCGTGAGGTGCATCCGCTGTTCGGCGGCAACGCCGAAGTCGTGTTGCACGACGGCACGCGGCTGGACCTGAGCCGACGCTTCCGGGCCAGGGCACAGGCGGCACTGGGACTGCGCTGAATCCGGCAAGAGGCGTGGTACCGCGCATCATCCACGGTGGTTCACGGCAATCCTCGCGGCACGGCGACAAACCGTTTGTCCCGCGCAAACCACCGCTGGTCACCCCCGGCATCCGCCCGTCACAAAACAACGGCGGCAGGCCGCTGCCACCACGCAGACTCACCGGGTACCGTCCACCGGGGATACCTGCCGTGACCAGCCACCCGCTTGCCCTGTTCGCCTCGATCCTGCTCGCACTGGGCTTTTCCGACATGGCCATGGATGTCATCGCGACCGATTCGCCGCAGGTGCCGGCCGGCGAGCTGGTCGGTCCCGGCATCATTTCCAGCGGATGGCAGGAAACCTCGGCCGCGCTGACCCGTGATCGCCGAACGCTCTACTTCATGCGCTCGAATGTTTCCGGGTACGACAACACCATCATGGTTTCGCAGCGCAAAGGCCCTGTCTGGTCGATGCCGCAGGTGGCTTCGTTCTCGGGCGAGTGGCACGACTCCGAACCGACGCTGTCACCCGATGGCCGACGCCTGTACTTCGTCTCCAACCGCCCGTTGCAGCCGGGTGGCGCACCGGTCACCGCCTCGATGCTCGGGCAACATTTCCCCGGCAAGAACCTCTGGTACGTGGAGCGGCAACCTGATGGGCGCTGGGGTGCGCCAGTCCATGTCGATGGCGCGCTCAACCACGGTTCGATGATCTACAACCCGTCGGTGGCGGCGAACGGCAACCTGTATTTCTCGGCACATCGCGAGGATTCGGGCAGGGCTTACCAGATCTACGTGGCACGGCGCCAAGGCGAGGGTTACGCCGAACCCGAACGGCTGCCGCTGGGCGACATCGAACACGGCCGGATGGATCCGGCGATCGACCCGCAGGAACGCTTTCTGGTCTATGCCGGCAACGAAGGCGATTCACTGGGCAGTGCCGACATCTACATCGTGTTCCGTCAGCCGGATGGCAGCTGGGGCAAGCCCGAGCATCTGGAAGGCGACGTCAACAGCTTCATGCAGGAGAACGCTCCCTCGCTGGGACCCGACTTCGGCGAACTCTACGTGTCGAGCACGCGGGCAAGCGAAACGCCCTTCCCCAAGTCACGCGACGACATCGAATCACTGAACCGCCGGCTGCAGCAGCCGTTGAACGGCCTGCGCAATCTGTGGCGTTTCGACATCTCCGACGTGCTGCTCGCACATGGCATCGCCCGGGATGCCCCCTCATCGGCCTCGCGGCAGGATGGTGGCCCCGCCGCATGCACTGCCGATGCTCCTGCTGTCGTGGCAATGGATACGCGGGAAAGCCACAGTATCTCGTCGAGCCTGTCGGAGCCGCTCCATGCCGCACGCAGCCCGGTCTCCGGGGACATCGATCTGCCGGAGCACGCACCGCAGCACTCAACCTGACCCGGACAGGCTCCGGTCATCCGGCATCATCTGCTGTCGTCATCACCGGGCGACGCCTTCCTGCCGAAGCCAGAGCCACCGGAGCCGCGCACTCGCTCACGACGGCTCACTGCCGTCGTCCTTCACGGTTGCCGCTTCGGCCATGTCACGCACCACATCCGCCACGCCCAGTTCAGCCAGCAACCGCGTGCCCCAGGCCACGGCCTCGGCCAGGCTGCCGTTGAGCAACGGGGCCACGCCGGGTACGCGCAGCGGATGCACGTTGAGGCTGCCGAGCACGAAGCCGGCGCCGGCGGCGATGCCGGCCGCGCTCAGCGGGTGTGCATGACCGCGGGCGAGCAGGGCGGCGGCGGGGGTGCTTACGGCCTGTCGCGCCTCGCGCATGCGCTGGCGGGCGCTGCGGACTCTGGCCATCTGCTCGAACAGGCTCATGGCTGCTCTCCGCCATGCGGGGCCGGCGCCGCATCGGCCCGGTCTTCGGTCTTGCGCAAGGTGTCACGCATCATCGCGTTCCATTCGCTGCGGGTGGCGGGCAGGCTGATCCAGTGCATGCAGCGGCGGAACAGCACGATCGCGCCGAACAACAGCAGGATCTGCAGCGCGGCCAAGGCCAGCAGCGCCCAGATCCATGAACCGAACCAGCTGGCCAGCGCCACGCCGGCCAGGCCAAGCAGGGTCAGCCCCAGACCGACGGCCAGCACGATGCTGACCAGCGCCGCGACCAGCATCCACGACACCGCACTGCGCGCCAGGCCGAGTTCCGCCGCCAGCAGATGCATCTGGACGCCGAACAGGCGCTTGAACGCGCTGCCGAGCTGTCCGATCTCGGTCAGCAGGCCGGAGGACTCCGGCCCGGTCGCCGGCTTGCCGTCGACCGGCTCGCCCCGCTCATCCATGCCTTCCCCCTGTCCGTCCGGATTCAACGACGCAGGATGCGGCCAAGCAGCCAGCCGGCACCAAGGGCGATGGCCATCGACTGCACCGGTTTCTCGCGTATGTAGTCACGCGCCTGCTCCAGCCAGGCATCGGCACGGTCCATCGTCTGGTCGTAGGCTTCGCGGCCACGCTCGCCGGCCTGCGCCGCTTTCCCGGCGGCGCGATGGGCGGCATCGGCGGCCTTGTCGGTGGCACGGTGCAGGCTTTCCTCGACATGATCAGCGGCACGATCCACGGTTTCCCGGGTGCTGGCCACGGCGCTGGAGGTGGTCTGCTTGATCCGCTCGGCACTCTCATCGATGCGATCGGAAACAGACTGGTCGGGGTTCTGGACTCGCTTGTTCATGAATGGCTCCAGGGGTGATCCAGGTGGAAGGTTTCAGCCGGCCCGGTCAACTGGTACGGCGGAAGAAAGCGATGATCGCCAGGATCAGGAAGATGACGAACAGGATCTTGGCGATGCCGGCGGCCGCGCCGGCGATACCACCGAAACCCAGCACGGCGGCGATGATGGCAATGACCAGAAAAACCAGAGCGTAATGAAGCATGGGGGTACCCTCGTGGAAGAGTTGTTGCGACCGGGGCCGCGGGTCGCCATTCATCCACAGCCCATGCCATGCCGGCGTGAAGGAATGCGCCTCCACGCCGGGCTGGCAAGGCTTCATTCAGCCGGCAACGTCCGGATTCATGCTGTAGGTGCCCATCAGCTCCGCCTCGGCCAGCACGTGCCCGTCCATCGCCGCGCGCAGCCCGGCCAGCGAGAAGCCACGCTCCAGCGGCAGCGATGCCACGTCCAGTGCGTGGATGCGGAAGTGGTAGCGGTGCGCGATGGCATCGTTCCAGGGCGGGCAGGGGCCGTCGTAGCCGAGGTATTCGCCGGCCATGTCGGCGTCGCCGGCAAACCAGCCGGTGTAATCGTTGCCACCCTGCACGCTGCCCGGCGGGCCGAACGGCTCGCGCTTGCCGCGCGGCGTGACTTCATCGCTGCATGCCCCCGCAGCCAGCTCGCCGCACTCGGCCGGGATGTTGGCCATCAGCCAGTGCACGAATTCCACCCGCGGCAGGTCCGCCGGTACCGTGCGGCCGGCCTGGTTGACGTCGTCGCCGCGGCTGGGCGCATCGGTGTCGATGCAGGTGAGCACGAACGAGCGCGTGCCCGCCGGCGCATCCTTCCACGCCAGATGCGGGCTGTGATTGCTGGACAGCGCAAACGGTGCAGCCTGCTTGCCGAAGGCGAACTGCGCCGGGATCGGCTGGCCGTTGTCGAAGTTGTCGCTTCTCAGTTGCATGGGATGGCTCCTTCAAGGATGTCGGACATTCATCCCCGACATTCTGCCTGTTACGGAACGGGAGTGATGCCACGCCAGAGCAAAGCCAGAAGCGCCGTGCTCTGCTAACGTTTGCGGCTCCGCAAGGGGACGACATGAGCGAACTGGACGACCTCACCACACTTGTACGCGCGGCAACGCCGCTGCTGGTCATCGAAACGGTGGACGAACAACGCGTGATCGAGTGCTTCCGCCACGTGATCGCGCAGGCGCTGCGCCCGCTGTGGCGCTGGACACTCACCGACGGCCTGGACCGCCTCGACTTCGCCAGCGGCGGCAGCAACGTGGCACCGGATGCCACCACCACGCTGGAGGCGATCCGCGCCGAGAGCGAGCGCGGCATCTATCTGATGTTCGACTTCCATGGCCTGCTGCGCTACGCGATGAGCCAGCGCCAGCTGCGCGAGATCGTGCAGCGGCAGCGCTCGGCGGCGCACACCATCGTGCTGGTCGGCGCCCGGGTGGAACTGCCCGAGGAACTGGAGGCACTGGCCCTGCGCGTGCCGCTGTCACTGCCCGACATCAAGGAGCTGGCCGGCATCCTGCGCGGCGAGGCGGCGGGCTGGCAGCGCGAGCACGGGCGCAAGGTCGAGGTCGACAACGATGCCGCCCGCACCATCGTGCGCAACCTGCTGGGCCTGTCCGCACCCGACGCGCGGCGCATCGTGCGCAAGCTGATCTACGGCGACGGCGCGCTCAACCACGACGACCTGCCGGTGCTGATGCAGTCCAAGTTCAACCTGCTCAACCGCTCCGGCCTGCTGCACTACGAATACGCCACCGCCAGTTTCGCCGACATTGCCGGCGTGGACCGCGTGCGCGAGTGGGTGCGGCGGCGGCGCGCGATCTTCCTCGCCGCCACCCCCGACCCCGCGCTCGACCCACCCAAGGGCGTGCTGCTGCTGGGTGTGCAGGGTTGCGGCAAGAGCCTGGCCGCCAAGGCCATCGCCGGCGGTTTCGGCGTGCCGCTGGTGCGGCTGGATTTCGGCTCGCTGTACGACAAATACCAGGGCGAGACCGAGAAGAACCTGCGTGAGGCGCTGTCCAGCACCGAGCTGCTGGCGCCATGCGTGCTGTGGATCGACGAGATCGAGAAAGGCCTGGCCGGCGGTGGCGAGGACGGCGGCGTGTCGCGCCGCGTGCTCGGCTACCTGCTGACCTGGATGGCCGAGCGCAAGGCCAAGGTGTTCGTGGTGGCCACCGCCAACGCGGTGCACGAGCTGCCGGCCGAACTGCTGCGCAAGGGCCGTTTCGACGAGATCTTCTTCGTCGATCTGCCACGCCCGGAAGTCCGCGAGCAGATCTTCTCGATGCACCTCACCCGCCGCCAGCTCGACCCCGCCAACTTCGACCTGCCGGCTCTCGCCAGCGCCAGCAACGGTTTCTCCGGCGCCGAAATCGAGCAGACCATCGTCAGCGCCCTGTATGACGCTGCCGGCACCACGCTGGACCAGACCATCCTGGTCAACGCCCTGCAACAGACCCGGCCGCTGTCGGTGCTGATGCGCGAACAGGTGGAGGCGCTGCGTGCCTGGGCCCAAGGACGGTGCGTGCCGGCGGACTGAAAACCGACCACCCCGGACCACCGCAACCCGCCCGACCAGAACAAGCCCCATGCAAGCCGAAGACCTGCAGAAACTGGTGACCACCCGCATGCCCTACGGCAAGTATCAGGGCCGCCTGATCGCCGACCTGCCCGGCGCCTATCTGGCCTGGTTCGCCCGCAAGGGTTTCCCGCCCGGGCAACTGGGCCGGTTGCTGGCGCTGGCACTGGAGGTGGATCACAACGGCCTGTCGGGACTGCTGGAGCCGTTGCGGCAGAAGCCGGGCTGATTGCCGACAGGCAGTGGCCTCCGGGATCAATCCACCCCGCCGAGCAATTCCACTTCGGCCAGCACGCGCTCCGATCCGGCATCATCGAAGCACAGCCGGTAATGCGTGAACCCGCTCATCGCATGCACGGCAAACACCCGCGTCTGCCGCGGCCAGTCGAAGCGCTGGTCCCGGCGCGTATCCAGCGTGCGCCAGTGCTGTCCATCATCCGAACCCTGCAGGCGCCACCGCGACGGCGCCCTGCCATCGCGGCCGGAGGTCAGCGTGAGCAGTGACACTTTTTGTGGCGACGTGAAATGCCACTGCAGCACCGTGCCGGCCGGCAGCCGGGTGGCGGTATCGCTGTCGTTGTCCGACAACGCCTCGGGCTGGTCGATGGATGGCGTGACGAGCATGTTGCCTCGGCCGCCATCGGTCAGGTCATGCAGCGGTTCCGGCATGCCCTGCGTGGTGATCGATGGCGGCGCGGCGGCTCCGTCGCTGGCCCATGACGAAGGCCGGGGCCCCATCTCGAATTCCAGCCGGGCTCCTTCGGCCAGCAGCGCGTGCGGCAGGGTCAGCTTGTTCCAGGGCTGGCCGTTCACCCGCAGGCTTTGCACGTAGCGGTTGACGTCGCTCACCGCCGGCGCGTCGATCACCAGATGGCGACCGTTCTCCAGCGCGATGTCCATGTGCGGGAAATACGGCGCGCCGATCACGTACTCCGGCGCGCCCATGCGCAGCGGGTAGAAACCGGCGGCGCTGAACAGATACCAGGCCGACATCTCGCCGTTGTCCTCGTCGCCCGGATAGCCCTGGCCGATGCTGCTGCCGACATACAGGCGCGACAGCGCATCGCGCACCTTGTCCTGGGTTTTCCAGGGCTGGCCGGCGAAACCGTACATGTAGAGGATGTGGTGCGAGGGCTGGTTGCTGTGGCCGTACTGGCCCATGCGCACGTCGCGCGCCTCCAGCATCTCGTGGATGGTTCCGCCATAACTGCCGACGTGGAATTCGCCGGGCGTGGCGAAGAACCGGTCCAGCTTCGCCGCCAGACCGTCGCGGCCGCCGTACAGCGCGGCCAGGCCGGCGCCGTCCTGCGGCGCGTGGAAGGCCATGTTCCAGGCATTGGTTTCGGTGTAGTCGCCGCCCCAGCGCAGCGGGTCGAACGACGCCGCGTCATACCGCCAGCCGCCTTTCGCATCGCGGCCCATGAAAAAGCCGGCCACCGGATGGAACAGGTTGACGTAGCCCAGTGCACGGCCACGGAAATAGGCCGCCTCGTCGGCATAGGCCGCCGCATGCGGATCGTTCGCCGGTGGATCGACCGCCAGCGCGGCGGCCAGATTGCCGATGGCGAAATCGTTGATGTAGCCGTCCATCGACCAGGACAGGCCTTCATCCACACCGCTGTCGGTGTAGCCGTTGAAGATCGAACGGGTGATGCCCTTGCGGCCGGCGCCGGGCAGCGGGCTGGCCACGGTGGCGTCCTTCAGCGCCGACTGGTAGAACGCGGCCACGTCGAAGTTTCGCACGCCCTTCAGCCAGGCGTCGGCAAAGGCCACGTTGGCACTGGTGCCGACCATCAGATCGGCATAGCCGGGCGAGGACCAGCGCGCGATCCAGCCGCCGTCGCGGTATTGCTGCACGAAGCCGTCGATCATCTCTCCGGCCTTGGACGGCGTCAGCAGCACGTAGGCCGGCCACGTGGTGCGGTAGGTGTCCCAGAAGCCGTTGTTGACGAAGACCTTGCCGTCGACGAGGCGCGCACCGGTGTGTTCGGGCGAGTCCTCGCCGGTGGCGGCCGAGAACGGGCTGGCGTACTGCCAGCGTGGCTGGGCGGCAGTGCCGGTGTTCTCGTGCGCCTCGTTGGGATAGAGGAACAGCCGGTACAGGTTGGAGTACAGCGTGGTCAGCTCGCCACGGCTGGCACCCTGCACGGTGACGATGTCCAGTTGCCGGTCCCATTGCTGCCGCGCACGTTCGCGCACGTCGTCGAAACTGTCATCCGGGGCGATCTCCAGCGCCAGGTTGTGCCGCGCCTGCGCCACGCTGATCAGCGAGGTGGCGATGCGCAGGTTGACCACCTTGTTGTCGCGGGTGTCGAAACCGAACCAGGCGGCGACGTGGTCGCGGCCCTCGCCGGTCAATCGGCCACTCTCGCTGACCGGCTGATCGACCGTGCCGTGGAAGAACAGCCGCGTGGCACCGGTGGACAGCCGGCTCTTCACCTCCGACCAGCCGCTGAAGCTGCGGCCATCCGGGTCGAGGGTGATGCTGCCATGGTCGTCGCGGTTGTCGAACAGCAGCTGCGAGCGGTCGTCTCGGAAGGTGAAGCGGAACATCGCGGCGTGATCGGTGGGCGCGATCTCGGTGACGATGCCGTTGTCGAAGGCGACCCGGTAATCGTGCGCGTGGGCGGTCTCGTTGGCGTGGCTGAAGCTCAGCGCACGCGCCTTGCGGTTGGCAGCGGGCACGCCACTGGCAACGGCGGCAGGCATCAACTGGAAGGTCTGGCGGTCGCCCATCCACGGGCTGGGCTCGTGCGACAGCGCGAAGGCTTCCAGCCGAGGTCGATTGTCGGCGCCGTTGCGCTCCTGGTACTGGTAGATCCAGTTCGAGCCGGCATCGGTCACCGGCGTCCAGAAGTTGAAACCATGCGGCACGGCCACGGCGGGGAAATTGTTGCCGCGCGAGAAGTTGCCGTTGGAGTTCGTGCCGCGGCGAGTGTCGACGAAATCGACCGGATCCCGGCGCGGATCGGGCGGCAACGCGCCGATGCGCAGATCATCGAGATAACCTTCGAAATCCGCCTGCGGGCCGTCATGCACCAGCACCACGCGCTTGATGGTGCGGCCGGCGGCCAGCTTGCCCAGCTCGACCGACACCCGGTTCCACTGGTCGGGGTACAGCACGCGGCCTTCGCCCTGGGCACGCGCCGCGATGCCGATGCGGTGCTGGTCGCGCGCATCCAGCCCGGACAGCCAGTGGCCATCGTCGAACTGCAGGTCCACCGCGACGTAGTTGGCCGGATTGCGCAGGTCACCGTCGATGGCGACCGGGAACAGCAGGTAGGACAGTTCGGTGTCCGCCCGCACCGGTAGTTCGACGTCGTACAACTGCACCTGCTGGCGGCCACCGGCATGGCCGTGCCAGCGCAGCGAGCGCAGGCCGCTAAAGCCGACATCCGGCTTGGCTGTCAGCACGACATCGGCACCGGGGCCACCGGCCGGCTCGATGCCGAACGCCACATCAGCCGCCGAGGCCGGCGGCAGCGACTCCCCCGCCTCGAAGGAGTGGAACCAGTCCTCGCCGGGCGCCGCCAGCGCCACGGCGGGCAGCAGGCAGGCCAGCCACGCCAGGCGGCGCCCGTACTTCGTCATGCGGGGGAGAAAAACCTGTCGATGCATGCTGCGCCTCGTGCTCCGGGGTCGATGGCGCGCCTCATCGGCAGCAACCGGGCAATGGCACTCAGCCGGTCGGCCAGGTGCCGTCCGCGATCGCGTTGAAGCGCGCCGCAATGTAGTTGTCGGTGTAGCTGGTCATGCCGCGGCCGCGGATGAAGCCGCAATGGCCGCCATACGTGGCGATGTCCAGTTCGACGTTGACCGGCAGTTCGAGCTTCTCGAAGCTGCCGACCGGGATCACCGGATCGTCCTTGGCGGTGAGGATGGTGGCCGGAATGTGGATCGCCTGCATGATGTCGCCGGCCACCGAATAGCCGTCCAGATACTGCTGCAGCGAGGTGAAGTCGGTATGCCGCCTGACCAGCGATTCGGTCAGCCCGCGCAGATGCTGCTTCAGCTCGGACATCTCGAAATACTGGTGCTGCGGAAACGCCTTCTGCTTGGCCAGCAGCGAGTGCCGCCACTTGCGCATGAAGTAGGCCTGGTAGAACCAGGGCGCCGATTCCTCCAGCGAGAACAGGCCCTCGCTGGGGTCGATGATCGGACACACCGCCAGCGCGTAGCTGAGCGGTACGCCCGCATCCGGCGCCAGCATCGCCGCACGCAGGGCGAAGTTGCCGCCCAGCGAGAAACCGGCCAGCGCCATCGGCCGCGACGGCCAGCGGCTGGCGATGTCGCCCAGCGCGTGCACCACCTCGTCGATCTGGCAGGAATGGAACAGCGCCTCGTTGAGGCCGTGGCTGTCGCCGTGGTCGCGGAAGTTCAGGCGGAAGATGTCCCAGCCGTCGAGCAACAACCGGCTGCCGGTCTGCAGCACGTAGGTGGAATCGACGCTGCCTTCCCAGCCGTGGAACAACACCGCCAGCCCGCGTGATTGTGGCCGGCTCGTCTGCGCGGTATAGGCTCCGGTGAGGCGCACGCCATTGCCGCCATCGACCATCACCGGCTCGGCGCCCTGCTGCACCAGCCGGGCCGCCTTGGGCAACAGCACGCGGCGCACGCCGCTGGAGGAAAGCATGGTCTGCAGATGGCCGCTGGTCAGCGGCCAGGGGGGGCGGAAATCCTTGCCGCTGGGCAGCTTGCTCATGCCGGGCGATCCTCCAGTGCAGCGGCGATGCGCTCGCGCGACAGCTCGGCCATCTTGCGCCGCGCATCGGGGCTGGCCGGTACGGGTGTGAGGAAATGCACTTCGGCATCGACCGCGGGCGAACCCAGCAGGCGCACGATGTTCTGCACGAAACTCTCGCCCTCGCGAAAGCCGGCATCGATCACCCGCCGCCCGTGCCGGGCGAATCGCAGGGCCACCGGCTGCACCGGGACTTCGGCGTCGAGTGCGGCCTGGAAAATGCGTGCGTGGAACACCTTGAGCACACCGTTGTAGCCGGTGCCGCCCTCGGGGAACACGGCCACCGAGCGGCCGCCGCGCAGACGCTCGACCATTGCCGCCATCACCGTGGACAGCGAATGGTTGTTGCCGCGGCGATGGAAGATGGTGCCGCCGCTGGCTGCCATCCAGCCGACCAGCGGCCAGCGCGCGATCTCCGCCTTGGCCACGAAACAGGCGGCGCGCTGGCTGTGCAGCAGCTCGATGTCCAGCCATGAAGTGTGGTTGGCGACGAACAACACCGGATCGGCCAGCGGCTTGCCGAAGCGCACCGGGCGCATGCCGAACAGGCGCAGCAGCAGGTTCGACCACCAGCGGATCATGCGGTGCACGAACGGCTCGCGGCCGTTTTTCATCACCGCATTCTTGTTCCAGCTGAGGATCAGCGAGCACAGCAGGATGCCCAGCACGATGTGCAGCAGCAACAGCGGCACGCGCCACAGATAACGTAGCGGCCGCAGCAGATCTCGCCGGGTAACGGGGACGGTGTCGGTGCTCATCAGTCGGTTAGTTTAACGTTAGTTGGGCCCCGCGCGGGGCTTCCGGATGCTCCGCGTGTCACCGCACCGGGCATCAGCGTTCGAGCTGGCGCAACGGCAGCGACGGCGAACGCTTCACCGTGCGCAACACGAAGCTGGAGTTGACGTCGCCCACGCCATCCGCGTTCAACAGGTGGTCGAGCAGGAAGCGCGAGAAGTCGTTGAGGTCGGCCACGTGGATGTGCAGCAGATAGTCCATGTCGCCGGTCAGCGCATGGCAGGCGACCACTTCGTCCAGCCCGTTGATGTGCCGCACGAAGCCTTCAATCGTCGCGCTCTCGTGCCGGGTCAGCTGCACCCGCACGAACGCCTGCAGGCCCAGCCCGACCGCCTGCGGATCGACCTGGGCGGAATAGCCGGTGATGACCTGCTCACCCTCCAGCCGCTGCAGCCGGCGCAGACATGCCGAGGGCGACAGGCTGACCCGCTCGGCCAGCTCGGCATTGGTGATGCGGCCCTCGCTCTGCAGCACGGCAAGAATCCGCAGATCGGTACGATCAAGTCTGGTCATGCGCAATGAATCCTTGGATTTGACGCTAGCGCAGCAATGATAGTGCACACCCATTGTCTGAACGAGCAACAAAACAACCTTCGTGCGGAAAAACCGCCGTAAGATGAAAGTCTGTCCACGCCACACCGCACCGGAGTACGCCATGGAAAACACCCCGCCCCGCAAGGTCGAACACCAGCAGACCGACCGCGGTTACGTGCCGGTGTATGCCACCGGCGTGGTCGAGCAGCCCTGGGCCAGCTACAGCCGCACCGACCACGAGGTATGGGACACCTTGTACAAGCGCCAGCGCGAACTGCTGCCGGGACGGGCCTGCAAGGAATTTCTGGATGGCGTGGAGCGTTTCGGCCTGGGTGATGGCGGCATCCCGAAGTTCGCCGATCTCAACAAGGTGCTGACCAGCGCCACCGGCTGGGAACTGGTGGCGGTGGAAGGATTGCTGCCGGACGAGGTGTTCTTCGACCATCTGGCCAACCGCCGCTTCCCGGTCAGCTGGTGGATCCGCAAGCCCGACCAGCTCGACTACCTCAGCGAGCCCGACCTGTTCCACGACATGTTCGGCCACGTGCCGCTGCTGCTCAATCCGGTGTTCGCCGACTACATGCAGGCCTACGGCCGCGGCGGCATGAAAGCCTTCGCGATCGGCCCCGAGGCACTGATGAACCTCACCCGGCTGTACTGGTACACGGTGGAGTTCGGCCTGATCAACACCGGCGAGGGCATGCGCATCTACGGCGCCGGCATCGTCAGCTCGAAGGGCGAATCGATCTACAGCCTGGATTCGGCCTCGCCCAACCGCATCGGCTTCAACCTGGAGCGCGTGATGAGCACGCGCTATCGCATCGATACCTTCCAGCAGACCTACTTCGTGATCGACAGCTTCGAGCAGTTGTTCGACGCCACCCGCCCCGACTTCACGCCGATCTACGCGAAGCTGGCCACCGGCTCCGTGCACGCTGCCGGTGACGTGCTGGACAGTGACCACGTGTTCACCCGTGGCAACCGCGAGGGCTGGGCCACCAACGCCGATACCTGAGGCCGAGGTCCGGGCTTCGCGGGAGCGGCGCCGCCGTGTCGGGAAACACGCTGGCACGCCAGCCTCGCGCACCACGACCGGCAAGAAGAGGGCGGCCTGCGGCCGCCCTCTTCTTCGTTGCCTGCAACCCACCTCGTTCAGGGCGTCAGCTCGGCGCTCACGGCCATGCCCGCATAAGGCGTGACGGCGGGAATCGTCACGTAGTACCAGCTGTTGCCGGTCGGCGAAACGATGTCCACCGTCTCGTCGTTGCCGGCGCTGCTGGATCGGGCGTCATAGTCACTGGTCGATGGCCAGCCGCGACCGCTGACGTAAAGGTCGCCATTGCCACTGCCACCGCGGGTCTGCACGCGCAGCCTGCTGGTACCGGCCGGCACCCAGATATGGAAGTACTGGTTGTGGCCGGCGACAGCGGCTGCGACATCGCTGTACTGGCAACCGCTTTCCAGCGCGCCACCACCGGCCGTGCACTCCGGCAATGACGGCGACGGCGCCACCACCGGGCCCAGCGATGCCTGGACGCTGACACCGCTGTACGGCGCTGCGGCAACCACGGCGATGAAGTAGTAGCCACCTGCCGCCGACGGAGTCAGGCTGACCTGCTCGGCGTTGCTGCCGCCGGTTGAACGCCAGTCGTGGTCACCGGTCGACGGCCAGCCGCGACCGCTCACGTACAGGTCGGCATTGCCGCTGCCTCCCGCCGTGGTGACGGTCAGCGTCGACGTGCCGGCAGGTACCCAGATGTAGAAGTACTGGCTGTAGCCGGCGACAGCGGCCGCGACACCGCTGCGCTGGCAGCCATCGGCCAGCAGGGAGGCGTCACCGCTGCACTCGGGCAGTTCCGACGGCGGCTCGGTCGGCGGTGGTTCGCTGGATCCGCCGCAGCTGGAGGTGTCGCCACCATTGGCGCTGAGACAGGTCAGCCACAGGCTCCAGTCGCTGTCGTGGGTGCTGCGGATGGAGGCGAGGTAGTTGGCATAACCGGTGTAATTGCCGGGGCGGAAGTAGCTCAGGATCTCCCCGACCTGCGTCGGCTGCTTCTCGAACATGTAGCGCGTGGCCAGATAGCCCCAGCGATAGACGCGCTCCTCGCCGCTGTTGTAGTCGTTGTCGAAGATCGTGCTCAGCGGGTACTGCAGCGTGCCCGCATCGGCGATGGCTTCCTGGTAGGCCAGGCCCCGGTAGCCGTAGGAGATGTACTCGGCCAGGCCCTCCACCCACCACACCGTCGGCTGCGACATCGCGGCGGTGAAGTCGCCGTACATGTTGAAGCGGCCGTCGAGGTAGTGGATGTATTCGTGGGTGAGGTTCCAGACCTCGAAGGTGGGCCGCGCCCACTCGGCCTCGTAGGCGAGGAAACGGGCCTGATTGCCGGGCTGGGCGGGGTTGCCCTCCAGATAGATGCCGCCGTTGTTGACGTCATTGCCGAAGATCACGCCGGCATAGGTCTGGTAGTCGCTGCTGCTGTGGAAGATCACCAGCTCCAGCGAGGTGTTGTTGTCGTCGGCAACCGGCGTGTGGTTGTCGTTGACCTTCTGGTGGAAGTACTCCTCCTCGTTGATCACCTTGGTACACACCTCGGTGACCTGGGCCGGCGTGAGCGCCTGCGCGCGCAGATGCAGGTCGGCACTGCACTGGTGGGACACCGGCAGCACCCACTGCTCGAGCTCGGTGCGGAAGTTGCAGATGTCGAAGTAGCCGCAGTCGGCGTTGTCGTAGAAATCGGCGATATCGGCGGTACCCACCCAGATCGACGCGCCGGTGCCACTCATGCTGTAGCTGTCCAGCACCCCCAGCACCAGTGGCTTCACCGTCGGTTGCAGGGAGGGATATTGCAGGAAGCGCGCCAGTTCGCGGCCGGCGTTGGCGAGCAGGTATTCGCTGCCGGTGCCGGCCTCGGCGGCGTTGCGCGAGATGAAGCCGGAGAGACTGCTGGTGACCGACGGATCACTCTGCACCGCCGAAATGAAGTCGGTGTTGTAGTGGCCGCGGAACAGCACGGTGAACACGTTGTTGGCCGCCGCCATCATGTACCAGTAGGCGTGATAGCTGCTGTCGTAGCGGTTGAGCAGGTTCTTGACCGTGCCGAGCTGGTGGGCGTTCTCGCCGGCGCTGTCGATCAGGGTGACGAACTCGGCCAGTACCTCGCCATGCGCGTCGTTGATGTCGTTGAAATGCGCGTTGGCGACGAAGGCGTCCAGCGCGGGACGAATCGCGTTCCTGAGCGCCGTGCCGTAGCTGCCGACCTCGCTTGGCTGGTTGTACTGCACGTAATAGCCCGCGCGCAGGAACACGATCAGCTGCAGCACGCCGTCATGGTTGTTTCCGGCATAACTGCTGGCGCTGGTGCGCAGGGCGTCGGCGATGGTGATCATGCTGGACTCGCCGAACACCTGGCCGGCAACGCTGCCGGTGAGGCCGAACAAGGTGTTGATGCAACCGGGCACCGATGCGTTGCGCACCAGTGACACCAGGTTGCTGCCGCTGGCACTGGCGAAGGCATCGACATCGCAGCCCTGCGCCACCGCGGCCGCCATGCGCAACCGCGACGTCTCCGTCGTGCGGCGCTGGGGCCGGTCGTAATCCACGAAAAGGTGTTCGCGTGATGCCTGCAACGGCATCCGTTCCGCCGGTGTCAGCGGTCGTGCCTGCTGGTGCCGGACCACGGGTGTGGCGTCGACCCGCGCCGCCTGGGCGACGGGTGCCGGCGCCTGTTGCGCGACTGTTCTGGCGTCTGCCGGTGGCGACAGACCGAAACCGCATGCCAGAAGCAAAACCACACCGGCACGCACTCCACATCGCCGCCATGGCGATGCCTGCAATGGATGATTCATGTTCCCCTCCGCTTGCTGATGACCCCCTGATCGCGATGTACCGGATTCTGTGCGCGATCCCCCGATCGCCCGCAGCCGTGTGCACCGCGACCCGATGCTAGGCGTCACCTTTCGCGGCTGGCTTGGCTGTTTGCTGCGCGATACCGCCCGTAAATCCACAAATTTCCGGATGCGTGGTCACCGTCACACTCGCCGGCAGATGTCATCCATGCGAGGGATCACATCGGTCGCCGGACCCGGCGCCGGTTCATTCCGACGCCGGCCGCGCCAGCTCCGAGACCTCCAGCACCTGCACGATGCGCTGGCCGTCCCAGCGGTAGATCAGGTGCTGCGACTGCACGCAGGGCGCCACCACGTCCGGCTGGAACGCGGCCAGGCATTCGCCGCCGCGATGGCGGGCGCTGTCGTAGACGATGCCGTTGGAACCTGCCGCCCGCAGCGTGCCGGCCAGCGCCTGGCTGGCGACGTAGCTGTCCGGATCGTGTTCCGCTACCCAGCCGCCGCGGATATCGTGCAGCCGGCTGTCCACGCTGGTGCGGTAGCAGCGCATCTGCACCTCGCACGGTGGCTCGGCCGTGGCGGCGAGGAAGCGTTCGCGGTGATACACGGTTTCCTCGACGGCGGTGGCCACGCTGTGCGCGGCGTAGAACACGCCCCAGCTGCCGTCGGAAAAACGGCTGCCCTCCGGGCCGAGATGGGTGAACGCGGCCATCACCGGAGTCGAGCCCGGCCCGCTGATGCGGTGCTCCTTCGGTATCTGCGCGAGCAGGCCGGCTTCCTCGCGCAGGCGCGGGTTGGTCAGCGCCTCGATCGCGAACAGCGCGTCGAGGTCGGCCGGATCGGCGATGCGGTCGTACAGGCCGACCGGCGGAAAGCGACTGGGTACGATGCGCCAGGCATGCGACCAGCGGACGCGTCTGACGGGGGGCGTGGGGTTCGGCATGGCGATCCTGACGGTACCGGAGAGCTGCTGTGCCGGCATTCAACCGGGCCACGAAGGCAGGCATGTTGCGGCGCCGGCGTATCGCCGCATGCGACACGCGGCAGGGTGCCGCTCAGCCGCGCTGTGCGTCCAGGTACTGACGCACCACATAGAGGTCGGCGACATTGCCCGACAGCATGCGTTCGAGCGCCGAGTGGCCGCCGAACAGCGCCGCGGTGTTGGGCTTGTGCAACCAGGCATCGGCCTGGGCCGGGTCGGGGAACAGGATCTGCAGCGACTTCCAGATGCCGAGCAGGTAGCTGATCCGCTCCAGCGTGTCGCGTGCCAGCGTGCCGTCCTGCTGGCGCTTCCACTTGTAGAAGGTCGACTCCGGCGGGTCACCGAGCAGCTTGCGCTGATCGGCGATCCGCAACTTCCAGAACCCGGCCAAACGGAAAAACGCACGCAACGCCGGGCCGGCCAGCGTGTCTGTTCCGGCCTCGTGGCGGGGCTGCATGTCGGCGATGCGGGTGGATCGGGCGGTCATGACGGGAAAACTCCCTGCATGAAGTGGAATTTCATGTTACTTCACATGTGAAGTTTCGTCCATTTGCCGCCCGGACCCTCAGGGAGCCTTTTCCTTCGCGCAATCGCAGTGGTATTCCGGCTCCGGGCCGCCATCGGCGATGAAGCGGTCGATGCGCCGCTCCAGCACCGGCAGCGGCACCGAGCCGGTGGACAGCACGGTGTCGTGGAAATGGCGGATGTCGAACTTCGCGCCCAGCGCCGCCTCGGCCTTCCCGCGCAGCTCGCGGATCTTCAGGTAACCCAGCTCGTACGACAGCGCCTGGCCCGGCCAGCTGATGTAGCGGTCGACCTCGTTGGCGATTTCCCGGGCGGACAGCGCGGTGTGCTCGGTGAGGTAGTCGATGCCCTGCTGGCGGGTCCAGCCCAGATGGTGGATGCCGGTGTCGACCACCAGCCGGCAGGCGCGCCACATCTGGTAGGTGAGGTAGCCGAAGCGCTGGTAGGGCGTCTCGTAGATGCCCATCTCGTTGCCGAGGTATTCCGAGTACAGCCCCCAGCCCTCGCCGTAGGCGGAGATGTAGCTGTTGCGGCGGAACTCGGGTTGGCCACGCTGTTCGTCGGCCAGTTCCAGCTGCAGCGCGTGGCCGGGATAGGACTCGTGCAAAGTCAGTGCCGGCATGTTGTACAGCGGGCGCGACGGCAAGTCGTAGGTGTTGACCAGATAGCTGTCCGCACCGCCGCGGCCAGAGGTGTAATACGGCGCGATGTCGGCCGGCACTGGCACGATGGTGAAGCGCTGGCGCGGCAGATGGCCGAAGTAGCGCGACATCTTCCCGTCCACCCGCTTGGCCACCCAGGCGCTGCGCATCAACAGTTCCTCGGGCGTCTTCGCGTAGAACTGCGGGTCGCTGCGCAGGAACTGCAGGAACTCGTCGAAGCTGCCCTGGAAGCCCGAGTCCTTCATCACCTCGAGCATCTGCGCGTGGATCTTCGCCACCTGCTCGAGGCCGATCCGGTGGATCTTGCCGGGGCTCAGGTCAAGCGTGGTGTAGGCGCGGATCTGCTGGCGGTAGAACGCCTTGCCATCGGGCATGGCCTCGGCGGCGAGGGTCGGTCGCGCCTTCGGCACGTATTCGTCGCGGAAGAAAGTCAGCAACCTGGCGTAGGCCGGAATCACCTCGTCGCGGATGCGCTGCAGCGCTCGACCCTGCAGCGACTGCGCCTGATCGGCGGGAATCGACGACGGCAGTTTCAGGAACGGCTGGTAGAAACTGCTCTCGGTGGGATCCACCAGCTCGGCCACGGCGGCGATCGACACGTCGCGGCCATCGAGCACTTCGCGCGGCACGCTGAAGCCCCGCGCCAGGCCGAGCCGCATGTTGTCGATCTGCTGGTCGAAATACGCCGGGATCTGGCTGAGCCGGTCCAGGTACGTCTCGTAGTCGGCCAGATTGCGCAGGCGGTCGCCGCCCAGTTCATAGCCGATGTCCGACCAGAACGCCGAGTCGCTGTTGAACGGCATCTGCCAGGTACCGAATTTCTGGTCGGCGACGAAGTTGCCGATCTGCTCGCGGTAGATCGTGTAGTTGACCCGGTTGGCCGGCGACAGCTGCGCCACATCGATGCCGTCGAGTTTTTCCAGCACGCCCTGCCAGTAATCCAGCCGCCGTTGCTGGCTGTCCGCATCCACGCCATCGAGCCGGCCATTGTTCGGCTGTGATTCGCCCGAGGCGCTGACGCCGGCCTGGCCGGTACGCCAGGCCCATTCGGTGGTGTAGATGCGCTTGAACTGCGCATCGGCGCCGGCGGCCTTCGCTGCCGCGCCAGTGCCGGCGGCATGCAGGGGCAAGACGCTGCAGAGCAACGCAAGCGCAGCCCATCGGGCCATCGTCTGGGGTTTGTTCACGCGGATTCCTTCCTTTGTTGCCGGGGACTGCCGGGGGCGACGCCATCGTCGACCATGCGACGTGACGCGGGTGCATATCGTGGCGGTCGTGGCGGCGCATGGCAACGTGGCCGCGCGATGGCCGACGCGGAAGAGGACTAGCCCGGGTCGAACCTTTCCCCGCCCACCGCACGCAGATAGGCCGACAGGCTGCGTTCGGCGGTCTCGACGAAAACCTCGCCGCTTCTGCTGCAGGTACCGATGCGGTCCGGGCGGAAATTGCGGAAATCCCGGCGCAGCCGGCACCACGCGCCCAGCGTCCACTTGCCGCCCCAGAACGACAGGCACAGCGGCTCGACCTCGCGCGTGCTGGCCTGGCCGCTTTCGTCGCGGTATTCCAGTTGCAGCACCTGGTTGCCCAGCACCGCGGCGTGCAGGTCGTCGATCAGCGCGGCGAAATTTTCCTGGTAGCGGTCGCGCCAGACCGGCGCGAAGATCGGCGTGCGGGCAGCGCGCTCGCGCAGCTCGGGCGGCAATACCGCCTCGACCTTGAGCAGGGCCGACTGGGCGCTTTCGGCCAGCCGGGTACCCGCGAACGCCCGCACGAAGCGCGAGCCGACCACCAGTGCCTCGAGCTCGTTGGCGCTGAACATCAGCGGCGGGATATCCGATCCCTTGCGCAGCATGTAGCCGACCCCGGCCTCGCCCTCGATCGGCACGCCGGACAGCTGCAGGTCGGCAACATCGCGATAGACCGTGCGCAGTGACACGCCCAGCGTCTCCGCCAGCGAGCGCGCCGGCAGCGCGGTGCGGCGACCGCGCAGGGCATGGATGATGAGGAACAGGCGATCGGCACGGCGCATGGCTCCATCATGACCCGGCCGGACAGCGCCCGACAGCGCCGGACGTCACAGGCGGCACGCTCAGGAAGCACGCGCCGCCAGCAGTTCGGCGTCGGCCGCCATCGCACGCTGCACCGCCGGACGTGCCAGCACCCGGTCGATGTAGGCACGGATCACCGGCAGCTCCGGCACCAGCTTGAACATCGTGGCCCAGTTCAGCGCGAGGCCCCACAGCACGTCGGCGGCACTGAAGCTGTCGCCAAGCAGCCACGGACCCTGTTCCAGCTGGTCGGTAAGGGTTTTCAGCATGGTGTCGTAGTCGCCGTAGGCGCAGCTCCTCGGTGGTGCCGGTTCGCGCTGCATCGAGCGGTCGGTGATCGCCGGCTCGAAACACGAACCGTAGTACACCAACCAGCGCAGGTACGGCCCGCGCATGGGATCACCAAGCGGCGGCGCCAGCCCGGCCTCGGGATACAGGTCGGCCAGATGGATGAAGACCGCCGGCTGCTCGGTGACCAGAGCCCCGCCGTGACGGATCGCCGGCACCTTGCCCATCGGATTGATCGCCAGATACGCCGGCTGGCGCTGCTCGCCGGCCTGCAAGTCGATCATGTGCAGGTCGTAGTCGGCACCCAGCTCCTCGAGCAGGGCGCGGGTACTACGGGAACGGCTCTGCAGGGCATGGTAGAAGGTGATTCGTTGCTGGTTCATGGGATCTCCCGATGTCGTGGCCGGCTTCATGCCGGCCTTGTGCATGCCGCCTGCGGCGGCCAAAGGATGGAGCCTGCCATCCAGCAGCAGGCCACGTGAGCGCAGGCCGCGACCACGCCGTTCCACAAACGCCTCATGCCGGCCACCTCAGGCCGCCCGGGCTTCGCCGCGGCACCAGGGTGGCAGTTCGGCGTGCTTGAACAGGCGGTACCAGTGCTCGCAGTCGATGGCGTCGTAGAGCTCCAGCGTGCGGATCACCTCGCGGGCGAATTCCACGCTGCCCAGATGGCTGGCGCTGGTCACGCCATCGTCGCTGACCGCCAGCACGCCGGCATCGTATTGATCCGCGCCGGCATAACCGGGCACGTGGCCGTCGATCCAGCCGGCGCCGTTGCCGGCGTGCCGGCGATGGTCGAGCAGACCGCTGCGCGCCAGTGCCAGCACGCCGCCGTCGATCGCCGCCACCGGTGACCCGGCGGCATGCAGGCGACGGATCGCCATCACCGCCGCACTGCCCTCGTCGCGCTGCCACAGGTGACCGCCCGGCACGATCAGCATGGCCGCCCGGCGGGGATCGATCCGCGCCATCGTGGTGTCCGGCTGCACGGTGAGGCCGCCCATCGAAACCACCTGTGCCATCGAGAAACCCGCCGTGCGCACCTGCCAGTCGCCGGGGCGGCGGATCTCGCACAGTGCCAGCGCCGTCTGCCAGTCGGCGAAACCATCGAACACCAGCAGATAAACCGTATCGCGCATGTCTTTCCCTCCTCTCCTGGCAAGCATCCTGACCGGGCCCTGCTGCCAGCGTGCTGTCAGCAGCCGGGCAGAAACGCGAAAACCGCGGGAGAGCACGCCTGGCGAGGTGGCACTGTCCGGTTCAAGCCGGGACAATGTGCTCCCTCTCCACGCCACGGACCCGACATGAAGCGCATCTCGCTGATCCAGTTCCTGATCGAGGAACGCCGCGCCGGCCACATCAACGCCGAGCTTTCCCTGCTGATCGAAGTGGTCGCCCGCGCCTGCAAGCGCATCGCCGTGGCCACCGGCAAGGGCGCGCTGGGCGACGTGCTGGGCGAAGCCGGCACCGGCAACATCCAGGGCGAGGCACAGAAAAAGCTGGACGTGCTGTCCAACGAGATCCTGCTGGAAGCCAACGCCTGGGGCGGCCATCTCGCCGCCTGCGCATCCGAGGAAATGGAGCACCCGCAGCAGATCCCCGACGGCTACCCGAAGGGCCAGCACCTGCTGCTGTTCGATCCGCTGGACGGCAGTTCCAACATCGACGTGAACATCTCGGTCGGCACGATCTTCTCGGTGCTGCGCTGTCCCGACGGCGTCACCGAGCCGAAGGCCGAACACTTCCTGCAGCCGGGCACCACCCAGCTCGCCGCCGGCTACGTGGTGTACGGCCCGGCCACCGTGCTGGTGCTGACCTTCGGCCACGGCACCCACGAGTTCACGCTGGACCGCGAGGTCGGCAGCTTCACGCTGACCCGGCGCAACATCCGCGTACCGGAACAGACCGGCGAGTTCGCCATCAACATGTCCAACCAGCGCCACTGGCAGGCGCCGATGCAGCGCTACATCGGTGAACTGCTGGCCGGCAAGACCGGCCCGCGCGGCCGCGACTTCAACATGCGCTGGGTTGCCTCGATGGTCGCCGACGTGCACCGCATCGTGACCCGCGGCGGCGTGTTCTATTACCCGCTGGACGCCAAGATCCTCGACAAGGGCGGCAAGCTGCGCCTGATGTACGAAGCCAACCCGATGGCCTTCATCATCGAACAGGCCGGCGGCGCCGCCACCACCGGCCGCCAGCGCATCATGGAATTGCAGCCGACCGGCCTGCACCAGCGCGTGCCGGTGTTCCTCGGCTCGAAGGAGGAAGTCGAGTTGGCCACGCACTACCACCTCGAAGCCGACGGCGCGGTGGGCTGACAGAACCGGGCCGGGCAATGCCCGGCCCGGCCATCTTCCGCCGCCACCGGCGCCACCGCTTGCTGACCGCCACGACCATGTCCATCCGCCACCTGCTCCCCCTGCTCGCCACGCTGTTGCTGGCCGGCTGTTTCCATGACACCCGGCCCGAGCCGCCAGTTGCGCCGCCGCCGGCGAAGCTGAAGATCGGACTGGCGCTGGGTGGTGGAGCGGCCAAGGGTTTCGCGCATATCGGCGTGATCAAGATGCTGGAAGCCAGCGGCATCCAGCCCGACGTGGTGGCCGGTACCAGTGCCGGCAGCGTGGTCGGCGCGCTGTATGCCAGCGGCATGGATGCGTTCGAGCTGCAGCAGACCGCATTCGGCCTGGACGAGGCGAAGATCCGCGACGTGCGGCTGTTCTCCGGCGGACTGGTGCAGGGGCAGGCGCTGCAGGACTACGTCAACGAACTGGTGCACAAACAGCCGATCGAGCGCTTGCGCATGCCGTTTGCCGCGGTATCGACCGAGCTGGAGAACGGCAAGCGCATGTTCTTCGTGCGCGGCAACACCGGCCGCGCGGTGCGCGCCTCGTCGAGCATCCCCGGCGTGTTCGAGCCGGTCGAAATCAACGGCAAACACTATGTCGACGGCGGCGTGGTCAGCCCGATTCCGGTGGATGCGGCGCGCCGGCTCGGTGCCGATTTCGTGATCGCGGTGGACATTTCCAGCGCACCGGACGGCAGCAACCCGCAGGGCATGATGGACATCGTGGGGCAGTCGATCACCATCATGGGCCGGCAACTCGGCGAACAGGAAACCGCGCGGGCCGACGTGGTGATCCGGCCCGCGATCGACGGCATCGGCGCGGTCGATTTCGAGCAACGGAACCAGGCCATCCTGGCCGGCGAGAAAGCTGCGCTGGCCGCCATGCCGCTGATCCGCGCCAGGCTGGCGGAACGTGCCGCGGCATCCGTCGCCACGCCCTGAACCATTTGCCGGCCGATTGCGGCACCTGCGGGCGGGCGGTAGCGTGGGGCTTTGCCCCGCAAGGAGAACCCCATGCCATCGCGCGTGCACCTGTCCGCCTCCCTGTTGCTGGCTCTTGCGCTGGCACCGCCCGCCTTCGCCGCTCCAGCCGACGAGGCGGTGGATCCACGCATCGAGCAACTGCTCACCGAACTGGGCAAGGCGCAACCGATCGAAGCTGTGGCGATGTCGCCCGACGGCAAGCGGCTGGCATGGGTGGTCCACCGTGACGGCAAGCCGGCCATCGAGGTGGCCGATGCCGATGGAAGCCACGCCCGCCGCGTGAGCGCAGCGGCCACGCCGGGCCGTTGCGCGGAGTCGGGCGTGGCCTGGGCACCCGATTCACGCCATCTGGCCTTCATCGCCAACTGCCGCGAGGATCTCACCAGTACCCAGCCGATGCAGAACAGCATCTACCTGGCCGATGTCGCGGACAGCGACACCCCGAAATCGCTGGCCGAGCTGAAAGGTTATGTGCGCTCGCTGCAGTGGACCGCCGATGGCAAGTCGCTGGGCTTCCTCTATGTGCCCGGCGCCACCCGTCGCGCCAGCGCCGTGGCCGCGGCCAAGCCGCAGACCGGCGAAATCGGTGTCAGCGGGCTGGAGATCCAGCGCGTGGCCCGTCTCGACGTGGCCAGCGGCAAGCTCGACGAGCTGACCCCGGCCAGCCTGTACGCCTACGAATTCGACTGGTCTCCGGATGGCTCGCGGATCGCCTACACCGCGTCGCAGCCGCCGGGCGACAACAACTGGTGGATCGCCCGGCTGTACGTGCAGCCGGCCAGCCCCGGTGCCGCGACCAGGATGGTGGTCGACCAGTCCAGGTCCGAAAGCGGTTCGCTGCACGGCCTGCAGATCGCGCTGCCGCGCTGGTCGCCGGACGCCTCGCGGATCGCCTTCATCGGCGGCCTGATGAGTGACCAGGGCTCCACCGGCGGTGACATCTACGCGGTATCCAGTGACGGCGGCACGCCGGTCAACCTGACTCCGGACACCAAGGTGACGCCGAGCTGGCTGCGCTGGAACGGGCCGCAGGCGATGGTCGTCAGCCAGATCAACAATGGCCAGAGCCAGGTGGCCGACTACGCCGTGTCGGCCAGTGCCGCACAGCAGCGCGACGTGTATTTCACCCTGCCGGCCAGCATCGGCGACGGCAGTGCCGCCCGCGCGCTGGCGCTCTCGGCCGACCTCGGACACGTGGCCTTCCTGCAGAGCTCGTACGAGCACCCCATCGAAGTCCACGCCGGCGCCCTGGGCAAGACCCCGCCGCCGGCGGTCACCGCCATCAACGCATCGCTGAAACCGTCCTGGGGCCGCACCGAATCAGTGGAATGGGACAACGAGGGTTTCCACGTGCAGGGCTGGCTGCTGTACCCGGCCAACTACGACCCGAAGAAAACCTACCCCATGGTCGTGGTGGTGCACGGCGGCCCGGCCAGTGCCGTGATCCCGCGCTGGCCGGGCGTGGGCTACAACGCCGCGGCGTTCTCGGCGATGGACTATTTCGTGTTCCAGCCCAACCCGCGTGGCAGCTTTGGCCAGGGCGAAAAATACGTGCAGGCCAACCGCAAGGACTTCGGCTACGGCGACCTGCGCGACATCCTCGCCGGCATCGACGCGGTGGAGAAGAAACTGCCGGTGGATGACAACCGGCTCGGCCTGACCGGCTGGAGCTACGGCGGCTTCATGAGCATGTTCGTGCCGACCCAGACCAACCGCTTCCGCGCGGTGGTGGCCGGCGCCGGCATCTCCAACTGGCAGAGCTACTACGGCCAGAACCTGATCGACCAGTGGATGCCACCTTTCTTCGGCGCCACCGTCTACGACGACCCGGAGGTCTACGCGAAGAGTTCGGCAATCAACTTCGTCAAGAAAGTGCAGGCGCCGATGCTGATCGTGGTTGGCGACCGCGACGCCGAATGCCCCGCGCCGCAGTCGTTCGAGATGTGGCACGCACTGCGCGCCCAGGACAAGACCACCTCGCTGGTGGTGTACCCGAACGAAGGCCACCACCTGGTCAATCCCGCCCACCAGCGCGACGTGCTGCAACGGGCACTGGGCTGGTTCGGCAAATACCTGCCGGCGACGGAGTGATCACGAGGACGCCAGGGATGGCGCCCTTGCTTCAGTCATCTATTCAATCATGGCTACCGTCCCTTCTCCGCACGCCTGCTCGACACGCTGCGCCTGCGCCGCGTGGCCACGGCGCGCGAATTGGGACAGGCCTTGGACGCCAGCCAGCCCAGCATCTCGCGCTGGCTGACTGGCTGGGCGACCGGGTGGTGCGCATCGGCCGCGTACGCAGCAATCGCATCGTGATCGCTCCGACGCCGTAGGGCGGGCACCGCCCACGCCGTGGAATGGCAGTTGGCGGAAGAGCCGCGGGCAGTGCTCGACCTACCGTACGGAATCACCCTTGCTCGACCATCAGCAAGACGGTATCCACGCGAAAGCAGTCAAGGTACGCGGCAATCGCTCGTGATCGCTCCGACCCCGTAGGGCGGGCACCGCCCGCGCCGCGGAATGGCGGTTGGCGGAAAAGCCGCGGGCAGTGCCCGCCCTACCGCGCGAAATCATTCTTGCTCGACCATCAGCAAGGCGGTGTCTACGCAGAAGCCGCCGAGGTACGCGGCAATCGCATCGTGATCGCCCCGACTCCGTAGGGCGGGCACCGCCCGCGCCGCGGAATGGCAGTTGGCGGAAGAGCCGCGGGCAGTGCCCGCCCTACCGCGCGGAAATCATTCTTGCTCGACC
>Ga0222419_100298_pt1 | contig 66997 bp, 65 predicted proteins | sample 1B20Ametagenome_FD_182474 | JGI IMG/M metagenome (GOLD analysis project Ga0222419, IMG submission 182474) | Enriched microbial communities from leaf-cutter ant dump, University of Wisconsin, Madison, United States - 1B20A (version 2) | ecosystem: Environmental > Terrestrial > Nest > Insects nest...
TTCATAGTCGTAGTCTTCGTTGGTGCCGTAGGCGAAATGTGCCTTGCCGTCGGCACCGACCATGAAGCGCAGGCCGCCGACATTGATCTGGCCCATCAGGTGGCGTGCGCTGTTGCGGGTGTCCACGTCGTACAGGGTGCTGCGGTTGTTGCTGCCCCACTCCTGCGTGCTCAGGTAGACATGGCCATTGGCCGGCGTCGGCACGCCGCTGACGAAGGCCCAGCCCTGATCGCGTGAGCGTGCGCCGCGGCGGGTGGCAACGCCCTTGGAGCCGTAGATGTAATCCTGATGCTTGCCGTCGATGTCGGTGCCGATGACCTCGCCGGTCAGCGAGGGCTTCTCGATCGAGCCGAATTGCTGGCCTTTCTCCAGCACCAGCCGGTTGTCGCTGACCCAGGTGATATCGGCAGCCACCACGTACTTGGGCAGCCGCAACATGTTCACCGGGTGGGCCATGTCCTCGACGTTGTAGACCACCAGTGCGTGCGAGACGCCGTCGGGATAATTGACGTTCACCGCGATGTGCTGGCCGTTCGGCGACAGGCGCGGCATGCTCATCTCGGCATGCCGTGCGAAATCGCGCACCGGAATGAGATCGGCCGATACTGCCGCGGCTGGCAGCAGGCAGACGGCGGACAGCAGGATCCGTGCAGTACCTTGCAACATGGTGCTCCCCCAAGGCGCTCCGATGGATCGGCCAGCCGTCTGGAGCGCGATGCCGGGCTGGCTCTGGATCTGTCCTTGCGTGTCGTTCCCCGACAACACGCGTCTGGCGGATTCTAGCGACAGCCGTGATGGCTGCAAATGCCGGACATGCATCGGGTGCCGCCAGCTACACTTGCGCCTTCGGCCAAATCATTGCGGTTGCCCATGTCCTCACCCTACGTCGTCCAGATCGACCCGGTCGCCTTCAGCCTCGGCCCCGTCCAGGTGCACTGGTACGGCCTGATGTACCTGCTGGCCTTCCTGTTCATCGCGCTGCTGGGCGAATACCGCCGCCGCCAGGGGCGGTTGCCGGTCACGCGCGATGCGTTGGGTGACCTGATGTTCTACTGCATGCTCGGCGTGATCGTGGGCGGGCGCGTCTGGTACATGCTGTTCTATGCCGACATCAGCTGGATCTGGACCGCGCCACTGAACCTGTTCAAGGTCTGGGATGGCGGCATGAGTTTCCATGGCGGCCTGCTCGGCGTGCTGGCGGCGGGCTGGTGGTGGTCGCGCCGGCAGCAGGTGCACTTCTTCGACACCATCGATTTCGTGGCGCCGATGGTGCCGCTGGGCCTGGGGCTGGGCCGGCTGGGCAATTTCATCAACGGCGAGCTGTGGGGCAAGCCCAGCGACGTGGCGTGGGCGATGGTGTTTCCGGAGGCGCCGGACCTGCAGCCGCGGCATCCCTCACAGTTGTACGAGATGCTGCTCGAGGGCGTGGTGATGTTCGCGGTGCTGTGGCTGGTCTCGCTGAAGCCGCGCCCGCGCTACCTGATTTCCGGCCTGTTCGCGCTGATGTACGGCTGCTTCCGCTTCGCCGTCGAATTCGTGCGCGTCCCCGACCCCCAGCTCGGTTACCTGTTCGGCACCGGCTGGGTGACGATGGGACAGATGCAGTCGCTGCCGCTGATCGTCATCGGCCTGGTTCTGGTTGCCATGTCGCGCCGCGCACCCACGCTGCCATTGGCTTCCGTGCAGGATGCGTCGGCGAAGCAGGGAACTGGCGCCTAGAAATTCCGGTCGCCGCCGAGGATGTCGCCGAGGCTGCCGAGCACCGAGCCTTCACCGCGGCGATGGCCGCCACCCTGCGGTGCCGCCGCCAGCATGCGGCCGGCCATGCGCGAGAACGGCAGTGATTGCAGCCATACCGTGCCCGGGCCCGTAAGGCTGGCGAGGAACATGCCTTCGCCGCCGAACAGCATGCTCTTGATGCCGCCCACCGGCTTCACGTCCATGTCCACCGTGTCGTGGAAGGCAACCACGCAGCCGGTATCGACATCCAGCCGCTCGCCGGCCTTCAGCTCGCGCTGCACCACGGTGCCGCCGGCATGCACGAACACCCAACCATCGCCTTCGAGCTTCTGCATGATGAAACCCTCGCCGCCGAACAGGCCGGTGAGGATCTTGCGCTGGAAGAAGATGCCCAGCGACACGCCGCGGGCGCCGGCCAGGAACGCATCTTTCTGGCAGATCAGCCGGCCGCCATGGTCGGACAGCTTCATCGCCATCACGGTACCGGGGTAGGGCGCGGCGAAAGCCACCTTGGCCTTGCCCTGGCCGGTGTGCGTGAACACGGTGGTGAACAGGCTTTCACCGGTGACCACGCGCTTGCCGGCCGACAGCAGTTTGTCCATCAGCCCGCCGGACTGGCTTGAGGTGGAGCCATCGCCGAACACGGTGTCCATCTGCACCGGCGACTCCTTGTACATCAGCGCCCCGGCCTCGGCGATCGCGCTCTCGCCGGGGTCCAGCTCGACTTCGACGAACTGCATGTCGGTACCCACGATGCGGTAGTCGATCTCGTCGGTACTGCCGTGGCCTGTCGCTGGAGCCGGTGGTGGTGTCATGGTGGTGGCGGCCAGCTCGGCCACGCCGCGGATCGGTTTCCACTCGGCAAAACCTTCGCGCCAGCAGTAACCGTCCGGTTGGCGGCTGGCCTGCGCTTTGGCGGCTGCATCGTCGAGCGGGCCGATCCGGTCGGTGTTCTTGCCGTAGCTGAAATACCACTGCGCCATGCTGTCTGTCCCGTCGAGAGAAAGCACCGAGTCTAGGTTGAAACCCGTGACGGACGGGAGTGATGGCAGTCACGCCACCGCGCCGCAGGCGGCGGCCCGGGCGGCGGCGGACGGGGGCCATTCCCTTATACTGCCCGGATGCGCGCTTACCTCGACCTGCTCCGCCATGTCCTCGACCACGGCACCGAAAAGACCGACCGCACCGGCACCGGCACACGCAGCGTGTTCGGCTGGCAGATGCGTTTCGACCTGTCCGAAGGTTTTCCGCTGGTCACCACCAAGAAGCTGCACCTGAAGTCGATCGTGCACGAGCTGATCTGGTTCCTGCGCGGCGACACCAACATCGCCTACCTGAAAGAACACGGCGTGCGGATCTGGGACGAATGGGCCGATGCCGAGGGCAATCTCGGGCCGGTCTACGGCCAGCAGTGGCGGGCCTGGCCCACCGCCGACGGCGGCGTGGTCGACCAGATCAGCTGGCTCATCGACGAGATCAAGCGCAACCCCGATTCGCGGCGGCTGGTCGTCAGCGCCTGGAACGTGGGCGAGTTGCCGAAGATGGCGCTGCAGCCCTGCCACACGCTGTTCCAGTTCTACGTTGTCGACGGCAAGCTGAGTTGCCAGCTCTACCAGCGCTCGGGCGACATCTTCCTTGGCGTGCCGTTCAACATCGCCAGCTACGCCCTGCTCACCCACATGGTGGCGCAGGCCTGCGGGCTGGGCGTGGGCGATTTCGTGCACACCCTGGGCGACGCCCACCTGTACAGCAACCACCTCGATCAGGCACGCCTGCAACTGACCCGTGAGCCGCTGCCGCTGCCGCGGCTGGAACTCAACCCCGAAGTGCGCTCGGTGTTCGATTTCCGCTTCGAGGACATCGCCTTCGTGGACTACCAGTCGCACCCGGCGATCAAGGCGATGGTGGCGGTCTAACTGCTACCATGCCGGACATTCGCACGTCGCAGAGGAGCTGCCTGCCATGTCCATTTCGCTGATCGCCGCACTGGATGAGAACTTTGCCATCGGCCGCGACGGGCAACTCCCCTGGAACCTTCCCGACGACCTGCGCCGGTTCAAGCAGCTCACCCTCGGCAAGAACGTGCTGATGGGCTACGGCACCGCCGTCTCGATCGGTCGCGCCTTGCCCGGTCGGGTCAACCTGGTGCTGTCGCGCCGGCATGAGGCGCCATTCCCCGACCAGATCACCGTGCGCTCGGTGGAAGAAGCCCAGGCCCACGTCGACGGAGGCGAGCTGATGGTGATCGGCGGCGGCAAGGTCTTCGCCGAGATGCTGCCGCTGGCCCGTCATCTGTACCTCACCTGGGTAGCCACCGCCGTCGAGGGCGCCGACACCTTCTTCCCTCGCGTGCGCTTCAACGACTGGACCGAAGTCTCCCGCGAGCACCACAAGGCCGACGCCACGCACGCCTTCGACTTCGACATGGTCGAATACCTGCGCAATAGCTGATGGACAAGCCCGTCCTGCACGTGATGGCCGGCGTGCTGCGCGACACCGCCGGCCGCGTGCTGCTGGCCCAACGCCCACCCGGCAAACACCTGGCCGGCATGTGGGAATTCCCCGGTGGCAAACTGGAGCGGGACGAATCACCCCGCGACGCCCTGGTGCGCGAACTGCGCGAAGAACTCGGCATTGAAGTACTTGATGCCGAACCACTGCTGCAGGTGCCGTTCGACTACCCCGAACGCATCCTCCTGCTCGACACCTGGCGCGTCGACCGCTGGCACGGAGAGCCCCGCTCGATGGAAGGCCAGCCCTTGCAATGGTCACTCCCCACCGACATCGACCCCACCACCCTCGCCCCCGCCGACCGCCCCGTCCTCAGCGCCCTGTAGGTCGGGCACCGCCCGACAATGCGTGCGGCCTTCGGCATGCGGGCTTTGCCGTGCGTCGACGCAAGAGCCGCGGGCATTGCCCGCCCTACGCGTCGATGCGAGAGCCGTAGGTCGGGCACCGCCCGACAATGCGTGCGGGCTTCGGCATGCGGGCTTTGCCGTGCGTCGACGCAAGAGCCGCGGGCATTGCCCGCCCTACGCGTCGATGCGAGAGCCGTAGGTCGGGCACCGCCCGACAATGCGTGCGGCCTTCGGCATGCGGGCTTTGCCGTGTGTCGACGCAAGAGCCGCGGGCATTGCCCGCCCTACGCGTCGATGCGAGAGCCGTAGGTCGGGCACCGCCCGACAGTGCGTGCGGCCTTCGGCATGCGGGCTTTGCCGTGCGTCGACGCAAGAGCCGCGGGCATTGCCCGCCCTACGCGTCGATGCGAGAGCCGTAGGTCGGGCATCGCCCGACAATGCGTGCGGGAGGCCATGCGCGAGTATGCCCGCAGCTACCGCATCACTCGCCAAACTTCATGGCCTTCGCATCGGTGTTTCCATCGTCACCCCAATCGACGGGAAGCATGCCCTGCTGCACATGGCGATGGAAGCTTGAATAGGGCCATTCCGCCACGCGTTGTACCAGGCCATGTTTCACCGGGTTGTAGTGCGTGTAATCCACATGCGTGGCCAGGTCCTTCTCGTCGCGGATCAAATGCTCCCAGAACCGCGGCTGCCACAAGCCCGAATTGCGGCCAGGAGCGGACGTATGCACCCCGCCATAACGACGGGAAAACCCTGCCTTGATTCTTCCCCAACGGCGGGAGAAGTCCGCATCGCCCGGAGGCAAAGTCCAGATCGCATGCATGTGATCCGGCAACACCACCCAGGCAAGGATCGAGAACGGCAGTTCGCGCTTCACCTCCGCGATGCTGTGGCGCAGGAGCGAGATGGCGGCGGGATCTGCAAACAGCGGCCGTCGGCGGGCAGTCACCACGGTGAAGAAGTATGTGGCGCCCGGACGCTTTGTTCGACGGTAATAAGGCATCCGCGAATGCTCGTCGATGCATGATGAGGATGTGCATCGGATGCCGGGTGAATGTGGTGGCCGCCGGGGATGAAACCGTTGTGGGGTTTGTCGCATGCGCGGGCGTTGCCCGCCCTACGTGTGCATTGCGTAGGTCGGGCATCGCCCGACGATGCGTGCGGGTGACATGCACGGGCGGTGTCCGCCCGACATGTGCGTTGCGTGGGCCGGGCATCGCTCGACGATGCGTGCGGGTGACCATGCACGGGCGATATCCGCCCGATATGTGCGTTGCGTAGGTCGGGCACTGCCCGACGATGCGTGCGGGAGGCCATGCGCGGGTGTTGCCCGCCCTACGGCAAGTATTTCTGGTGTAGCTCGGCGACCATGGCGTCCAGGCGGCTTTCATCACCGCTGTTGTCAATCACGTCGTCAGCGATGGCGAGGCGTTCGGTGCGGGTGGCTTGCTGGGCGAGCATGCGGTGGGCGAGGGTTTCGTCGATGTTGTCGCGGGCGAGCAGGCGGGCGATTTGCGTGGATTCGGGAACGTCGACCAGCAGTATGCGATCGAGCCACTGGTAGTGGGCGAGGTTTTCGGCCAGCAGGGGAATCGCCAGCAGGCAGTAGGGGCCTTGGTCGGCATGGGCTTTGTCCCACAGCCACTGGCGTACCCGCGGATGGATGATCGCCTCCAGCATGCGGCGCAGTTCGGGGTTGGCGAAAACCCGTTCGCGCATGGCTCGCCGGTCGAGGCAGCCATCGGCATCGAGTACATCGGGGCCGAAAGCCTCGACCACGGCGGCGAGGCCGGGGGTGCCGGGTTCGATCACTTCGCGGGCGGCAATGTCGGCGTCGTGGACGTTGATGCCCAGCGCCTCGAAGCGTTTCGCCACCGCCGACTTGCCGGAGGCGATGCCGCCGGTCAGGCCGACCACGAAGTGTTCTCTGCCGTTGTTCATCGCATGCCGGTGAGTTGCATGTAGCCCTGCAGCAGTTCGGGCCCGACGACGAACCAGACCCAGCCGGCCATGGCGATGAACGGGCCGAATGGCATCGGCACGTCACGCTGGTGGCGGTGCAGGGCGATCAGGCTGCCGCCGACCAGTGCGCCGATCAGCGAGGACAGCAGGATCACCGGCAACAGTGCCGTCGGCCCCATCCATGCCCCGAGCGCGGCCAGCAGCTTGAAGTCGCCGTGGCCCATGCCTTCCTTGCCGGTCAGCAGCTTGAACAGCCAATACACGCTCCACAGGCTGAGATAGCCGATGGCGGCACCGATGATCGCCGACGGTGCGGACACGAACATCGGCAGCAGCGCCAGCAACAGGCCCAGCCACAGCAGCGGGTAGGTGATCTGGTCGGGCAGCAGCTGGGTGCGGAAGTCGATGCCGGACAGCGCGATCAGCGCCCAGGTGAAACCCAGCCCGGCCAGCCCGACCCAGGTTGGCCCGAAGCGCCACACGATCACCGCACTCAGCACGCCCGACAGCAGTTCCACCAGCGGATACTGGATCGAGATCGGCGCCTTGCAGTAGCGGCAGCGCCCGCGCAGCAGCAGCCAGCCGAGCAGCGGGATGTTGTCCAGCGCCGACAGCTTGTGCCGGCACTTGGGGCAATGCGACGGCTCGCGCACGATGCCCGGCGGCAGCGGCGTGTCCTCGGCTTCCAGTTCCAGGATCTCGCGCGATTCCTGACGCCACGCCGCGGCCATCCGCTCCGGCAGGCGCAGGATCACCACATTGAGAAAGCTGCCCACCAGCAGGCCAAGCACGCCGGCCAAGGCGATCCACAGGGCAAAGGGAAGGTCAGGCATGGCTTGCATCGGTCATCGGCTGCGGAAACGAGAAGGCGGGCCTGGGCCCGCCTGCGATTGGATGTTACATGGCGGGGAGATGTTTGCCGGAGGGGGCGGCCGTCATTCGGGTGTGATTCTTCAAGGAAACCGCCATTCCCGCGAAGGCGGGAATGGCGGCTCGAAGGCTGCGCGATGACGCCCCCAAGCCACCACCAGAATCAGAACGTACCCGCCAGCTTGAAGATCGGCAGGTACAGCGCCACCACCATGCCGCCAACGAGCGTGCCCAGCACCACCATGATGAGCGGTTCGAGCAGCGTGGAGAGGGTATCGACGGCGTTGCTGACTTCTTCCTCGTAGAACTCGGCCACCTTGAACAGCATGTTGTCCAGCGCGCCGGACTCCTCGCCGATGGCGGTCATCTGCACCACCATGTTCGGGAACAGGCCGGTCTGCCTCATGGCCAGCTGCAACTGGTGACCGACGGAGATGTCGTCACGCATCTGCTTTACCGCGTCGCCATAGACCACGCTGCCGGTGGCGCCTGCCACGGCGTCGAGTGCTTCCACCAGCGGCACGCCGGCGCGGAAAGTCACGCCCAAGGTGCGGGAAAAGCGAGCAATTGCGGAGTTGCGCACGATGTCGCCCATCACCGGCATCTTCAGCGACAGGCGGTCGAGGAAGTGGGCGAATTTCACCGATCGCTTCTTGGCGAAGACCACAGACACGATACTGCCCGCGATCAGGCCGACCACGATGAACCAGTGGCTTTGCATGAACTCCGAGGCGGTGACCAGCAACTGGGTCGGCGCGGGCAGGTCGGTGCCGGCATCCTGGAAGGTTTTCGCGAACACCGGCACCACGAACAGCAGCATGATCATGCAGACCAGGAACACCACGACCATCACCATGGCCGGGTAGAACAGCGCCTTCTTGATCTTTTTCTTGATCGCCTCGGTGCGCTCCTTGTACGTGGCCACGGTGTCCAGCACGGTGTCCAGCACGCCGGAGGCCTCGCCGGCACGCACCAGGTTGCAGTAAAGCTCGTCGAACTGCACCGGGTACTGGGCCAGGGCTTCGTGCAGCGAGGAGCCACCCTCGATGTTCTGTTTGACGTCGGTCAGGATGTTCTTGAAACGGACGTTCTTCTGGCCGTCGGCGATGATGTCGAAGGCCTGCACCATCGGCACGCCGGAAGCCATCATGGTGGCGATCTGGCGGCTGAATACCGCCACGTCGCCGGGCTTGACCGGGCTGCCGCTTGAGCCGAACAGAGGCTTGGCGCGTTCCCGCACGGTCTGCGGGTTCATGCCCTGGCGGCGCAGCTCGGCCTTCACCAGCGAGGCGTTCTTCGCCGGCATGTCGCCCTTCATGCGCTTGCCACGCTTGTCCAGCGCCACCCACTCGTAGGTGGTCAGCTTGCTGACGGCGGCACGTTGCGCGCCGAGCTGGCGTGCCTTGTTGATGTTGGTTGCGGTAGCCGTGGCCATGCGCATCTTCCCCCGGTGATTCTGGTTCCGGACCGCCTGGCGGGCGGTCGGCAGGTATTGGTACAGCTTATGTCATTTCCGCGACACCAAACCGTGGCGCCGGACGCAAGTTCGATGCTGCGGGAACTTCACGCCTGGCGGCCTACTCCTTGGTGACGCGGTCGATCTCGGTGAGGCTGGTAAGCCCCTGTTTCACTTTCAGCAGTGCCGATGCACGCAGGTCGTTCACACCCGCAGCCTTGGCCGCCTCGGCGATCTGCAGGGCATTGCCGCCCTGCAGGATGATCTTCTGGATCTCCTCCAGCATCGGCATCACCTGGTAGATGCCCACGCGGCCCTTGTAGCCGTCGTTGCAACTGTCGCAGCCGCCGGCCTCGAAGATCTCCAGGCCGGCGTCGATATCGGCCTGGCTGAAACCGGCGTCCAGCAGCACCTGCGGCGGCAACACCTGCGGTTTCTTGCAGTCGTGCAGGCGGCGGGCCAGGCGCTGGGCGACGATCAGGGTCACCGACGAGGTGATGTTGTACGGCGCGATGCCCATGTTCATCAGGCGCGAGATGGTCTGCGCCGCATCATTGGTATGCAGGGTGGACAGCACCATGTGGCCGGTCTGGGCGGCCTTGATCGCGATCTCGGCGGTTTCCAGGTCGCGGATCTCGCCGACCATGATCACGTCCGGATCCTGGCGCAGGAAGGAGCGCAGTGCACTGGCAAAGGTCATGCCGCGCTTCTCGTTCTGCTGCACCTGGTTGATGCCCTCGACGCGGATTTCCACCGGGTCTTCCACCGTCGAGATATTGCGCTCGGCGGTGTTGAGCATGTTCAGGCCCGTGTACAGCGACACCGTCTTGCCCGAGCCGGTGGGGCCGGTGACCAGCACCATGCCGTAGGGCTTGTGGATGGCGTCGATGTACAGCTTCTGCTGATCCGGCTCGTAACCGAGCTTCTCGATGCCGATCTTTGCTGCGGAGCCGTCCAGAATACGCAGCACGATCTTCTCGCCGAACAGCGTGGGCAGGGTGCTGACGCGGAAGTCGACCGCACGGGTCTTGGACAGGTTGAGCTTGATGCGGCCATCCTGCGGCACGCGCTTTTCGGCGATGTCCAGCTGGGCCATCACCTTGATGCGCGAGGAAATCCGGTTGGCCAGCTTCATCGGCGGGTTGGCAACGGCTCTCAGCATGCCATCCATGCGCAGGCGCACCCGGTACTGGGTTTCGAACGGCTCGAAGTGGATGTCCGAAGCGCCGCGACGGATTGCATCGACCAGGATCTTGTTGACGAACTTCACCACGGGGGCGTCGTCGTTGGTGTTGGCATCGACACCGGTGGTGGTCTCGGCCTCACCCTCGCCGCCATCGATATCCAGCTCGTCGAGATCGTCGCCGCCCATGTCGGGCATGGTGTTGCGCAGATTGTTGAGCAGGTTTTCGATCAACCGCTGCAACGGCGCACGTTCCACCAGGATCGGTTCCACCATGCAGTTGGAGTGGAACTTGATCTCGTCCAGCGCATGCGACTGCATCGGGTCGGCGATGCCCACGAACAGGCGCTTGCCGCGGCGGAACAACGGAACCAGCTGATGCTTGACGATGAGCGCCTCGCTGATCAGGTTCAGCGGCATCGACGCGGGATTGATCGTCGTCACGTCCATCATCGGCATGCCGAATTCGATCGACGCGACCCGCAGCAGGGCGGCACTCTCGACCAGGCTGTTGTCCAGCAGCCAGTGGGTCAGCGTGATCTTCTTCTGGCTGCTGTCGGCCATCGCCTTGCGGGCGACGTCTTCCGGCATCGTGCCTTCGGACACCAGCCGGCGCGCTATACCGGTCAGACCCGCAAGCGAGGGTTGCAATTGAGATGACATAAATGGCTGGACCTTGCCCCTGTATGTGGTTGAATTTACCGCACTCTGACGTTCAGGTCATCAACGAAAACGCGTCGGTTCGCCGCAGTAATCCGACCCAGTCCACAAATAAAAGGGTGCAAAGCAGCATGGCGCCAGCCCAATCCATTCTGCCGTGACCACCGCCTTACCGATGGAATACGCGCAGGGCGGGCACCGCCCGCGGCTTTTCACACCACCGCGGTACCACGATGGCGGTCACTGCTGGCCCCACGCGTGATTTGTGGCGGTGAACCTGCCTCCCCGTTCTCGGTTGCTTCCCGGCCTTCACGCTATGATTCCCGTTCCACCCGGGGGAACCAGCCGTTGAACCACCTCAGCATCATCCTGCCCGCCAAGAACGAAGGCCCGGCGCTGACCACGCTGCTGCCCGGCCTGCGTGCAGCGCATCCCGACGCCGAGATCATCGTGGTTGACGACGGCTCCACCGACGACACCCGCAGCATCTGTGCCAGCGCCGGCGTGCAATGCCTTTCCTCGCCGTACTCGATGGGCAACGGCGCGGCGATCAAGCGCGGTGCCCGCGCCGCCAGCGGCGACGTGCTGGTGTTCATGGATGGCGACGGCCAGCACGATCCGGCCGACATCGCCCGCCTGCTGGAAAAGCTGGAGCAGGGCTACGACATGGTGGTCGGCGCCCGCGACTGGGAAAGTCAGGCCGGCGTGGGACGCGGCCTGGCCAACACGCTCTACAACTGGCTGGCCACCCGCATGACCGGCCACCCGGTGCTGGACCTGACCTCCGGCTTCCGTGCCGTGCGCGCGGACAAATTCCGCGAATTCATCCACCTGTTGCCCAACGGTTTCAGCTACCCCACCACCAGCACCATGGCCTTCTTCCGCAGCGCCTACCCGGTGGCCTACGTGCCAATCAAGGCCGCCCAGCGTGTCGGCAAAAGCCATATCCGCCCACTCAAGGACGGCATCCGCTTCCTGCTGATCATCTTCAAGATCGCCACCCTGTACTCGCCGCTGAAGCTGTTCGTGCCGGCGAGTGGACTGTTCTTCCTGCTGGGCCTGGGCAACTACGCCTACACCATGTACGCCTATCACCGGCTCACCAACATGAGCACGCTGCTGTGGAGCGCAGCGGTGATCGTGTTCCTGATCGGGCTGATCTCGGAGCAGATCACGGCGTTGACGTATCGGCGCCATGAGTGATGGGTCCGATAGGCCGACCGTGCTGTATGCATTGATTTTCGCGTCATCATTGATTGCGGACCGGTAATGAGCAGGATTGTTGCCAAGAATGCCCTATGGAATGTTGGCGGGCAGGTGGTGTCGTTGGGTGTGGGGTTGGTAGCGCTTCCCATCCTGTTACTTGAATTGGGTGCGGCGCGATTGGGCGTATTCACGCTGGCGTTGGGGCTGATCGGGTTCTCGGGATTATTCGATATGGGGCTCGGTCGTGCGCTCACGCAAACCGTGTCCAGCAGTCTTGGACAAGGTCGTTCGCAGGCACAGGTCGCGGCGCTTGTATCGAGAGCTATCGGTCTGCTGGCAGCGGTTGGCGTGTTGTGGGCGGTGGTGTTTTGGTGGGCTGTGCCTTTTCTGGTGGACCGCCTGTTTTCCCTCATCGGAGAGATGGCGCGCGAAACCGTTTTTGGCTTGCGTGCGCTGGCGTTGTCCATCCCTTTCGCACTGGCTGCCACCGGTGCAATGGGTGCGCTGGAGGGCCTGCAACAGTTTCGCCTCCTAAGCTTGTGGCGCATGCCGATGAGTGTGTTGCAATTTGGCCTGCCACTGGGGGTGGCGGTCATACGTCCCGATGTGGGCTGGGTGATTGCGGCGTTGGCCGTTACGCGCGTGGTTTGGATGCTGTTGTGGCTCACGCAATTGAATCGCCTGTTGCCGCGTGTGCCGGGTATCTCGACCAGTCGTGCTGATCTTCGTCATGCCTTGCACTTTGGTGGCTGGCTGTCGGTAAGTAATCTCATAGGGCCGCTGATGGTTTATGCTGACCGCTTCTATCTGGCCAGCGTGTTTCCGCCCGCAATGGTGGCGTATTACACGGTACCGTTTGATACTGCATTTCGTGCAACGTCCTTGCCGCAAACGGCTGTGAACGCGCTTTTCCCTGCGCTGGCTGAAACTCAATCGCAGCCTGATGCATCGACACGTTTGCTGGCACTTGCGATCCGCGCGGTGTTGGTTCTGATGTTGCCAGTGATACTTGTGGTTGCGGTGTTTGCGCATCCCTTGTTGGCGCTGTGGCTTAACGCGGATTTTGCTGGTCCGGCAACGCCCGTGCTGCAACTGTTGTTAATTGGCATCTTTCTCAACAGCGTTGCACATCTGCCTTATGCGTTGCTGCAAGCTCATGGTCGCTCAGACTTGACCGCAAAATTGCATTTGCTGGAGCTTCCGGTGTTTGCGCTGCTGCTGGTCGCAGGAGTTCATCTGTTCGGCATCGCTGGTGCGGCGTTGGCATGGTCGTTGCGCGTGTTGCTGGATACCACACTGCTCTTCGCGATGGCTTGGCGATTGCATTTCTCGCAGCGCAGCGTCTTGGGGCATGGTGCGGCTTTACTGTGCTCAGCAACGGGTGCGTTGTTGGTGACGATTTATGCGGTGCATGGTGCGACTCAAATCATATTGACAGCCATCATTACCTTAGCCTGTGCCTTTACTGCACTACAGACATTGCGCCTGACCCGACTCGGGACCCACAAGGGAATTCCAACATGAGCGAAAGCCCGCGCCCTTGGCCACAGATCGATATTGAAGCCGTGCCGCATTGCCCGGTGTGCAATAGCGTCGAGCGGAGTCTGCTCTATAAAGGGTTGACTGATCGAGTGTTTTGCGTTGCCGATGGCGTGTGGGATTTCTACCAGTGTGCACAGTGCGCAAGTGGTTATCTCGATCCCAGACCAACGAGTGGGAGCATAGGACGTGCCTATGATGGCTACTACACGCATGATGCGGAAGATCATCCCATTGTGCGTCGTAAGGGTCGCATTCGCAGCCTGTTGCACGATCTGATCAATGGTTATCAAAACCAGCGCTACGGATTGAAGCGCAGCCCTGCGTTGTCGATGGGACGCTGGTTGCTGCCATTGCTGCCATCCTTGCGCACAGCGGCAGATGCTGAATGCCGGCACTTGCCGCCGCTCCCAACTGGTGGTGGGCGACTGCTAGACGTGGGGTGCGGTAATGGCGGTTTTCTAATGCTGGCCAAGCAAGTCGGATGGCAGGTTGAGGGACTAGATTTTGACGCGGGGGCAGTGCAAGCAGCGCGCTCGCGTGGCTTGGATGTGCATCATGGTGGGATTGAGGTGCTGGAAGAGCACAGCGCCCGCTACGACGTGATCACCCTGTGCCACGTGATCGAGCATGTGTACGACCCCATCGCCATCCTGCGCCGTCTGCATGCACTGCTCAAACCCGGCGGAGTGTTGTGGCTGGATACACCGAACTTGTCTAGTCTCGGTGCTTCCCGGTTTGGGCCGCATTGGCGTGCCCTTGAACCGCCACGGCATCTTGTTTTGTTCACGCCATCGAGTTTGATGGACAGCCTTGTTACGGCAGGTTTCAGTTCGTACCAACAGCACTGGCGTGGCATGTCCCTTTTCGATGTCTATGCGGCAAGCGAGGCTATCGCAAATGGAAAGCGCGGAATCAATGCTAGTTATCAGGGGCGCCCTCCGCTGCGGGAGGCACTTGCCGAATTGTGTGAAATGGTTCAGTCCTCACGACGCGAATTCCTAACCCTCTCGGCACGCAAGTAAATGGTCATGCAGCTCCCTGACAGCCGAGTTTTTGCCGTAGTCGTAGCCTACTTCCCTGATACCGAGGTGTTGCGCGCCCTACTCGATACCCTTCTTGCACAAACTGCAGGCGTAGTCGTGGTAGATAACACGCCCGCTGAGGATCGGCGTGTGGAATCGTTGTGTGCGACCCTGGCGCAAGACACGCTGCGGTTGACGCGCCTCGGGAAAAACTTTGGTATTGCGTGCGCATTGAATGTCGGCATCGACGTGGCCCTGGCAGCAGGCGCGACACACGTGCTTTTGAGTGATCAGGACAGCTTGCCTTCGTCCGACATGGTGAAGAAATTGCTGCAAGCCTATGCGGATCTGCTAGCTTCAGGTCAGCGCGTCGGTGCTGTTGGGCCCACGTATACCGATCGCCATACGGGCATTACTTTTCCTTTTCAGGTTGATGTGCTGGGTAGATTTTTCTATCAACACAGACGGCCTGACGCCATGCATCCCATAGTCGAGGCGTTGACATTAATCACATCGGGAACTTTGATTTCTGCGCCGGTTTTGCGAGATGTAGGGCGGATGCGAGAGGACTTCTTCATTGACCATGTGGATATCGAGTGGAGCCATCGTGCTCGTGCCGCAGGCTATGCGCTGTTTGGTGTGGGTGCGGCGCTCATGTTCCACAGCATGGGTGACCACGCATTACGGGTCTGGTATTTCGGCTGGCGGCAGGAAAGCGCATATAGTCCTGTACGCGTTTATTATCGTGTTAGAAACTTCGTGGCGTTATGCCGTATGCCTACCATCCGTTGGCGCTGGAAAGTACGTAATGGATGGTATGCCCTCGGTGTCGTCTACACGCAAACCCTGTTTGGCGAACAGCGCTTCGCGAGCTTGCGTATGGCTGTGCATGGTCTGTGGGACGGGTTGTGCAAGCGCATGGGGCCATTGCAGGAGTAACGGCCACGCCGCACTGCTCCGGACCAGCGGTCCTGCCCCCAGTCTTGCTGGTGTCGGCTCGACTTCAACAGAGTGGGGAGTTTGGGGTGATTGGCATGTGCGTTCGGGAATGGACGCTCTGACCGGGCACCTGCTACGAGGGTTGTTTTTCAGTCGATGTGCGGTAGTCCGTAGTTCTTCAGCAATTGGAGTTTACGCGGCCAAAAACGGGTTGTGGACATGTATTTCCACCATCCTGCATGACGCGTATTTTGCGCTTCGGTGCGCTTTGCGCGAAGGATTGCCCAGTACCGAATTGGCGCCGCAATTGCCGGTCTGTAAATGCCCGACCATACGTGGACAGTGGGCTTGAGCATCGAAAGCAGGAGCCCTTCGACCAGAAGGGTTGCGAGATGTATGGCCAGCAGCGGCCAGACCACTATGCCCGGCGTCAATACGAACAGGGCGAATGTCTTGTTTCGTTCGCTCAGCTGCCTGCGACGAAGGTTGGTATGCAACTTTCCTTTTGAAACCCGATTGCCGCCAAAGCTGGCGCCCTGGCGATGCCTGTAACCACTTCCAGCGCTGACCTGCACAGAAACTCCACGCAGGCGGGCTAGGCAGCACAGGTAAAGGTCCTCGCCAATGGACTCCAGCCACGCAGGAAACCCACCCAAGCTGCCCCAGAGCGTTCGCGGGATGAACAGGCAAGCGCCAATTACCATTGCGACGTCGCGGCGCTCCGGATCCAGGTTAGGAACAGGGTTGTAGAACGGATCAAGCAGACAACCTCGATCAACAAGGTCGCCACTGATCCAGTCGTACTGCGGCAATGTCTGGATACCGGGGTGTGCTTGAGAGTGGGCGGCGTTCAGTAGGGTTGCCAAAGCATCCGGATATAGCGCGGCATCGTTGTTGAGTAACAGGATGTACTTCCCCCGTGCATGTGCCGCCATGCGGTTGTTGCCGATGCTGAATCCGACATTTTTCGTACTGGCCAAAACCTCAACCTGCGGGTAGTGCTGCCGCAGCAATGTGAGAGAGTTGTCGGTTGAGGCATCGTCATGGACGATGATTTCGACACTAAAGTCGCCTTGTTGGGCCAATATGGATTCTAGACAGTCCGGCAGTAGCTCTTCGCCATTGTAGTTGGCGATGCATATCGAGCAAACCGGAGCCACGGGTGGGTTCATTGCTGGATAGTGTTGAACCATTCCCATGTTTTCGAAATTCCTTGGTGTAATGATGTGGTTGCGGCCCAGCCGAAACGCTGATGTGCGAGGCTTGCTCCTATCACAACGTGAGGGGTATCTACGGGGCGATTCGTTTCATAGATGCGTCGTAATTTCCGGCCAGTGACAGACTCCAGTACATCAAGCAGCTCATTGAGACTCACTCCGATTCCACTAGATGCGTTGATTGCATGCGCACCATGAGGCATGGGTGCTGCCAAGATGTTTAGGCACAATGCCACGAAATCAGCGATATAGAGGTAGTCCCGGACGGCAGTGCCATCTCCCCATACATGGAGTGTTTCGCCCCGACTGATTTTCCCGAGGGCAGTAGGTACTATGCCGAATCCATTGCGCTCTTGCTGACCGGGGCCATAAATATTGGACGGTCTGAGAATAGTCGCATTGCCACCGTATTGGCTGCACCATGCGCCAATGAAGTGCTCTGCGGCGGCTTTACCGGCGCCATGATATGACCGTGGGGCGATGAGGGAGCTTTCGGTGGATGGGCCAAGTTGTGACGTGGCGTAGAGGCTGCCGCCGGAAGAAAGATAAAGCAGGTTTGTTTCAGGAGACTGTTGCAGTGCCTCCACCAAACCCAGTGTAGGTCGGAGATTATGCTGGAGCTCGGCCATGGCTTTGCCCACCGAGCTCCCGGGGGTGGAGCTCGAGGCTGTGTGCACCACAGCACGGCTACGCCTTAGCAAAGAGACGAGTTGCGTTTCCTCAGTCAATTCGCCGGTAATGCTTTCAACATTTGCCAGGTTCAGGTCGGTCGGTTTGCGGCTTATGGCAATGACATGTTCGCCTCTTTGAGCCAGTGCTCGTGTTAAGGCATGTCCGACGAAACCGCCAGCACCCAAGATGAGGATGGACTTACTCAATGTGTTTGTTTCCAAGAAGCTTTTTGTAAATGGTAGTGTAGCGTTGAGCGCAATCATCCCACGTGCCCACTTCTCGCACAGCCCATTCACGTGCTGCTTTTCCAATACGTAGCCGAGTTTCTACATCTTCCAGTTGATGTAGTGCGGCGGTGTAGCTAGCTGGTGAATCACAAAGAATCCCGGTTACGCCGTTCTCGATAAAACTTTCGTGTGCGGGCATTTGTGAAGCGACAATAGGCAGTCCTGCCGCCATGGCCTCGAGCATGACCTGAGGACGCCCTTCAGCATGGCGGCTCAAGGAAATGAGGCCGGCGGCTCCGGGAAACCATTCAGTGGCCAGCTGGTTCGGGGAGGCAGCTCCGTGATAGTAGACCCATTCGGGTACTGATACGTCCTCTTGCATTGGGCCAAAAAGGTGCAGCTCACGCTTGGTGTTACGGAAGATTTCCTGAGACCATTCAAATAGGGGGCCTAGTTTGTCGGCCGTCAGTCTGGTGACTGCGATCCAGCGATGACGGGGCGGCGTATCTGTATTTTGAGTGATTGTGTACCAGCGAGGATCGATGCCGAAGGACACGGGAATTATTTCAGCGATATCACCAAATGCTTTTTGCAGCGGGAGGCGCATCCAGTCAGCGTTCGGGCAAATTACTGTTCGGCGTTGACGAATTTTTCGACGCAACAGTTGCTTTATGAAAGGTAGCTTCAATAGCTTTAAATCATTGCCCAATACCGTTATCAGGGCAGGCTTCTTGTCTCGGGGGAGTGGTAATGCACATTGCAGCCAGTTGATGTGATACATGTCTGCTGTTGGGTCGCGGCGATAAGCTGCTGCGATCATGCAAAGAAGCCTTGCCGGCGCGAGCAGTGCCCGTATGCCACCGTTTCGTATGAGATGAGAAATTCCGCCTTCTGACATCAGCCGTTTCAACCATGCAGCTTCGGCGAAACTGGTGACGGATGTTGTGGTGACTGGTAATTCACCCGGAGGCGCCCATATTGCGAGTTGGGTATCAATGCGGCGAGCGAGGGCGAAGACCAAGTGGCGCATGAATATCCCTCGCCAGTCGGAGGCGTCAACAGGATACGATGTGCTGATAAGCATAACCCTGACTATGTTGGAGTTTTGCTTGATATTGGTTGCGTGCTCTTCCATTAGGGCGGGCATTTATTCAATGTGTCGTGGGTATGGGGCTTCGAGTGAGCTTACTTGATAAGGAGGTTGGAGTTTCGGTACAGGTGGCGGTGAATGGACTGTAATTATTGCTTCATGTTTACAGGTAGCAAAGCGCGGAGCTTTTTGATGTCCGAATTAAGGCGGCCGCCGTAGTTGAGTGATTCCATAGCATGAATTTGCTCTTGCACCTCGTCGAAGCGATCTTGTACTGCCAACATGCGGGCGAGAGTGATGCGATAGGCAGGCTCGGATGGCTGTGTATTGACGCTTTCTTGGGCCATGGAAAGTCCAAGTTCTTGGTCCCCTAACACGTTCCATGCGTAGTCTGCATAGGACGCAAGCAGGCGCGCTGCTGGGTTGGGATGGGAAAGCGCTGCGAGATAGGCTTCTGTCATGCGACTAAGGGGGAGATCACATTGCTGATTGCGCGCGCATTTCGTTAAAGCGCCAAGTGAGCTTTCATCCTGCACTCCGGGACGGCGTGCTTTGAGTTTGGCTACCAGGCTGTCCCACCAAACATCCTTGACCGGCAGGTGCATGCGCGCGTAGGCGAATATCAAAGCTTGTTCTGGAAGGATGGACGCGTGCGGCAATCCGGCTGCGCGCTCCAGTGGAGCAGCGATCTTTGCAGTGAATGGAGATGATTTATCGTAGTGCGACAATATAATGTATGTGCGTCCCAGTTCGTATTGAGCACGAGGGGAGTCAGGAGCTCGCGCGGCCAACGTCTCAGCAAGTAGCAGCGGGTTACCCCAAGCTGATGCGGTAATGGCCGTCAGGCTGGCCCAGAGTAGTAATAGTGCACTCAACGCGAACCATCGGGCATGTCGAAATGCTCGCGTTGTCCAGCCTGTATCCGCGAGCAAAGGAATTATGGCCAGTAGTACACCAAAGCTTGCGAAATAGTTGCGATGTTCGAACACCAGCTCCAGAGGCAAAATGGTTGCAGTTAACAAGTGGCTACCCAGGAATAGTGCGATGCCAAGTCCTGCCAGTGGCTGGCTGCGGCGTAAGCGCGGTACGCTGACAGCCAACATAATAAGGATCATGATCGACACAGCCGTGGTCCATGGGTGGATCAGCCCGGTCGAGATCGGGAAGTTGTCGTGGTAGAAGGACAGGGCCTGCGGGGTTGGGAGTAGGGTCCACAGCAGATATTCGCAGACAACTCGTGATTCGGTGAGCAGGCGTGTGGCCAGTGTGAAGTCTCGTGTGGCCCAAGCTGCTGGATTCAATACACCCGGTAACAGCCATGCGAGCCCCGCAAGCATCGGCAGCAGCAGCATGATGATGAATAACGTTGCCACTCGTTTGTCGAGGGTGTTGCTTCCAGCGGCGCGATTTCGTGATGAAAAATCGAACACGATCCACTCGATCAGGAAGGCATATAGTGGAAGCATGACGGCGGTTTCCTTCGCCATCAGGCCTAGGGTAGTACCAAGCATCAGTGAGGCAGTTGCCTGTATCAGGCATCGCCGTTCGTGTGCACCGTACTCGATCGATTGGTGGACAAGCATTCGCTGTCGTGCTGTCACGTAACCCACCAGCCCCAGCAGTACAAACAGGTTGGCCAAGCTTTCCATGCGCTGTACGACGTACAGCACGCCAGTCAGATTGATCGGCGCCAGAAGCCAGGCTGCTGCGACCAAAGCTGCGGACCATGTTCCGGTCTTGGGCTGGCGCTTCGTCCCAACGATGCCAGTCAACAAGCGTGTCAGCCAGTACACCAGGGCACCGTTTAGCAGGTGGATCACCAAGTTCGCCAGCTTCCAGCCAAATGGATTCAATCCGTCAGCCAAATAGTTCGCGGCAAAACTGAGCGACGCAAGTGGGCGCTTGATTGAGCTTGAGGGAGAGGACAGTGCGGCTGCGGTTAACGAAGAGATACTGGCGTCTGTGGGTTGTACGTTCTTGTTGTCAACGATGTTGGGAAAATCGTCGAATAACCAGCCACCCGATAGACCAGGCCAGTACACTGCCGCTGTCAGCGCCAGAGTCAGTACAAGCAGCAGGCGGGGGGTCCATTGAAGCTTCAAGGCGTGTTGTCCTTTTGAGCGTGACGGGCATCATCCATCAGTTGTCTGCGTAGATGTGCTAGTTCGTTCGGCCACCAGTTCTGCTTCTCGAGTATCCAAGCATGGATCATGGGCATGCCAAAAGCAGGGCTCTCGGTTTGGTGGTTCATTGATGCGTAATAGTCGAGCAGGTTCAAGCCAAGTTCTGGGTGGCCGCTGCGACCCAGTGTGGCAGCGGCCTCCAGCGCAAAGGCCGGGCGCATGTTCTGTGTGAGAGCTTCCATGAAACTTGTCAATGCAGCGTCAGGTTGGTTCTGGTTGAGTTCGATACGACCACGTATGAACAGCAAATCCTGTTGACGTCCCTCGCCAGCCAGTCGAGGGTTTTCCAGTGCGGTTTCGGCCAGGTTTGCGAGATCTCTCAGGGTAAGGCCTTTACATCCCCCTGTTGCCACCACGGGCAAGGTGCGATCAAACCAGCTGATCAACAATGAGCCGGGGTTGGCGGTGATCTTCATTGCGCGCTTGGCAGTATTGATATCGCTGAGGTGCAATGAGCCTGCTTGGCAGTGTGCGGTGAGAAGATTCAATGCCAGTTGTATCTCTTCTGGATGCTGAGCAAGTAGCGGCGTGATGCGGTCAATGGCGGCTTGGGGGTGGCCAGCTTCCAAGTCGGTGGCAGCAGCATTGGCCTGGGCTCGGGCAGAGTCTGGATTGATGCGAGCCCATAGCATGACTTGTTGTGTTTCGTTGCCCCATAGCTCGGCCCTTGCATGAGTCATGCTGGCGAGGCTTAGTGGCAATATCGCCAGCAGCGGTATCTTGATGGCGCGCAGTTTGCGCCAATCCGCGAGCCACAGGCTCAGAGGCCAGAACATCAGCAAGGCAGGTAGGTAGTTGCGGTGCTCGAAATACAGTTCCAGTGGGAGTGTCGTGGACTCCAACAAATGGCCGGTGAAGTAAAACAGGATTGCGAGTGTCAAGGACGGGTGCCGGTGCCGCAAGTGAACCGCCAATACGACTAAACCTGATATGAGCAATAGCGATGGAAGCGTAGTGGTGGGATGCCATAGTGATGTGGAAAACACGTAGCCATCGTTGAACAAGCCACTGGAAAATGGACGCGGAAACCATAGCAGTGACAAGTAGTCGACCAACACGCGTGGTTCGGTCAACAGGCGCTGCAGTGTGCTCCATGGGCGCGTACCGACTGGGCCTCCGGTAGTGATGCCATTGATGCCTTGCCAAGCGATGTAGGCGAGTAGAGCGGTGGCAGGCAGGATTGCGAATGTCAGTAGCGTCACCCGATGCCAGTATCGGGTGCTGGGGGTTGGCATTGGATGCCTGGGAATGAAAATGACCCACTCGATCAGTAGCGCGAGTAACGGTAGTAATGCGCCGTTTGCCTTTGCCAGTGTTCCCAGCAGCGTAAAGCCTCCAAGTCCCAGAACACTACTGGTGATACCAGTGTTCCAGTGGCCGTGTGCCAGCTTTTCGCGGCCGTGCAGCCATATCAGTAGACCCGATAGCACGCATGTTGCTGGCAGCATGGCCTCGCGCTGCACGATGTAGAGCGTGGTGGAGACGAATAGCGGGTGAAGCAGCCATAAGGCAGTGCCTGCGAGAGCGGCGCGTGTGCATCGAGCAGGCTCGGTGCCGAGTAGTCGGCCTAGCCGCGACAACAGGAGAAACAAGAGTGCGCCATTGACCAAGTGCAGTACCAAGCTTGTGCGCTTGAACGGTAGCGGTGAGGCTGGCCAATTCTGGGCATCCAGCAGAAAGGTGAGCAGTGTCAGCGGGCGACCGGTGGGATCGGCGGTACCGGAGGTGATGTAACGCCAGAATGCTGGCCAGTCATCGATGGGGCCTGTGGCGCCCAGTGCAGGTAGGTTCGCGAAATCGTCAAATAGAAAGCTGCCGTTGAGCCCGGGGGTGTAGGACAGCCATGCCAAGCAAAGGCATGCTGCAAGCCAGATCCAGCAACGGGCATTTCGCAGAAGCAAATGAATTGGTGCCTAGGAGGATAAGCAAAGGGCCGCACAAGGCGGCCCTTTGCAAGGTTGCATGAAGGTGATGGTCAGCGGCGGCAGGAGGTGGGGAGATACTTGTTGTCCACCGTCGAGGCATTGGTGGAGGAGGAGCAGGTCCAGCTCACCGAGCCGCCGTTATCGGAGGGCGACAGCACGAAGGTATCACCAGCGATCTTGGCATTCGCTTCATTGCCGAAAGTAGCGGTGATTACGCCGTCTTCTACTTCAACACTCGTCACGTACTTGCCGGAGATGCTCTCGGGTGCTGCCGGCAGACCAGCAGACTCGTTTTCCGACGGGAAGGTCCCCAAGTTGCTGTAGAACTCGGCGACGGCGGTCTTTGCGCCGTCGGTCAGCACCGCACCTTCCGAAACCTGCGTACGGATCAGGTAGTCCTGATAAGCCGGGATGGCGATGGCGGCGAGAATCGCGATGATCGCCACGACGATCATCAGTTCGATCAGGGTGAAGCCTTTCTGGATCTTGTTCATGGTGGTTCCTCTGTTTTGGTTAGCTAACCGTGTGATGCCCCCTTGAGCCCCAGTCCCGCATCCCCCTAGGTGGGATCGGACCCCCATAACTCGCGGTCGGAACGACCAGGAAGCTCGCGGCAAAATCAAGCAGTTTATGTGCCAGATCGACCGCGGGGCTATTTCCGCATATCTGTGGGGTGGGGGATTGTGCCCAGCATCACGGAACCTTGCAATCGAAAGCAGTGCCGCCGTATCAGCTCGTGAAGCTGTGACTTGGTTGGCGGCCCCGGAATGTGTCGCAACATGTCACCTAGTGACTTTTTTTGTCAGTTAGTGCGGTGATCTATCTGAGGCTTCTTTCGATCAAAAGATCTCTACTTGTTGCGGCAGGACGTGGGTAGATATCTGTCGTCGAGTGTGCTGGGAGTGCATGTCCATACGATGCTGCCTCCCGTAATGGTGGGCGACAGCACCAAGAGCTTGCCATGTATGGCTGTGTTGGCTTGGGGGCCACTGAGTTCTACGCTGATCTTTCCGGCAGCAACATTCACTTCTGACACGTAGCTTCCGGTAATGGACGTGCTCTTGGAGAGACCGGCGGATTCGTTGCTGCTCGGGAATCGGCCCGTATTCGAGACAAAGTCCCATACGGCGGCTTTTGCCCCGGCCCCCAAGCTCATGCCTTCACTGACCTGAGCGCGTACCAGATAGTCCTGATAAGCCGGAATGGCGATGGCAGCAAGAATCGCGATGATCGCCACGACGATCATCAGTTCGATCAAGGTGAAGCCGGCGGAAATGTGTTTGCGCAGCATGGCGGAGTCCCCTGTAGATGCGCAGGGGAGAGCACGTTCTGTACCAAGCTTGAGGGCGTAGGCGCTTTCTGACAGCAAGCTGCGGGTTTTTCTTATGCGCGGGTGGTGAAAGTGTGAAATCCATCACTTTGATGGGTGTTTGGGAAGGCTCCATTTTCACGGTGGCTCCAGGTGTCTGGGGCAGCGGGAATGGTCACTTTTGGACCTGCCGGGGGAGTGTTGGACGGTTGGGGAGCGTGGTGGCGTTTGGTGTCTTGAGGATCCGGGTGAGGCGTCAAGTCGTCATGTTCTGTCGGGCTGCGCTGACGACAAGGAAGTGGGCTGGAGGCTACCGGCACTTCCGTGGAGTGCTCATGCTCATGGGCTGGATGTCGAAGCATCCGTTTGGTGTATCGGCGCCGGTGCCTTCGCTCCGAATTTCGTTGGAAGGAGGTTTGCTAAAACATACCCGTTACGGGTACACTTTAGGGGTGTTGAGATGAGGCTTGTGCTGAAGAGAAAGGACTTTGCACGGTGGCAAGCTGGTGAACGACTTCCCGATACTGCCTTGTGCCAAGCGGTCAGGGAAATGGAGTTCGGGTTGGTTGATGCGGATCTTGGCGGCGCTCTCTACAAGAAGCGGGTAGCTCGGCAAGGTGCGGGCAAGAGTGGTGGTTATCGAACGCTGTTGTCGGCAAGGATCGGCGGTCGATATGTGTTTTTGCATGGCTTCGCCAAGAGCGACAAGGCGGATATCACGTCAAAGGAGAAACAGGCATTGCAGTTCGCCGGGAAGGTATTTCTGGAGCTGTCTGATGACGCCTTGTCGAGGGCGTTGTGGTCAGGTGTCCTGATGGAGGTGCGTTGTGAGCAAGATCATTGAATCGCTTCGCGGTGATCTGACCGCGCTGCATGAGGCCGGAGCGATCGGCAAGGTGACGATGCGTAAGTTCGATGCGATCTGTCCTCCGCCGGTGCGGGCGTTTGATGCGGCGGATGTGCGGCGCCTGCGCGAGTCGCTGAAATTCAGCCAGCCGGTGTTTGCATTGCACCTGAATACGTCGGCATCCACGGTGCGCAAGTGGGAGCAGGGCGAGACGCGGCCGGCGGGGCCGGCGTTGAAGCTGCTGAATATTCTGGCGGAGAAGGGGGTTGCGGGGATTGTTTGATTTGGTCGGGCAGTGCCTGGTCCGCGCGGGGGCGTAGATACCGCCTTGCTGATGCTCGACCAAGAATGATTTCCGCACGGCGTAGGGCGGGCATTGCCCGCGGCTCTTCCGCCAACCGCCATTCCGCGGCGCGGGCGGTGCCCGCCCTACGGAGTCGGGGCGATCACGATGCGATTGCCGCGTACCTTGACCGCGTCTGCGTAGACACCGCCTTGCTGATGGTCGAGCAAGGGTGATTTCCGCGCGGTAGGGCGGGCACTGCCCGCGGCTCTTCCGCCAACTGCCATTCCGCGGCGCGGGCGGTGCCCGCCCTACGGAGTCGGGGCGATTACGATGCGATTGCCGCGTACCTTGACCGCGTCTGCGTAGACACCGCTTTGCTGATGGTCGAGCAAGGGTGATTTCCGCACGGCGTAGGGCGGGCATTGCCCGCGGCTCTTCCGCCAACCGCCATTCCGCGGCGCGGGCGGTGCCCGCCCTACGGAGTCGGGGCGATTACGATGCGATTGCCGCGTACCTTGACCGCGTCTGCGTAGACACCGCCTTGCTGATGATCGAGCAAGGGTGATTCCGTGCGGTAGGGCGGGCATTGCCCGCGGCTCTTCCGCCAACCGCCATTCCGCGACGCGGGCGGTGCCCGCCCTACGGAGTCGGGGCGATTACGATGCGATTGCCGCGTACCTTGACCGCGTCTGCGTAGACACCGCTTTGCTGATGGTCGAGCAAGGGTGATTTCCGCACGGCGTAGGGCGGGCATTGCCCGCGTCGGATGGCCGCATGTGTTGTCGGGCGGTGCCCGACCTGCGGAGCATTCGGTGTTTGGGGTGGGGCGTCAGGTGTGTCGCGAAGGGCGTCCCCCTCACCCCAACCCTCTCCCCCGCGAAGCGGGGGAGAGGGGGCAGAAGCGGCTGGAGGCAGCCCTGAACCTGTTCATCATGTCTCCGAGCAGGCGTCTGCCATGTCTGTGGTCTGGACAGGGGCTGCGGTGATGGTTGGGTGGTGTTTGGATGATGTCGTGGGGTTTGTCGCGAAGGGCGTCCCCCTCACCCCAACCCTCTCCCCCCGCGAAGCGGGGGAGAGGGAGCAGAAGCGCGGCGTTGTTTTACGGCGTGCGTTCGTTGGCGGTGGTGTCGCGGGCGGCGCGGAATTCGGAGTCTTTGCTCCAGTTGGGCCAGGTGGTGGAGTTGGCCAGGTTGTTGCCGACGGCGTAGAGCACTTGCAGGTCGCGGGCCATGCCGGTGAAAGGCCAGTCGGCCTGCCATTCGTCGGCGGGTTGGTGGTAGCGCTTGGCGGTGTAGTCGTCTCCGGCGGCTTTGCCGGCGGCGAGGCCGCCGTCGATCCAGTCGTTGCCGGAGCCGAATGACACGGCGGGTACGCCGCGCTTGGCGAAGGAGAAGTGGTCGGAGCGGAAGAAGTAGCCGGCTTCGGGGTTCGCGTCCGGGGTGTAGGTGATGTCGTGCTTTTTGGCTTCGGCGATCAGGTTGTCGAGCAGGTCGAGCCTGGCGCTGCCGGAGATGCTGAAGTTGCGCGCGGGGCCGTACGGGTCGAGGGCGTCCATGTTGAGCACGCCGGCGGTCTTGGCCAGCGGATAGAGCGGGTTGGCGGCGTAGTACTCGGAGCCGAGCAGGCCTTTTTCCTCGGCGGTGACGTTGAGGAACACCACGGTGCGCTGGGGCCGTGGGCCTTGCGCGAAGGCGCGGCCCATTTCGATCAGCGCGGCAGTACCGGTGGCGTTGTCGACGGCGCCGTTGTAGATGCGGTCGCCGCTGTCATCGGGCTGGCCGATGCCGAGGTGGTCCCAGTGGCCGCTGTAGATCACGGTTTCGTCGGGGCGCTGGCTGCCTTCGATGCGGCCGACGATGTTGTGCGAGGTGATCACGCTGGTGTCGGCCTTGAGGTTGGCCGAGAGGCTTTCGCCTGCCAGGGGCACGGGTTTGAAGTCGCGTGTCTGTGCCTGTTTTTTCAGCGTGTCGAAATCCAGGCCGGCGTGCTTGAACATTTCCACTGCGAGGTCGCGTTGGATCCAGCCTTCCAGCTCCGGGTGGGCTTCGGCGGGGTTGTCGCGGACGATGTCGAACATGGTGTTGGTGTTGGAGTTCTTCACCGTGGCCCAGCCGTAGGAGGCGGGTGCGGTTTCGTGCACCACCAGCATGCCCAGTGCGCCCTGGCGGGCGGCTTCCTCGAATTTGTAGGTCCAGCGGCCGTAGTAGGTCATGGCCTTGCCGCCGAAGTCGCCATTGCCGGTTTCGAAGTCCGGGTCGTTGATCAGCACCACGGCGATCTTGCCGTGCAGGTCGATGCCTTTGTAGTCGTCCCACTGGCGCTCGAGTGCTTTCACGCCGTAGCCGACGAAGACCAGCGGTGCGTCGGTGATGTCCACGGTGGTGGCGCCGTTCATCGGTGCGCGGATGGCGATCTGTTCGCCCTGGGTCAGGCTTTTGTCCTGGTCGCCGAGTTTCAGCGTGAAGGTGGGCGTGCCGGTGATCTGGCTGCGGCGCAGCGGCACGGCCTGGGTCCAGCTGCGCTCGCCGTCTTTCAGGTCGCCGCCGGGTTGCAGGCCGGCGGCTTTCATCTGTTCCACCACGTAGTCGATGGTGCGGGCTTCGGCCGGCGTGGCGGGGCCGCGGCCTTCGAAGGCGTCGGAGGACAGCGTCTTCACTTCGGCGGACAGCCGCTCGGTACTGAAGGTGGGCGTGTCGGCGGCTTGGGCGAACGAGCACGCGCTCATGATCAGGGTGGAAAGCAGCAGTCGCTTCACGGCAGGCACCTGTGCGGAAAGAGACCGTCGATACTAGTCAGCATCCGCGTGCGGGTCTATTGCGGGGCGGCGACCTTTGCCTCGAAGGCTTTTCCCGCTCATGCTTCGGTGCAGCCGGTGATGCCTGGAGGGGCAGGACGCCGCGCCCGCCGTGTCATCCAACATGCGAATGATCGAGGTTGCCATGCTCCGACAGTCACGTCCCGGCCCCCTTCTGTTGATCAGCGGCATCGTGTTCATGCTGCCCGGGCTGGCGCTTGCCGTCGGTGGTGCGTGGCTGGTGTTGCTGGGCGGATCGTTCCATTACCTGCTTGCCGGCATGGGCGTGACCGGCACCGGCGCGTTGCTGATCGCGGCGCGACGCGAGGCGTTGTGGCTGTATGCGCTGGTGTTGTTCGGCAGCCTCGTGTGGGCGCTGGTCGAGGTGCGGCTGGACTGGTGGCAACTGCTGCCGCGACTGGATCTGTGGTTCGTGCTGGGGTTGTGGCTGCTACTGCCTTTTGTCGAATGCCGCCTGGGCACGGGGCAGGGCGATGGCGTGTATCCGCGTGGCGCATACCGGGCACTTGCCGGGGCGATGGTGCTGGCGGTGGTGGTCGGTGTCGTCGCCTTGCTGCAGGAACCGCCCGGGTTGGCGGGGGAAGTTGCCGCGTCGCGCATGGCGGCTGCCGGCGAGGCGCCGGCGCCGTTCACCGGGCCTGATGACTGGAGCGCCTATGGACACTCCGGTTATGGCGACCGCCACGCGCCGGCCCGGCAGATCACGCCGCAGAATGCGCATGAGCTGCAGTTGGCGTGGACGTTCCATACCGGCGATTTCAAGGGGGCGGGCGATCCGCTGGAGATCGCCAACGAGGTCACGCCGCTGAAGGCCAACGGCATGCTGTACCTGTGCACGCCGCACAACATCGTGATCGCGCTGGACCCGGACAGCGGCGAGGAACGCTGGCGGTACGACCCGAAGATCAATCGCCAGGCCAGCGATTACCAGCACATGATCTGCCGTGGCGTGGCCTATCACGACTCCGGTGCCTACGTGGGGGCGAAGGCGGCAGCCTGGCTGCCTGCGCCGGCGGCATCGGTTGCGCAGCCGGTGACGCCGACCGTGGTACCGCGGGGTGCGGTGGCGATGTCGAACATCCGTTTCGAGGAATGCCCGCGGCGGATCTTCGCGCCGACCGCCGACGCCACCATCGTGGCGATCAATGCCGATACCGGTGAGGTGTGCGAGAGCTTCGGCGATCGCGGCGTGATCGGCCTGTACGAAAACCAGCCGATGAAGAAGCGCGGCTTCCTCAACCCCACGTCGCCGCCGGTGGTGACCCGGCATGTGCTGATCACCAGCGGCAGTGTCACCGACAACGATTCCACCGACGAACCCTCCGGCGTGATCCGCGGCTACGACATCGATACCGGCAAGTTGCTGTGGAACTGGGACGCGTCGAATCCGGACGCCACGGCGCCGCTGGCGGCGGACCAGACCTATGTGCGCAACTCGCCGAATTCGTGGAGCGTGTCCAGCGTCGACGAGAAGCTCGGCCTGGTCTATGTGCCGATGGGCAACCAGACGCCGGATATCTGGGGCGGCGGGCGCGATCCGCAGGGCGAGCGTTTCAACAGCGCGATCGTGGCGCTGGACATCGCCACCGGCAAACTGCGCTGGGTCTACCAGACCGTGCATCACGACCTGTGGGACATGGATATCGGCGGCCAACCCAGCCTGGTCGACCTGGATACGCCGCGCGGCAAGGTGCCGGCCCTGGTTGCCTCGACCAAGCGTGGCGACATCTATGTGCTCGATCGCCGCGACGGTTCGCTGATCGTGCCCGCGCCGGAACAGCCGGTGCCGCAGGGCGCCGCGAAGGGCGACCGGGTGTCGCCCACGCAGCCGTTTTCCGCGCTGTCGTTCAAGCCGCCGACACTGCGCGAGCGCGACATGTGGGGCACCAATCCGTTCGATCAGCTGGCCTGCCGCATCAACTTCAGGCAACTGCACTACGAGGGCATCTTCACGCCGCCGTCGGAGCAGGGCACGCTGGTGTACCCGGGCAATCTCGGCGTGTTCGACTGGGGCGGCATCGCGATTGATCCGGTGCGCCAGCTGGCGATCCTCAACCCTGACTACATGGCCTTCGTGTCGAAGTTGGTGCCGCGCGAGAAGCTGGAGAGCGGCAACTTCGGGCAGGGCAGCGAGCAGGGCCTGCAGCCGATGTCGGGCACGCCGTTCGCGGTTGATCTGCATCCGCTGTTGTCGCCGCTGGGCATTCCCTGCCAGGCGCCGCCGTGGGGTTATGTGGCTGCGGTTGATCTGACCACCATGCAGAAGGTGTGGATGCACAGGAATGGCACGATCGAGGATCAGGCGCCGTTCGGCATTCCGCTGCCACTGGGCGTGCCCAGTCTCGGCGGCCCGATCACCACCGGCGGTGGCGTGGCTTTCCTCAGCGGCACGCTGGACTACTACCTGCGCGCCTACGACATGAGCAATGGCCGGCAGCTGTGGCAGTCACGCCTGCCGGCTGGCGGACAGGCCACGCCGATGAGCTACGTTTCCGACCGCACCGGCCGCCAGTACGTGCTGGTGATGGCCGGCGGGCATGGCTCGCTGGGCACCAGGATGGGGGATTCGCTGATGGCGTACGCGTTGCCGGCCGAGCCGGAAGCGCCATCGCCATCGCCGCAACCGTGACGCGACGGCGCCGGCCGGAAGGCCGGTGCCGTGGTCAGGCGTCGGCTTTGCGGCGGGTTCGCCGCGGCTTGGCTTCCGCTTCCGCCAGCAATTGCTGCAGGTAGGCGATGCCTTCTTCTTCGGGGAAGAACCCCACCACTTCACCGACATCGAGGTTGTAACGCTTGCGCACGGCCTCGAACTCCTCCTTCGCCGAAGCCAGCCGCTGCGCCGCGGCCTCCTTCTTGCCCAGCGGCTTGGCCGGACGCGCTTTCGCGGTTTTCTCTTCGAGCCGTGCCAGCTCTTCCTGGAACTGGCGGAAATCGTATTTCTGTGAACTCATGGCATGGGAACTTTCAACAGATGACGCGATTTTCGCATGTTGGCGTCAGGAACACATGACGTTGGTGTAACCCAGTGGGTTGCCAGTTACCTCTGGATCAAGGCGTGTGAACAAGTGTTCCGGGGTTTGGCTAAAGCGGCTTTTTGATTGACGCTCCTTTGACCTCGGCCAGCATCCAGTCGAAATGGTGCTTGCTTCGAATGGCACTTACTTAAGCTCCTCCCGCTTTCGCGGGAATGACGGTTTCGTGGAGTTGACGTTTAAGTAAGTGCCATCCGTGCTTGCTTCGTGTGAGCCCGGGGAAGAATCGGCGTTTTGCCGCCAGGTATTCGGCGGTGAAAGCCCGGATTCTGGACGACTCGATGATCAGGCCAGCCAAGATGAATATCGGCTGGTCGTTGTGCCCCGCAGGGCTTCCCAGCGAGGCCAGGTCACCGGCCTCGTCCACGTACATCATGTGCATCCTTTCTTCCCCTGGAACTCCAGAAACAACTACGGCCACCCGAGGTGGCCGTAGGATTTGCCGCCCAGATTGCCCTGAGTCAGCGATAGCATGTTCATTGCTGGGTGCAAGCCTGGCGCGTGAATGGGCTGGTTTCAACCAGATGCCCGGGCCTTTCCGGATCTTCATGGCGTGGCCGCTCCACATGACAAAAAGCCCATCCTTCCGGATGGGCTTTTTGCTGAAACCACCATGGTGGCCGGGGAGGGAATCGAACCCCCGACACGGGGATTTTCAATCCCCTGCTCTACCAACTGAGCTACCCGGCCAGGAACCTGGAACCACGCGGCAACCGCAGGCGGTGCCGGATTGCGTGGAGCCGCGCATTAAATCGGATGTGCGCGGATTCGTCAAGACTCTGCATCAGGTGGAGTGAAACCGGCGGCCTGGGCGAAGTCGCCGCCGAACAGGAATTTCTCCATCTGCTCGCCGAGGTACTTGCGTGATTTCGGGTCGAGCGGGTTGAGCCGGTATTCGTTGATCAGCGTGGTCTGGTGGGCCAGCCATTGCTGCCATGCAGGCTTGGAGATCTCGTTGTAGATGCGCTGGCCGAGCGGGCCGGGCCAGGGGGCGAAGTCCAGGCCTTCGGCGTCGATGCCGAGTTTGGCGCAGTGGATGGTGCGGGACATGGTGTTACCTCGATGTGCGGATCTGTTCGATGCGGGCGGGATGATATCCCGGATGGCGGCCCGGCTTTTCGACTGGCGCGAGGTGGTGACCGCCCTATGGAAGGCGCTGGAGCAGGGTACGGACGGGGGCGGGGAGGCCGAGGGTTTTCTGTTCTGCCGGAGAGCACCAGCGCAGGTCGGGGTTGTCGGCGATGTGCGGGGTGGTTTTCGCGTGGTCGAAAAGCAGTGGTTCGACGGCGAGGCGGTAGTGGCTGAATACGTGGGTGAAGGCGGGCAGGGCCTGGGCGTCGTCGATCTGTGCGTGTTGCTGTGCGATGCGCCATGCGGCGTCGGGGTCGCCGGCTTCGGGCAGGCTCCACAGGCCCGACCAGACGCCTTGCGGGCCGCGCCGTTCGAGCAGCACGCGGCCTTGGTGGTCACGCAGGATCAGCATGATGGTGCTGCGGGTGGGGATGCTCTTGCCGGGCTTGCGGCTGGGCAGTTGCCCGGTGAGGTCGTCGCGGTGGGCGACGCAGTCGCTGGCCAGCGGACAGTCGCTGCAGCGCGGGCGTGAGCGGGTGCATACGGTGGCGCCCAGATCCATGATGGCCTGGGTGTAGTCGGCCACGCGGGTGGCTGGAGTGTGGGCTTCGGCGTGCTGCCAGAGTTGTTTCTCGACCGCGCTTTCGCCGGGATGGCCGTGGATGCCGTGGTAACGCGTGAGCACGCGTTTGACGTTGCCGTCGAGGATGGGGAAGCGCAGTCCGTGGGCCTGCGCCAGGATGGCGCCGGCGGTGGAGCGGCCGATGCCGGGCAGGGCGTTCAGTGCGGTGAAGTCACGTGGCAGTTCGCCGCCATGCTGTGCGACGCAGATCTGTGCAGCGCGATGCAGGAAGCGTGCGCGGCGGTAATAGCCGAGGCCGGACCACAGCGCCAGCACGGTGTCTTCGTCGGCGGCGGCGAGGTCGGCCAGGCTGGGCAATGCGTTGACGAAGCGCTCGAAGTAGCCGATGACGGTGGCGACCTGGGTCTGCTGCAGCATTACCTCGGACAGCCAGACGCGGTAGGCGTCGCGCGGGTGCTGCCAGGGCAGGTCCTTGCGGCCGTGCCGGTCGTACCAGCGCAGCAGGCGGCCGGACAGCGGTTCGTGTGCATCTCCGGGAACGGCCCGGGTGGAGGCGGCTTTTTCCTCCGGTTTGCCGGGTGTGCTCACTTTTTCTGCGGGGTCTTTTCGACGGCGGTGGATTCGCTCGCCGCGGCGGTGCCGGCGGGGGCAGGAACGGTGTCGTCGGCCTGGATGGTGAGGCCTTCAATGCGGATGCCGCCCGCTTCGATCCTGGCGAAATCCACTTGGCCACTGCCGGGCGGCACGGCCAGTTGCGGGCCTTGCGGGTCGTCTAGGCGTTTCCACCAGTCGATCAGCGCCAGAGGCGGCAGGTGCAGGTCGGCGTGGTTGTCGGGGCCGTCGAGTTTCAGCGCGAACATCAGTGGCTGGTTCTGGTCGGCGGGGGTCAGCTGCAGCGAGATGTCGTACTGGCCGGCGTCAGCCTGGTCGAATTTTCCGTCGAGGCTGGCGGCGGCATCGGCGGCGCCATGCCAGCGTGCGCTGCCGGTGAGCGCCAGTGTCATGGCTTCGGCCTGCGACAGGTGCAGCGCGACATTGTCCAGTTGCAGCGTGTTGCCCTGGATGCGCGGAGTGGCCGACAGGCGCAGTTGCAGCGGATCGCCGCTGGCGGTGGTGGCGGACAGGCCCAGCGGGAAGGGCTGGCCGGAAATCAGGTTGCCCGCTTCGAGCGAGACGTTGTTGAGCAGCACCTTGTTGCCGCGCACGAGGCTGCCGCGGGCGATGCTGACGCCGGTGTCGATGCGCGGGATGTCGGGAGGTGCGCCGGCCGGGCGTGGCGGCAGGCCGGCAAGCCAGTCCTGCAGCGCGTCGAGATCGACCCGTGGCGAGTCGATGCGCAGTTGCGAAATCACGGTGGGACCGCCGAGCAGGGTGTGCCACGGCAGTACCAGTTGCCCGTGCGCGGCCAGCAGGATCGGTGCGCTGGCGCCTTCCGCGTTGAGCGTGATGCCGTCCAGATCCAGCGCCGGGCGCGGGAACAATGCCGGGCTGGCGGGGCTGGCCAGATTCAGTTCGAGTCCGGCCGCGCGGGCCTGGGTCTGCAGCCTGCGGGTGAAGCGGTCGGGTTGCAGCAGCAGGTAGACCGCGATCACCACGGCGAGCACCAGGATCAGCACGATGCCGCCAAATGCGTACAGAGCCAGACGAAGTCGGCGCGGCATCGGGTCAGCCTCGCCGGTGCCGGTCAATCATGGGCTTGCCCCTCACCGCCGAGGCTTTCGGGCAGCAGGCCATCGACGAAGGCGGTGGCGTCGAACGCGCGCAGATCGGTGGCGGCCTCGCCCAGTCCGACGAAACGGATCGGCAGGCCGAATTCGCGGGCCAGCGCGAACACCACGCCGCCCTTGGCGGTGCCGTCGAGCTTGGTCACGACCAGACCGGTGACGCCGACGATCTGGCGGAATTGGCGCACCTGGTTGACCGCGTTCTGGCCGGTGGTGCCGTCGATCACCATCAGCACTTCGTGCGGCGCGTCGGCATCGATTTTCTTCAGTACGCGGGCGATCTTGCCCAGCTCGTCCATCAGGCCGCCCTGGGTGTGCAGGCGCCCGGCGGTGTCGGCGATGAGCACGTCGGTGCCGCGCGAGCGCGCCGCCTGCAGGGCGTCGAAGATGACGCTGGCGGCATCGGCATCCTGGCCTTGCGAGATCACCGGCACCTGATTGCGTTCGCCCCAGGTCTTGAGTTGCTCGACGGCGGCGGCACGGAAGGTGTCGCCTGCGGCCAGCATCACCGCGCGGCCTTCGTCGCGCCAGCGTCGGGCGAGCTTGCCGATGGTGGTGGTCTTGCCGGCGCCGTTGATGCCGACCACCAGCACCAGGAAGGGCTTTTTGCCGGTCACGTCGAGTGGCTGCTGCACCGGTTCGAGCAGGGCGACCAGCGCCTGGCGCAGGGCGGTGAGCAGGGCGGCGGAGTCGGCGAATTCGCGCTTGTGCATGCGCTTGCGCAGGCTTTCCACCAGCCCGGTGCTGGCCTCGATGCCCACGTCGGCGGTGATCAGGATGGTTTCCAGCTCGTCGAGCAGGTCGTCGTCGAGCTTGGGGTTGCGCACGAACAGCGAACTGATGCCGCGCGAGAAGGCACTGCCGGCCAGCCGTTCGCGCCAGCTGCGTCTGGCGGGCGGCGGTGGCTCGGCGGGAGTGATTTCAACCGGAGGCGCCACGAAGCGTTCGCTGTCGGTCCGGGTTTCGGCGGGGGCGGGGATTTCCGCCATGGCTTCCTGCGGCAGCGCGTCGCCGTCCTCGGGCGCGACCACGTTCGCCGGGGTCTTTTCGGCGGGTGGTTCGGCGGCCTTTTCGGCGGGCTTTTTCTTCCAGAACTTGAGCATTGCGGGCGTGATTCAAAGACAATGGGCGGCATGCTAACACTCCAACCTGTACTGCCTGCTGAGGTCTGCGCCTGCCGGAAGGCGGCGGCATGAAGGGCGGGCGAAAAACCGCCACGGGACGCATCCGCATCATCGGCGGCAACTTGCGCAACTCGCGGCTGGAAGTGCCGGATCTGCCGGGGCTGCGGCCCACCCCGGAACGGGTGCGCGAAACGCTGTTCAACTGGCTGGCGCCGGTGGTCGGCGGCGCGCGTTGCCTGGATCTGTGCGCGGGAACCGGCGCGCTCGGCATCGAAGCCTTGTCGCGGGGCGCGGCCGGCGTGCGTTTTGTCGAGCGCGATGTGCGGGCGGCGCAGGCGCTGCGCGACAATCTGGCCCGGCTCAAGGCCGCCGATGGCGAGGTGACGACGGCCGATGCGGCGGCATTCCTGCAGGGATCGGCGCAGCCGCAGGATCTGGTGTTTCTCGATCCGCCGTTTTCGCTGGACCTGTGGCCGGTACTGGCGCGGCAACTGGAGCAGGGGGGCTGGCTGGCGCCGCAGGCGTGGATCTACGTGGAGTCGCCGCGGGGCTCGTCGCCCGTGTTGCCGGCGAACTGGATGCTGCATCGCGAGGGCGAGGCCGGCGAGGTGCGCTTTGCAATCCATCGCCGCGCGCTTCCGTTAAGCTAGGCCATCTTTGGCTGTCATCTTCCGTCCGTGAGCAAATCCTTGGGCAATCCACGTCTGGCTGTTTATCCGGGTACTTTCGACCCGATCACCAACGGCCACTCCGATCTGGTGACGCGTGCCGCGTCGCTGTTCGACCGGGTGGTGGTGGCGGTGGCCGACAGCTCCAGCAAGGGGCCGGTCTTCAGCATCGGCGAGCGGATCGCCCTGGCACGGCTGGCGCTGGCCGGCCTGCCGAATGTGGAGGTGCGCGGCTTCGACTGCCTGCTGGCCACCTTCGTCGAGGACATCGGTGCCGGCGTGATCATCCGCGGGCTGCGCGCGGTGTCGGATTTCGAATACGAATTCCAGCTGGCCAGCATGAACCGGCATCTGATTCCGCAGGCGGAGACGCTGTTCCTCACGCCGGCGGAGCAATACAGTTTCATTTCTTCCTCGCTGGTGCGGGAAATCGGGCGCCTCGGCGGTGATATTTCCGGTTTCGTGCATCCAGCGGTTCAACAGGCCATGCGGCAGCGCTGGCAGAAAGCCCGTAACGGCTCCCACCCACAAGCAACCTGAAACAGAAGGTGATAACCATGCGTAAGTTCGCTCTCCTTGCCGCCATCGTGCTGACCGCCAGCGTGGCCCTGAGTGCCTGCAGCAAGCACGAAGAAGACCAGTCGGCCGGCGCGCAGGCCGTCGAGCAGGTCACCAAGCCGACCGATCCGAACGACACCCAGGCGTGGAACGCCTACCTCGGCCAGATCGTGCAGGCCAACATGCAGGGCATGAAGGCCGACCGTCCGTACCCGTACCTGGTGCCGGCTGGCGACTCCGAGGATGACGTGGCCCGTCGCGACCGTCAGCTGCAGAACGTGCAGGACACCGTCGCCCGCGGCGTGCTGCCGGGCAACATGCTGGTGTTCGCCGGTCCGGACTCGGCCAAGACCGCCGACCTGATCGCCGAAGCGTTCAAGAACGCCGAGGCCGGTTCGTTCAAGGACGTGATCATCCTGTTCATCGGCGACCAGGTCGACGAGCAGCGCGTCAAGGATGCGCTGACCCCGACCGGCGCCGAAGTGCGTTTCGTGGCGATGTGATCCGGCAGGGGTGAGGGCGATTCGAGAGGGTGAGTCAAAGCCCTCTCGCGACTCGTCCCTCGCCCCTCGCCCCTGAAGAACTCGCCCCTCGTCCCTGAAGAAAATGTCTCTCAAGATCCTCGATACCTGCGTCAATTGCGATGTCTGTGAACCGGCCTGCCCGAACCAGGCCATTTCGCTGGGCGAGGAGTACTACGTGATCGACCCGGCGCTGTGCACCGAGTGCGTCGGCCATCATGACGAACCCCAATGCGTGGTGGTGTGTCCGGTCGAGTGCATCGTCAGCGACCCGGAACACGCCGAGTCGCACGAGCAACTCGAGCTCAAATACCGTCACCTGATGGCCAAGGATCCAGCAGCATGAAATTTTTCCCGAGCCTGCGGGCCCTGTCGTTGGGCCTGCTGCTGGTTGGTGGCAGTGCCTTTGCCGCGGACGGAGCTCCGGCGACGGCGAAGAGCGTGACGCAGCAGCGTCCCGGACACGCGGCGATCGCCAGCGCCAACTTCCTCGCCACCGACGCCGGCCACGAAGTGCTGGCCAAGGGCGGCAATGCGTTCGATGCGGCGATCGCGGTGGCGGCTGCGCTGTCGGTGGTGGAGCCGGAAAGCTCGGGCATCGGCGGCGGCTTCATGGCCGTGCTGCACCGCGCGGAAGATGGCCGCGACATTTTCATCGACGCACGCGAGACGGCGCCGGCTGCGGTCGATCCGGCCGATTATCTCGATGCCGATGGCAACCCGAACCGCGATACCGCGCTGAAGGGGCCGCTGTCGGCCGGCATTCCCGGTGAGCCAGCCGGGCTGGTGCTGCTGGCCGAGCGCTACGGCAAGCTGCCGCTGCGGCAGTCGCTGGCACCGGCCATCCGCATTGCACGCGATGGTTTCAAGCCCGACGCGCGGATGCGCGGGGCGATTGCCGACGTGGAGAAAGACCTGCGGCGCTGGCCGGCATCAGCCGCGAAATACCTGCCGGGCGGCAAGCCGCCGGCCGAGGGGGCGATCTGGCGCGATCCGGATCAGGCCCGCACGCTGGAACTGCTTGCCGAGCATGGCAACGACGGCTTCTACCACGGCGAGACTGCCGAAAAACTGGTGGCCGCCGTGAAGGCTGCCGGTGGCAACTGGACCCTGGACGACCTTGCCGGCTACCAGGTGAAGGAGCGCACGCCGATCACCGTGGATTACCGCGGTTACAGAATCGTCACCGCACCGCCGCCGTCGTCCGGTGGCGTGGCGATCGCCGAGATCCTCAACATCCTGTCCGGCTACGACCTGGGCAAGATGGATGCCGCCGTGCGCGTGCATTACATCGTCGAGGCGATGCGTCGTGCGTTCCGTGACCACAACGATTACCTGGGTGACCCGGATTTCGTGAAGATGCCGCTGGACATGCTGTTGTCGCCGTACTACGCCGACGGCCTGCGCCAGAGCATCCTGCATGACAAGGCCACGCCGTCGTCGATGCTGCCGCTGGCCGAGGCGCCTGAGCCGGGCATGCACACCACCCATTTCTCGATCATCGACGCTGACGGCAACATGGCTTCGGTGACCTCCACCGTGAATTACACGATGGGCTCCAGCTTCGTTGCTGCCGGCACCGGTGTGCTGCTCAACGACGAGATGGACGATTTCGCGCTGGTACCGAACAAGCCCAATGCCTACGGCCTGCTTGGCAGCGAGGCCAATGCACCGGCACCGGGCAAGCGCATGCTGTCGTCGATGTCGCCGAGCATCGTGATCGGTGCCGACCGCACCGCGGTGATCGGTTCGCCGGGTGGCTCGACCATCATCACCCAGGTGCTGGAAGGCATCCTGCATTTCATCGATGGCGAAAGCGCGCAGCAGATCGCCGCGCACAAGCGCTTCCATCACCAGTACCTGCCCGACGAGGTGATGGTGGAGGACGGCGTGTTCGATCCGGCCACCAGCGCGGCACTGGAAAAGATGGGCTACGAGCTGAAGCCGGGCGAGTCGTGGGGCTTCATGAACGTGGTCACCTGGGATCGCCGCAACAACAAGCTTGACGCCGCCAGCGATCCGCGCCGGCCCTCGGGCCTGGGCAAGGTGCAGTAAGGTCGGGAGCTTCGTCCGGCGGTTTCAGGTCGTTGAAGACAAAGGCACTGGATCCCAGCTTGCGCTGGAATGACGTATCCAATGAGGGTGTTCGGGGTTGCCCGGACGAATCCGTGGCAATGCGAGGTATCTGACGTGGAGTTCTGGTCGATCACCGGCAATTCGCAGCAGCTTGATGGTGGCGCGATGTTTGTTCGGCCCATCCATGGGCCTCACCCCGCGCGGCGCGCGGGGCCGCCTCCGGCGTCCGGATTCGTTCCGGACGAATCCGTGGCAACGCGAGGTATCTGACATGGAGCTCTGGTCGATTACCGGCAACTCGCAGCAGCTTGATGGTGGCGCGATGTTCGGCAACGCTCCCAGGGCGCTCTGGTCGCGCTGGATCGAACCCGACGGGCAGAACCGCATTCCGCTGGCTTGCCGCTGCCTGCTGGTGAAGGGTCTGGATGGGCGCAACGTGTTGTTCGAGACCGGCATCGGCGCGTTCTTCGAGCCGGCGTTGCGCGAACGCTACGGCGTGGTGGAATCGCGGCATGTGCTGCTGGATTCGCTGGCCGAGGCTGGGTTGTCACACGAAGACATCGACGTGGTGGTGCTGTCGCATCTGCACTTCGACCATGCCGGCGGGTTGCTGGCCGGGTGGGAGGAAGGGCAGGCGCCGCGGCTGCTGTTTCCCCGGGCCCGCTTCGTGGTCGGGGCGGAGCATTGGCAGCGTGCGCTGCAACCGCATCCGCGCGACCGGGCCTCGTTCATCCCGGAACTGCAGCCGTTGCTGGAGGCCAGTGGGCGGCTGGAGCTGGTCGAGGGCGAGTATTCGCGGACGCTGGGGCAGGCCGTGCGCTTCAGTTTTTCCGACGGGCATACGCCGGGCCTGATGCTGTCCGAGGTCGCTGGCGTGGTGTTCTGTGCCGATCTGATTCCGGGCCGGTTCTGGGTGCACCTGCCGATCACCATGGGTTATGACCGCTGGCCGGAGAAGCTCATCGACGAGAAGCGGGTTTTCCTGGAAGACAAGCTGGAGCGCGGCGTGAGGCTGTTCTTCACCCACGACCACGATTGCGCGCTGGCCCGGGTGAGCCGCGATGAGCGCGGGCGCTTCGGTTGCATTGACGAACAGCGCAGCTTGCGTGGAGAACTACCGCAGTCATCGGCGGGAGCCGTGTCATGACCGGCTGGCGCGGGCTGTCGATGCCGGGCCTGACGTTGAGCGTCGTCGGTGCCCTGTTGCTGCTGGCCGGCATCGGGCTGGTGGCGATGACATCACGGGGCCTGCTCGATTACCGCGAAGCGGCGAACCAGCACGGCGGCGAGGTGGTCGACCTTGGCGCGAATGCACATCCCGAGCCGGGCCAGTACGGGCGCATGGCGCGACTGGTCGGGACGCCGAAGGTGGTGGCGGCACCGCATGATGTCGAGTTCAACCAGCGGGTGGATGCTCCGGTGCTGGTGCGTCGCGTGGAAATGTTCCAGTGGCGTGAAGTGCGTGTCGGTGGACGCGTGCATTACGAGCTGGACTGGGTGGATCGCCCGCTCGACAGCAGCCATTTCGAGGAGCCGCGTGGCCACGGGAACCCGGCCAGCTTCCCGCTCAAGGGCAAGCAGTTCGATGCGGGGCTGGTGCAGCTTGGCGGGTTCAGGCTGAGTCCTGAGTTGTTGCATGCGCTGCCGGGTTCGCAGCGGATCGTGCCGGATGTTTCCGCGCTGCCGGAGAATCTGGCGGCCAGCTTCAGCCTTCATGAAGATCATCTGGTCACCAGTGCGCGCCCCGGTGCTCCGAAACTTGGCGACATGAGGGTGAGTTGGGACGAGGTGCCGTTGCAGGAAATCACTGTCGTTGCCCGGATCGATGGTGACAGCCTGGTTGCGGCGGTCGGGACACCCGACGGCAAGGGGCACGAAGTGCAGCTGGGCGATGTGCCGGTGCTGGATCTGTTCCCGGATCTGCCGGTTCCGCCGAAGGCGCCCTGGTTGCAGTGGGTGTTGTCGGTGCTGCTGGCGGCGCTGGGAGCGTTTCTGCTGCTGGCGCCAAGGCAGGAACTGCGTGATCCTGCGCTGGCCCTTGGTATCGGTGCGCTGGTGGTGGGCATCGTGGCCAGTGCCCTGTGGCTGGGCAATGGCTGGCTCGCCACGGGTGGCTGGGCCGCGCTGGCCTTGTGTGGCCTGGGCCTGGTGCTGTGGCGTCTGCGTGGAAGGCTGCCGCAGGTGCCTTCCACGCGTCGGTGATGCCGCCATTTGCAGGCCTCGTTGTGGAGGCCCGCTCACACGCTCCGGCTTTTACGATTCCCCACTCCCGGTTCCCGGCCTCATGGTGTGTTCGATGAACCACAGGCCGGCGAACAGTTTCGGGTCGATCGAGTAACCTTCGGCGGCGCGGGCGAACAGCCAGGCGCCGGCTTCGCGGCGCGGGACTTCGTGGACCACGATGTTCTCGGTTTCGTCGCCACCGCCGGGGCCGACCTTTTCCAGATCCCATGCGCGGGCGAAGGTGATCATCTCGGTGCTCATGCCTGACGACGAAGGGCCGGCATGGACAAACTCGACCCGCTGGCAGCGGTAACCGGTTTCTTCTTCCAGTTCGCGTTGTGCCGCCAGCAGGGCGCTTTCGTCAGGCTGGTCGACGAGGTCACCGACCAGTCCGGCCGGCATTTCAATGGTGTTCTGCAGGATCGATACGCGGTACTGCTCGACGAACAGCACCTTGTCCTCCGGCGTGACCGCCAGGATGATCACGGCTCCGCCGGGGTTGTTGCGCTCGGCATACTCCCAGCGACCGCGCTTGCGCAGGCTCAGCCAGCGGCCTTCGTACAGGGTTTCCACCGGTGCGCTGGCATCGGCGGGAATGCGGTTGGATGAATCGTCCATCGGTAATTGCTGCCCCCGGAATAACCAGCCGCCATGTTGACTGTTCGGATGTGCAGCGACAACCGGGGCGCCTGCTTCAGCTCAGCAATGCGCGCAGCCGGCTGCGGGTGAAAGCACCGAAACGCAGTCGCTCGCACAATTCGTCGAGCCGATCGGGCTGCTGGCTGCGACGCAGCAGCATCTCCGGCGTGCTGGCGCCGGGAGCGTCCAGGGCGATGCGGGTGAGCCGGCGGTACAGCCGGGCCTGTTCGGCATGCTCGCGCAGCTTCGCGGCACAACTGGCGGCGCCGCGCAGGCGCAGGAAAGCCACTTCGTCGATGCGCTCCAGCAGGGCGTCGAGGTTGCCGAAATGGGCAAGCAGGGCGGCGGCGGTCTTCGCGCCGATGCCCGGCACGCCGGGGATGTTGTCCACGCTGTCGCCGCACAGCGCAAGGTAGTCGGCCACCTGATGCGGATGCACGCCGAGCTTTTCGTGCACGCCGGCGGGGCCCCAGCGCATGCTGCGGGCGTAATCCCACTGTTCGTCGTGTTCACCCAGCAGCTGGCCGAAATCCTTGTCGGCGGAAACGATCACGCTGCGCCAGCCCTGTGCACGCAGGTTCCACACGGTACTGCCGATCAGGTCGTCGGCCTCGTAGCTGTGGTCGATCATCATGTGCACGCCGAGTGCTTCGGTCACTTCGCGGCACAGCACGAACTGCCGCTCCAGGTCAGGTGGTGGCAGTTCCCGGTTGGCTTTGTAGGGCGGGTAGATCGCGTTGCGGAACGAGCTGGTCAGCGAGGCGTCGAAGGCCACCGCGATGTGCCCGGGCCGGGCGCGCTCGAGCAGTTCGCACAGGAATCGCGCATAGCCGTGCACGGCATTGACCGGATTGCCGTCCACGTCGGAGAACTCGTCCGGCATCGAGTGCCAGGCGCGGAACACGTACAGGCTGCCATCAACCAGATGGGCGACGGGGAGGGTGTCTGCCGGGCTGTTCACGGCGTCCAGGTCTGGAGCAGGTCGGCGAGAGCGGGACGGTCGCGATCAGGTACTTCGATCTGTGGCGTGCCGAGGTGGACGAAGCCGATCACGTGCTCGTGCGCGGCCAGTCCGAGCAGATCCGCCACATCGCGGTCGTAGGCGGCCCAGCCGGTCAGCCATTGTGCGCCGTGGCCCAGTGCGTGTGCGCCGAGCAGGATGTTGTAGGCGACGTTTCCGGCGCACAGTTTCTGCTCGATCTGCGGCACTTTGCTTTCGGCCTGCAGGCGCGCGACCACGACGATCACCAGCGGTGCGAAGGCGTAGCGCGAGCGTTCCTTCTCCAGCTTGGCGTCGGACATTCCGGGGTTGTTGCGGATCGCGATTTCGAGCAGTTGTTCGCCGAAGTGGCGTTTGGCATCGCCTTGCAGCCGGATCAGCCGGAACGGGACCAGCTTGCCGTGGTCGGGCACGCGGATCGCTGCCTCCAGCAGTGCCTGCAGCGTCGCCTCGTCCAGTGCGGGCTCGCCGAGTTGGCGCGAGGGAACCGAGTGGCGTTGCTGGAGCAGGGTCAGGGCGGTGGACATGGATCGTTTCTTCCGGGGCGGGCCGTTCATGCTAGCCGGCAGGCCGGCAAGGTGCGAACCGCTGACGAGGGTGTGGGCTCAGGCGGTCAGTGTCAGCTTGAACGAACCGGGCAGCAGGGCGGCGACGCTGGTTTCCAGCCGGTCGCCATGCAGGTTGCCCAGCAGTACCGGCATATCGTCGGCACACAGCTCGGACATCACCTGGCGACAGGCACCGCACGGGCTTACTGGTGTGTCGGTGTCGGCGATCACTGCCAGTGCGGCGAAGTCGCCGGGACGGCAGCCGGCGGCGATGGCGCTGAAGATGGCGGTACGTTCGGCGCAATTGCACAGGCCGTAGGCGGCGTTTTCCACATTGCAGCCGCTGAAGCGGCTGCCGTCGCGGGTCAGCAGCGCGGCACCGACCTGGAAGCGGGAGTACGGCGCGTAGGCATGCCCGCGGGCGTCGCGGGCCATAGTGAGCAGGTCGTCGAGGACATGGGGCGTGACGGACATCGGAATCTCCGGCAATGACCCCGGACAGAGCAAGCCGCCCGTGCCGGCGGACCAGCTTACTCTTTTGCGCAGATCCGGATCAAAACGCCGTGTCGCGGGATGCTCCTGCTGCCTGCCGGTACCGCGGTACCTCGGGGGCGTGATTAGGCTCTAAGATGGCCGGACCACTCGAAGGGGATTGACCATGCCGATCACCGTTGCCGCTTTGCGTGAAACTGCCGCCGGGGAGCGGCGTGTGGCGATCACGCCGGAAATGGCGAAGAAGTTGCGTGGCAAGGGACTGCGTGTCCTGCTGGAACACGATGCGGGGCGCTCCGCTGGCTTTCCCGACAGTGCCTATGCCGAGGCCGAGTTCACCGATGCCGCGGGAGTACTGGCGCAGGCCGACCTGCTGGCCTGCGTGCTGCCGCCTGACGACGCGGTGTTTGCCGGTTTGCGCGAAGGTGGTGTGGTGATCGGGCAGTTGCGTCCGCATGGCGCGACGGAGCGGATGGCGGCATTGGCTGCGCGTCGGCTCACCGCGTTCTCGCTCGAACTGCTGCCGCGGACCACCCGTGCCCAGGCGATGGATGTGCTGAGCTCGCAGGCGGCAGTGGCCGGGTATCGCGCCATGTTGATCGCCGCGGAGGCTTCCCCGAAATTCTTCCCGATGCTGACGACTGCAGCGGGCACGATCCGGCCGTCGAAGGTGCTGGTGATCGGCGCCGGCGTGGCCGGGCTGCAGGCGATCGCCACCGCACGCCGGCTTGGCGCGCAGACCGAGGGCTACGACGTGCGTCCGGAAACGCGCGAGCAGGTCGAGTCGCTGGGAGCGAAGTTCCTCGATCTTGGCGTCAGCGCCGCCGGCAGCGGCGGTTATGCGCGCGAGCTGTCGGCGGAAGAGCGTGCCGCACAACAGCAGGCGCTGGCGGATCACCTCAAGTCGTTCGATGTGGTGGTCAGCACCGCCGCGGTGCCGGGACGCCCGGCACCAAAGATTATCGGCGCCACGATGGTGGAAGGCATGAAACCGGGAGCGCTGATCGTGGACCTGGCTGCCGAGAGCGGCGGCAATTGCGAGCTGACCCGACCGGGAGAGCGTGTCGTGCACGCCGGCATCACCATCATCGGCCCGCTGAACCTGCCTGCCGGGGCACCGCTGCATGCGTCGGAGATGTACGCGCGCAACATGTTCAACTTCATCGAGCTGCTGGTGCACGACGGTGAGCTGAAGCCTGATTTCGACGACGAGCTGGTGGCGAAGAGCTGCGTGAGCCACGCCGGCGAAATCCGCTTTGATACCGCATAGGTGCGGCTGCGCCGGCCCGCAGCGGGTGGCGCATGACGGGTTACTGCGGGTCGGGACTTTCGCCTGCCGGTGCTGACTGGTCGGAGTGGATGTGCCGCTCGTCCCAGTGCAGGCGTTCGGCGGGAGTCAGTGCGTGCCATTCGCGGATCAGCTTGTCGCGCTGCTCCGGCGGCAATTTCTGGAAGCGTTCGAAGGTGGCGTGCAGTTGTTCGCGCTGTTCCGGCGGCAGTTCGTGGAATTTCTTCCTGTTCTCGCGCGCCTGCTGGCGCTCGGCCGGCGTCATCTGTTGCCAGCGGGCGATGTGCTGGCGGACTTCCTCGCGCTTCTGTGGCGGCATGGTGACCCAGCGCTCGGCCCGCTCGAGCATGCGTGCCTGCTTGCGCGGCGACATGCTGTCCCACTGCTCCTGAAGGGGCTCCAGCACTTCGCGCTGGGCCTGGTCGAGGCTGTTCCAGGGGTGGGCGGCAGGCGTGTCCGTGTCCTGCGCATGCAGCGGAGCAATTGCCGCACCGCCGAGCAGGGCGGCGAACAGCAGGGGCAGGGCCGGGCGAAAAAATCGGGTCATGGTGTCAGTGAGCTGCCATGTAATTCTGGTTGGCGGCCAGCCAGCCGTAGAAGTCCAGGTCCTGATAGAGGTCCGGGTCGGCCTGTTCGGCGTCCGGCGGCAGGTCGTTGTCGTCGTTGTCGGCATCAACGGCCACGACGGCGGTGTTCATCGGCGTGACGGGAAGTTGCTGCGGGGCCGGCTCGTGCACCATCAGTGCGGCCAGCGCGACCATCGCGAGCGCACCGGTGGGGATCAGCCAGCGGGTGGCGTGCGAGGTGGGCGTGCGGGCCGAATCCAGCGCGCGGCGGCGCGCGGCGCGAAGCTGGCCGGCGGTGGTCGGGTCGATGCGGCGGGCGGCTTCCTGCCAGAGTTCGCGGGCATGTTGCACGAATGCCTGATCGGCTTCGTCGTGATGGCCGGTGCGGTGGTCGTTTGGCAAGTTCATCGCCAGTCCTCCAGTTGGTCGCGCAGGTGGTGCACGGCGCGTGACAGATGGGTTTTGACGCTGCCTTCGGAGCAGCCCATGGCGTGGGCGGTTTCAGCAACATCCAGCCCTTCGAGCATGCGCAGCATGAAAGCCTCGCGTTGGCGCCGCGGCAGTTTTCCGACTGCTGCGGCCAGATCCGCATAGGACTGCACGTCGTGCAGCCGCTCGAGCGGGCCGGGGCCCTGGTCAGCGGGTTCCCAGATGGGCATGTCGTCGCCGTCACCATCGCGGCCGCCGCTGAACCAGCCGACCACGATGGAACGCACCTTGCGACGGCGCTGCAGGTCGACGATGCGCCGGCGCAGGATGCCCCAGAACAGCGGCGCCCACTCCGCAGCGGGTTTGTCGCGGTAATGCTTGACCAGCCGCAGCATGGCATCCTGTACCGCGTCCATGGCGTCCTCGCGCTGGCGCAATTGCAGTTCGGCCATGCGGAAGGCACGCTTTTCCACCTGGGCCAGGAAAGCGTCCAGGGTGGTGGGCAACTCGCGGGTGTCGGCCAGGAAGCCCGCTTCGAGGGTGCCAACCGCGCTGTTCATGGTCGCTGCCTCCTCATCGTCAGGCGAAGCATCCACAGGTCCCGTCGGGGAATATCTGGTGTTCAACGCGGCAGGCCTGTGCGGGTTGACCGACATGGCATGCCTGAGGAACCCGCGGTCGTGGCGCGGGGCTCTCGAAGTCCTGCGGGGTTCCCGTATGATGCGGGGACAATCAAGTCCTGGCGGGGTGGGATCATGATCGACGGTTTCCTGGCGCTGTACATCTTCATGCTGGCCGCGTTCACCGGTTATGAAATCATCGCGCGAGTACCGGTGATTCTGCACACGCCGCTGATGTCCGGGTCCAACTTCGTCCACGGCATTGTGCTGGTAGGAGCGATGATTGCGCTAGGCCATGCACAGACGACGTTCGAGATCGTGATCGGTTTCATCGGTGTGTTGCTGGGGGCGGGCAACGCGGCCGGCGGCTATGTGGTGACCGAGCGGATGCTGGAGATGTTCAAGCCCAGCAAGCCCGCGAACGGCAAGGAGGCGCCGTGATGATCTGGTTGCCGACGCTGATCAAGGCTTGCTATTTCCTCGCCGCGTTGCTGTTCATCCTGGGCCTCAAGCGGATGAGTTCGCCGCGCACCGCGCGGGGCGGCATCGTGTGGGCCGGCTACGGCATGCTGCTGGCGGTGCTGGCCACGTTTTTCCTGCCTGACATGCACAACCGCGGCCTGATCGTGGCGGCGGTGCTGCTCGGCGTCAGTGCCGCGTGGTGGAGCGGTCGCCGCGTGGCGATGACCGCGATGCCGCAGATGGTGGCGCTCTACAACGGCATGGGCGGCGGCGCGGCGGCAGCGATCGGCGCGGTCGAGCTGGTCAGCCATGCGCGGGCGCTGGGCTTGCTGCATGCGGTGCCGGATACCTCGCCGTTGCGTCCGGAAAGCTGGGCGGTGAATGGCCTGCCGCCAGTGCTGTCGCCGGTGGAACTGGGTCTGGGCGTGCTCGGTGCGCTGATCGGCGCGGTGAGCTTTTCCGGCTCGCTGATCGCCTTCGCCAAGCTGCAGGGCTGGCTGGACAAGCGCTTCGTGTTCCCCGGGCAGCAGGTGATCAACCTGTTGCTGTTGGCGGCTACGGTAATCGTGGGCATTGCCCTGGTTGCCGGTCAGGCCAGCCCGCTGCTGATCGCCGCGTTCTTCGTGCTGGCGTTGTTGTTCGGCCTGATGATGACCTTGCCGATCGGCGGTGCCGACATGCCGGTGGTGATCTCGCTGTACAACGCGTTCACCGGGCTGGCGGTGGCGTTCGAGGGTTTCGTGCTGGGCAACGAGGCGATGATCATCGCCGGCATGGTGGTGGGCGCGGCCGGCACCTTGCTGACCCAGCTGATGGCCAAGGCGATGAACCGCTCGCTGGGCAACGTGTTGTTCGGCGGTTTCGGTGCCGCCGGTGGCGAGGCGCAGGCGATCGAGGGTGCGCAGAAACCGGTCGACGCCAGCGATGCGGCGGTGATGATGGCCTACGCCGAGCGCGTGGTGATCGTGCCCGGTTATGGCCTGGCGGTGGCGCAGGCGCAGCACAAGGTGTGGGAGTTCGCCCAGTTGCTGATCAAGCGCGGGGTGAAGGTGAGGTTCGCGATCCATCCGGTGGCCGGCCGCATGCCGGGCCACATGAACGTGCTGCTGGCCGAAGCCGGCGTACCGTACGACCTGATCGCCGACATGGACGACATCAACCCGGAGTTCCCCACCACTGACGTGGCGCTGGTGATCGGTGCCAACGATGTGGTCAATCCGCTGGCGAAGACCGATCCGGCCTCGCCGATCTACGGCATGCCGATTCTCGACGTCAGCGCGGCGAAGCAGGTGATCGTGATCAAGCGCGGTCGTGGCACCGGCTTTGCCGGCATCGAGAACGCGCTGTTCTACGCTGACAACACCCGCATGCTGTACGGCGACGGGCAGGCGGCGGTGGGTGAGCTGGTGGCGTCGCTGAAGGAACTGGACGCCTGACCGCTCAGGCCTGACGTGGCCTGCGCCAGCCCAGCCAGGCGGCCAGCAGCGCGGCCAGCAATGCCCACCCGAAGTCCGACGGCGACAGCGTCATCCGGGCCAGTTGCCACAGCATGCCGGTGCCGGCGGTGCGCATGGCATCGATCAGGCCAAGGCCCATGCTGCCGGCGAGCATCGTGCCGGCCACCAGCATGTTGACGTAGACCGCCGCCAGCAACGTGGCTCCGGCCGCCAGCAGCGCGGCGATCGTGCCTGCTGGCCGCACGAAGCTGCGGATGGCCCATGCCAGCAGTGCGCCGATCGGCAAGGCCAGCCATGGCAGCGAGTGCTGCATGTACAGCGTGGCCACCATCCATGTTGCACCGCAGGCCAGCCCCAGCATGGCGGCACTGAACATCGAGAAAACCAGCAACGGCACGGTGCGCAGGTTCATCGGCAGAGGCACGGTGGAAGGATGGGGGGGCATGTGCTGGTCCATCGGGCAAAGCGTCAATCATAACGTGCCGCTGGTCACCGCCGCTGCGTGCGGCTTGCGGTTTTCCCTTGAGTTTCATGCCCGCGGCCTGATCTGGGACAAGCGATTGCGCCCGTCGGGCGGCATAATAGACAACTTGGGTTCGACGCATGGCCGTGCCCGCAGATACAGGAATGGCGAGTGGCATGAGTGGTTTCAGTCTGAGCAGTGAACCTTTCACCCTGATACGTGACTGCAGCGCCGTGATGGTGCCGCAGGGCGAGGTGGTGACCCTGCCTGCCGGCCAGATCGGTTACATCACCCAGGCGTTGGGCGGCAGTTTCACCGTCTATGTGGAAGGCAATCTGTTCCGGATTGCCGGTGATGATGCCGATGCGCTGGGCAAGGAACGGCCGGCGCCGATCGAGGTGCCCGAGAACGCCACCAACGCGGATGTGGAGAAACTGGCCTGGGACCAGCTGCGCACCGTGTTCGATCCGGAAATCCCGGTGAACGTGGTCGAGCTGGGTCTGGTCTATGACCTCAGCCTCGAGCAGACCGAGTCGGGTGATCGCAAGGTCTACGTCAAGCTGACCCTGACCGCGCCAGGCTGCGGCATGGGTGACATTCTGGTGGACGACGCGCGGACCAAGCTGGAAATGATCCCCACCGTGGTCGAGGCGGACGTGGACCTGGTGTTCGATCCGCCCTGGAACCACTCGATGATGTCTGATGCAGCCAAGCTCGAGACGGGCATGCTTTAGAGCGAGTGAAGAGGAGTGAGAAGTGAGTAAAGGCGTGGGGCTTCACGGCTTTTCTCTCACTTCTCACTCCTCTTCACTCACTTCTGGCTTTCAGCTTTTCTCTTCGAAGCGGTTTTCCGCGCGGTTCTTGCGCACTTTGGCCGGGTCCCACACGCGGCCGTTCATGGTGATGTAGACGCCATCGGGCAGGGTCTGCACGGCGGCTACCGCGCAACCGACATTGAATACCGCGTCGGAGCCTTGGAAGCGTGCCGGGTTCAGCGCGCCGGTCAGCACGATCACCTTGCAGGGGATGTCGGCGAGCACCTTGGCGGTTTCCACCATGGTGTCGGTGCCGTGGGTCACCAGCACGTGGCGGTGTGGCTGCGCCTCGATGGTGGAGCGGATCAGCTGGCGATCCTCGTCGGTGACGTGCAGGCTGTCCTTGCGCAGGATCGGGATCACGTCGAACTGGAATGCGACGCCGAGCTGGCCGAGGATGTCGCCGATCTGCGGCGCGCCGATCTTGTAGTCCGACTTGTCGTCGAAGTAGATCTTGTCGATGGTGCCGCCAGTGGTGACGATGGTCAGGTGCTGCATGTCGATGCGCCGTGGAAGGGAAGCGGGCATTCTATCCCGCTGGCGCCGCCTTGGTCGCGGTTGTCGTTGTGTGGATGGTGTCGAAGGCGTGCATTGTCTGCCGCGCCCCTCATTCCATCAACAACATCGTGTTGTCCGCATCGGGCTCGACCAGCCGGTCCAGCCCTTGCCGGATGAAACGCTGCAATGCGGCCTCCGGTCGCGCATCGTGGTGCACCGTTGACCATCGTGCCTGCCGTGCCAGCAGGGCCGCTGCGGCGCAGCGGGCCAGCGTGAAGGCAAGGCCGCGGGCGCCGGCTTCCAGGCTGTCGCGGGTGGCGTGGTGCCGGTCGAGCCATTGCGCTGAAGCATCCAGCGTCTGGCTGATGGCACGGATTTGCGGATCATCACGGCCTTCCAGCCAGTCGGTGCAGGCTTGGCGCAAGGCGCCCAGTCCATCGCCGGCCAGCGCGCGCAGGCTGTCCAGTGACAGCACGTTGGTGGTGCCCTCCCAGATCGCGTAGACCTGTGCGTCGCGCAGCAACTGGGGCAGGCCGGTGTCTTCGATGTAGCCGGCACCGCCGAAGCACTCCAGCGCCTCGGAACAGATCTTCACTGCCAGCTTGCCGGTCCACAGCTTGGCCAGCGGAGTGAGCAGTCGCAGCAGGGCCGCTTCATGCGGATCTACGGAGCCGTGCTCGACCCGGCCAAGCAGATGGGCCACTTCGAATGACAGCGCGAAGGCGGCCTCGAACGAGGCCTGCATGTCGGCCAGCGTATGCGCGTGCAGTGGCTGTTCGATCAATGGACGGCCGAACGCCTGCCGGCGTCGCGCGTAGTCGCGGGCCAGACCGACTGCCCGTGCCATGCTGGCGACCGCGCAGACCGCGTTCCAGCTGCGCGTGACGTTGAGCATCGGCGCCACTTGCCGCACACCGTGGGCCAGCTCGCCCAGCGGCCAGGCGGGCAGGCCGTCGAGGTGGATTTCGGCGGTAGGCAGCTCCTGCGTGCCCAGCTTGTCCTTGAGCCGGTCGATCAGCAATTCCGGTTTGCGCCGTTCGCCGTCCATGGTTTCGACGTAGAACAGCGCCAGTGCCGCGGTGCCCTGGCCGGCGCCCTCCGGCCGGGCCAGTGCCAACGCGGCTTCGCCGACCACTGCCGAGCTGAACCATTTGCGTCCGTACAGCCGCCACTGGCCGTCGGCATCCTGCCGCGCCACGGTTTCGGTGCTGCCCACGTCGGAGCCGCCGGCGTTCTCGGTCATCCACTGGCCGCTGAGCCGGAATGTGGCCGGGTCGCGGCTGAGGAAATGCGGCAGTGCACGCTCGGCCAGCCCGCGGTTGCCACTGGCCTTGATCGCGGTGGTGGCGCCGTCGGTCATCGCCAGCGGGCAGGTGTAGAACTCGCTGGCCAGGTGATACAGGTAGACCCGGGCGAACTGTTCCAGCCGCGCGTGCTCATGGTTCTCGTGGCCGCTGGCGAGGATCGCGTGGCGGGTGGTGAGCAGCGGCCCTTCCTGCCAGGCATCGCTCAGTTCGATGCGGTCGACGCGCCGTCCCCAGGCGTCCCATGTGGTGAGTACCGGCTTGCGTGGCGTGCTGTTGCGGGCCCTCCGCCATGCCATCAGGGCGTAGTCGCCCAGGGCGTCGAGGTCGGCCTCCAGCGCGGCGCGTCGCCCGGGTGGCAGCGCGCGCTCGAGCAGTGCCGGCAGCAGCCGGTCGCCACGCCAGGGGTGGGGGAGTTGCGGGGCTTCTTGCAGGAATCCCATGGTCGGCCTCCTCGGTGGATCGAGGGAGGCAGTGTAGACGGCCGTGTGTTATCGGCCCGGCTGGATCACGTCGTGGTGCGTCAGCGCTTCGACTTGCGCTTCACGCTGGCACCGAGGGTACCGATCAGCAGCAGGGTCAGCACGGTTTCGGCCACGGCAAGCCAGCGCTGGCCGGGCGCACTCCAGGCTTCGGCGATGCCGTGGCAGAAATAGAACAGGCTGAGGATGCCGACCCACAGCAGGGCACGGCGCACGTCACGCAGAGCCAGCAGTGGCAGCAGCAGCGGGATCACGGTGATTGCCAGCACCAGCCAGGTGGGGAGGATCTGTGGCGGGAACAGCCAGACGTGCCAGACCGGCTGCAAAACAGTCAGGGCGGCCCAAGCGGCCAGGCCGAGCTTTTGTTCGATGGGCAGGTTGGCTTGGCCGATCATGCCGGCACCGCCAGTCTGCGTGCGGTTTCGGCCAGCCGGCGGCCCAGTGCCCTGGCCAGTTCGCGCTCGTGTTCGCTGATCGCGTTGTCGCCCCGGGTGCCGGCGACATGGCTGGCGCCGTAGGGAGTGCCGCCGGTCCGGGTGATGTTGAGTGCGGATTCGGTGAATGGCAGGCCGAGCAGCAGCATGCCGTGATGCAGCAGCGGCAGTGCCATGGTCAGCAGAGTGGATTCCTGGCCGCCATGCATGGTGCTGGTGGAGGTGAACAGGGCCGCTGGCTTGCCGGCCAGCGCGCCACTGGCCCATTCGGCGCCGGTGGTGTCGAGGAAGTATTTCAGCGGAGCGGCCATGTTGCCGAAGCGGGTGGGGCTGCCCATGGCCAGACCGATGCAGTCGTGCAGATCCTGCTTGCTCGCGTAGGGTGCGCCTTCGTCGGGCTCGGGTGGTTGCGCGGTCTCGGTCACCGGGGCCACCGGCGGCACCTGGCGCAGCCGGGCGCGCATCCCGGCGATTTCCTCGATGCCGCGGGCGACCAGTCGCGCCAGCTGTGCGGTATGGCCGGTGCGGCTGTAGTACAGCACCAGGATTTCTTGGCTCATGTGGCGGGCCTTGGGGCATTCATCGGCAATACGGTAGTGTACCGGTCGATGACCGAGATATCGGCTGCGGCACGGTGCCGCCGCCCGGAAGGATACCGATGGCCCCACGCTTCAACCGCGACCGCACGCTGAGCTTCAGCCGTTTCATCTGGCAGCGTTTCCTCGACGACAAATGTTTCGAGACCGCCGGCGCACTGTCGTACACCACGCTGGTATCGCTGGTGCCGTTGACAGTGGCGGTGTTCGCGATGTTTTCCGCGTTTCCGATGTTTGCCGATGCGCGCAACACGCTGATCGGCTTCGTGTTCAACAACTTCGTGCCGGCGGCCGGCGAGACCGTGCAGGCGACCATGCTCGGCTTCGCTGCGAACGCCAGCAAGCTCACCGGCATCAGCATTCTGGTGATGCTGTTCAGCGCCTTGTCGATGATGATGAGCATCGAGGATCGGCTGAACCGGATCTGGCGCGTGCATCAGGCGCGCAGCTGGGGATCGCGGCTGCTGCTGTACTGGGCCGCGCTGACGCTGGGGCCGATCCTGATCGTCGGCGGCATTGCGGTGAGCTCGTACGTGACCGCGATGCCGCTGCTGTCCAGCGCCGCCAGCCAGCTTGGCGGCCTCAGTCGCAGCCTGCTGGGCGCGCTGCCGTTCGTGGTGACATTTTTCACGTTGTGGCTGATGTACACCGTGGTTCCGAACTGCAAGGTGCGGCGCCGTGATGCGGCGGTTGGTGCGCTGCTGGGTGCGGTGCTGTTCGAGATCGCGCGCTGGGGCTTCACCCTGTTCGTGCAGCATGCGCAGACCTACCAGCAGGTCTACGGCGTGCTGGCGGCGATACCGATCTTCCTGCTGTGGATCTACCTGTCGTGGGTGATCATGATCCTGGCCGCCTCGATCGCCGCCTCGGCCTCCGCTTTCGAATACCACGCACCGAAAGAGACGCTTCCCGATGGCGCCGAGTTTCTCGGCCTGCTGGTATTGCTGAAGCATTTCGTGGAAGCGCAGCGTGCCGGCAGCTGTGTCGAGCCGGCTGACGTGCGGGCCCGCGAGCCCTATCTGCGCAGTGCGCTGATAAGCAATTATTTTGACGACCTGCAGCAGGCCGACCTGATTCAGCGAGGCGAAGCCGGCGGCTGGCTGCTCAGCCGCAGCCTGGACGCCACCGACCTGCTGCGCGTGTACAGCCACAGCAACTACCGCCTGCCGTTGCGGCCGTTGGAGGAGGCCGAGTCGCTGGGCATCGAATTGCCACCGGAATTGCTGGACATGCTGGCCGAGCTGGCCCGGGCGTTGCAGGCGAAACTTGGCACCCGGCTGGATCGTATCTATCCCGTGGCCGGTGTCCGCCCGACCGAAACCGAGGAAATTCCCGCATGAATCTGTTCCGTTCCGCCGCCTTCGCCCTGGCTCTGGCCTTTGCCATTCCCACGCAGGCCGGGATGCCGGCACAGCCGACCCTGAAGGTCACCACGCTGGACGGCAAGACTTTCGATCTGGCCGAGCACCGGGGGCAGTGGGTGATCGTCAACTACTGGGCGACCTGGTGCGTGCCGTGCATCGAGGAAATGCCGGATATCTCCAGCTTCGTCGCTGCACACGAGAACGTGGCGGCGATCGGCCTGGCCTATGAGGACAGCGAGCTGGAAGACATCAAGGCCTTTCTTGCCAAGCACCCGGTGGTCTACCCGATCGCCCAGGTCACCCTGGACAATCCGCCGGCGGATTTCGATGAGCCGCGCGGCCTGCCGACCACCTGGCTGATCGACCCGGAAGGCAAGGTGGCCAAACATATCGTCGGCCCGGTGACGGCCGAGTCGCTGGAGGCGGAAATCCGCTGAGGAGGCTCCCGCTTCCGCCGCTTGCGGTCACTCCCCGAGTGACTGCAACTGGTCGGCCTGGTGCTCGCGGGTGAGGGCATCGACCAGTTCGCCAAGGTCGCCCTGCATGATCTCGGGCAGGCGATACAGGGTGAGATTGATGCGGTGGTCGGTGATCCGGCCCTGCGGGTAGTTGTAGGTGCGGATGCGCTGGCTGCGGTCGCCGGAGCCGACCTGCAGGCGGCGTTCCTCCGATTGCGCGGCACTCTGCTTGCTCTGTGCCTCGTCCAGCAGGCGGGCCTTGAGCAGGCTCATCGCACGGGCGCGGTTCTTGTGCTGGCTGCGTTCGTCCTGGCATTCCACCACGGTGCCGCTGGGCAGGTGGGTGATGCGGATCGCCGAGTCGGTCTTGTTGACGTGCTGGCCGCCGGCGCCGGAGGCGCGGAAGGTGTCGACCTTCAGATCGGCCGGGTTGATCTCGATGTCGTCGATCTCGTCCAGTTCGGGCAGGATCGCCACGGTTGCCGCCGAGGTGTGGATGCGGCCTTGCGACTCGGTTTCCGGCACGCGCTGCACGCGGTGGGTGCCGGATTCGAACTTCAGCCGCGAGTAGGCACCATTGCCTTCCACGCGGGCCACGATCTCCTTGTAGCCGCCGTGCTCGCCGGCATGCTCGCTGAGTATCTCGACGTGCCAGCGCAGGCTTTCGGCGTAGCGCAGGTACATGCGGAACAGGTCGCCGGCGAAGATCGCTGCCTCGTCGCCGCCGGTACCGGCGCGTACTTCGAGATAGAGATTGGCGGCGTCGCGCGGGTCATGCGGGAGCAGCAACAACTGCAGTTCGCCGTCCAGTTCCTGCAACCGCTGCTCCAGGCGCTGCACGTCATCGCCGGCCATCTCGCGGAGCTCAGGGTCGTCCAGCATGGCGCGGGTTTCTGCCAGCTCGTGTTCGGCTTGGTCGTATTCGTGCAGCGCACTGGTGACCGGCTCGATCCGGGCGTATTCCTGCGACAGCTCGCGGAAGCGGGTGTTGTCGGCGAGCACGTCAGGCTGCGACAGCAGCAGGCCGATTTCCTCGTGGCGTTCGGCCAGGGCTTCAAGTTTGCGGCGGATCGATGGGGTCATGGCGGACAGGGCGGGTAGCGAAGGGGCGGGGCGAGGGGGCAGGGCCTGTGGCCTCGCAGCGATTCCGGGCGGCAGCCAGCCGCACTCGCTAGGCCTTGCGTGTGTCCGCTTCTTCTTCGTCCAGGCCGTAAAGGCGGCCGGCGGCGTGCAACAGGTCGAGGTCACCGCTGAGTGCGGCCTCGCGCAGGCGGGCGCTGGGGTGGTGCAACAGCTTGTTGGTGAGCGTGTTGGCCAGGAATGCCAGCGCGTCGTCTGGCGATTTGCCGTGGGCCAGCATCGCGCGGGCCTTGAGCAGCACCTCATCGCGATAGGCCTCGGCGTGCTGGCGCATGTCCACGGCTGGGTTCTTCAGGGTCAGCGCGCGGCGCCAGGCCATGTAGCGGTCCACCTGCAGGTCGATGATCGCTTCGGCGTCCCGGGCGGCGGCAGCACGCGAGCGGCGGTTCTCGTCGATCACCTGATGCAGGTCGTCGATGCCGTAGAGGTAGACATCCGGCAACTCGCCCACGCTGGCTTCGATGTCGCGGGGCACCGCGATGTCGACCATGAACATCGGCTTGCGCCGCCGCGTTGCCATGGCGCGCTCGACCATGGTGCGGGTCACGATCGGCTGGCGCGCGGCGGTGGAGGAGATGACGATGTCGGCTTCGGCCAGGTGTTGCGGCAGGTCGGCCAGTGCGATCGCATAGCCGCCGTGGCGGCCGGCCAGCTCCTGCGCGGTTTCCGGCGTGCGGTTGGCGACGATGATCCGCCGCGCCTGCTTTTCGGCCAGATGGCGGGCGGCCAGTTCGATGGTGTCGCCGGCACCGATCAGCAGCACGCAGGCCTCGCGCAGATCGGCGAACACCTGCTCGGCCAGGCGCACTGCGGTGAATGCCACCGATACCGTGTGCGCGCCGATGCGCGTGTCCGTGCGCACACGCTTGGCAACCGAGAAGGTGTGCTGCAGCAGGCGGTCCAGCGGAGCTTTCAGGGCTTGCGCCTCACGAGCCTGCTGGTAGGCATCCTTCACCTGGCCGAGGATCTGCGGTTCCCCCAGCACCATCGAGTCCAGTCCGGTGGCCACGCGGAACATGTGCCGCACGGCCTCCTGTTCATCGTGTCGGTACAGGAACTCGTCCAGCTTGCCCGGGGTCAGCTGGTGGTGCCGACTCAACCATGTTTGCGGGATGTCTTCCGCGCCGGCCGTCACGCCCACGTACAGCTCGGTGCGGTTGCAGGTGGAGAGAATCATCGCCTCTTCCACGCCGGGTTCACGGGTCAACTCGTGCAGGGCTGTACCTGCGGCGTCCGCATCGAACGCCACCTGCTCGCGCAGGCTGACCGGCGCGGTGAGGTGATTGAGCCCAAGGGCGATCAGCGGCATGAGGGCGTGAACATCTTGGCGGCGGGGATCCGGTGACGTGGGCTAAGCTTGGCGAACCGTCGCCGTGCGGTGACCAGTGCAACCAGAAACAGGCATGTGAATGGACAGTAGTTTGCGGAGCAGGGCATTCAAGTTCAAGCAACTGCGGCATTTTACGGCAGTAACGGGATTGGTGCTGAGCCTGTGTGCCTGCGCCGTGGCGCCGTCCCGGTCGGAGCCGGAAACAGTCGCTACCCCCCAGCCGCTGGCGAACCTGACGGTCCCCCTGCCGGATGCCGATCACGACGTGATGGCACAGTTGCTGGCCGGCGAGATGGCCTTGACCCGCACCGACCTGAAGGCTGCGGCGGAGTATTACGCCAAGGCGATGCCGCTGAGCGACGATCCGCAGGTAGCCGGCCGCGCAGCCGGTCTGGCCATCGCCGTGCATGACCATGAAGCTGCCGAACGTGCGCTGGATCGCTGGCAGGTGCTGGGTGCCAAGCCCGTCGAGCTGGCGCAGGTCCGGGCCGAGCTGGCGCTCAACCGCGGCGACACCGACGGGGCGAAGCAGCAGCTGGAATTGCTGGTCGGCAGCGGTGATCCGGATGCATGGCGACAGTTCGGTCGGGTGCTGGTCGGCGCGCGGGACCAGGCCCAGGCCGGGCGGCTGCTGGAGGCGCTGGCAACGCCGCAGCGCTTGCCGGACGATCCCCAGGCGTGGCTGGCGATGAGCGAGCTGGGCGACAAATTCGGCCGTCATGCTTACGCAGCGGAGATCTCCGACGCCGCCGTGCAGCGCTTCAGGAATGCTGAAACCTATGCCTGGGCGGCCCAGTTGAAGTTCAAGGACGGTGATCGCGATGGCGCCCGTACCTTGCTGCAGAAAGCGCTGGCCAGGTCGCCGGACAATCCCCGTTTGCGGCTGGCCTATGCCGGCCTGCTCAGCCAGGCCGGCGACTATGCCGCTGCCGCGAAGCTGCTGAAACAGGGAGCGCAAAGCGCCGACATCTATGCCATGCGGGCAGGGTTGGCCGCCCGTGACAGGGACGACGAGGCACTGGCGGCGCTGTACCGCGAGCTGCAGCAGGCACCGCCGGAGGTTCGCGAGGAAAGCACCTTCCTGCTGGGCCAGCTTGCCGAGATGCAGCATCGTTACGACGAGGCGCTGGAGTGGTACGGGCAGGTCGGTGATGGAGATGACCACGCCTTCGAGGCCGACCTGCGCAGCGCGGTGCTGCTGCACGAGCAGGGCAAGTCGGGCGATGCACACCGGCTGCTCGAGCAGTTGCAGCTGGACTACCTCGACGAGCCCGGGCAATTGCGCCAGGCCTGGCAGGCCGACGCCGAGTTGTATCTGCGCGAACAGAACTACGCCAAGGCGGAAACCGCGTTCAGTCGTGCGCTGCAGGTCGTTCCGGACGATCCCGGCCTGCTGTATGGCCGGGGCCTGACTTATGCGGAGGCCGGGCAGATCGATCAGGCCGTGCAGGACTTCCAGCGCCTGCTCGAACTCAAGCCGGGCGATGTCGATGCCAGCAATGCGCTCGGTTACACCCTGGCTGATGCGAACCGCGACCTGCCCGAGGCCGAACGGTTGATCCGTACCGCCCGCGAGGCCAAGCCGGACGATCCGTCCATCGCCGACTCATGGGGCTGGCTGCAGTACCGGCTGGGCCATCTGGATCAGGCGGAACAGATTCTGCGTGGCGCCTGGGCGGTGCAGAAAGATGCCGATGTCGGCACGCATCTGGGCGAGGTGCTCTGGAAACAGGGGCGCCGCGAAGATGCGCAGAAAGTATTCGATGAAGTGCGCCAGCTCGACCCGGGCAGCGGACTACTCAAGGAAACCCTGCGGCGGCTGGGCCCATGAGGTCGGGGATACGGCTTCTCGCGGTGGCCTTGCCGCTGTTGCTGGCCGCTTGTGCGCCGGCGGTTCGGATCAAGGGTGATGCCGGCCTGCTGGCGGCGCAGCAGGCGCGCGAGCAGGTGTTGGCGCAGGCCGATCACTGGGCGTTGCAGGGCCGGCTTGGCGTGTCCAACGGCCGGGATGGCGGCAGCGGCAGCTTCAGCTGGACCCAGGATGGCGAGCGATACGAATTCGTGTTGCGCGGGCCGGCGATCAGCGGCATGAATTTCCGCCTCAGTGGCGGGCCGGAAGGCGCCGTGCTTGAAGGGCTGGAAGAAGGCCCGCTACGCGGTGCGGATGCCGAAAGGCTGATGCATCGGGCGCTGGGCTGGGAAGTGCCGCTGCGCGACCTGCGGGCGTGGGTGCTTGGCCTGCGGGCCGACAGTGGCCCGGCCGAACTCAGCTTTGGTGCCGACCGGTTGCCGTCGTTGCTGCAGCAGGATGGCTGGAGCGTCGACTACCGCGAGTGGGATGCCTCCCGGCAGCCGCCGCTGCCGAAAAAGGTTTTCGCGGAAAAGCCGCCGTACAAGGTGAGGCTGTCGATCGAGTCCTGGCAGATGGCGGGGAAATAGTCGGCAAGAGGGCTGGAAAGCCGGTCGCGGCCAGTGCTCTTCCGGCTGCTCTGGCCCGGCCTTTGGGTTAGGCTTTGCGCCCTCTGCGACGGCCGGAATCCGGATTTTCGAGATGTCCTTCCCCATCGAACGCGCCCATCCGGACCACGTCGACGTGCTGTGCGCCATCGAGCGCAAGGCATTGCAGCTGTTTCGCGGCCATCCGGCGTGGCCGAGCTACGCCGCCGTGTCGATTCCGCCGGAACTGCTTCGCCAGGCCATCGATCGCGGACTGGTGTGGGTGGCGCTGGGCGGCGATGGCCCCGTCCCCGTGGGTTTCGTCTGGCTGGATGCCGAGTCCCGCAGTGACGCCATCGGCGTCGCGGAGATCGATGTGTTGCCGGAGTACGGTCGGCGCGGCATCGGCGCGGCGCTGCTGGAGCATGCCTGCGCCTGGGCACGGGAAGCCGGTTATCGCCGGGTCGACCTCGGCACGCTGGCCGATGTGCCGTGGAACGCGCCGTTCTACGCCCAGCATGGTTTCACCATGGTCGACAAGAACGATCCCTCCTTCGCGTTTGCGCGCCAGCGTGATCGAGAAAACGGTTTCCCCGATCACCTGCGCGTGTTCATGAGCCGGCCGCTGCCGGCCACCGGCGTGGGTGAGTGGACGGCATGGCCGGCGCCGGCCAAGTTGAATCTGTTCCTGCGCATCGTCGGGCGTCTGCCTGATGGCTATCACGAGTTGCAGACCGTGTTCCAACTGCTCGACTGGGGCGACGAAATCCGGCTCCGGGTGCGTGCGGACGACGAGATCCGGCGGGTATCCGACGTTCCGGGCGTGCCGGCATCCGACGATCTGGTAGTGCGTGCCGCACGGCTGTTGCGGGAGCATGCCGGCATCACGGCCGGGGTCGATATCGGGCTGGACAAACGCATCCCGATGGGTGGCGGGCTGGGCGGTGGCAGTTCCGATGCGGCAACCGTGCTGGTGGCGCTGAACCATCTGTGGCGGCTGGATCTGGACGAGGGCACGCTGGCGGAGCTGGGCCGCCGGCTTGGCGCCGATGTGCCGGTATTCGTGCGCGGCCGCTCGGCCTGGGCCGAGGGTGTCGGCGAGCGACTGGTTCCGGTCGACCTGCCCCGGCGGCATTACGTGGTGCTCGATCCGCACGATCAGGTGCCGACCGGTACGCTTTTTCAAGCGCCTGAATTGACACGAAATGCCCCTCGGGCGACAATTTCATCCTTTGTTTCCGGCGAAACGACAGAAAACGCCTTCACACCGGTCGTACGCGCGCGCCACCCGCGGGTGGCTGCGGCGCTGGACTGGCTTGGCGGCTTCGGTCGGGCGCGGCTTTCCGGCAGCGGAGGCTGCGTGTTTCTGGAGACGAGGCATGCCGATCGGGCTGCGGCGATAGCCGCGCAGTGCCCGCCAGCGTTCACGGCGCGGGTCGCCGGGGGCGTCGGGGTTTCACCCCTGCAGGATGCACTGGCGCGCCGGCGCGGCATGGACCGGATGGCGTGACAGCTGCGCCGGGCACGATCAGGCAGGACACTGGACAACGCGGATACACATACCACTGGGGCGTCGCCAAGTCGGTTAAGGCACGGGATTTTGATTCCCGCATTCGCAGGTTCGAATCCTGCCGCCCCAGCCATTTCATGATGGTTTCTGTTTCGAGGTAACACCGTGGACACGTCCACCCCGATGATGCTGTTTACCGGCAACGCGCATCACGCATTGGCCGAAGATGTCGCCCACCGCCTCGGCGTTCCGCTGGGCAAGGCGCTGGTCGGCACGTTCAGTGACGGCGAAGTCCAGATCGAGATCGAGGAAAACGTCCGGCGGCAGGAAGTGTTCGTGTTGCAGCCGACCGGCGCGCCGAGTGCGGTCAACCTGGTCGAGCTGCTTGCCCTGACCGACGCACTCAAGCGCGCCTCGGCGTCCAGCGTCACGGCGGTGGTTCCGTATTTCGGCTACGCCCGGCAGGATCGCCGGCCGCGCTCGGCCCGCGTGCCGATCACCGCCAAGCTGGCTGCCCGCATGATCAGCGCCGCCGGCATCGACCGGGTGCTTACGGTCGATCTGCACGCCGACCAGATCCAGGGCTTCTTCGATATTCCGGTCGACAACGTCTATGCCTCGCCGGTGCTGCTGGCCGACATCTGGCGCAACCACAGCATGGATGACCTGATCGTGGTCAGCCCCGACGTGGGTGGCGTGGTGCGCGCCCGCGCGATCGCCAAGCGGCTGGACGATGCCGATCTGGCGATCATCGACAAGCGCCGCCCGAAGGCCAACGTGGCCACCGTGATGAACATCATCGGCGACGTGGAAGGCAAGACCTGCGTGATGGTCGACGACATCGTCGATACCGCCGGCACCTTGTGTGCGGCTGCCGCTGCGCTGAAGGAGCGTGGCGCCCGCAAGGTGGTCGCCTACTGCGTGCATCCGGTGCTGTCGGGTGCGGCGATCAGCAACATCGAAGGCTCCCAGCTCGACCAGCTGGTGGTCACCAACACCTTGCCGCTGCGCCCGGAAGCCCAGGCCTGCGCCAAGATCCGCCAGCTTTCGGTCGCCGAGCTGCTGGCCGAGACGATCCGCCGCATCGCCTTCGGCGAGTCGGTGAGCTCGTTGTACGTGGATTGATTGAAGCCGGGATTCGGCATTCGGGATTCGGGATTCGCAAAAGCGCCAGTACATGGCTCTGACGAATCCCGAACCTCCAATCCCGAATCCCGTCACAACCGGCTTCCCTGGTCGCGGGGAAGTCACGAAGCCACTGCGAGGTGGCATACCAACCTCAGGTAACAAAGCAATGTCCAAGAATCATGAAATCAAGGCCGAGAGCCGCAAGGACGAGGGGAAAGGTGCGAGCCGCCGCCTGCGTCATGCCGGCTACGTGCCTGCCGTCGTCTACGGTGGCAACAAGGATCCCCAGAGCATCCAGATCGAGCACAACACCATCCTGCTGGCTGCCAAGCACGAGTGGTTCTTCTCCTCGGTGCTGGACCTGAATGTCGACGGCAAGGTGCAGAAGGTGCTGGTGCGTGACTGGCAGAAGCACCCGTACAAGCAGCTGATGATGCACATGGATTTCCAGCGCATCGACGAGAACGCGATGATCCGCGTGAACGTGCCGCTGCACTTCCTGAACCAGGAAACCTCGCCGGCCGGCAAGACCTCGGGCGTGGTGATCTCGCACAACCTGACCGAAGTGGAAGTGGCCTGCTTGCCGAAGGATCTGCCCGAGTTCATCGACCTCGATCTCGGCGACCTCAAGCCCGGCGACATCGTGCACCTGTCGCAGCTGAAGCTGCCGGCCAACGTGGAGCTGCCTGCACTGCAGCTGAGCGAGGATCACGACATCGCGGTGGTCACCGCGAACGCGGTCAAGGAAAGCGCTGCCGACGTGGCCGAGGATGCGGCCGAGGCGGAAGCTGCCGCCAAGGCTTCCGCAGAAGCGGCTGGCGACAAGAAGTAAGCCGCGGCGGCCCGCGTGCCGTTCCGGTGCGCGGGCCGTCACTGCTGCTTGTCCACATGGCTGGTTTGCGACTCATCATCGGGCTGGGCAACCCCGGTACCGAATACCTCAGAACCCGGCACAACGCCGGGTTCTGGCTAGTGGACGCCCTCGCCAGCGGGCAGGGCGAACGCTTCACCTTCGACGGCAAGCTTCACGGCGAAAGCTGCCGTGTGCGTCTGGGGGGCGAGGCGGTATGGCTGCTCAAGCCGTCCACCTTCATGAACAAGAGCGGCATCGCCGTGGCTTCGGCGCTGCGCTATTACAAGATCGATCCCGAGGAATGCCTGGTCGTCCATGACGAGCTGGATCTGCCGGCCGGTACCGTGCGCCTGAAGTTCGATGGCGGCCACGGCGGGCAGAACGGCCTGCGCGACATCATGGCCCACCTCGGCAACGGCAAGTTCCACCGCCTGCGCGTGGGCATCGGCCATCCCGGTCACCGCGACAAGGTCACGGCGTGGGTGCTGGGCCGGCCCTCGGCGCAGGACGAAGATGCCATTCTCGATGGCATCGGACGCGCCCTCGACATCCTGCCGATGGCAGTGGAAGGGCAGTTCGAGAAAGCCATGAAACAGTTGCACACGAATAGCAGGGAATAGGGAATCGGGAACCGGGAATGGTCAACGGCCAAGGCCCGGCTCCTGCTTTTCCTATTCCCCATTCCCTATTTTCTATTCACGGAATCAAATCCATGGGCATCAAATGCGGCATCGTCGGACTGCCCAATGTCGGCAAGTCCACCCTGTTCAACGCGCTGACCAAGGCGGGTATCGCGGCGGCGAATTTCCCGTTCTGCACGATCGAGCCGAATGTCGGCGTGGTGCCGGTGCCGGATCCGCGGCTGAACGCGCTGGCCGAGATTGTCAATCCGCAGCGGGTGCTGCCCACCGCGGTGGAATTCGTCGACATCGCCGGCCTGGTTGCCGGTGCCTCGAAGGGTGAGGGCCTGGGCAACAAGTTCCTGGCGCATATCCGCGAGGTGGATGCGATCGCCCATGTGGTGCGCTGCTTCGATGGCGACGTGATCCACGTGGCCGGCAGGATCGACCCGATCGCCGATATCGAGACCATCGACACCGAGCTGGCGCTGGCCGACCTGGAGTCGGTGGAGAAGGCGCTGAATCGTGTCGAGCGTGCCGCCAAGGCCAACGACAAGGAAGCGCTGGCGAAGCGGCCGGTGCTGCAGAAGCTGGCTGCTGTCCTCAACGAGGGCCGTTCCGCCCGCAGTGCAGGCCTGGATGATGAGGAAAAGTCGCTGGTGCGCGACCTGTTCCTGCTGACTCTGAAGCCGCTGATGTATATCGCCAACGTCGCCGACGACGGCTTCGAGAACAACCCGCTGCTGGATGCGGTGCGTGAGCGCGCGGCGGGCGAGGGTGCCGAGGTTGTGCCGGTGTGTGCGGCGATCGAGGAAGAGCTGTCCCAGCTCGACGACGCCGATCGCGATGAATTCCTCAAGGACATGGGGCTGGACGAGCCCGGCCTGAACCGGGTGATCCGCGCCGGTTACAAGCTGCTCGATCTGCAGACCTATTTCACCGCCGGCGTGAAGGAAGTGCGCGCCTGGACGATCAAGCGCGGCTTCACCGCGCCGCAGGCGGCCGGCGTGATCCATACCGATTTCGAGCGCGGCTTCATCCGTGCCGAAACCGTCTCCTATGACGACTTCATCCAGTACAAGGGCGAGAAGGGCGCCGCCGACGCCGGCCGCCTGCGCCGGGAAGGCAAGGATTACATCGTCAAGGACGGCGACGTGCTGCACTTTTTGTTCAACGTCTGATGGCGGCCGGAGCGTCGGGCCCCTGACGCTTTGCCCGTCGGCTCAATGGTTCCGTGCCGTTGCGGATGCCGGGCGGCGGGCTGCACGGCATAATGCCGTTTCCATCCCTCCTGAGCAGGCCGACCCATGCCCGGACAGCAGCACGAGGTGAATTTCCGTTTTCTGGCCCAGCCCACCGACGTCAATTTCGGCGGCAAGGTGCATGGCGGCATGGCGATGAAGTGGATCGACCAGGCTGGTTATGCCTGTGCGGTGGGCTGGAGTGGTGCGTATTGCGTCACGGCTTCGGTCAGCGGCATCCAGTTCGTGGCGCCGATCCTGATCGGTGACCTGGTCACGGTGCGTGCGCGGTTGATCCATACCGGTACCAGCAGCATGCATCTGGCGGTCGATGTGCTGGCGCGTGATCTGCGCAAGGATGAGCAGCGCCTGGCAACCAGTTGCGTGATGGTGTTCGTGGCGCTGGATGCCCCGGATGGCAAGCCGACTCCGGTGCCGCGCTGGGAGCCGCGCGACGATGCCGAGCGCCGGTTGCAGACGCAGGCGAAGCGGCTCCAGGCGCTTTCCAGGGAGATGGAGCAACTGGTCGACCCGGCCCCGGTTCCGTCCTGCTGAGTTGCGCCGAAGAAAAAAATTGCCCGAAAGCGGTGGATTGGGTGCCGTCAGGTGTTGACAGCCCGGGGCCTGATCCACACAATACGCGTTCTTTGTTGGAGGGATACCCAAGCGGCCAACGGGGGCAGACTGTAAATCTGCTGGCTTACGCCTTCGGTGGTTCGAATCCACCTCCCTCCACCAGCGAAGAGTTCCGCGCGGGCGGGAGTAGTTCAATGGTAGAACATCAGTTTTCCAAACTGATTACGCGGGTTCGATTCCCGCCTTCCGCTCCATTGCTCTGCATCGACCGGTCAGGTTGCCCGCCGCAGGCAGCATGGAATTCGACGAAGCATTGAATTGTCCGGCATGGATGCGGGGCTGTTTTGACCATCACGGACGTGGTTGCGGTACATCAGATACATGCTCATGTAGCTCAGTCGGTAGAGCACTTCCTTGGTAAGGAAGAGGTCACAGGTTCGATTCCTGTTATGAGCACCATTTCATCGGCCTTCACGGCTGGCCCCGAAACGGGCAGGTTCTTTCAACTCATTGACTCCATCGGGGTTTAGCGCGCATGGCAAAGGGTAAATTCGAACGCAGCAAGCCGCATGTGAACGTGGGCACGATCGGCCACGTGGATCACGGCAAGACGACGCTGACGGCAGCGCTGACGAAGGTCGGTGCGGAACGCT
>Ga0222419_100300_pt1 | contig 66667 bp, 51 predicted proteins | sample 1B20Ametagenome_FD_182474 | JGI IMG/M metagenome (GOLD analysis project Ga0222419, IMG submission 182474) | Enriched microbial communities from leaf-cutter ant dump, University of Wisconsin, Madison, United States - 1B20A (version 2) | ecosystem: Environmental > Terrestrial > Nest > Insects nest...
TGACGTTCTTCCTCGGCCAGTGTAACGATATATCGTGGCATCGGTATAACCTCCGTTTATGTTTGGATAATTATACCACTGCCATGCAGAACTCTCACTACATTTTTCCGCCGGATGGAGCACTAGTGCTTATTTTCGGAAATATAAAGTCACATTCATTCTTTAGATTTGGAGTAGTTTCCCATCATATTTCCAGTTATAAGCCTTAGCCAAATGCTTGTTATAATAGGCGATCCATGCAGAGAGCCGTTCTTCGAGTTGTGGGACAGAACGAAAGCTGGAACGTTTATTTAACAAACGACGGGTTAACACGGAAAATCAACATTCGATCTGATTCAGCCATGACGTATGCTTGGGCATGTAAATAAATTGAATCTGGTGTGACGGATCGGATAGAAATGCCGTTCGGGTCTGCATTGATTTCAAGATACCGGAGCGGTCTTTCTTCCCAAGCGCCTGGGCATCGATCTCCAGACCTTCCTGTTCGATGACAAGCAAGACCAGCAATTCGGATACGTGCGTGTTCAGATTGTCCAGCACGAAGCGGCATCCGTTGCCTGGGTCTTGTGCGATCACATCCCGGATATGCCGTGCAAAATCCACTTCGGTACGCGTGCGGTTCAGTAACAAAGTCCGGAAATATATATAAATGGCACTAAAGGAGTTTGGCAACAAATGTCTAATACCTACAGCCCGAAATTGAATTTAATTGAGGGCCTTTGAGGATGGCTTAAGAAATCCGTCATCTATAATGTGTTCTATAGCATGCGTGGAAAAACAAATAGGGAGAATCCATTTTGCGGATCTCCCTATTCAATAACCATCATTCAGCAGGCTAATATAAATCCCAATTCAATTTCACTTCACTACCGCTGCGTGAGGATGCATAAATGGCATCAAGAATGACGTTATTCACCCAGCCGCTTCGCGCCGATGTCAGCGGCTGCGTGCCTTCCCGGACACATTCCAGGAAGTGGCGGCAGAACCGGGCGCGTTCACCTTCATCGTCATCCGGCACACTCAGTAACAACTCGTTCGTTTGATCAAATTTCTCCGTGAGCAGCTTACCGCGATCCTGCTTATAGCTTGCTCCGCCCTCCGTGCCCATGAGATGGATAAACGGCGTATTGTCAGTATCCATATGGACTGCCCAGCTCACATCAAGGGATAGTGTGCTTCCATCCTCCATTCTGATCAACGCAGTGGCGAGATCCTCCACATCATATGTACCATTCCAATTGGGGCTTCCCCAATCGCCAATGCCCTTGCGCCTTGGGCCAAATTCTGCATAGGTCGCTCCATATACGGACACCGGCTTCGGATTTCCCATCAAATAAAGAGTAAGGTCCAGCATGTGCACGCCGATATCGATGAGCGGGCCGCCGCCGGACAGCTCGTTCCGAGTAAACCAGGTTCCCCAGCCCGGAATCCCTTTGCGCCGGAACAACCCCGCCTTGGCTGTATAGATGCGACCCAGTTCGCCGCGATCTATCTGTTCCTTAATCTGCATAGGAATCGATTCGAAGCGCTTCTGATGTCCAATCATCACGATACGATTAAGTTCTTCGCTGGTTCTCCATATTTCACGCGCCGCTTCGCTATGAATGCCCATCGGCTTCTCCAGCAAGACATGCTTGCCCGCTTTCATCGCTTGAATTGCGAATGGGGCGTGGAATTGATTCGGAACACAGATAACGATTGCGTCCACGTCATTACGAGCAATCAATTCTTCCGTCGTCGATGCCACCTGCGCAATGCCGTGCTGAACAGCTCTCTCCCGAGCCTGAGCAAGATTCGTGCCTGTGATAGCCGTTATCTCGCACAGCTCCGGAAATTGCAGAAAGCCTTTCATATGCTCAATGGCAATATTACCGGTGCCGATAAGACCGATCTTTATTTTATTCATCGACAAACTGCTTCCTCCCCCATGACAAGTGCTTAGACAGCATCCCAAATCGCACGGGCATTTTCCAGTCCAATTGAAGTACCATTCAAACAATCCTCGGCACCTTCAAATTCCACAGAGAGAAACCCGTCATAACCGGATTGCTTAATGGCTCGCAGCACTTCCCACATCTCGACATCGCCATTGCCGAGAATCGCGCCTCGCAGGTAATCCCCGGTCCGAGTCTGAAACCAACCCTTCCCGGGATTACGATAGGCAGGACGCAAATAAAAGTCTTTCAGATGAATCATCGAGGCATACGAAACAGCACGTTTGACAGCAGCAACCGAATTCTCGTCAGCGCACATGAAATTGCCTATATCCATCGTCAGGCGGAAATTGGGACGATCAACCTCGTGGATAAGCCGCAGCACACGCTCACTTGATTGCACATGGAAGCCATGATTCTCTACACTCGTCGTAATACCAAGCGGGGCAGCATAATCGGCAATTCGTCTGCACGCGCCGGCAATCCGCTTGATATCCTTTTCGAACTGCGCCGGCGTCGTCTCTTCTCTTGCTCTCCAAGCGGCATCGTGACGCATGCGCGACACGCCTAGCCGATGAGCTATATCAACATGGCGAATCGCTTGTTCAATCTCGCGCTCCAGATTATCGTTATCGCCTTCAACGAAATTCCCTCCGACAGCGTAGTTCGACACCACCAACCCGCGATTTGCCGCATGTTCGCGAATTCGCTCCGGGAGCTCGGGTGTTTCCATATCGATGTAGTTGCCGGGAGAAACTTCAATATGCCCCCCGCCTTGGTCTGCGATCCAATCGATAACATTGAATATGTCCATTCCGCCTTCGCGTAATTTTCCCGCTAAGCTGTATGTGGTTACTCCTAATTTCATATCCTTCATTCCTCTCCCAGTTTATCTATTTGCATGTCCCCGCATAACAACCGGGATACCAGTGAGAGACGATTCATTAGCAGCTAATGTCACCTCGGCGGTTTTTAGCGCATCATCATAAGTAGAGCGAATCAGGCTGCGATCGCCGGTGCGGATCGCTTCGATGAATGCCTCGTCCTGCGCTTGATACGCACTGCCGGAAGCACCATCATAGGTGATCGTCTCTTCCCCTTCGAGAATCGTCAGTTTACGTCCGGACAACGTAAGTTTATAATCGCGTCCCAGCACCTCTACGCCGCTGCTCCAGTCCGACTGGATGCATGAGGTATCGATATGTCCTACTGCTCCCGATTCGAATTCGAGGCAAACAGTGGCTACAGATGGAATCGATGCACCCGGTTTATGTTCCAGCAAGCCGTACCTCATGCGGGCATACACGGATTTGACATCACCTGCAAGATATCTGGTCATGTCCACCGTGTGGGTCGCTTGCTCTACTAATTGACCGCCCGACTTCGTTATATCGCGCCACCATGGCGTCTCCACAAAGCCGCACAAATAGGCGGCTCGCACCATTCCGATTTCCTTGTCGCGCAGATATTGTCTCGCTTGCTGTGCAACATCCTGATAACGTAAGCAATAACCTGATGCAGCCAATATACCGGCTTCATGAATTACAGTCGCTTTAGATCGAATCACATCTATATCAAGCCCAAGCGGTTTCTCCACCATTAAGTGAATACCTCTGCCAGCAGCCTTCTCTTCCAAATCGGCATGAGCAAACGGCGGAACACAGATGAACAGCGCATCCGGCCTCTCCCGTTCCAGCATAAGATCAACATCATTGTAAGCCGCCAATCCATAAGTTTGACCGGCAGCCTCCGCGCGTTCCAGTACAACATCACATGCTGCCACGACTTCGGCATGCTCATTGGCGCTCAGCACCTTCAGATGTGTCTGAGCGATCCCGCCAACTCCCACGAATGCTACACGCACTCCCATTTCCTTATCCTCCCAGGTAAATCATATGTCCATTCCTGCATGATCTCGGCTCGCACCTAACCTTCCCTTTCATGTTTCTTGCTTCTCTCACCACCATAATGTCCTATATCTTGTCTATTGGATATGTTCCATCCTTCCGATCCATAGCGCAAACTTCACTTTCGAAAGTACTATATTTAAGCCAGATGCTTAACCTTTCACATATTCACGATATTTCCCCGGCGTGACTCCCACATATTTCTTGAATACACGAATCAGTCCTGCATCCTTGGCATATCCAACTAACTCGGCGATGCGATTGAGACTAAGTGAAGGATCTTCCAACAGATGCTTTGCCTGCTCCACTCGAATCCGGGTCATGTAATCGGCCAGGTTATTACCTTTATGTTTCTTGAAGAAGCTGGACAAGTATTGCGGGCTTAAGTTGAATTGTTCCGCAATCGAATTCAAGCTGAGGGAATTATCCGCATAATGTTCATCGATGTATGCAGCGATTTGATCTGCCAGTATGGCGCCTGGATCACGCTGCGCCGCTAGGACACTGTCGCAGATTGTTTGATAGATCATCCGGATCTGCTCTTGCATTTCGATTAGCGTCGAACAATTCACCAACCTGCGCAGCGGATCGAAATCTTCCATAATCTGAAGCTGCACACGCTCTGAAGTATCGTTCCAAATCTTGATCAGAGTACTCATCATATTAAAGTAGAGCAGCTTGCCCATTTCCAATGAAATTTGTTTGGAGTGGAAATTCATCTTTTCAATATGCTTCATTAATTGATCTGCTTGTTCAAAGTCGCCTGATTTGATCGCATTAGCCAGTTGCATCTCCAATTCAAGCGGATAATAATATTTGACGCGATCAGGCATCTGATCGATTTCAGGGTAATAGGTCACGCTGCTCTTGCCCTTGACGATACGGTATTCGAGCGCCTCCAGCGCCTCCGAATAACAGAGCGCAATTTTCTTATAATGCTGCTGAATTCCGCTTACTCCGATACTTAATATGATCCTGAAGCGATCCTCGATGACGCTCTTTAATTCATTAATCATCGACTCCAAATAGACCGTTCGTTCCTCTTCATTCTGCACATGGAGATTAACCAGCAGCACAAGTCTGCTTAACTCTGTCTCCACGGCATACGCAACCCCTCTTTGGCCCAATAATTCCTTACTTATATTGGATATAATGAATCGAATCATGGCCCACTGTTGCTCGGCATTGTCATGCTTGAACTGTCGGAAATCGTCCACACTAATAATAACAACAGCAAACCAGTTTGAATCGAATTGAAATCCCATGAAGCGCAACGATTCCTCGTTCAAGGTCTGTGTATCGACGATTCCGTTGAGCAATCGATTCAGGAAGTTAGATTGGATCAATGGCACTTGCTGATCCACCATAACTCTCAATGCCTCTTCTGATTCCCAGGATTTGAATAACGTTTCTTCGATCAGGGAGAACTCTGCTGTGACTCGACTGCGATCAATGCTATCCCGTTTGAGAATCGACGAGACAAGATTATGAATCGGGCTGTATAATCGCTTGGCCAATATATAGGCGCCCAGCAAACCGAATAGTATACATATACCCAATAAAGACAATGCCCACAGCTCTGCGCGATCTACTTTGGCCATCATGACGGAATGAGGCACCAGCGAAATATATTGCCAGCCCGTCTCCGCAGAAACGTATTTGGTTGCCATCATTCGTTCGCCGCCTATACTCTCGGGATATTCCATGAATTTCCCTTCAACAAGCTTATCCACCTCCAACTCCGCTTCATTTAATTGTTCTCCTGTGTCGGAACGGACCAATAAACGCCCTTCCCTATCCGCTACTAAAATGAGGGCTTTATTCGTACTTTCAAGGTTAAACAACATCTTTTGAATTTGTTCGGCATCAATCAAGACAACTACTGCCCCATCCGAATCGCCTTGCTTGCCGATTGGAATAGAGCGGCGATAGGTAATCAGCCGCTCGCTCCCGCCAGACGATTTCCCTGCGACATTCATGGCAGGCAGATACTCAGCCTGACCGTCGCTGTCCCTTAGAAATTCCAGCCATTCCTCCTCGCTTAGCTTTTCATACTTATAATACAGATTGTAAAAGTCACTGGCATTGCTCTTCACATAAGGCGTAACTACTGCATCTTGTTTGTTGAAGTATACATATCGATCCTGTATGAATCCATGGGTTTCGAAATGAAAGGACAAGGTGTCCATAATTTCTTTGTATTGATATACCAAATGCGCTCCCGATGTTTCCTTGCGCGAAAACATGTGTATAACTTTGGGATGAAAGGAAATCTGCGTAGCCAGTTGTTCGACCTCAAGCAGCCGACTATCGATCGTTAAGCTTGCTTGTCTCAGCATCGCGGTGCTTGAGCTCTCCACATCCTCCTTAATAACAGCATTCATATTGTGATACAATACAGTCGTTAATACTGTCGGAAACATCAGCATAAGAAGAAATGCGATGAACATCGTTAAGAAAAAGTTTGTTTTCCTGCTCATACAGCTCCCCCTCCACCCACTATCATACTTCCTAAGCGCATACATTTGGAATGTTAAATAATTAAGATGCATTTTCCGTAGTTAAGCTATTCTCTCATAGTATTAACTGCCTCTGTAAAAACAATATAGAGAAGCCTGTCTCTAATTGAGACAGGCTTGATCCAAATTGGATGCGCGCAATTTTTTTCTGCTCATTCGACTAGATCTTACCTCCATCTATCGCGGCTCACCATGGATCAGAACATCCAATTGGCGTGCTGTGTCATACACCGCTTGCAATGGATACGAACTATACGCGCCAACCTCGGCAGTAATCGTATCCGTATACCCGATATCCCGCAGCGCTTTCATAACAAGCGGCCACTTCACATCTCCGGCAAGCAGCGGCACGAAGCCTTGCCCATTACCAACGGCTCTCCGGAAATCCTTCACATGGATTTTCCTTATACGCGAACCGAGTATACGGATCCACTGCTCCGGGTGTCCATATAACATGACATTGCCAACATCGAAATAAACGCCTATTGAACTCGAACCGAATCCATCCACATACCTGGCCATCTCGGTTGGCGACAATAGAAATTTGCTCCATACATTCTCCACAGCAATCGTTACTCCGAGACGTTCCGCATGAGGCAGCAGCTTGCCAATCGTCTCCATGCTGCGCTGCTCCAGCAGATCATAGGATGTATCCTCATCTGTACAATAACCGGCGACCGTAAGGATGGTATCCATTCCGAGCTCGTAAGCAGCCTCAAGTTGCTTCGAGACAATGTCTTGTCCCCGCTCGCGCACTTCTTGTTGCGGAGCAGACAATGAATGTTCCCACATCAGACCGCAGGAGAGGCTTCGCAATGCAATTCCATTCGATTCAGCCAGCCGTTTAATCGCAGCCAACTCGGCAGTTGTCGAAGCGAGATTGGGCCCTATCGCTCCTGTCGGACCCATATTCAACTCAAGCGCATCATAGCCGGCAAGACGGGCATGCTCGAAGACAGACTCCATCTTCATGTCTTGGGGGAATGCCCAATGATTAATTGATTTCAGCATCGTTTCTACTCCTTCAACGATCCAATCATGACACCTTTAACAAAGTACTTCTGCAAGAACGGATATAGAATCAGAATGGGAGCTGTAGCTATCATAATAGTCGCATACTTGATCGTTTCCGAAACTTGATATCTTGCTTCCGAGGGCACGCCGGTCAGCATTTCTTCCATATTATTTGTCATATGATTTGTCAACAGCACCTCGCGCAGCACAAGCTGCAACGGGAACTTGCTTGCATCGGTCAAATAAATTAAGGCGCTGAAGTAGGAATTCCAATGACCTACCGCATAGAATAACGTCATAACGGCCAGAACAGGCAACGAAAGGGGTAAGATGATACGGAATAGAATCGTGAAATCATTCGCTCCGTCAATTCGGGCTGATTCCTCCAGACTATGCGGCACGGCCTGAAAGGATGTCCGCATGACAATGAGATTCCATGTACTGATAGCGCCGGGAATGATAAGTGCCGCGCGCGTATTAATAAGACCCAGATCATTTATCAACAAGTAGGATGGAATAATTCCTCCGCCAAAAAACATTGTGATCATAATCATAATCATAATCGGCTTCTTAAGCAACACATTCCGCCTGGACAGTACATAGGCTCCCATGCTTGTCATTAGCAGGTTGAATGCCGTACCTGCAACAACATAGAATATCGTATTTTTATATCCAGTGATCACACTATCGTTCGCAAAAACCGTCTTGTAGGCCTCAAGTGAAAACCCTTGCGGTATCCACATAATTCCACGATGCTGCATGAGTTGCACCGCCTCGCTGACCGAAGAGAACAAGATATAGAGAAATGGATACAAGGTGGTGGCGATGAGCGCCAGCATTAATACCGTATTCAATAGATCGAAGGTTATTTCCCCTCCGCTGCGCTTGCTTCTCATTGAAATCCCTCTTCACCACAGACTTGTATCGGATACGCGCCTGCTGATATTATTCGCTATGATCAACAGTGCGAAGTTGATAACAGAGTTGAATAAAGAAATAGCTGTACTGAAACTATAGCTTGCCTCCAGAATCCCCTTGCGGAATACGTAAGTAGAGATGACATCCGCCGTTTCGTACGTTAACGGATTGTACAGCAATATAATCTTCTCATGTCCGACGCTCATCATATTACCCATCTGCATAATCAACATAATGATGCTAATGGGCAGAATGCCTGGAATGGTAATATGAAATACTTGTCTGAAGCGACCTGCTCCGTCGACTTTCGAAGCTTCATACAAGGTTGGATCGATATTCGAGATTGCCGCCAGATAAATAATCGTTGACCAGCCAAGCCCTTGCCAGATTCCCGAACCAACATAGATCGTTCGAAACCATTCTGCTTTCTGAAGGAACGGAATTGCTTCTCCGCCAAACATCGTTATAAATTGGTTAATCAACCCGTCACGCGCGGTAAAGTCGGTAATCATGCCGGCAATAATAACTATCGAGATAAAGTGCGGCAAATAGGAAATCGTCTGTACCGTCCGCTTGAACCAGGATTTGCGGATTTCATTCAGAAGCAAGGCGAATAGGATTGGCATCGGAAAGCCGAAGATCAGCTCGTAGAAACTGATCATTAACGTGTTCTTAAGTAATCTGAAGAAATAATAGCTGTCAAAGAAACTTATGAAATGTTTGAACCCGACAAACGGGCTATTGAGAAAGCCTGAACTCGGATTGTAATCGCGAAATGCGATTTGTATGCCATAGATCGGTACATAATGAAACAGGATGTAGTAAGCAACAACGGGCAGCGCCATCATGTAAATATACTTATTGCGCTGCAAATCTCGCAGCAGTTGGATCCAGTAAGGAGGGAGGGCGACAAGGCCGCCCGCTCTCACTGATGGTTCGCTATCGTTCCGTTTGGATGGTTGCATAGTCGATCCCTCCCTGTTCTAAGTCATTTTAACGTTTCAGATAACGGTCATATGCTGCTTGTTGAATCACAATCGCGCGCTCGATCCCCATATCCTTCATCGTAGCAATGAATCCATCGAATTTGTCCATCGGTTCGATCCCCATAACAAATTTATCAACCTGCTCGTTGACGAACGTATTGATGTCGTTCATAATGGAGGCGTATTCATTGCCTTCATCCGGAGTAAGCGTCACTCTCGGCATTTGTTTCTTATTCTCGGCATTTGCCCAAGTGTTCAAGGAATCAAGCCCGTTTATGCTCGCCGCTGATTTCTGTTCCATAAAGCGTTTGTCCTGAACGAATGGGCCGTAGGCCCCTGATAACGTTGATCTGCCCATCAGACCGGTATCGGCCAATGCTTCTTTCTTAAATACGGGTTGTCCGTTCACCACATCATAAGTCGAACCCTCAATCCCGAAGTTGAACAACATACTGCCTTCCGGGCTATAGTTGTAATCAAGCCATTGCACAATGGCCGGAACATTCTTCGCAGAGGTTGTTATCGCTGCGCCTTCACCTGTGAAATACGGATCCTGTTGACCGATGATAGGCTTAGTCCCTTTGGTTACCACTGGATATGGAGCCGCTTTCATCTGGAACGTTGGATGTTTGCCGGCCATCAGCGCATTGTATTTGCCAAGTGTATATTGGATATGCGCTCCGAGTTGATCTCCCAGCAGCTTTGAATCACGCAACTTGCCGTCTGTTGTCAAGTAATCTGGATCGATAAGACCTTCAGAATACCAGTTGTGCAACAACGTAATATAATCTTTGAACTCAGGCGTATTCCAGCTATGCTTCACGACTCCGTCTTCCTGGAATAATCCATTCGTAATGCCGTAAGCCGTTTGGAAACCCAGTTGGCCCCATTTGTAATAAAGAGGAATTTCATCCTGCTTGCCATTTTTGTTCGGGTCGTCGTTCTTGAACGCTGTCAACACGGTATGCCATTCGTCCAGTGTTTCCGGCATTTGCAGATTCAAGTTGTCCAGCCAGTCTTGACGAAGAGAGAGACCCATGAACGTCAACAGGAACGGGTCGCCGCGATAGAACGGGAAGTCGAAGATCGTGCCGTCGTCCGTGCTAATATTTTTGCGCATTTCCGGATTTTCATCTAACAGCTTCGACAGATTTGGCGCGTAATCTTTAATGTATTCGTTCAAACGAATAAGTTTGCCGTCAGCAATTGCTTTCTCAGGACCGCCTGGATAGTCAAGCCATTCGCCCTCTATGACATCAGGCAAATCCTTTGAAGCCATCATGAGATTAAAGGATTCATCGCTTTGGGGATGTATGAATTCCACATTCACCCCGGTAATCTCTTTTTTCTTTTTGTAAGCTTCATGTTCACCCAGATTTTTGATCGTTGCCCCGGCCTGACTATTCAGATAGACCCAATAGGTCATCTTGTCCAGCTTCTCAACCGCTGGAGTCTCCGTCTGTTCCGGCTTAACTGTCGGGCTTGCTGTTGGCGCTGCTGTTGACGCTGCTGCTGGCGAGTTCCCTTCATTTGAATTGCTGCAGCCAATAAGCGCCACAATCAACAGGATAGCTACCGCTGACTGCAGGCCGAATTTCACATTGACCTTCCCTTTCATGTTTCGTCCTCCTTCAATTCTCGTTTTCATTGTAGGGAACCACTTGTAGTGCGCTTCCCTCAACACCATCATGTCTTAGATCTTGTCAGTTGGATATGTTCCATCCTTCCGATCTATAGTTCAGATTTCACTTGCGGATGTTCTACATTTAAGTCTGATGCTTAATCTTTCCATTCGGGTGAATATCCGAAAACGTATTATAAACCGACCTCTCCCCTTACTGCTGTGTGTCATTATTAATCAGCATACTCCTGGATGGCTCCCATTGGTATATCTTATTTCTTAACGCCCTGCCTTAATTTTGTCTAATCCATTCAGAATCATAACAACGGCTTCTACCCGGGTTGCTTGATCATTCGGAGCAAATTGCTTACCGGGTTTACCTTGAACGAGACCTGCGACCGTCGCCTTTGCTACCGCCTCATATCCCCAGGCAGGGATTTGATCGACGTCTTTATATTCCAATTCGACAGTTGTCGATTCCTCGGCAAAAGCCCGTGCAATGATCGATGTCATTTCTACGCGAGTAATCGGACGATCTGCGTGGAAGTTGCGGTCCTCATAACCCACTATCAAATTTTGATCAGTTGCTGCATAGATATGTGACTTGGCCCATAAGGGAAACAGGCTGTCATCTTCATACGGACTTTGCGCGTCTACTGACAGCTCCAGTTGAAGCGCACGAGATAGCAGCGTAACGAACTCGCCTCGCGTCACCTCGCGTTGCGGACGGAATGTATCGTCAGGGTAGCCCTCGACGAATCCTAGACTGACGGCACGCTCTATGGCTTGTTCTGCCCAGTGGTCAGCGATGTCGGTTAATCGTATATTGACGGAGGTATCCTCCACCCGCAGTTGATTGCCAGGCTTGAAATCAGTCGTGCCAAGATCCGCTGCGACCAAGCTGATGTCAGGCAAGCGAATCGTGGAATCCCCTTTGTGTAGCTGTTTGAAAACGAAAGACGCAAGCTTCAGATCCCCCGATTTTCCAGGAACTTTACCAACCTGGGTATGTGCAAATCGAATCTGATTATTGCCTGGAATCGGGCTGATTGACATACCGGGAAGAACGCTTGACGTATCGACCAGTTCCAGCTTGCGAGGCTCATATCCAAGATCCATTTCAAAGGCGTACACATCCGAAACATTCTCGCCCCATACATTAACTATGATTTCGTCATTCGCTTCGGATTTCACAGCTTCGAGACGAAATACAGCTGTTTCCTGAATATTGGCGTCTTTCGCCATAAGAGTGGCAGGCCCTACTGAGCAGCAGGCAAGGGCGGCTATATATATCATGACAAATACTCTGAATAATCTCATGGGGGTACCTCTCCTATCCTTGTCAACTTGAATAAAAAGGGAAGAAGACAATGCATCTTCTTCCCCGCAAGCTACTTTACACGTATTGCCGAACTACTCATCGAGCAGCCAATCATCCAGAATCATCTGGGCAATCGCGGCAATCGTGTCAATCGTAATTTTTCCTTTGTTCAGCACATCCGCCTTCTCAATTTCACTCCAGCCCGCGTCATTCAAGGTTACGCCATAGTAACGCAAGGCGATGGACAAGTCGCTAATGGAAACGGCTGTCGCTCCCGGCACCAAAGTTACAAGCTTTTGAGCGAATATCGACAGGGCATCGTTCAACGCGACAACGGCTTGATCGACCTGTGTCTGATTTCCGGTTTGAAGCACACTGCTCGCTGCAGTAATCGCGTCAAACAGATCATCTCGCGAGCCAACTTCGTAGAGCCCGATTCGATTGCCTTCCTCTGCTTTATTGTAACGATTCTGCGCCAAGGCGATTGTTTCGTTCAAGATCGTTTGGTCAACGGTTTCACTTGGATTAATGGACAGATTAAACGTAGTAATCGCATTTAACAGAGTTTGCAGAGCCCCGTTCACTTGGTCTTGTTCCGCTTGAATATCCATGCTCACAATCTCGGCTTCATCAATAGCAGCCTGCAATGCCGCTCTCGAGCCGTTAGTGTGTTCGCCTGGAAGCGTTCCTTCCGTCGCTTGATCGTGAAGAGCTTGCGCATTGTCGATAGCTGCTGCCAGCGCAGCGTTGTCTGCCAAACGAACATCGAAAGAGCAGCTCGCTTCGCCGGTGTCGAAAGAAACCTTTTTGTTGAATAAGGAAGCGTCGAACTTATCCAGCGTCACGCTGGCAGCACCTAACGCTGCATCCCCCTTCACTCCGCCGCGCAGCTTGAATAGTGAACCTGCATTCTGGACGGCGTATTGCTCATCCGGGGTGAACATAATGATACGAATTTTACCCGCGGCCTCATTGACTGCGCTCATGAACGTGTAGTTCGGCTTCAGAAGCTCGAATGCCGATTCGTCCAACGAAACGGAAGACCCGCTCGTTACTGTAGCGAAGGAAAGAACATCAGGATCGTAATCGACAATAACATCCAATGCTGTGAAGCTGCCGTTCAATTCAGACGACCCCACGGTCAGTTCCAGATCGCCGCCTCTCGGCAAGGAGGTCTGATTGCCGGTCATGCTGGCCGTTCCGTCTGTCAGTGGCAATACAGGACTGTCGTCCATCTTGTGGAGAACGATATAATCCAGGTTTAAGCCTGACGATACGTTCGTCATTCGAATCTTGTGCGTGCCCGCTTCCAGGTCGAACAAGAGATCGTTGCCCTCGCTATTCTGCAGCAGAGCGTTGTCGAAATCGCTCCATCCGCCAAGCGTCCTGGGATAGTGGAACGTATAGGTTTCCCCTTCGTCTACCTGAAGCTCCCTGAGCGATGCGGCCTCTGAAGACGAATACTTCATCCCTATCCGATAGAGGCCGGATTCCGGAACATTAAATTCCCATTCCAGAACATGACCTGGAGTATCCCAATTGTAGAACATGTTCCCGAGCGGATTCCCGGTTGTATGCGATTGACCCCGATCGGCGATCGTTACGGTCCCGCCGCTCTCGAATGTGAAGTCTTCGGCTTCGATAAGATCGCCTTGTTTGAAATCCTCATCCCCGGTTTCAACAGGCGTAATCTTGACTACGTTAGGCACTACCGTATTGGACGCAACGGAAGACACGCCGGCGCCCACATCGTTAATCGCTTTCACCGTGAAGGTATAGGCTGTGTTGTTCGTCAGTCCGGTGAATACGATCGGACTGTCCGTGCCGTTCTGGACCAGATTCCCCGGCGAGGCTGTCACGGTATATCCCGTAATCGGGCTCCCTCCGTCCTCCTCCGGCGCTGTAAAGGAAACTGTCGCCTTGCCGTTGCCCGCAACAGCGGTTACGCCGGTCGCTACTCCTGGCGCTGTCGGCTCCGGGACGTAGCCTTGCTCTTCCAGTTGTCCGATATAAATATGATTGTTATTCGCATCATGCAGATGAACATACTTACCTGCCAGCGATTCCTGGTAGAAAACCCCCTTGCGAATCGTCGCACTTACTTTGTCGCTCGCCCAGTCCTTGATATCCAGGATCGTAATCTTCTTCGATGCGTCATAGTCGGCGCTGTCGGTAATCTCAATCCGGGCTGCCGCACCGGGTCCGACCGCCTGATAAATATCTGCGAAGTAAAGCTGAGTATTGTCGGCGATAGGGAATTGTTCTACATAACCGGGTATTGTAAGCCGGTCGAAGCCAATGACAGGCGCATCGAAAGCGGTCCACTGCCCAGCTTCCTTATAACTCTTGGCTTCGATCATTCCCACGCTCGTATCCGTCAGCCGATACAAGCCGTCCGATCCTGCCGTTGAACCGGGAGTTGGACCGGCTTTCACCCAGAATTGCTTTAGCATTGGTGATGATCTCCATCTTTGGAAGTCAACAGGATCACGCATGCCGCTTCTTTCCGTGGAGTCAAAATAACCTGTCGGGCTATCGTTAGACATAATCTTAAAGGCGTTCGAGAAGTATTTTAAGTTAGTATCCCACCCGGGCGAACTGCTTAAAACGTCGGACTTGTCATTCGTCCAATATCCGTCCGTATCCAGATAATGCCATATACCCTTGATTCCCCAGCTTCTCGTGGCCGCAAGCAACATGTCCTTCGCATTGTCCTGATGCTCGGCAGGCCAGTAGACATAGTAGTGCTCGTAAAATTCGGTATGCACTTGATTATCAAAAACATAAACCTTCTTGACAGGCGTCCCTATCTCGAGCCCCTTGCCGTAGGGCAGCTCCGGCACATCTCTTACGTAAGGCGAACCGACTTCCACCGCGGGCACTACCGTACCTCGTCCTACGGGGACGTTCGTTGACAATTGCGTATCCGAAACCTCATCCGATAATGATTGACGATAGAGCATCGTCGGACCCAAGTCGCCGAAGTCATACGTTCCATCCGTGGATACGACGAGCTCGCCGCCTTCGATCAGGCCGTCAGGCGCTTGCCATCCAAGCTGTGCATTGCCGCCGGATTCGCCCGCCGGATTCACCACGATGTCCTTGTCAATCTTCTCCGTGCTAATGACGATATTGTCGAAGTACCGGTTCTGATCCTGCGGAGCCCCGTCGTTCCAGAAGTTCTCGAACAGAACCGTATTGATGCCATACGCATCATAATTACCGAGCCAGTTCAGATTCGTACTGCTTGCCTGCAGCGTATTATTGATCCAGTATTCGAATACGCCGTTCGATTGCCCTGCGTCATTGAGCTTAATATGAACTTCAATGCTGTACCACTTGCCAACATAGTCCGGACTGAAGATCGGGGTTAGTCCCCTCTTATAACCCAGCCAGCGTAAGTTGTCAAAATCGTTGTATTCGGTACTCACCAGATTGCCGGCCTCATCCGTTCCTGATGCGGGGTCCAGGAGCAAGTAATTTTTGTCCTCATCATTTGCTGTGCCATTACCGCTCCAGAGATGCCCGATGAACGGCTGTGCCCAGCCCTCGACAAGCGAAGTGGCTCTCGACAGCTTGTAGCCGCCGCCGCCGATCCAATTCGCATCATGCTTCAAGTACATCCGATAATATATTTCGCGAATATTTTCCCCGTCGTGCGAGACAGGGGCTTCATAGGAGCTTTCCGTCTTGCCGAAAGCAACCTTCATGCCTCCCGCGCCTGCAACACCTTGTTTGAATTCCCCCTTTACAGCAGTCGAGCCGTTCCAGCCTTCGCCCGCTGTCCGATTATTGCTGACAAATGTCTTGCCCTCGAAATATTGTGCGCTGCGATCCTGTTCGAAATCATCGCAGAAGATCCAGGCCGGGTCAGGATTAGCGCACTCATTGACAGGCGCAGGCTGAATCCATTCGGTACCGGGAATATCGGGAAGCTGTAATTCTTCAGAGTACGTTACGTTGCTTGACTCAGCATAAGACGTCTTCGGAATCCCGCTTACCGTTACACTCATAAGCACTACAATCATACAAAGGGACATGTTAATCAGCTTGAATATCTTTTTGCTCTTAAACCACATGAAATGAACACTCCTCTCGACTTTTCAACCATTGAACAAACCTTGGTCCTTTCTGTTCCTCGTATCTCTAGTTGTCAACTCCCATCTCTTCTGTAAGCGCTTACCTTTACATTGTTCATCACTCCCTCCCGAATGTTATGCCTTTACGATTTTCAGTTTGATTGATTCATTTATTGATTAACATGCTCCATGCTTACGAAATACGATCTAAATTTAACAATAGACATCGTCTATAATTAAGCATAATGGCCGATCTTGAACTGTGAGACGCCTTGAGAGACCATTTCTCTTACCTGAAACCAATTCGACCCGTCTGAACTGTACAAGACGAAATCCGCCGGCGCCCCCGGTGTCAGAGACCCTGCGCCGTCTTGTGCCGAACCGAGCAATTCAGCCGCATGCGTGGAAGCCATCTCAATCGCCTCGCTGACAGAACCGATGCCGAACCGCACAATATTAGCCACGCCTTCATTAAGCGCAAGCGCGGACCCGGCGAATATATCGGGCGTTGCCGCGAGAAACAATCTTCCTTCCGCATCCTTTATCACATCGTTGACACCGTACCGGTAAGTTCCGGGAGGAGCCCCCTCCAGCATGTTGGTATCGCTGACGAGAATTGCCTTGTTCCCTTTTACCCGAATCATCGATTTGAGTGTAGACAGCGGCAAGTGAAAGCCGTCGGCAATCAGGCCAGCCCATAATCGGTCTTCCCCAAGCTGCGCCCATATGTAATTCGGATGCCGCTTAAGCATGGGATGAGCTCCGTTGCCGAGATGGGTCGACATCGTTGCTCCCGCCTCCACCGCCAATCTGATTTGCTCCTCCGTCGCCCCCGTATGTCCAATTGCTGCAATAATGCCGCGATCGGTCAGCTTGCGAATAAATGGAATGGCCCCCTCGCGCTCCGGAGCTAATGTGACCATGCGCAATCGCCCTTTGGCAGTTGCCTCCCATGCCAGGAACTCGTTCCAATCCGGATCCCTCATCACCTTGACGGAGTGAGCGCCTCTTGGTCCGTCATCAGCCGACAGATAAGGTCCTTCTATATGAATACCGGCTATCGCATAGTCGGTTATCGGATCCGCCTCACATGCTTGAACCAATAATGCTATACGAGATAAGGCATCTTCTTGTGAGCAGCTCGTGACAGTCGGGAAGAAGCGGGCGACTCCGCAAGTATGCAAATACCGAACAGTCCCGGCAATCTCCCCGATCGTTGTAGATTGCCCGTTATAATTGACACCATGAATGCCGTTCACTTGCAAATCCATTAGCGCTGGCGCCAGCCATACGTCGGCGGCGCCGTCTTCTGCTGTTTCCTTGATCGAATGAATGCGTCCCGACAAGACATGAACTTCAACCGTTTTGCCGGTTTTCCAATGTTTCCCTACCCAGCTTTGCATCATTGTTTCCCTCCGTTTCATAGAGCCGTTTCCCTTAGCTCCTCCCAATGCCGGATGCTGATTCGTTGTCCAGGCACAAGGTCCAATTGTTGTGTTGTTTGAGAATGGAGGCTGGAATTCCCGGCGTTATTCCCGGCTCTATGGCCGGCTCCACTCTCTTAAATCAGGGAGATCAAAGTAACGCAGCATGCCCGGCAGCACAATACTTAGAATATCCCTGGATTCATAATGATTGCTCTCCACCCAGGAAGCGATGCTGTCTAACGCCTCTTCCCATTCCCAAGCAGGGAAATCCGCTCTTATTGCAGATGCCAATTGAACATAAAGGCCGTGTCTCCCTGTTGCATATAATTGAAGATGATGGCCGTCAATGCCCGGAAGATCAGGCGCTGCCTCCACCGCCCTAATGACATCATAGGTCCTTAACGCTGCGAGACTGTCGCCAAGCCAGAGGGAATCGAGCGACAGCTTATGCATAATTTCATAAAAATCAAGCGGATCTTTGCCGTCAATCAGATGCGGCTGCAAAGGCCCCGATCCCGTCGTATCCAGCACAATAACGCTTCGTCCGGACTGGCAGGTCCGACCGATCCAATCCAAGTGCTGCTGCAATTGCTGCGTACCCCCGTCCCAAACCGCGAGAGTGGCGGGAATCCTCTCTTCCCCGCGGCCATGCTCCTTAAACACGATTCCGTGATTGAATATTCCCTCTTGCGACCACCAGATTGCATTATAAAAGTCCAGTCCCTCCGCTGTATCCTGCAGCATTCGGCATCTTGGCCGGAATGGTGTCGGCTTCCTCCCGCCGAAGACTCGCTCTTCCAGCCATTGCAAGCCGATTTCTTTCCTGGAAGCAGCAGCTTCGCGCTTCGCTCGCAACATCCTCGACCTGTCAGCTATTTCATCGTGAATACTTCGCGCGGAAACCTCCCAATTCCTTTCGTTCATTACTTGTCCCGAAATCGTGCATAATAGCTGCGAGGCTTCCAGCATTTCGTCCGAAGGAGCAACAGTAGATGTCACTCGCGCTCCGCTGCCCAGATGATGCCCGAAAAATTCCGCAGCCGCCTCGGCCAGAGCAAGCGTGTACCTGTGAACTTCTTCATCTATGAATAGATGAATCTGGTTTTCCATGCCGTGCATCTCCCAGAACCGCTTCACCCGTTCAAATGTGCGCAGCGTGCCCTCAATCGGGAAGAAATCGTAAGAAACGGCCAATACAAGCAATGACTTAGGCGCAATCGCCAGCAATATATCCTCATGATCCAAGCCCATAGCCGTGAAGCCCGGCCATATTTGCTCTGCATCCTGACATCTTCCCGCATACATAAACGTTTGACGACTCATAATGAACGTAGCCGGGGCTGCAGCTGCAATCCGCGAATCCGCCATCATAACCATGGCAGTCTGCGTTCCGCCACCCGAATTGCCGGTGACGCCGATTTTCTCCGCATCCACATCCGGTCTTGTTGTCAGATAATCGATAGCACGCATCGCATCGTGGACAAAGTATCGTGCCAGGCTGTCCCCAAGCGGCAGGCACTGGCTGCCCAAATAATCATGTTCCCGTACACCGATTCCGATCAAAGAACCTCCGTTGCCGTCAGCATGCTGCACGCGCTCGCCTTGACCGATCGGATCCATGGCGAGAACGATAAGTCCGGCCCTGACCAATTGGCGGCACACCGTCTGATATTCCTCCGCATGCTTGGCATCATCATCATGGCCGCATAGGAATAATACCGCCGGCCCCGGCTCGCTTCGTCCGTCCGGGATGTATGCGTTGCAAGTCACCCAAATGCCTGGACGCGACTGAAAAACAATCTTTTCGATCCGAAATCCTTGCTGCTCCAGAACGCCGCAGACTCTGGGCAACAACAGCGAATCGGATGACGGCAATCCGCCAATGCATTGCAGAAACCGATCGCGGATAGCCGTTTGCCTGATTTTTAATTCCGCCGGCGTTGCAATAATATCCCTCTGTTCCTCGCCGACGCGAAAGGCTTCTTCCGATCGTTCATACACATGGCGTTTCCACTGCTCCTTGACTTGATACATCCGCAGCCGATACGACTCCAACTCCGAGATTAACACGATTCTACTCCCTCCAGCAGGTCGATGATTCGCACGGGTCTATTGTCAGCAATAGAACGATTCGCCGCTGAGCCCAAACATAACGACATCGCTCCTGCTCGTGAGTCCGCTTGTTGTCCCAAGGGATCCGGCTGATCCGGCACAAACAGCATGCGCTGAAGCTTGACATCGCTGCCGCCATGTCCGCCCTCCAGCTTCTTGACTCGCTGAATCTCGACATTGCCCCTATGATCGTAAACATCAATCTGCTGGAATGGTTCGTGTGCGCGTTCGCCGCTCGTATAAACCTCGGCCTCCATCCTCCCCTTCGTCCCGTGAATCACCGCGCGCCAGCCTTCATAGGGGCTGTAGGCAATCAACGAATAATTTAAGGTGACTGCTTCCTCGTACCTTACATTCAGCGACATCGAATCATAAATCGTAATATCTTCGCCGAACACGCATTGGTCGCGGATATAACCGTCCTCCTGTTCCGCTCCAAGATAATAGGAATTGGTAAACTCATCGCTTTCTATATCGAAGTAAAATTCGCAGGAGGATTGGTACGAACAGGTCAAGCAACGTTCTCCCCGCTGCTCCCTTGTCGCGCCGTAGAACGCTCTGCGACCGTAAGCGAATACCTCTTCCGGCTCCTTGCCCAGCCACCAGTTGATTAGATCGAAGTGATGCGTCGATTTATGAACCAGCAGCCCGCCGCTGTTCTCCATCCTTCTGTGCCATCTGCGGAAATAATCGGCTCCATGGCTGTGGTCCAGGTTCCATTCGAAGTGAATATGCGTGATTTCTCCGATAGCTCCTTCACACAGCAGTTCCTTTATTTTCGCAGTATAGGGATTGAAACGCGCGTTAAAGGTGACCCTGACCTTCTTGCCCGTTCTTCGTTCAGCTTCCAGAATGGCGCGGCACTTCTCCGCATCAATCGTCATCGGTTTCTCGGTAATACAGTCGGAGCCTGCTTCGAGCGAGCGAATAATATATTCATGATGCGTACTGTCCACAGTAGCGACAATAACCACATCAGGTCTGGCACCAGACAACATCGCATCGAACGAATCATACACAGGCACTCCCCCGCATTCCTGACTCAACAGATTTGCTCTGGTGGGGTTTATATCGTATATACCGGCCAGCTTCGCCGTCGCTTGCCACTGATAGACAATCGGTCTTGCGAACATATAACGAGCTCTGGCCCCGGCGCCTACGATCACATAGCTTTTCATACCCGTCTCCCCTCTTTCCTGGTTCTCCTTAAGCGAATTATCCATCATCCCCGTCAGAATCAAGGTAATCGACAGGCTAGGGCGTGTTTGCAAACACGCCCTAGGGATAATTATTAGTTTGATTGATGAACTCGCAGATCAACATGCCCCATTCTTACGAACGACCACCCAGATTTAAGATGCGACATTGTCTATAATTAAGCATGATGCGATACCGCCACAAGCAATAGTGTACAGGCCGTCCGAAATGCAAATATGGCGTTAAAGGGACAAATCCCCTCAACGCCACTATTGTTCTTTTTTATGAGCTTCTCTTGGACTCGCAATCTGTTGCGAGATCCTCCTTTTTGTATTCCATAATCTTGCCCGTTCGGCCGACTTCCCAGGACACGGACCCTCGCCGACCTCGCCATTTCCACGCGTAGCCGCCTGCACCAATTGCCCATTTTCATAGGTGGGAGATATCCCGGATTCTCTGCCTGGCATCCGCCAGCTTGTCGGGAAAGTTGATGGTCATGCCGTCCACGCCGCAATAAAGCGCATAGTTCATCAAGGGCTCCGTCGCTGCGCCCCAGCCCCTGACTTCCAGTCCCCGCTCCTTGGCCCGCTTCACCTCTTCCGGCTGCAGCGTCTCGACTCGCGGACAAATCTGCCGGGCATCGATATCCTGCACCATTCGCAAAGTCTCGTCATTGACCTGTTCCACCAAATACCCGAGCTTGATGCGGCGATTCCTTCTTCTGGTTTCCACCAGGTCTTCGTAATGAAAAGAAGTGACGACCGTCTTTTCCGCCGCCTGGTAACGATCGATCAGGGCGAGCATGCTGTCCTCGATCTGCCGGTCCTTCAATTCGCAGGCGAAAACGAGATCCTTGGCGCCGAACGCGTACAAAAATTGCTCGAAGGAAACCAGCTTTTCGCCTCTGTATCGGGGCGAAAACCAAGCGCCTGCGTCCAATTGCCGCAGCTCCTCCCAGGTGTGCGCCCCCGGTTCGCCGGTCCCGTTCGTGGTACGGTCCAGGACGGCGTCATGAAACAGAATTACAACGCCGTCCCGGGTCATTTTCAGATCGGTCTCGATCCCGTTTGCCCCCTGCTCGACGCCTTTGTAGAAAGCCGCCAGCGTATTCTCCGGCGCATAGGCGGACGCCCCGCGGTGCGCCAAGTTTAGAAACATAACCATCTCTCCGTTTCCGGTTTCGTTCTGGTTCCGGCTCGTTGCGCCGGACGGAAAAAGACCGTCCCAGCCGCTTAATGGCCACGATTGGGGCAGTCTTCATCCGGCAATGCCGATCCTGTGCGAATTTCCTTATGCCTGTTTCAACAGCGATTTGAGCCAATCCCGCTCTGCCGTCGTCACCGCTTTGAACGGGCTTCGGCATACGCCGAAGTCGAGCCCCATCAGGTTCAATATTTCTTTCTCGGCCGGCAGCACGCCGATCTTGACGATGGCCGCGATAATCTCGTTCGCGTCCGTCTGGATCCGCCGGGCTTCGGCAATGTCGCCCGCTTCGAACGCCTTGCGAATTTGAATGAATTTCTCCGCCATGAAGTTGTACGTGCTGCCGATGCCGCCGTCGGCTCCCATAATCAAGCCTGCAAGGAACATCTCGTCGAATCCGTTGTACGCCAGAATCTCGCTTTTGCGCTGCTTCAATCGCTCCAGGAAGAAGAAATCGGAAGAAGTATGCTTGATCCCGATGAATCGCGCGTCCTGAAAAAAGGCAAGCAGGTCTTCAATCCCGAAAGTGACGCCCGAATTCGCGGGAAAATTGTAAATGATCATCGGCAAATGAACGCGGTCCACAATCTCGTAATAGTATCGTTTGATTTCTTCAGCCGAAAAGTGGTAATAAAAGGGGGCTACCGCCGATATGGCGTCGACGCCCGCCTGTTCGGCATGCTTTCCCAATTCGATCGCTTGGTCGGTGCCGATGCTGCCAACATGATAAATAATAGAACATTTCCCTTTACATTCTTTAATTGCAATATCCAGTATATATTTCCGTTCTTCCAAGGTCATCAGAAAAGCTTCCGAGGTGCTCCCACCCACATAGAACCCGTCAACCCCCTTCTCCAGGTTCAGCTTGATCAACCGGATCAGAGCCTGTTCGTTAATACGATTATTCGCGGTAAACGGGGTTAACAACGCCGGAATAATTCCTTTCAAGTGATTCATTGGGGCAGCTCCTCTTACGGTTCATTATTCGACGCGTTGGCCCATTTTTGCTCTTTCTTCCAGCAGCAGGCGAATCCATTCTTTGATATAGCTGCCATGGTCGTGATAAGTGCGGCCGCTGACAAGGTTGCCGTCGACGACACAAGATTCGTCCACGTAGATGCCGCCGCAGACTTCCAGGTCGAACCGGCATTTGGCCACGGTCGCCATTCTGCGGCCCTGGACAACGCCCGCCCGGCAAGGGATTTCAACACCGTGGCAGACGCTGGCCACCGGTTTGTTGTGCGCAAAGAAGTAGCGGGTAATCTCGATCAGCGCAGGATCGTCGCGGATATACTCGGGCGCGCGGCCGCCGGAGAAGAAGATGCCGGCGTACTCCGCGGGGTTCACATCCCGGAATGCAATATCGGCCTGAATGGTGTAGCCTTCGAACTCCCGCGTAATGTCCCACCCGGTCTGCGGCCGCTCATGCAGCACCATGGCATAACGCCGCTTGTCGGGGCCCGCCACGACCGGCGTGAAGCCCTCCTCCTGCACCCGATAATAGGGGTATAACGTATCGACTGTCTCCGTTGCGTCTCCAATGACGATCAATACCTTGGAACCGTTCGTCTCTGTCACTCGCGCATCCATCCTTTCCGTAAATTGACGCCGACTCATCTGCCGTCAAGCAGCGCCTGAGCCAGAATGATTTCCGCCACTTCCATCGTCTTCAGCGCATCTCCGAAATGAGAAGACGGCTGCTTCCCCGCCCTGACGCAATCGACGAATTCGCGGTGCTTCGCCAGGAACCCCCCGTAAGCGATCTTGCTGTCCGAGCCGGCCGCTTCGCGCGCATCATACGCCATGCCGGCCTTGTCTCCGTCCGCATAGATGCGGCCCTGCGTTTCAAGCTCCGCTTCCGCGCTGACGTTCGGCGCATGCATCTCCACCGCGAAGATGCGCCGGCCGCTCGCCCAACTGTTGACGAGATGCCCGATGGAGCCGTTGTCGAACTCGAGCGTGGCCGAGATGAAGTTGATGTCCGGAACGCCGATGCGCCTGGTTGCGCTCGCGACCTTGACCACTTCGCCGCCGCACATCCAGCGGACGGTATCGATGCAATGCACGGTATCGTCCATCATATGGTCTCTCGCCCCAAGGAACGGGGTGAGGTCGGATTTATAAAATTTGCACACCGCATGCGTGATCGCACCGCGCTTCAAGCATGCCTCGCGCAGCTTGGCCGCAAGCGGCGAATTGCGCCGCTGGAAGCTGACCTGCGTGATGCAGTTGTTTTTTTCGGCGACATGCACAAGCGCTCTGGCCTGATGAATCGTCAAGCCCAGCGGTTTCTCGATATAGAGGTGAAGTCCCCGCTCCAGGCACCACATCCAGATGTCGTACATCTGGTGCGGCTGTCCGATGACGTACACCGCGTCCGGCTTGACTTCCTCGATCATGACGCGGTAATCCGTATAGCGGCCCGCAATGCCGTATTGATCCGCGGTCGCGTGCAGCGGGCCCGGGAACAGATCGCAAATGGCCGCCACTTCCACCTCGTCCGCCAGCGCATGCAAAGACGGATAATGCACCGCATTAGCCATTTTCCCCGCGCCTACAACAACAACCTTCAGCTTAGCGCTCATATGCCGCTTCCCCCCTCGAACGAATAATCTTGGATGACGATAACGCGAAGGCTGCCGGCGGCCTATGAAGGAAGGCTGTCGATATCGATCGCCCGGTTGTGCGCCGCGGACAGATTGGAAGCCTCCATCAGCTTCGTCAAATCGACGGCCATGCGAATGTTCTCCTCGGCGAACGTGCCTTCCCGGATGTGCGACACCCATTGCTCGTAGGCGTACGGACGGCGCTGCGGCAATTCGATCGTCCGCCATTCCTTCGCGGTCTCTTCGCCGTATCGAACGGTGCGCAGTTGCACACGATGCTCCGGATAGCCGCACAGGACGACGCCTTCGCGACCGTGCACTTCCATGCAGAAAGGCGAGAACGGGTTGGCAAAGCCGGACTCGACGATGCCGAGCGCTCCGTTCGCGTATTTGAGCACCGATACGGCGTTATCCTCCACTTCCTTGCCGGTCAGATAGCCGTAGTGCGCGCTCACGCTCTCGGGCATGCCGAGAAACAGGCGGGCCACGTACATCGGATGGCAGCCCACGTCAATCAAGGCGCCGCCGCAGCTCTGCTCCTTGTCGAAGAAGTACGGAAAGCCGCGGGGTTCGTACTTGACGACTCCGTTGTTCGAGCGCCGCACCCGGACCGAAGTGAGTTCGCCGAGCAACCCTTGCGCCAAAATTTCCTGGATCGCCAACGTATAGCTCTCGTAGAGCTGCGGCATCGATACGACGAGCTTCACGCCGCTTGCTTCGACCGCCCGCAAAATTTCATTGCATTCCCGGAAGGTCGGCGCCAGCACCTTCTCGGTGAAAATATGCTTGCCGGCCTGCGCGGCCTTGACCATCACTTCGCAGTGCCGGTTCGTCGGCGCCGTGACGATCACGGCATCGATCTGCGGATCTGTCAGCAATTCGTCGAGGTCTTCGTAATAAGGCACGCGATGCTCGGCGGAAAGCCGGGCGCCGCGTTGCGGGTCTTCGTCCCACATCGCCGCGAGTTCCGTATCCGGATGCTCGAGCGCCTGCCGGATATAGTCCTTGGCATGAATGTGCCAATTGCTGAGCACCGCTACACGAATCATCGTTCATCTGCTCCGTTCTTTTTATTTCCCTATTTTCTTGTCGTACGCTTGCTGATAAATCTCGATATACCGGCTCAGTCCCATGTCCTGCAACGTCTTCAGATAGCCGTCCCAATCCTTGTCGAGCTTCGCGTCGCCATTGATGAACTTGGCGGTCATCGATTTGAAATAGTCGGAGATGTTCGTTTCCAGCTCGGCCAGCTCGGCGGCTTGTTCCTTGGTGAAGAACAGCGGCGGCACGATCTTGTCGACGCTCTGCTTGAACGGCTCGTAATTCTCCTTCGTGACATCATAGTACATCTTCTCTTTATCCGGCTGCGTCGCTACCGTTCTTCCGTTGTAGTATTCCTCGTCGGACATGTAGGCCAGACCCAGTCCGTCCCACGTTCTGTTCTGCGTGCCGGAGATCGGATTGATGACCGTGTAGATCGATTGCCCGCCGTCGCGGCCCTTGTCGCCCGTCTTCGCCCAATCCCAGTCTTTGCCGACGACGCCGATATTGGCGCTGATCGTCACTTCGCTCGAATAGAAGGCGTCGGCCCAGCGCATCGTCGCTTCCGGATATTTGTTCGCCTTTGTAATCATAAACTGCCCGCTCTTGATCAAATCGTACGGCAGATAAACGGATGTCCGCATCCCTGCCGGCCCTTGAAGCGGCTTGATCGGCTGGTACTCGAGCCACCTGTTGCTCGGTCCTTCTACGACGGTAAGCGAGGACGGCGAATGAGCCGGTCCGGCGCCCAATATCGGCAGATCCGGATTTTCCGCCATCTTCTTCAGGCTGGCCCGGTCCTGGGTGAACGACTGGGGCGCGATCAACCCTTGTGCGTAAAGCTTGTTCAGATAAGTCAGACCATCTTTCCAGGCCGGTTTGTTGTAGGCGACGTCCACTTTCCCGTTGTCGAGCAGCAACCGCTTGTCGGAATCGTCATAAATAAAAGCATTCATCAGGAAAACGCTGACTTGGGACGGCAAGGCGTCGATCGCGCCGGCGAGCGGAATCTCGTCTTTTTTGCCGTTGCCGTTCGGATCGTCATTTTTGAAGGCCAGCAGCATTTTCTCGAAATCGTCCGTCGTTTCCGGCGCCGGCAAATTCAACTTCTCCAACCACGGCTGGTAGACGTACATTTTGCGATTCATCGAGCAGTGGAAGCATTCGTTCAGTCTGGGCAAGCTGTAGATGTTGTTGTCGGACGCCGTAATGGCGGGCTTGATCTCCGGCTTGTCCTGGAATATTTTTTGCAGGTTCGGCGCATACTGATCGATTAAACCTTGCAGCGGGACGATGATCCCTTGGCTGCCATACAGCATCTCCTGCGTCGGCGATACGTCCAGATTCATGATGACGTCGGGCAGGTCGCCGCCGGACAACACCAGGTTCAACTGCTGCTGCCAGTTTTTCGGGTCGGCGATCGAGAATTCGACATGGATGTTCGTCTTCTCCTCCAGCCACTTGGTGAAATCGTTCGTATTGAAGTCTTCCACGTCCGGGTTGCCCTTCATCAACACTTTCAGGGTGATCTTGTCCTTGACGATCGGAAATTCGCCGTTCGGCGCAACGCCGCTCTCTTCCGCCGCCGGACTGCCGCCGCTCGGAGCGTTCGTCTCCGCAGGCGCGGGCGAAGGGCTGCTTTCGTTCTTGTTGCCGCTGCAACCGGCCAATGCGATTGCCATCATCATCACAAACGCGATCATCGTCATCGTTGCTTTTTTCACCTTGCATTACCTCCTTCAGAATAGGTGACCCGTCCCGCCAATTGCCGGTAAACCCAAATCATCCGCATGCCGGCTCATCCCTTGATCGAGCCGATCATCACCCCCTTGACGAAATACTTTTGAATGAACGGGTAAATGAGCAATATCGGAATGGAAGCGACGATAATCAGTGAATATTTCAGCAGATCGGCCAGGCTTTGTCGGGCAAGCATATCTTCTTCATTCACGATCATGCTGGGATCGACCTGGTTCTGAATCAGAATGCTGCGCAAGATCAACTGCAACGGAAACATCCGCTGCTTGTCCAGGTACAGCAAGGCGTCGAAGTAGGAATTCCAGTTGTGAACCGCATAGAACAGCGTGATGACGGCGACGATCGGCCCGGACAGCGGAATGACGATGCGCCTCAGGAACGTCAGATCGTTGCAGCCGTCCATTCTGGCCGCTTCGAGCATCTCATGGGGGACGTTCGCCTGAAAATACGTCCGGGTAATGATGACATTGAACACGCTCATGGCGGCCGGGAAAATCATCGCCCAGCGCGTATGCAGAATGCCCAAGTCTTTGACAACCATGTAAGTCGGAATCATGCCCCCGCTGAACATGACGGTGAAAATAAAGATCAGCATGAAGACGTTTCGGCCGACGAAGTCTTTGCGCGACAGCGGGTAGGCGGCCGCTATCGTGAGGAATACGCTCAGCGTGGTGCCGACCGCCGTATAGAACAGCGAGTTGCCGAACCCGGTCCAGATCAGTTTGCTGTCGAATACGGCCTTGTAGCCTTGCAGCCCGAACTCGACCGGCCAAAGAAACACTCTTCCGGACACGATCGCGTTGGCCGAACTGAAGGAAGCGCTCACAATGTAGACGATCGGGTACAGCACGGTAAGAAAGAACACAGTCAGAATGATAAAGTTAACCAAGTTGAACAGCCGGTCGGATCGGGCTTCCCTGATTTTGCTGCGCATGTCCGCACCCCCTTTTTTACCATAGGCTTTCCTGTCCCAGTTTTTTCGATGTCTGGTTGACCGCGATCAGCAGCACCAGGTTGATCGCGTTGCGGAACAGCCCGATCGCCGAAGCATAGGAAAAATCGACCACCTGCGAAGCAAGCCCCACCTTGTACACATACGTATCGATTACTTCCGACATTTGCAGGTTCAACGGATTTTGCAGCAGGAACACTTTTTCAAACCCGATTTCGAGCATTTGCCCGACGTTCAGAATCAACAGAATGACGGCGATCGGCCAAATGCCGGGAATATCGATATACCACATTCTTTTCAATTTGCTTGCTCCGTCCACCACAGCCGCTTCATGCAAAGCCGGATCGACAGTTGAAAGCGCTGCCAAATAGATAATACAATCGAATCCGACATGCTGCCATATGCCCGACCAGACGTAGATGCTTTGGAAATAGGACGCCTTGCCCAAGTAATTTTCCGGCTCGCCGCCGAACAGCTTGACGATTTCCGCCACAATGCCGATGCGGGGGTCCAGCACTTGGTAAATCATGCCGACCACCACGACAACGGAAATGAAGTGCGGGAAATAGGTGACCATCTGGACCGTTTTCTTGAACCGGATATTAGTCAAATAGTTAAGGCTGAGCGCAAGAATGATCGGAAACGGAAATCCGGCCAGCAATTGATACAGGCTTAATGAAATGGTATTTCTTAGAATCGTCCAAAATTTATAAGAATTGAAAAATCGTTCAAAATGATGAAAACCAACCCATTCACTGCCCCAGATTCCCTTGACTGCGGTAAAATCGCGAAAAGCGATTTGCGCGCCGTACATCGGCACATACTTGAAAATCAACAGGTAGAACAAAGGTAAAAACATAAGCAAGTACAATTGCCAGGAACTCAGTATTCGCTTCGTCAGCGGTCGTCTTCGCCCCTGAATGCCGGGCGAGACGCCATGCGCTCCGGCGCTGTCCATATACATCCCCCCACCCAAGCCAATGTTCGCGCTTCGCGCGGCTGCTGCATGACGACTAACCTGTATGACTGGTTATGACGATCTTCTTCTCGCTGCTGCTTCGAACGATGAGTTCGGGATGCAAAATAACGAGCTTGTTCGGGCTGACATATTCGCCCCTGATCGATTGCAGCAACAATTCGCCCGCTTCCTGCCCGATCTTGTAGGAATCGTAGTTGACCGATGTCAGCTTGACCGGCAATTTCTCGCACACGTGGTTGTTGCCGTAGCCGATCAGCCCGACTTCAGCCCCGACCTTAAGCCCCTGCTCGATGATCGCTTCGTACACGCCTGTCGCCAGATGGTCGTTGAAGCAGAAGAATGCATCCGGCCGGGAATCGCCCGCCAACAGCCGCAGCGCTTCCTGGTATCCCGGCCGCTCTTGCGTGAACGACTCTCCGAAGACGATGAGCGCGGGGTCCAGTTCAAGGCCCGCTTCGCCCAGCGCGGAGATATATCCTTGATATCTTTCCATAGAAACGGAATATAACGGATGGGAAATGTAGGAAACGTTGCGATACCCCGCCTCCAGCAAATATTTCGTTGCCCGGTAAGCTCCGTAAAAGTTGTTCGTCGTCACCAGCGGCGCTTCCACGCCGACGACGCTCCGGTTGCAGAAGATGAACGGAATTTCCATTTGCGCCAATCGGGTGAAGGGGGCAATGTCCGGCTGGTTGTCGATCACGGGCACGATCACGAGACCTTGAACGTTCGAATCGATCAGCTTGTTGATGTAATTGGACTGCTTCTCGCTCTGGTTATCCGTATTGCAAATGATGAGGTGAACGCCGTTGCGGTTGGCGGCATCCTCGACGGCACGCAGCAGGGCCGGGTACACGTCGTTCATAATGTCGGGGATGACCAGCCCCCAGGTGGCGCTGTTCGCCTTGGCCGCGGCAGGCAGCGAACGATCGGCGACATAGGTGCCGCTGCCGTCGCGCGCATACAGATAGCCTTCGCCGATCAACTCGGAGATGGCGCGTTCGATCGTCGTCCTGGCCACCTTGTATTTGTTAACCAACTCGTTGCGCGAAGAAAGACGGTCGTTCGGCTCCATCGTGGCGATATGTTCGATTAGCTTGTTTTTCACTTCCACATACAACAAGGACGTTTTATTCGGTTCCATCCCGTTTCCCTCACTTCCAAGAATCATTCCACTACCAGGCGGAGAAACCGCCGTCCACGACCAGGTTGTGACCCACCGTATAATCCGAAGCGGGAGAGGCCAGATAAGCGATTGCGCCTTTCAGATCGATCCGGTCCCTGCCCATCCGGCCCAGCGGCACCAGGCGGGAATAGCGATTCACAAATTCATCCGGCTGCCCGCGATAGAAGCCCCCGGGAGAAATGCTGTTGACATAAATACCCGCGGAAGCCAGCACCGCGGCAAGTCCGCGCGTCAGCCCGATAACGCCCGCTTTGCCGGCCAAATAATCGGGAACGGTCGGGGACAGGCCGGTGCCGGGATAAATGCGCAAATCCCGGCCGACGATGCCGTCGATGGAAGCGATGTTGACGATTTTGCCCGAATGGCGCTCCTTCATGTGCGGAACCACCGTTCTGCAGCCAAGAAAGACGCTGGTCAGATTCGATTCGAGCGTATATTGCCAGTCATCGACTTCGCGCGCTTCCAGAAACCGCTCGATCAGATCGTCCGTCAAGCTGACGGGAGGGTCGTTGCCAACCCGGCGGCCGCCCGCATTGTTGATCAGAATATCGAGCTTGCCGCATTCTTGCACGATAGCGTCAACCGCCCGCTTCCAATCTTGCTCGTCCGTAGCCTCCAGCGCAATTCCCCGCGCATCGCCGCCCGTCGCATCGGCCAGCCGCGACGCCGTGCGAACGGCCTCTTCCGCATTCCTTCTCGTCAAGTAGACGACCGCTCCCAATTCGATCAGCGCCTCGGCTGCGTCATAGCCCAGATTGGACGCGCCGGTCACGAGCGCGACTTGGCCGGTCAAATCGAACAATTCCTGAATCGGATATCGTGTCAAGGCCTGCGCCTCCCTGCTGTTCATAACGAGCGAAATTCATCGTAGCGCAACACCGACTCGCCTTCCGGCAAATATATAGAATACAATTTCGCATGTCTGGCGTCAATCTTGAGCCGTACGGTCGCGCCAACCGGTGGGCTGCCCGCAGACCAGACGAGCCGGTGATCAAGCGCGTCTCCGGTCAGCCGCGGGCTTGCCTGCAGTTCGAACCCTTCCAGCGGCTGATAATGCTCGTCCAGTATCTCCATTCCGATCCATCCGTCCGGCGCAATATCCGCATTGACGCGAATATCTGCGGACGGCAGCACGAACGGCTGGGTTACAAGGCTGGCGCCGGCCTCGCCGGCTTCCAGCGCCACGAAGCGGTCCGGCTTCAGCACGGCAAGTCCGATCCCCGCCCGGTGCGGCTTGAGTTCCCAATCCTTGCTGTGATTGATGTCTGTGGCGGCGTAGTAGTAACGGATTTCATCCTCCAGCAGGAGCGGCGCGGACGCGCATTGCAGGTTTCCCTGCTCCCACGTGCCGGGAGCTCCGTGCGGAATGAAGGCAGTCCCTTGCGCGGCGCGGTGCCAGGCATGCCCGGAGCGGGCGTAGGTCAGTTCAGCCTCCTGATAACCCGACATGCCGGAAGGATCGGCTTGGTCGACACGATACATCCACAGCGTGCCGATCTCAAACGGTCCGTATCCCGTCGAGCCAAGCCCGTAAAACTGGGTGAGCGGCGCATCCCCGGCATCCGGCTCCAGCACAAGGCGCGGTTCGCTGCTCCAATGCTTGAAGTCCCACGATTCGCTGCGGAATACCCGACGGCCGAAAGTCTCGTTGCGATGGTAAGCGACATATCGGCCGTCCCGCGCCCGCAGCAAGCCGATCGGGCAATCCGGGCGGGTGGTAATGACGGGAAAGCGCGACACTTCCGTCCAGCGAATGCCGTCCGCGCTGCAATAGCCGTGAATTGGCCCCCGTCTGCCTTTGCCTGCCAGCATCTTGTATTTCCTGTCCGCTTGCGGCTCATTGGCATCATAGATAATGGCGGCTCCGTGAAGTTCGTCCGCGAGCAGCACGTTCGTCTTCCGTCCCTCATGCAGGAAGAAGTCGAACAGCGGCTTTCTCCACACGAGCCCGTCGTCGCTCTCGGCATAAGCCAGCGTTAATTGGAACGGCTCCCGCACGACCGTGTACCATAGTTGGAAAGGTCCGTCCGGACGCTTGACAACGCTGCCGTACAAGGTCAGATTGCCGTTCTCCCAAGGTTCCTCCGATAGAAACAACGGATTATGGGAATGCTTGACAGGCTGCTGCAGCTTGCGTTCGAATCCGGATAACGCACCGACATTGCGATAGTCGAAAAACAGAAATTTGAGCATAACCGTCTCCCTTATCGTAGTGCTCTCTGTAATTTGCCTGCCTATGCCCCTATAATAACATACAGGTTTTAAATTTCAACTACTTTTTAATACTGGTTCATAAATTATTAATACAGGTTTATATATTTTTAGTACATGTCTTAAATTTATCGTGCAGATCGCACAACCTGTATGGTATTATGCAAACAGTATGATGATTAATATTCAGTTCGGGATGAACTGAAACGGAGGCTGACAGCATGACAGATGCAAAAGTGCTTATCGTGGGATGCGGGTCAATCGGCATGAGACACGCCAGAATGATGAAGCAGTTGGGCGTTGCGCGCCTGGCTTTGGCGGACCCCTTCTCTCCCCGCTTGGAAGAAGCGGCGCGGGAATTGGGCATATCCGCGGTATTCCGTTCATATGAAGAGGCGCTGCAGCAGGGCTTCGATGCGGTGGTGCTGTGTACGCCGCCTCATCTGCACATTCAACAGGCAATGACGGCCATTCAGGCAGGCTGCGACGTGCTGACGGAAAAACCGCTGTCCGTAAATCTTGAAGGGATCGAGGAACTGGAACAAGCGGCGAACGCAAATGCGAGAATCGTGATGGTCGGGCTGTGCTTCAGATATCATGCAGGATTGCTGCGGGTGAAGCAGCTCATCGAACAGGGCGCCATCGGCCGGTTGGTTTCCATTCGGGCCTCGATCGGGGAGGATCTCTCCGCCGCCAGGCCCAACGTCGATTATCGCAAGCTGTATGTAACCTCCCGCGACGTAGGCGTCACGCTCGACTTGTGTCACGAACCTGACTTCGTCGCCTGGATCGCGGGCAAGCCGATAGAGAGCGTGACGGCCGCGACAGGACAATACAGCGATCTCGAGATGGAAGGAGACGATGTGGCGGAGATTCTCATCCGCTTCCAGGATCGCCTCGCGGCGAGCGTTCATATGGATTTCGTGCAGAAATTCCGCAGAAGAACAAGCGAGTATATCGGGACGGACGGCACGATTTTATTGGACATGGCCGATTGGAACCGGGCCGCAATCGCTTGTTACCGCGCAGCCGCACAGAGCTGGAACGAAGAAGTATTGCAGATGGAGCGCGACGACATGTTTATGGAGATGGACAAGGACTTTCTGGCGTGCGTCCAGAGCAGGAAAAAGCCGGCATTGGATATCCAGCAAGGCATGATCTCGCTGCAGATTGCGTTGGCTGCCAGGCAAAGCAGCCGCAGCGGACAAGCGGTGCAATTTAGATAACGGCGAGTGATAACAAGAACGGTTCGGATGAAAGCCATCCGAACCGTTCTTGAATACCGGAAAGTTTATGTCCTAATATAACGATCCATAAATAATGCAACTATATTCCCAAAAAAGTTTGTGGTGTAATGTTCATAGAACATTTCGACCGGAGAAATATCATGCCCTTCAAATCCAAGAAAGACGACAAAACCCGGTTGCAGCACCTCAGCGACTGCGAACGTGGTCCCTAACCCGGCAAAACCCGCTTACAGCTCCTCAGCGATTGCGAACGTTGTCTCTAACCCGACAAAACCCGCTTACAGCTCCTCAACGACTGCGAACGTTGTCTCTAACCCGACAAAACCCGCTTACAGCTCCTCAGCGACTGCAAACGTGGTCCCTAACCCGGCAAAACCCGGCTACAGCACCTCAGCGACTGCGAACGTGGTCCCTAACCCGGCAAAACCCAGTTACAGCAACTCAGTCACTGCGCACGTTGTCTCTAACCCGACAAAACCCGGGTGCAGAGTTTGAGTAACGTTACTTAAGGATCGTTCTACTAGCTCAATTCACCGTCAGATCGTCAAAGCTGACAAAAGAGCCGTCGGACTTCAATCCGATCTCCCCCGACGCGAAAACCGAATCTGCAGCAGTCGAGGTTGCAGTTGTGGTACCGTCGTTCAAGGTGAAGGCCAAATTGTTTCCGTTCGCGACAATTTTGAAGAATATGCTGTCCCCGGTCGGCGGATCGTAGGTGACGGTCGTTCCGATCTGCGTGAATACGTTGTTGACGCACTTGTAGATCGTCATCACATTCGAGTTGTACCCGATATTGGCTTGATAATAATTGCTCTGGTCCTGGTAGCGGAAAAGGATAGCGGCATCGCCCTGTGCAGTCCCGAGAAATCTCAGGTTGCCGGTATAGGTGAAGTTGCCGAAATCCTCCTCGGTGTAATGGGTCAGCCCGACCAGCGGCGTACCCGGCAGCGATACCGGGAAATTCAGCTCGAAGCCGTATTGGGTCGTCCCATATACGTTCCAGCCGCCCATGTACGCGCTCCAGCCTTGCGCCTGATTATCATCGAAATTTTCCATGTAGCCCGACGGCTCCCACACTTCGACAGAATCGAAGTCGGCTTTGGAAGACGCAACCTTAAGGCCGAATTTGCCCGTATCGAACGTAGAGTCGACAGCCGATGAAACCTTCACATTCACTCCGTCATTCACCGTGAACGTCAGCGCATCGCCGATCGCCGTAATCGTATAGTTCACATCGCTGTTGATCGGAGCCGTATACGGCACTTGCTTGCCGATCATTGTAAATGTATTGTTGCTGGCCGTATAGCGGTAGATCGTCATGAACGGCGAGCCGCCGCCGCGGCTGATATGCGCCTGATAGAATCCGCCCGTCCCCGGCGTCGTATCGTAACGGAACACGATATCCGTGTCCAAAGCTTGGGCAGGGTCCGTATATTTCAGGGTCCCCTTGTACACGAAGTCGGCGAAGTCCGCCCCGTTGTAGTAGGACATCGCATTGCCGTTGCTGTCCATGTTGGCGCGATAGGCCCCGCCGACAAATGTGAACGTGCCGAAGTTCGTCACCCAATCGGGCGCCGTGCCGGCGTTGAAATCCTGTGCATAAACCGGCATGGCCGCCGGAGGTGCAGGAGGCGCGCTCCCCGCCGAAGTGATCGTATAGATGGGCCGGATTTGCCCGTTTCGCGTCGTGATCGCATTGTCGACCACACTGTAATTCGGATAGGTGAAATCGACGATGCCTTCCACGGAGGCAGTGCCGCCGTACGCCGCATGAATGGAAGCGCCGCCTCCCGTAATCTGCAGCGAACGTCCGCTCACGATATTCCACGTTCCCGTTGCCCCGGCAACTGGCTCGTTCGCCGCAAGCGCAGGCGTCTGGGTTTGCAGCGCTGTCATGCTTGTGCTGATGCCGATCGTTACGGGATCCATATTGACTCTCCCCACTTCAACGAGAACGCGCGCCGTCCGCTCGTTCAAGGACGCGGTAACGACCGTTGCACCGACCGCGACAGGCGTAATGATCCCCGACGCCGATACTGCGGCTGCCGCCGGATTGGAAGAAGTATAGGTCACGGTCGAGGTGACATCCGTCTCCACGATGTTCTTGTCTACGGCGTGAACGTCAAGCGCATACGTACCGCTGACCGTATCGAATCTGACGTAACCGTCGCTGTTCGTAAACCAGATATCGCGGACAATGTTGGCCGACGTATCGTTCACATTCACGGCCAACAGGGCTTTGCTGCCCATGTAGGACGCCTCGATGGATACGGCTCCGTCGTTCACGCCCGTGATCAGCCCGGTTGAAGCGTTAACCGTCGCAATGTTGGTCCCCTTGGACAGCCACGTGGCCGAACTCGCGCCAAGCGGAGCCGTCGATCCGTCCTTGCGCACAATCATCAGCGTCGACGGAGTGAAGGCCGCTCCCTTGTTCACCGATTGCTGCGGCGTGCTGAATTCGATGCGGTCGAACGTGTTCGCGGCCACTACTTGAACCGTCTTGGTCGCCGTTTTGCCCCCGGCGGCAGCCGTGATCGTCGCCGTGCCGACGCCGACGCCGGTTACCTTGCCGGTGCTGTCGACCGTGGCCACAGCCGCGTTGCTGCTGCTGTATGTGACTGCATAATTCACGGCCATATCGAAGTTGTCGATCGTCATGATGTCCGGGTCCAACTGGAACGTGGCCGCTGCCGGATTGGGCGGTGCGGGCGACGCAGGAACAAGTACCACCGGCTTCGGATAACGGGTAAGGCTGTCAAACTGATGAATGAGTTCTCCGCCATGCGGTATCGGACGATACATTTGCAAAGCGACTCGAGTCCCCAAATAGAACACATAGGTTCTTGCAGACGCCAATGCGGGCAACGTGAGCGTATTGCCGGTCACGGTATACTCAGTATCGCTTGGAACTTCATATACTGTGCCGTTATTGGGGAAATTGATCGTTGCGGCGCCGCTTCCGCCCGGAATGGTTACGGCCAGGAAGTGACTGTTGGCGCTCACAAAGGAATTATCGGTATTGTAGATGGATACGCCGGCGTCTGCCGCGATCCCCCGCAAAATCGCGGGCGTCAGCAGGCTGATATCGTCCGAGAAATAGGACAGCCACGTTCCCTTGTTCGATTTGATCGCTGTTATTTTTCCGTCGGGCGCGCTGCTCAGCGTGGTGTCTCCGCTGCCGGCCACGGCGAACATATGCGGCCTGGCTGCGTTCGTGAACGAGGTGAACAACTGATTCACGTTCGACACCTGGGTCAGATTGCCGATCGGATCGACAAGGCCTTGTCCATAGCTGACTTGCGGTGAGTTGATGCTTGAGCTCGCCAGCCTCAGATCAAGCCCGGTCACCGCGTTCGAAGCTGTGTAGGACGCGGTTCCCGTATCAAGATCGATCAAGCCCGGCGTCTTGATCCATACCAACGCCTTGCCCCCCGTCTTCAGATTGCTCAACGCCGTGCGCTGGGCGGAAGTGAGCGCGTAGGCGTTCGCAAAAATGTACATTTTGTATCCTCCGGCCAGCCCGTCCACGACATCGTCGATCGAAATGACGTCGACCGGCGCGCCGATTTTGCCCAGATGCGTGCGGAAATAACCCAAATCCTCGTTGAAGCTGTACCGGTTATCCACGGTCGCCGCTCCCGGCGTCTGATAAAACTGGCTTGTCTCGTCCAATACGAGCGCAATCTCGGTCGTGTCCGCTTGCGCAATGACGTTGGCGGCTTCTGCCAATTGCTGCATCAGTGCCAGCTCGTATGCCAGCCCCGGCGTGCTGGTCTGGCCCGTGCCATAGTTGTCGTACCACCACAGTCCAACCCGCTTCGTCAACGCTGTCATGAAGTTTTTCCACAGCAGCGCCTTGCTGTCGCTGAAGTCATAGACGTACTGATACCCGTCGTCGATCGGCGTAGAGTCGGCATAAGTCGGGCTATCGTCTTCGCCAAACCACAGCTTGTTATGTTTCTTGGCCGAATCCGCAAAGCCGTGCCACCCCGAATAACCGTCCAAAGTCCGATGATGATAGGCATACGGAGCCGCCAGAAAATCATAGGCATTCGAATTCAGCAGCTTATCGAACGCGAGGCTGCCGGAGATATTGCCGCGATAGGCCGTTTCCATCGTGTAGCCGTAAGGAATGCCGACAAGTCGGGTGTCGTTGGTCTCGTCCTTCACCACGGAACATAAATATTCGATGGCTTGCACGACCATTTCCGAGTCGTAGGTCATGAAGTCGATGACATCCTGGTGCAGAGCCGGATCGAGAAACGGCCCCGTGGTGACACTGGCCGGAATCACGGCCGTATCCAGCGTCAGCGTCGGCTCGTTCCAGGCCGTTCGGATCGCCGCATCCGTCCCGTATTTGGCTTTCAGCCAATTGCGGAAGCCTATCTGGTTTCCGAGACTGCGGTCGAAATCCGGGGTAGGACTTGCGAACAGATTGGCGTCGATCCACTCGCCGGTACCTCCGGCCGTCAGCATGTAGCCGAGAATCCGGTCGCGGTATTTGCTGTAACTGAAGTCCCGCACAATTTCCCGAACCTTGAGCCCGGCCATCTGCCGCCACTTCAGCGAGCCCATGGATGCCGTGATTTTGAACGAAGCATCGGTGTTCGCCTCGTTGTCTGCATTGGGAACAAATCCGAAATCGGTCGGGCTCTGCACCCAAATGGACATGACGAAATAAGCCTTGGGGTCTTTGGCCAAAATCTCATCAAGCACAGGCATCCAGTCCTCGAGGGTTTCATAGCCGGAGGCGCGAGGTTGATAGATATGGATGCCTGCATATTTCGCGCCTTCTTCATAGCTCGGATAAGGCTGGAAATCCGGCGTGTCCGGTGCAAACTTCCATTGCGTGAACATGGTCGCCGGCGTTCTTTCCCCGTTTATGTACAAGGCCGGCGCGCCGCTGGACGAATTGACCTCGACGGTATTCAGCCGCAAGTTCGGCTGATCGAGCACCGATGCTTCCGCCTTCGACGGCGATAATGGAACCAACCCGGCTGCCAGCAGCAAACTCAACAACGCAACCCAACATTTAACGTACATCCTTCTTGACATAATCTTTCCCTCCTTTTTTTCAGAGAGCGGACATCTCTTGCCCATTATCGAACAGATCGGCAATTTGGAAGCGCTCTCAGTTGACTCCGGTTTCCATCAGAAGCTCAGTCGAATCGTGCGTCCATGCGCTATCTCCTACTACGGCAACGGCACAGGACCGAACATCGGCAGGGGAATTCCTTTCGCATCTTTCACGTTTACCGTCGGATTCAACCCGGCTCCATGCCATAACTGACAGCCAGGCGGGACACCCCGCTCAAATCGCAGCAGCACGGCCAAACCGTCGGCCGCAAGGCTCGCCCAGAGCGGCAGTCTGTGACCGTCGGCGGTTTCAACATGAAAACCGTGCATCTTCCCCGCATCGACGAGCCTGTCGTTGACTTGCGAAAGTTCGAGAACCAGCTCCTTCCTGTCACCGCTCCATGTCATGCTGCGCAAACGCGGCCCCGGCTTGGCAACTCTCATGCCGTAAGCCAGCTCCAGCGCACGCCACGCCATCCGGCGTCCGACCTCGCGAAGCGAAGCGGCATTCAGATGAATAATATCGGACAAATAACCGTCCAGAGTCGGCACCATGGCAGCGGCTTCCAGCGATTCCTCCAATGCAAGCTGATCGTGCTGGATTCGGTTCCACCCCCTTTCGTCCGCGTCCATCGAATAGAATACCGAGAGCTGCGCGTAAATAAACGGCAGTTCAGGATCGCCCATGTCTTTGCGCACGCTGTTGACCCAGGAAAGCATCCGATCCCGGTATAAGGGCGCATTGTCCACGTTCGCTTCAGCTTCGCCCTGATACCAGAGCACGCCCTTCACTTTACCTCCCAATTTCCTGAACTTGCGGATCATCGAACCGTAGAGAGAACGGCCGCCCTCCTCGATCTTGGCTGCATCCCACTGCACCATGCAAGTGCCTCCGTCAGCACACATGATCAACCCGACAGGCACGCCCGTATGGCGATAAAGCTCTTTGGCAAACGGAATGCCGAGTCCTGCCCCGTAAGAGCGGTCACGTCTCTGGTCTTTCGCCGCTTGCTCCCTTTCCTCCGCGGAAACCCGCCAGTGTACCGCATCCAGCGATTCGTTGGGCCAACATAGCGGATCTCTGGCAATTCCCCAAGTGTCCCCCATGTAGAAGCAACTGATGCCGGCCTGCGGCGAATCCGCGTCGGTCAATTTACCGCAGCCTTCCATATTGGATTGGCCCGCCAGCAGCCACAGATCGCCGACATAGACCGGATCGATCGTGCGGCTCGTGACGACAGCTTTCGATTCGGTGACGATTCGAATCTCCAGACAGTGCTGCCCCGCCGGCACGTCAACAAATATCCCGCGAAAAACAGCGTCGCTGATCATTCCTGTTTCCATCCATCCTGAGGCATGCCCGGCCAGGTCCAGTCGGATCTCTACCTTGAATGGGCAGGGTTCATCAAGCTCAATCTCAAACGGAATGTTCGCCAGTCCCGCCTCATTCCGCTGATAGACCCTGTGCGCTTCGGGTCCCCGGATTTCCATCCTGTTCACCTCAATTGTCGATCACAATATCGTTCCCCGTCTCACAAGATACAACGATCGCATCGGCAACCTCTATGCCATGAACCGCATCCTCGAAGGAAATGACGGATGGCGCCGCGCCCTGGGCGATACAGCGGCAGATGTATGTCAACTGCTCGCGCAGGCTGCCGACGGTTTGGCCATGAAGCTTCACGTGAATATTCATGTCGGGCGTATGTCTTCCCTTGTCGTTCCAAATGTGCAGGCCTGCCTGGCTCGTTTCGAAATGAGCGGTTCCGCTGCGGCCGATGACTTCGATGGCATCGGCGATTTCAATGCGGGCGGCGTCCGGCGTCAGCCAGTTGCTGTGCAGCACGGCGATCGCACCGTTCTCGAATTCCAAATTCGCCCACAGCACTTCCGGAGCAGCCGATCCGGACAGCGATTTGCCGTACGCTCTTACCTTGGCGACCCGGCACCCCGCATACCAGATGGCCAGATCGATGTCGTGGATCATCAGTTCATATACCGTATGCGTTCGCTGGAAGGTATCGAATAAATAGCGTTCCCTTGAACGCTTCATGTACATGCTGACCGGGGCGCCGACTTCATCCGTCAAAGTCGCCGCTTTAATGGCCGCATACCGCGGATCGAAGCGGAGCAGGTGCCCCGGCAGCAGCAGCCTGCCGCTTGCCTGCGCTGCCTCCAACATCTGCCGCGCTTCCGAAGGCTTCGTCGTCACCGGCTTCTCTACGAGCACGTGCTTGCCCGCTTGAAGCGCTCTCAAAGTCGGTTCAAGATGCTGATCCTCGAAGGTGACGACGCTGACCAGGTCGATATCCTCCTGCGCCATCATTTCATCCGCATCGCGATAAATCCGCCGGACGCCATATTCGCCCTTCGCCCTGTTCAGCCTCTCCTGCGAACGATCGCATACCGCGACCACTTCCGCTTGGCTAAGGGAGCTGAATGCCTCAAGATGGCACATTCCCCATCGTCCCAAGCCGAGGATTCCCACTTTAACGCTATCCATTCTCGCTCGCTCCTTCTACAAATTCGGCGGAACATCCAATCGCTCGAAGCATTCGTGCGCCTTGCCGATATGCCTCCATGCTTCGTCAAGCAGGAACATGCCGTGTCCGGGAAAGAGGCTGTCAATTCGCAGCCGGTGAAGCTTGGCAGCGGTCTCGGCATACTCGGGAATGATGCAGTCCCATACATATTGGATAACGACCTTGCCCCCCGGGAAAATCGCATCGCCGCCGAACAACAGCTTACGGCCGTCCCGTTCGATCAGAAACGAAATATGTCCGCGCGCATGACCGGGCGTATCCAAAACCCTGATCCTGAAATGGCCTACGTCAACTTCGTCGTTCTCCTTTACGCCCCTTGCAACCGGACAAGCAGAAAATGCGTAATCGCTCGGGTAAACCCCTGCCCGGATCGCCGCCGGAACGCTGAACTTCTCCAAATTCCCTGCGGCAAGCCAACGTGCCACATCGTTCGAAGCAACGACCTGAACACCATATTTCCGCTCGAAGAACGCCGCCCCTGCCGCATGATCGGCATGCCCGTGCGTAAGCAGCAAATACTTGATCTTCGCCGGGTCCACGCCGATGCTTTCGATATTCGCTGCAATCCGTTCCGGATTCATGCCGCCGCCTGCATCGACCAAGGCATACTCGCCGCCTCCATCCAGCAAGTATACGTTGCAATCCATCGAATCGCTGAGCTGGGCGCCATACTTCCCGCTGCCGACCAGGTAAATCCCTTCGATCAGCTTAATCATTCGGGATGTAGGCGATGCATTCAATTTCAACTCTCATGCCCGGGGGGAATTTGACAATCTCGAACGTGCTGCGGGCCGGCGGCGCCTCGTTGAAAAATTGGCTGTATACGCGGTTATACGCCTGGAAATCGTTCAATTCGTCTATAAAAGCCGTAACCTTCACGACATGCTCCAACGAAGTGCCCGCGGCGCGCAAAATTTCTTGGAGATATTCCAGCACAAGGCGCGTCTGTCGCTCCATATCTCCCGGGTACAGCACCTCGCCCGTTGCCAGATCGAATGGACACGTCCCCGCCGCATAGACCATGTCGCCCAGCTTTACCGCCTGGGAATATGCGCCGCTTGGCTTCGGCGCTTTATCCGTATAAATGATTTCTTTTCTCACCGCTTGATCACTCCTCCTGACGGCCCCTATAACTGCAAGCCAACTGGTAGTAAAATTCGGCCGCCTGCGCAACTTCGGCGACCGGCACCCATTCTTCGGCAGAATGCGCCTGCTCGATCGAACCGGGTCCGAAAACGATGGAAGCAACCCCCATCCATGCCTGAAGCTTGCTGGCATTGCTGCCATAAGTGACACCCCGCAGCGTCGAATCCGTGCCGAGCCGCTCGGCCACGCGCTGCGCGGCCTGTACGATCGCAGCATCCTGCGGCGTGTCCAGCGCGGGATCGAGCAGCAGCGGCTCCACGCTCAGCTTCGCATCGCCAAGTTCGGCCCGCAACCCTCGCTCGAACGCGTTCAGCACCGCTTCCGGCGTCTCGCCCGGCACGACCCGGCGATCGACGCAAATTTCGCACACTTCCGGCACAATGTTAATTTGACTGCCTCCGCTGATGGTGCCTACGCTGATCGTCGGCCCGCCGCACAGATCACCGGTAATCCCCGCCAGCCCAGGCTCGACTTGTTCCCGCACGTAATCCATGACGTCCATCATCGCGTAGATGGCGTTCTCTCCCTTATGCGGGACCGAACTGTGCGCCGCTTTGCCGTATGTCTTCACCGCAAATCGCGCACAGCCCTTGTGAGCCACTACGATACCGAGTTCGGTCGGTTCGCCGACAACGGCGCCGGATAACGGCATATCGAGCGACATGAATGACGTCAATCCGATAAATGCGTGCTCCTCATCGACGGATGCGCAAAATACGAGATCCGCATGCAACCGCTCCGGATGCCGCGCACAGCGTTCCATCATATCGATCATGCCCGCCAGCGCACCCTTTGTGTCGCACGCTCCCCTGCCGTACAGCCTGCCGTCGCGGTAGATCGGCACGAGCGCATCCGCCATGCTGCCGATCGAGACGGTATCCATATGCGCTTCGAACAGCAACGTCGCTTCCGGCTTGCCGACGCGCAGTTCGGCGATAATGTTGTCGCGGCCGTCCGCAACCGGCTGGCGGGTAACGCAAAGCCCCGCCCTGCGCAACCGGGCTTCGATGTAATCGGATAGATCTCTCTCGCCCCTGGCATCTGTGCCGTAGAACGGGTTAACGCTTTGAATTCGGATCAAGTCGTCCAGGATCCGCACGGCGGTGTGCGCCGCATCTCCCATCCTTGATGACGCCATCTCGGTCCCCCTACAACCAAATAATATCGTCGTAGTTCCAGCCTTTCGCTTCCGGCAGCTCCCTGAATTCATTGAACGACCGCAAAATATGCTGCCGCATCACCTTCTCGGCATGGTCCGGGTCACGGCGAACCAACGCTTCGATCAGCTCGGCGTGCTGGTCGACTTCCTTCTGCTTCGTCGACACTTTCCCGAGAATTCGCCCGGCTAACGAAATACTGAAGGTGATCGAATCATAACTCGCGGCCAGGCGGGAATGATTGGCCAGCCGGACGATGCTTTGATGAATGTGTACGGATTCCTCCAACAAGGAATCTACCGTGTCATCGGCCAGCTTCCGCTTCATGTCTTCAAAGAACGCCGACAGTTTGCGGATTTCTTCATCGCTTGCCTGCTGAACGGCCAGACGGATCGCCAGCCCTTCAAGCATGGAACGAAGCGAATACACTTCAAATACATCCTTCATGTCGAATTGCCGCACCATTGGCCCCTTGTTCGGAACGATGGTGATAATGCCTTCGCCGGACAATTGCCGGATCGCTTCCCGGACCGGCGTCTGGCTGATGCCGAGCTCCTTCGCTACCTTCGTCTCCACGATCCGGTCCCCGGGATTAAGCTGCCCGTCCAAAATTTGCTGCTTGATGTACTCGGCCAAATCCGCGCTCATGCTATTTTTCTCCAGAAACGTCTGCCGTGTTATCGGTTCCTTCATCTTTCATACCAACCTTCGAATGTAATTTACCTTCCTATTCCATCTTATATTATACCTTATATATAATAAAGAAAACAGGAAGTTAACGAGTTGGCAACAAGTTGGTATGACGCTTTTACGGCTTCAACAAAATTTTCCCGTTCGTTACCTTGCCGGCCACCAGTTGCCGGAACGCCGCAAAGCCTTCCGAGAGCGGTCTCGTTTCGGTCCAACCGGTTTCGGTAATTTCCCCGGCGACGAGCAAATCCACCGCATCCTGAAAATCCTGCCGCGAGTAGCAGAAAGATCCCAATATTTCGACTTCACTGCGGATGACGAAGTTCATCGGCAGCACGGTGTCATCGATCCCCAAGCCGATATTCATGAAGGTGCCGCCAGGATTCACCAGCCGGACCGCCGCTTCCCTGGTCGGCTGGAAGCCGGCCGCATCGATAATGACATCGGCACCCTTCGATCCGAACACGCGCCTGGCTGTCTGGTCCAGATCATCCTCGCGTGCATTCGCCGTCTCCCCGATGCCGATGCCGCGGCACATCGCCAGCCTCTCCCGGTTCGTATCGACGACGAGCACTTTCGAGGCGCCAAGCAGTTGAGCCGTCTTGGCGCAGAGCAGACCGATGCCGCCGGCGCCGAATACAACTACATTCGCAAACGCATGCCGCTGCATCGCCCTTCGCGTTGCCCTCAGCGAGCAGGCCAACGGCTCTGCAAGAGCCGCGCGAAACGGACTTATCGTTCGGGGCACTTCCGTTGCGGCCGGGACGGGAACCGCAACCCACTCCGCAAACGCGCCCGGCCGATGGATGCCGATAATTTGCCGGCTTTCGCACAATTGGGTCAGCCCTTTGCGGCAACGGTCGCATACGCCGCAGAAGAGCAATGGGTTCGCCACGATCCGTTTGCCGACCCACTCCTCATTTCCAGGCTGGCCTGCTTGCTCAACGACCCCGCAGAACTCATGTCCCATAATCAAGGGCGGCCTGCGCAAGCTGTTGTGTCCCAGATATCCTTCGATTTCCGAACCGCAAATACCGACCGCCTCGATCCGAACAAGAAGTTCATCCTCACGGGGAACGGGACGCTCCCGCTCCTCCACATCCATCTTCTCCGCATCGTTCCAAACGAGCGCTTTCATCCGTTCGCCCCCATCCAATCGTATTTGACAATGGTGCGCATCATAAATCCCGATTCAGGACGGCAGCTTCGGACACGACACCACCCACCTTCTTCCACTCTTCGCGTTCCGCTTCCGAGCGGCGTTCGTCGATTTCCACTGCCGTACCGAAGACGGGGCGCGCATACGGATACGGCGTAGACCCTCTGGCCAGAACATGCAAGTGGTTGCCCATCGAGCCCTCGTAATCGTAATTGGATTTGAAGTTAACATAAGAGCGCGCATGGCAATAATGGCATACGAACGCTCGTCGCAAACGGTCTTTGGACGTGTTCGGGTAGGAGCGATGAAGCAGATGCGAGTGGAAGAACAAGACATCGCCCGGCTTCATGCGGACGGGAATCTTCTCTTCATATCGCGGGGACACATGCTTGGCCAACTGGTTGACTTCATCATCCTTGTCGCTGTGGCCGGTAAAATCGTGCAGGTCGGCGAACCTGCGGGCGGAAACATGATGCAGTTCGGAACCGGCAGGGTGAACCGGTTCGCTATGGGAGCCCGGCATGACCCACAGACAGCCGTTCTCTTCATCCACGTCGTCCAGCGCCATCCAGACGCCGGTCACCGTATCCGGAGACGATGAAACATACAGCGAGTCCTGGTGCCAGCCCTGACCGCCCTTGCCCGGCGGATTGTAGAACAACATGCTTTCCAGCGACAAGATGTCCGGACCGATGAGCGCCTCGAGCGTATCCAGCACGACGGGGCGCAGCGCCCCCCACTCCGCTGTCGGATCGACCCGGTGCAGCGTATGGATGCGGCTGAGCCGCCCGAACATCTCCTCGCGCGTCGCAGATTCGCTCGCCTTCGGAAGGCCGGCCACCTCGACCCTGCCGTACAGCAAATCTTCCGTCCACTCCGTCAGCCGCTTGACTTCATCGGCTGACAGCAAGCCCCGCAGCAGCAAGTAACCGTTACGATAATAAAATCGATAATCGTCCACTTTCAGAAATCCGCGATTGTCCATATTCAATCCCCTTCGCTGCTTTGTCGTAATTTCCTGCGATTACCAGATACGAACCTGTTCATGCTAATTGTCTGCATATTCCAACACATACATCTGGAATACATCCAGCCTGGGCGCTCGGAGGAGGATCTCATTATCGGACCACTCGTAGGGTACGTCCTGCTCTTCAGGCGCCAAATACAATCGCCGCGGCCGTTTCCCCGACAGCCGTACCCGCACCTGGATACCGTCTACGGGAATGTTCGGCAATTCCTTCTGAAAGTTCAGCAAATTGAGAATAAACCGATTGTGCTCATGCTGCTGCAGCAACGTAATTTCCACGGATTTGGGCGCATTCGACTCGAACAGGAGCGGCCTTGTCCACAGCTTGCGCAGCAATTCCGTAAACACCTGACGATGCGCTTCGTTCTCCATCGTCTCCAGACTGCCTGCAGCATAGATCGCACGGCCTTGGCCGTAACGATTCCATACGACGGCCGGTTCCTGTGTAAACAATCCGGGCGGGTTGCTGATCGCAGAGGAGAAGCGGTCGTTGTCCCTTGGGTCACTGTACGGCAAAGTCAGCGTGGCCAGCACTGCCGCCCCCGGCTGAGCCTCTACGCGCAACTGCGTATCCGAAATCATCATGGCGTTATGGGCGGAATAACCCGGAAACGCCGAATGTCCCGCTTCCGTCGGCGACATGTAAGTCACATTCTCCGTCGACTCTCCCTTGAACGATACGCCGAATACGTCTTGCAGGCAGAACTCCCCGATACCCGCATCGGTCAATCGCGAAGTGTGCTTGCTGGCGTACAAGCTGCCTCCGGATTGGACATACTGCCGGAACGCGGCGATTTCATCGTCACCAAGACAAGCCATGTCGGGCAGAATGATCACCTGGTACTTGTCCAGCCTGCCGATATTTTTTTCCGACAAGGCATCATAAGGAACATTGGCATAAACGAGCGTCTTGGCGATGTTCTTGATGGCGTTGATGTGTCCGTGACCGGGCACCGCGTCCGCAACGCCGACGCCATTATCCTTCATGTCGATCAGCGAAGCCTGGTTCATGTAGATGCCCACATCTGCGCAAAGCTCGGTGCGTGGATCCATGTACTGCTCGTACGGTCTCGTTTGCCTGAATATGCTGCCCATCATCTCGTAAATGTCGGGATTGATCGTTCCGATCGGATCGATCGCGTCGATGAACACAAAGCTGGTCTGATTGGCGATCGAAGCATAGATTTGATTTTCCAGCAGCGCTTTCGGCTTCACGGTCGTATGATCTGTCAGATCGTAACAACGCGAGGTCATAAATTCGACCGGCTTGTTTCGCGTCATGTTGTTCAGAAGCTTGCAAATCAACGATTGCTCGACTGCATCGCCATAGAAATCGCCGGCCAAATAATCGCTTTGATTGAAGAAGGGCACGGAAGCGCCGCCTCCCCATTCGTAGAACCAGGTCGTGCACTGATGGGCGACGGATAGCTGAGGCTTGATCCGCTTGGCCGTTTCGGTGATCATCGTTGCAAATTCGCTCAGCCATCGTTCTCTTGCTTGCTGGAAAGCTCTCCAGTTCGGGTCGCGCCAATCGACCGTCTCCGGCAGCTCGCGGCCCGTCTCCACTCGGTAGCGCGCTCGGCAGCCCGGACAATGGCAAACCATGCCGAACCACCCGATCATATCGATCCATAAGCCGTTGCATTCATAATTCGTGCATAAATCCTCGATCTGGGCTTTCACATAGTGTTTGAATGCCGTATTGGGGCAGCACAGTCCGAATCTGCGGCTGCCGAGTATGCCCGATTCCGTCGTCCCCCGGCCCTGCGCGTCCAGCATGCGCCATTCCGGATACGTATCGTAAGCCCAGCGCGACCAGATGTTGAAGTACAACACCGGCCGAATATTTTTGGCCTTGCATTTATCCAGAAGCTCGGCAATGATATCTCTGCCTTTCAGGCCGTTATGCATATGACCGGCTTTCGTCGGCCAGAAGCAGATACCCAGGCAGTTCGATGCATAGACAATGGCCGTGTCCACTTCCGCTCGTACCAAGGCGTCGACGTAATCGTCCGCGTTGAAGCGGCTCATGAACACTTCGTCCCAGTCGGAGATATGCATGTCTATCAAATTCCGCCTGTAGCTGTTCGCATACCATTTTTCCATGGCCGTCACATCCCCTCTTTTAAAGTGAGCAGTTCGATTCGACCGCTCCCGTAGCAACAGGCAACAGTTCGATCAGACGTTCAATATCGCTTCGTTCATTGAAGAGATGGATGGAAGCGCGCACGCGGCCGTCTCCCCCCCATACATAAACGCCTTTATTGCTCAGCATGTCCGCAACCTGCTCGCCTTCCGCGCATCTGAAGCTGATATTGCCGGCCCTGCGCGATTCCTCCTCAGGCGTCATCACCTCATAGCCTGCTTGCTTCAGTTGCGAAATGAGCAGCCCGCCCAGCGCAAGCACATGCTGTTCGATTCGGTCGATACCTATCTTCAGCAGCAGCGCCGTAGAATACTGCATCGCATAGAGCGTCGGATAGGAGGGATACCCCAGTTCGAAGCGCCTTGCATCCGTGTGATATTCAAATGAAGCAAACCGATCGCTGCCGAACATGTCCTGCACGCTTCTCCACCCTGCTGCCTGCGGCAAAATTTGCTGCGTACGCGCCGGATTGACGGCAAGAATGCTGGAGCCGTGAACGGCGAGCAGCCATTTGTAGCTGCTGCATACGACGAAGTCGGCATGATTCATATCTACGGGTACGACGCCGAGCGACTGTGTAGCATCGAGCAGGAGCAGCGTATCGCTGTTTTTCAGATACGCATACAACCGTTTATAATCAAGCCGCGCGCCGGTCAAATAACTGACATGACTTGTGATAACCGCACGCGTGCGAGCATCCACTTCCGCTAAAATATGATCTACGGAAACCTCCCCATTGGTGTGATTCACAATGCGAACCTCAAGGCCCCTCTCCTTCAACCGAAGCCAGGGGAGCACGCCCGAAGGGAACTCCAGCGTGTTAATGACGACATTATCGCCTTTATCGAACGGGATCGACTGGGCAATGGACGAGATCGCTTCGGACGAATTGGACATAAACGCAATGTGCTCGGGCCGACCGTTCAGCAGTTGCGCGACATTCGCCTTGCACGCCAGCTCGACTTCCGAATTCCGCTTGCGTCCTTCAAGCCCTTTCCCTCTGTTCTGAACATAGGCGACGATTTGCTCAAGACTTCCTTCAAGAGGAGGAACCTCGGCACCGTTATACAACCATACGCATTGATCCAGGCCGATAAATTTACTTTTGTCGATTAGCGGTTGCATGTGCGTCCTCCTTCATAATGTCGATATTCATTGTTATTCCTTCACACTGCCCAGAACGATGCCGCTCATGAAATACTTCTGCAGAAAAGGATAGACGATTAATATCGGCAACGCTCCCAGAAAAACCTGAGCGGCTTTAATCGTTCTGTCCGATATTTCTTCGATATTGGAAAGCTCCGATGAACTGAGCTTTGTAAGATCGATTTTCAAAACGGTCTGCAAATAACTTTGCAGCGGATAATTTTCCGGCCTGTTCATATAGATGAGACCGTCAAACCAGGCATTCCAATGTCCAACCATAGTCAGCAAAGTAATTGTCGCGATCGCGGGCATCGACAACGGCACAAAAATTCGCAGCAACACCTTCCACTGACCGGCGCCGTCCATGAATGCCGCTTCCTCAAGCTCTTTCGGCAATCCCCGAAAAAAATTAAGCAGCAGCACTACGCTGAATACCGGAACTGCGCCAGGCAATACAAGCGCCCAGATCGAATCGAGAAGGTTCGTCTCTTTGACAACCATGTAGGTCGGAATCAAACCGCCGCTGAATAGGATGGTAATAATGAAATACCAAGCATAAAACGTACGGGACCTGAATTTCCGCGCTTCTTTCGACAAAGGGTAAGCGAGCAGAACAACAAGGATCATATTGACGACTAAACCGAGGGCAACCCGCTTTAGCGAGACAATAAGCGCTACGACAAATTTCTGTTCGCGCAAAATGAACTCATAGGATCTCGTATTGAAATCAACCGGCCACAAGCTGACCAAGCCGTTCGTGGCGGCTGCGTTCGAGCTGAATGAAAGAGCAAACACATGAATGAGCGGAAACAAGCAGGTGAAAGCCAATACGCTCAAAAAAGTATAATTGAATACGTGAAATGACCTTCTGCCGATTGAAATACGATGCGCCATGTTCTCCCCCCCATCCTCAGAAGATCCTGTAGTCCGCTAAACGGTAAGCCAAATAATAAGCGATGGAGATAAAAAACGTGGAAACGACCGATTTAAGCAATCCGATTGCAGTTGCCGGCCCGTACTGGACATTCTCGAGCCCCATCCTGTAAACGACAGTATCGATAATATCGCCGCTTTCCAGCACCTGCGTGCTGTAAAGGTTAAACACCTGATCGAAGCCCGCGTTTAGAACATTCGCCAGGCTTAGGGTAGCCAGCAATATAATGATCGGGCGCATGCCAGGCAAAGTGATATGCCAGGTTTGTCTGATTCGATTTGCTCCGTCGATGACGCCGGCTTCATACAAAGTCGGGTTGATGCTTGTAATGGCCGCCAAATAGACGATCGTGCTGAATCCGAACTCTTTCCACTCGTTCGAAGCGACCAATACATAGGGAAACCAATGATTGCTGCCCAGAAAATAAATCGGTTCAAAGCCCAGCCATTGCAGAAAGTGGTTGACGATGCCTGTCGAAGGAGAAAGAATATCTATTAAGATGCCGCTCAGAATAACCCATGACAGAAAGTAGGGCAAATAAATCAGCGTTTGAATCAAGCGTTTGAAATACTTTCTGCCGATCTCATTCAGGGCCAGCGCAATAATTAACGGTGTGATCAACCCTGCTATAATTTTCATGGAGGCAATATAGACCGTGTTCACGAATACTCTGCCGATGCCAGGCTGATTGAACATGTATTCAAAGTTATCAAACCCGATCCATTTCGAATGTAAAATCCCCTTGGTCGGGATATATTTTTCGAAAGCGATGAGTATGCCTGCCATGGGTCCGTAGCTATAGATCAGCACTAAAATAAATCCCGGCAATATCATGAAGTGCAATGGGAAATTCGGCTTTATTTTCAATTTCAATGCTAATCCTCCCCTCGTCAGACAGGAAAGATAGGGGGAGAATCCCCCCCTGCTCCCGTCAAGCGATCAAGCCTTGACCCGCACATTAATTATTGGCTGCATACCATTCATTCACTTCCTTGGTAATCTCATCGCCGCCAAGCTTCTTCCAGTTGGCTACGAATTTATCGAACTCGTCCATCGACGCGCCCAATATGATCTTGGTAATCATCTCGTTCTGAAGCTTAAGCAACGCAGCATTCTTCTCAGTCATGATCGGCAAAGAAGAAGTGATGAATTCGTTCTGCATATATTGATCCCTCTCCACGTACCCGCTGACTACGCCCAATGATCCTTCCGGACCGTAAATGAAATTCCAGCCCCAAAAGTTGATATCTCCATCCAAGTATTTCACGACATTGTCGTACACGTTCTTGTCATCGCCGGTCAGCTCGCTCGTATCCTTGGTCTCAAGAGACTTATTCACCTTCAGACGCTGATTGATATTTTTGAACGCCCGATATGCCTGCACGTTGGCGTAAGCCCAGATTTGCGAATTGCCGTCATTGACAAACTCGGTATTGATGTCCGGATCCGTATTTTCATAAAAAATTTCCACGAAGGAATCCAGCATCTTGAGAATGGCTTCCGGATGCTCTACGCCTTTCTTAACGACCCAATACGTGTCCACATTCAGATTCAGTTGGTTCAACGCAGGCTTGTCGTCTACGGAAACGATCGGATACGGTTTCCATTCCATTGTCGGATCTTTCGTAATCCCTGCTTGAAGGGGGTATAATCCGGCAAAGAAAGGAAAGTAAAACATTCCGATTTTGCTTGTATTCAAGCTTTCCAGAACTTTGTCGAAGCCTTTGGTGCCGAATTCGGGATCGATTTGTTTGCCTTTGAATAAATTCTGAAGCTGCTGCAGCGCCGTTTTCATCTCGGGCTGGATGGAGCTGTATTGCAGCTTGCCTTCGGAATCCTTGATCCATATGTCCTGATAAGCATGGAACCCGTTCAAAAATCCCTTAAGATAAGCATAATCCTTATCCATCGCCAATCCGTAAGTATCCGGTTTGCCGTTGCCGTCAGGATCCTGCTCGGTGAACGCTGTGCTGATCGCAAGCACGTCAGCCATTGTCTTGGGCTCCGGCAAGTTCAGCTTCTTCAACCAATCCGAGCGAACGTAGAGAATCGGGACGCCTTCCTTGGGCAGTGAAGTATAAGGAATGGCCATAAGCTTGCCGTCGACAGTCGCCGATTTCAGAGCCTGAGGTCCGCCCTCATTAATGACATTCTTCACCCGCTCCGAAGCATAGTTGTTAAAAACATCCGTCAAGTCTTCAACCATATCTGCCTCGACCAATTGTTTGAATTGCGCAGGCGGCACTTGGAAGAAGTCCGGGATATCGCCGGATGTAATGGCCAGATTCATTCTCTGAGGCATCGTAGCGCCATCTGCCTGGAATTCGGTCTTGATCTTGATCCCGTACTTCTGCTCGTACAGTCGGGTCCAAGCATTGTTGTCGACCGAATCTCCCTCGGGAAGCTTCTCCGCGAGCACAGTGCTTGCAGTCGTCAGCGTAATCGGAGGATCGTATTTCTCGGGAACGGCCGGTGCATGGCTGGCCTCTCCCGTGTCGGAAGGAGCCGTTGACGCTCCCCCCGTGCCCGTTGCCTGGTTCTCCGGCTTATTATTGTTGCTGCTGCTGCAGCCTGCCAATACCGCCGTAAGCGCAAGCATGATACAGAATACAACACTCATCGTTTTTTTCACTTGTAATTCCTCCCTTTGATTTTCCCTGTTTTGTTGTTATTTGAATCTCTCGTACTCCAATGCTTCGGAAACATCGGTAACTGCGCTCTTGATGCTGTTCATGATCCGCATCACCTTTTCGCTTTCCCTCACATCAAGGATTAACCCTGTCGCATCGCTCATAAGCGAGGCGAGCTCGCGCGCATAACTTTCCCATTTGTCGGCATCCATGAAAGATTGGAGATAATTCATTCCATGGCTGTTCATTTCCTTGGACTCGTAGCCCTTCCACCTGTCGAAAAATGCCTTTTCCGCTTTATCGAATATGTTCGCAAGTTTCTTCAAAGCGGCGTCATTTCTCGGCCCGTAGAGGAAAGCAAGCGACTCCTCCATCAGGGAATGGTAGGCGGCTTCAGGATTTTTCATGGTCAAGCCTGTCATCACCGTATTGATTTCAGCGGAAGGCGAACTGACCGGACCCGCGTAGCATTCGCCGGCGCGCCCGCCGTTGTTGTAAACATCGGTCAGATGGTTGTACGTCCGGTTCGAATAAGGCAAAAACAGCCGATCTCTTTCGATGCCCGTATGGTAATAAATCCTTGTGCCGCCCGCCGTCCCGAAATGGCATTTCAATCTTGCCGCTACATCCGAGCGTACATCGGCATTGATATAATGTCCGTGATGACCGGGATCGATAATATAGTCCACATATTTGCTCAATTCTGCAAGCGAGTCTACCTCGGGACAGTGTGCCGAAGTAATTCTCTTCTCCCAATCCTGCCATGAAATAAGATTTACATTGATGATCTTGTTCGGCCACTTGCTGCGGATATACTTGGCAACCCGAATGTTCAGCTTGCTGTGATAGGCAAAATCGTCAATGTTTTGGCATACGTCGCAGCGGCAGCGGCCCAAATCGGCGGATTCGAGATGAATTCCGTCAATGTTGATCGCTTCGATCAGGAAATCGATAATACGCGCCACTTCGCGGAAGCTTTCCTCTTTGTCTCCGCAAATCACCTGATCGTTTTTCCCGTTATCGCCGGCGATTGCAGGGTTTTTGCGAATCATTTCCGAGTAGCCCCATGAATAAACGCCAAGCCCGGATATCACTTTTATTCCTTTGTAATGCGCATAATCGATAAGCTCGTTGATTCTTCTTATTCTTACGGGGTCCTTTTCTCTGATGAAATTTTCCGACCAGCCCCACGTACAAAGAAGGCCCCACAAAGCAATTTCGTTATACCCTGCCCATGCCATGTGGTCGATTACCTGTTTGAGACTTCTGTCGGTCTCGTCGTCGTAGGTAGGCCATGGCCAAAAGTCGGTCCTTACGAGTACGTTGCGTACATCGTTAATCCAGCATCCATAGCCCGCCCTGTGTTGAAAGCTGCCCATCTTGGAATCCTCCCTGAACTCGATCTGGAAAGTAAGCGGATCAGTCTGGCGTTAACTTTCAAGCATGAACATCATCGTTTTTTCCCAGAAATGCGGCAAATGCTCATGCCCGAAATCGGGGTAAATTTCCAGCCGTTTAGGCGACAGGATTTTATTGTATACTGCAAATTGCGTAGACGGCGGACAAGAGGTATCCATCAAGCCGACTCCCATGAGGACCGTACCCTTGATTCTTTTCGCCAAATGCTGAATATCGATATAACCGAGCTTGGCGAAGATCTCCTCCTCCCGTTCATGCTGCGGATCGAAGCGTGTAAAGTAATGTTTTAATTCCTCATAAGCACGAACGGCCAAATCCATCTCCCATATTCTGCGGTAATCGCTAAGGAACGGATAGGACAGGGCCAGCTTTTGAATGCGCGGCTCCAGCGCAGCGCAAACGATCGAAAGCGCCCCTCCCTGCGATCCCCCCATCGCCCCTACTCGTTGCGGGTTCACCTCAGGCATTGTCATCACGATACCCGCCAATTGTGCCGCATCAAGGAATACTTGGCGAAATAGCAAGCGTTCCGGATGATCCTCCAGCCCTCTGATAATATGACCGTAGAAAGTATATCCCGTCACGCGGCTTACATCCTCTGATCGTCCGGCCTGCCCCCGGCAATCCATGGCGAATACGGAAAATCCGAGCGCCGCATACGCGAGCTTCTCCGGCCACTCTCCGGAATCGGCCGAATATCCGTGAAACTGAATGATAGCGGGATGAGGCTCTGTCGCATGCTTCGGACGAACATACTTGGCATGGATGCGCGCTCCGCCCACGCCTGTGAAATAAAGATGGAAGCATTCGGCGAACGGCACCTGAAAATCGCTTGGAACGATCTCGATTTCAGGATCTATCGCCTTCATTTCTGCTATTCCCTTATCCCAATACTCGTCGAAATCGGCCGGACGCGGATTGATGCCTTGATATTTGTGCAGTTCGACTAACGGCAGATCAACTAATGGCATTTTGTTGTTCGGCTCCTTTGACTTTGGATAAATTCAGTGTCGTGGAAAATGCCCCCTTTAAACGTGTAAGCGTTTCATTATTTAATATATTATATATAATACAGTATGTCATTTATAAATTCAACAAGTAATTTCGATAATTTTAATATAGAATTGCGCATAATTTTTCGCTGTCTGATAACGTTTATTGACTGCCGCCGCATATAGAAAACAGCCTCATCAAGAGACTGTCCCCAATACAATAGCAATTCGAACTCATCAGTCCGAGCAATCATCTCCCATAAAGAAAGATGATCCGAGCCAGCGCTTCGAAAAGCCGGGTTCGGATCATCTCAGGTACACTTGTTGGCCGCTTAAGCCAGCTTACACGCTCAACCATTTCTTGAACAAATGCTTGGTCGTGTCCTTGTTCATCGCGGCGATCGACGTCGTGAGCGGGATGCCCTTCGGGCAGACGCGCACGCAGTTCTGCGAATTGCCGCAGCCTTCGATGCCGCCTTCCTCCATCAGCGCTTCAAGGCGCTCGTGCGCGTTCATCTCTCCGGTCGGATGAGCGTTGAACAGCCGCACTTGCGAAATCCCCGCAGGTCCCATGAACGAGTTGCGGTCGTTCACGTTCGGGCAAGCTTCCAGACAGACGCCGCACGTCATGCACTTGGACAGCTCGTAAGCCCATTGCCGCTTCGTCTCGGCCATCCGCGGACCCGGTCCGAGATCGTACGTGCCGTCGATCGGAATCCAGGCTTTCACTTTTTTCAGCGTATTGAACATGCGCTCGCGGTTGATGACCAGGTCGCGCACGACCGGGAACGTGGACATCGGCTCCAGCCGGATCGGCTGCTCCAGCTTGTCGACCAGCGCCGAGCAAGCCTGGCGCGGCTTGCCGTTGATCACCATCGAGCAAGCGCCGCACACTTCCTCCAGGCAGTTCGACTCCCAGCAGACCGGCGCCGTTGCGCCGCCGTCCGCTTTCACCGGATTGCGCTGGATCTCCATCAGGGCGCTGATGACGTTCATGTTCGGACGATAGGGAACCTCGAACTCCTCCGTATAAGGAGCGGCATCCGGACGATCCCGACGCGTGATAATGAATTTGACCTTGCGATTGCTCGCCGCTGTCTGCGCTCCCGCTGCCGTTTCCGTAACTGCTGCCATCGGTTAACCCTCCTTCTTCTGCGCGTGATCGTGGTCCGAGGAATAGTCGCGCACGCGCGGCGCGAGCAGGGAGATGTCCACGTCCTCGTAGGAGATCTGCGGACCTTCCGCCGTCCACTTCGCTTTCGTCGTCTTCAGGTACTGCTCGTCGTCCCGCTTCGGAAAGTCCGGCTTGTAGTGGGCGCCGCGGCTTTCGTCGCGCAGCAGCGCTCCCTTCGTCATCGCTTCGGCGAGCTCCAGCATGTTCCACAACTGGCGGGTGAACGCGACGCCGGCATTGTTCCAACGGGCCGTATCGTTGATGTTGATGTTCTTGTAGCGCTGCTTCAATTCCTTGATCTTGTCGATCGTCGCCTGCAGCTTGTCGTTGAAGCGAACGACGGTCATGTTGTTCGTCATCCACTCGCCGAGCTCCTTGTGCAGCACATAGGCGTTCTCGGTGCCGCTCATGCCGAGGATCGACTCGTATTTATCCGTCTGGCGCTTGACTTCGCGGTCGAACACCCCTGAAGATATGTCCTCCGCCGACTTCTTCAATCCGTGAATATACTCGATCGCCTTCGGCCCGGTCACCATGCCGCCGAAGATCGCGGACAACAGCGAATTCGCGCCCAGACGGTTCGCGCCGTGGTATTGGTATTCGCATTCGCCGCAAGCGAACAAGCCGGGAATATTCGTCATCTGGTTGAAATCGACCCACATGCCGCCCATCGAATAGTGCACCGCCGGGAAGATCTTCATCGGAATTTTGCGCGGGTCGTCGCCCATGAACTTCTCGTAAATTTCGATGATGCCGCCAAGCTTGACGTCGAGCTCCTTCGGGTCCTTGTGCGACAAGTCGAGGTACACCATGTTCTCGCCGTTGATGCCCAGCTTCTGATCGACGCAGACGCTGAAAATTTCGCGCGTCGCGATATCCCGCGGCACGAGGTTGCCGTACGCCGGATACTTCTCTTCCAGGAAGTACCACGGCTTGCCGTCCTTGTACGTCCAGATCCGGCCGCCCTCGCCGCGCGCGGATTCGCTCATCAGGCGCAGCTTGTCGTCGCCGGGAATGGCCGTCGGGTGAATCTGGATGAATTCCCCGTTCGCATAATACACGCCTTGCTGGTAGACGGCGCTGGCCGCCGTCCCCGTATTGATGACGGAGTTCGTCGTCTTGCCGAATATGATGCCCGGACCGCCCGTTGCCATGATGACCGCATCCGAACGGAACGACTTGATCTCCATCGAACGCAGATCTTGTGCGACGATGCCGCGGCAAGCGCCGTCATCGTCCACGATGACCGACGTAAATTCCCAATGCTCGAACTTCTGCACGAGCCCTGCCGCTTCCCAGCGCCGCACTTGCTCGTCCAGCGCATACAGCAGCTGCTGGCCGGTCGTCGCGCCCGCGAACGCCGTGCGGTGGTGCTTCGTGCCGCCGAACCGGCGGAAGTCGAGCAAGCCCTCCGGCGTTCGGTTGAACATGACGCCCATCCGGTCCATCAAGTGGATGATGCCCGGCGCCGCTTCGCACATCGCCTTGACCGGCGGCTGGTTCGCGAGGAAGTCCCCGCCGTACACCGTATCGTCGAAGTGCAGCCAAGGCGAATCGCCTTCGCCCTTCGTATTCACCGCACCGTTGATGCCGCCTTGCGCGCATACGGAGTGCGACCGCTTGACCGGCACGATCGAGAACAAGTCGACGCGCGCGCCGGACTCGGCCGCTTTGACCGTTGCCATCAAGCCGGCCAGCCCGCCGCCTACGATAACTATCTTATTGTTAGCCATGGTGAATTCCCCCCTTTATCCGAACACGGCCTGTCCGAGTGCCGCTGCCGATGCTGCCGCCGTCCCGAATTCGTCGCCGCGGAATGCGACGAGGGACAGCAGGAACAGCACGGAAACGATCACGAAGACGCCCATGCAAATTTTCGAGGAAATGCGCTGCGCCCGCGGGCCGACCGTGATGCCCCAGGCAACCAGGAACGCCCACAGCCCGTTGGAGAAGTGGAATACGGCCGCGATGACTGCAATGACATACAGGATCGCCGTCACCGGGTTGGTCAGAATCTCATGCATGTGCTCGCCGAGCTGGTCATTGCTCACATTGCCAAGCGCGACCTGAACCCTCGTTTCCCAGACGTGCCAGAACACGAAGACGAACGTGATCACGCCGGTGATGCGCTGCAGCGCGAACGCCCAGTTCCGTCCGTACTTGTACCGCCCGGTATTGATGTTCGATTGATAGGCGATATAAATGCCGTAGACGCCGTGGAACAGAATCGGGAGCCAAATGATGAACAGCTCCAGGAAGAAAATTAGCGGCATCCCGTGCAAGAATTCGACGCTATCGTTGAATCCTTCTTTCCCGCCCTCGAAGGCGGAGTAGTTCGTCAGGGCATGTTCAATGAAGAACAACCCCAGCGGAATGACCCCCAGCAGGGAATGCAGCTTGCGGGGCAGATACGAATTTCCACTCATGTCGTCGTTAGATCTCCTTTCGCATCCAGACAATTGCCAGCGGTTGTAACCTATTGTTCCAAATTCCGCCACAAAGTTGCCATCGTCTTTAAGACTACCCCATTTTCGCTTATAATGGAACTGCTTATTTTTTATAATTTGTTATGCTTCTTATGCATATGCAAAAAAAGGAGTCGTACGCAAAATGCTGGAGGACATGCGATTGTTCGCTACGGTCGTCGATCATACGAGCCTGAACAAAGCCGCCGAGAGGCTGAATATTTCCCAGCCCGCGCTGTCGCGGCGAATTTCGCGGCTGGAGTCGGAGCTGGGCATCCCTTTGTTCCGCCGGATTGGCAAGCGTCTGGAACTGACGGCCGCAGGGCAACTGACCTATGAATTCGCGCAGGAGCTGAGACGGTTTCACGGCGCTTATTTGCAGAAGCTGAATGCTTTCAAAACAGGCGAGGCCCAGGGCGTGACGATCGGCGCCAGTCTAACGACGCTGCAGACGACGCTGCCGGATTGGATCACCGCGATGACGGAGAAGCATCCGAGCCTGGAGATCAAAGCGGTAACCGGCAAATCCCACGAGATCGCCACGCTCGTGAAGGAACGGAAGGTCGATTTCGGGCTTGTCGCATCCAGCGTTGACGACCCATCCATCACCAGTTTGCCCCTATTTGAAGATCATCTCATGCTTGTTTTGCCGCGGACGCATTTTATATTGGAAAGAACGGAGATCGACATGGCCGACTTGAACCGGCTGCCGATGATATTGTTTGCCCCCGGCACCTGGTACCGCTCGCTGACGGACGAGCTGTTCCGCCGCTACGGCATTAGTCCGGAAGTGCAGATGGAAATCGATTCTTTCGAGGCGATCGTTCGCCTGCTGTCCGCTTGCCGGGCGGGCACGCTGCTCCCGAAGTCTTATTTGCGCAAGCAGATGCTGGAGGATAACGATCTCTACGTTGTTCGTGTACGCGACCTGGAGGAGACGAAGCGGACGATGTCGCTGATCCATGGCGATCCGGCTTGGATTACGCCTTCGATACAGTACTTGATCGACGAGACGACCGCTTATTTCGCCAGACAGACCCATGTGCCGAACGAGCCCGACTGACGCGGGATGGAGCGCAATTGGCAACACTTACCGGTGGGAACCTTCCTTGCATGTATGGTATCCTCGTGTGGCATATTGAAAACATGCCGAAACCGATCGCGGTGCGGGGGAACAAAGAGTATCGTGCGTCTTGCGCGCACTGGGGTGAATCGAGCGATCGAAGGGCTTCTCCGGGCCCAAACCCGACAGCTAACCTCGCAGGCATAACACAAGGAGGAACTCGACGCATGGTCTGGAATTGGAAGAAAACTGGAACTCGCACGGCCGCCTTGCTGCTCGGAAGCGCGCTTTTGCTTCCCGGAATATCCACGATGACTGCTCATGCTGCCACACCTTATACGGCAAAAGAAGGCGACACATTCTGGCTGTTGTCCAGGCAATTCGGCATCCCCTTGCAAACGCTGATGGATGCCAATGCGAAGATTGACCCGCTTAACATTTATGCCGGCTTGAAGCTGAGCATTCCGGAAGCGGAAGCGGCCGCAGCCAGAACGACCGCGGCGGTGGCAGCCGCGCCTGCGGCCAAGGAGCAAGCGGCGCCTTCGATCACGACGCTGGCCGGCGAGACGCTCACCTATTCGAAAATGTTGAACGTGACCGCGAGCGCCTACTCGGACGCTCCGGAGGAGAACGGCTGGGGCGCCGTCGATTACTTCGGCAACCCGCTGAAGCTCGGCACGATCGCCGTCGATCCGAAGGTCATTCCGTTCGGTACGAGCGTATATATTACCGGTTACGACTTCAGCGGCTTGCCGCAAGGCGGCATGATCGCCAAGGCGACCGATTCCGGCAGCGCGATCAAGGGCAACCGCATCGACATCTTCGTGCCCGGGACGCGGCAATTCGTCAACAAATTCGGTTTGCAAGATGTCAAGGTGTACGTGTTGAAATAAGTCTGGTACACGGCAAAAAACCGTCGGGGCTCCGACGGTTTTTTTGTGTTGTCGGCGGATATGGTGCGGTCGGCATCATTTCAGTGGTGTTCGCGCGCATGCGGGCCGATATGGTGCGGTCGGCATCATTTCGGCGGCGTTGGCGGGCTAGGCGCCTCGATTCCTGAGCGAAGGGGATATCGGCATAATGTCAACCGATTACGGCACCGCACGCGGCACCCCTCCGGTGAAGCCCCGCTTCTCCGGCACGCCGAGCAGCTCCGGCAGCGTCACCGGCTCGTAATCGTGGGCTCGCAGCCAATCGATGATGCGCGGGAGCGCGCCGACGGTGCCCGCCAGCGATTGCCCTTCGCCGCCGCCCGCGTGCAGAAGCACGATCGACCCGGGGCGCACCGTCCGGGTCACGTTGCGGAACACACGTTCCGACGACAGTTGCCGCCAATCGGACGAATCCACATCCCAATTGACGACGGTATAGCCCGAGCGCTTCGCCCAGTCCAATTGGCCCGTTAATATTTCCCCGTACGGCGGCCGAAACAGCTTGGGCTCGAAGCCGACCGCCGCCTGGATGCTCGATTCCGCCTTCCGCACCTGCTCCTTCATTCGGGATAACGAAGCACGCGACAAATCGGGATGCGAGTACGAATGGTTGCCGATGGCATGACCCTCCCGATGAATCCTGCGCACGATGTCCGGGTGCTTCTTCGCTCTCGTCCCGACGACGAAGAACGTGGCCTGCACCTTCTTCCTTCGCAACACGTCCAGCACCTGCGGCGTGAACCGGGGGTCCGGCACATCGTCGAACGTAAGCGCGACTTTGCGCGATTCGCGCGGCGCCGACAGCACGAACACGCCTTTGTAACGCCGCTGCATCTCGTTCCACTGCATTTTCCCCGGCCGATCTCCTCCAGCTTCCATGGCCGACACGCCCTGAAGAGGCGCGGCCGTATTCCATCCAAGCAGTATGGTTGCCGCGCCGAGCAGCAGTGCCGACATCCATTTTGTACCTCTGCGCATGGCTTTCCCCCTCTTCCCTGTTCCGTTCGTCATGACGGATTCGAAAGTTCCTTCGTCTATCGTTGGCGGAAAACATCTTATACATTCCCAACGGGTCTAAACGAAGGCTGATCCTTCCATAATGTGGAGAGGAGGTGTATTTCAACCATGATCCGTTATTCCTTCCGCCAGTGGCATTGGCTCAGCTTGCTCATCCTGCTTGCCGCCATGCCGCTTCTCCCGCTGCGGACCGCTGCCGTCACCGCCGAAAGCCCTGACATCGACTGGACCGGATTTCTCTCGGAGCCTTCCAAGCATACGTCCACCTGGATTGCCTATACCTACCTCGCCGGCAACAAGGAACGGCTCGGCATTCGCAATCCGCGCACGGACATGGTCGTAACCGGGATCGGCAGCGATGATCGCGGGCACACGCACGTTCATCTGCAGCGAATGCTGTATCGCACGCCGGTATGGGGCGACCGTCTCGTCATCGAGATCGACGAAGAAGGGATCGTCCGGCAAGTCGCCGGCACGATTCATTCGGACCTGGAGCAGCGATTGTTCCACCGCGCAATGCAGCCGGCCATCAGCGCCGGACGAGCATCCGCCATTGCCGGACAATGGCTGCAGTCGCAGCAGTTGCCGGACAAACAATTGGCAGGAGATGCGCTTCTCTATTACCTGACCGATCCGTCAGGCGTGCTTCTCGTCTATGCGATCGGTACGGACCGCGGCAACCGGGTGCTCGTTCACGCGCTGAGCGGAAGGATCATCACGCCAAATATCTGAAATACACATAGACGCCGGCCATGGCGACGGACAGCAGCATGAGCGGAAATCCGTATTTCAAAAAGGTCATGAATCGAATAGGATGGCCTTCCTTGGCCGCCAGTCCTGCCGCGATCAGATTCGCGCTCGCGCCGATCAGCGATCCATTGCCTCCCAGGCATGCGCCGAGCGCCAGGCTCCACCACAGCGGCTCCAGATCGCCGACGCCCATCTGGCCCATCTCCTGGATCATCGGGATCATCGTCGCCACGAACGGGATGTTGTCGAGGAAGGCCGAAGCGATTGCGCTCAGCCACAAGATCAACATCGAGGTGGCGACGGGGTCCCCTCCGGTCCATTCTATCGCTTGCGCGGCAAGCCGGGCGATCACTCCCGTTTCTATAAGGCCGGATACGAGCACGAAAAGCCCGACGAAGAAGAAGATCGTCGTCCATTCCACCTTGGCCAGCGCATGCTCCATCGCATGTTCTCCGGTCAATAAAAGCAACAGGAAAGCGCCTGCCAGCGCGACGGTGGCGGACTCCAGATGAAGCGTCTGGTGCAGGAAGAAGCCCAGCATCGTAAGCCCGAGCACCGACAAGCATTTCGTCAGCAGCTTTCTGTCCGTGATCAGCTCCTTCTCATCCATTTCCATAATGCTGCACGTAAGCTCCGGCGTCGTCTTGAGCTGCTTGCGGAACAGCAGAACGAACAGCGGGATATAGGCCAACATAATGAGAATCGCGATCGGCGCAAGGTTGGCGATGAACGCGTTGAACGTCAATTCCTTGACCGCGCTGCCGATCATGATGTTCGGCGGGTCGCCGATCAGCGTTGCCGTGCCGCCCACGTTGGATGCGATAATTTGCGTAATGAGGTAAGGCAGCGGCGAAACCTTGAGCTGCCTGGTGATGCTGAACGTGACCGGCACCATCAGCAGGATGGTCGTCACGTTGTCCAGAAACGCCGAGCCGACGGCGGTGATCAGCGAGAGCGCGATCAGGATGCGCACGGGGTTGCCGTGTGCCTTCTTGGCCGACCATACGGCTATAAATTTGAAAAGCCCCGTGTCCGCCGTTATGGTGACGATGATCATCATGCCGACCAGCAGCCCGAGCGTGTTGAAATCGATATGCTCGATCGCAGCCCATTGATCCACGATGCCCAGCGCAACCATGAGCACGCCGCCGATCATCGCGACGATGGTGCGATGGATTTTCTCCGAGACGATAAGTGCGTAGATCACCAGAAAGATGCCGATCGCCATGAATGCTTGCTGTTCCATGAATGAATTCCTCCCGGAAAGTATGATTTCAAGTCTGAAAATGGCAAAAAGGAGCCCTTGGTGACAGGCTCCTCCGTTGTTGCGATTCTTATTCAATTGGTCCTTGCCCTACATCAGATAACGAAAATAAACGTAAATGCTTGAAATGACGATCGACAGCAGCATGAGCGGAAATCCGAGCTTGAGAAACTGAACGAACTTGATCGGGTGACCTTCCTTGCCCGACAATCCGGCAACGATCAGGTTCGCGCTGGCACCGACGAGCGTGCCGTTGCCGCCCAAACACGCTCCGAGCGCAAGACTCCACCAGAGCGGCTCCAGATTGTCTACGCCCATGCGGCCCATTTCCTGGATGAGCGGGATCATCGTCGCGACGAACGGAATATTGTCCACGAACGCGGACGCGATCGCGCTCAGCCACAAGATCAGCATGGACGATGCCAGCGGATCCCCACCGGTCCATTCCATCGCACCTTGGGCGATCCTGGCGATAACGCCCGTCTCAACCAGGCCGGACACGACGACGAACAATCCGACGAAGAAGAAAATCGTCGTCCATTCCACGCGGGTCAGCGCGTTCTCCATCGCATGTTCTCCCGTCAATAGCAGCAACAGGAAGGCGCCTGCCAAGGCAACGGTCGCCGATTCCAGGTGGAGCGCCTGATGCGCGAAAAATCCTCCGATCGTCAGACCGATCACGATGAGACACTTGCGCAGCAGCCGGCGATCCGCGATGATTCCCGACGTGTCCAGTTGCATGATGCCGAGCTTCAATTCGGCCGTCGTCTTGAGCTGCTTGCGGAACAGCAGGACGAACAGCGGCAAATGAATCAGCAGAATCAGAATGGCGATCGGGGCTAAATTGCCGATAAACGCCATGAAGGTCAACTCCTTCACTGCGCTCCCGATCATAATGTTGGGCGGATCTCCGATCAGCGTTGCGGTGCCGCCTACGTTGGATGCGATAATCTGCGTGAACAGGTACGGGAACGGCGGCACCTTCAACTGCCGCGTAATGCTGAACGTGACCGGAACCATGAGGAGAACGGTCGTCACGTTGTCCAGGAATGCGGAGCATGCCGCGGTAATCAACGTCAAGGCGATGAGAATCCGGATCGGTTCCCCTTTCGCCTTCTTGGCGGCGACGATCGCGATGAATTTGAACAGTCCCGTTTCCGCCGTAACGTTCACGATGATCATCATTCCGATCAGCAAGCCCAATGTGTTGAAGTCTATGTGACCTATAGCCGCATGCTGATCGACTACGCCTAACGCGACCATGAGCGCCGCGCCGATCATCGCCACGATCGTGCGGTGAATTTTCTCCGAAATAATCAAGGCGTAGATAACGAGAAATAGGCCTATCGCCCAGATCGCCTGCTGTTCCATCCTTACCCTCCATGAATGCTGCGAAATTCTCATGCCCGCAAAACGGCAAAAAGAACCCGTTGTTGACAGGCTCCACCAATTTCAAGCTGAATATTCAGTTCTTCAATATTATATAGGTTTCTAAGCGTGTTTGTAAACAAAAATGCGCCGAATTTCGCAACTGTCTCTCAGAAACCGACATGTCGAATTGGTGAACGATTCATATATTTTATATAATAGAAAACTAGTAGAACGATCCTGAAATAACGTTTTGTATGGTTAGCCTTCTAACCCGTACTTCCAGCGAAAAGGAACAGGGTTCTCGTTGACTTCCTGGAGATACAATTCAATACGTTGTTTCAATTCTTC
>Ga0222419_100303_pt1 | contig 64154 bp, 56 predicted proteins | sample 1B20Ametagenome_FD_182474 | JGI IMG/M metagenome (GOLD analysis project Ga0222419, IMG submission 182474) | Enriched microbial communities from leaf-cutter ant dump, University of Wisconsin, Madison, United States - 1B20A (version 2) | ecosystem: Environmental > Terrestrial > Nest > Insects nest...
CCGTGGCCCAGGACCCCGCGGAGCTGCGCGAGAAGACGCGCCGGACCGCCGCGCAGTACATCGCCGCGGGCATCGAGCCCTCGCAGTCGACCCTCTACGTGCAATCGCACGTGCGCGCGCACGCCGAGCTCGCGTGGATCCTGTCGACCATCACCGGTTTCGGCGAGGCCGGCCGCATGACCCAGTTCAAGGACAAGTCGGCCCGCTACGGCGCCGACGCGACCAGCGTCGGGCTGTTCACCTATCCGGTGCTGATGGCCGCCGACATCCTGCTGTACCAGACCGACGTGGTGCCGGTCGGCGACGACCAGAAGCAGCACGTCGAGCTGACCCGCGACCTCGCCGAGCGGTTCAACTCGCGTTTCGGCGAGACCTTCGTCGTGCCGCGCCCGGTGATCCAGAAGGACACCGCGCGCATCTACGACCTGCAGAACCCGACGTCGAAGATGTCGAAGTCGGCGGAGAGCGACGCCGGCGTGATCTGGATGCTCGACGACCCCGCGAAGTCCGCGAAGAAGATCATGCGCGCGGTGACCGACAACGAGGGCACCGTGCGCTTCGACCGCGAGAGCAAGCCCGGCGTGTCGAACCTGCTGACGATCTACGCCGCGCTCACGGGACGCCAGATCGGCTCGATCGAGGACGAGTACGCGGGCCGCGGCTACGGCGACTTCAAGAAGGGGCTCGCCGAGGTGGTCGTGAGCGAGTTCGAGCCGGTGCGCGCTCGCGCCCTCGAGCTGCTCGACGACCCGGCCGAGCTCGACCGCATCCTCGCGGCGAACGCCGGACGGGCGGATGCCGTCGCCGATGCGACTCTGGGCACGGTCTACGACCGCGTGGGACTGCTGCGGCGCGTCTGACCGCAACCGCCCTAGTATGGGGGCGTGACCGATCCGCAGCTGCCTCCGCCGTCCGGCGCCGTTCCCCCGGCGCCTCCTGTGCCGCCCGCTCCTCAGGGTGCGTCGGAGGAGGCCCCGCCAGCGCCCCCGCAGGCCGCGCCGGCGTTCCCGCCTGCACCGCCGACGCAGGCCGCGCCGGCACCAGGCTATCCCCCGGCTGCGCCGGCGTATCCGCAGCAGGCGCCCGCGTACCCGCCCGGATACCCTCAGCAGGCGCCCGGGTACCCGCAGCAGTCACCGGCGTATCCGCAGCAGGCGCCCGCCGCCCAGCCCTTCGCCGTCCCGGCCCCGCAGGCGCCCGCCGGAGTCCCGCAGGCGCCCGTGCCCCAGGCTCCTCCCGGCGCCTACCAGGTCCCGGTCGGCGGCTACGCCGCACCGCAGGGCGGCTACGTCGCCCCTGAGGCAGGCGCGCAGGCGTCCGGCGGGTTCCTCGGCGTCCTCGCCCTGATCCTCGGCGGCATCGCCGCCATCGTCATCCCGATCATCGCGGGCATCGCCGGGTTCGAGATCGGCGTGCGCATCCCCTCGGGCATCGACACCAACGACCCCGACCTGCTGAGCACCCTGTCCCCCGCCCGCACGCAGGTGCTGTGGGCCGAGATCTCGTTCTGGGCCGGCACCGCGCTCGGCATCGCGGCGATCGTGATCGGCATCATCGCGATCCGCAAGAAGCAGCGCAGGGCCCTCGGCATCGTCGGGCTCGTGCTCGCCGTGCTCGGCGCCGGCATCTTCTGGATCGTGCTGGTGATCACGCTCTCCGCCGGCACCGCCACCGGCTTCGTGAACTACTGATCCGCGGCTCAGCGCGGCGCGTGGTGCTTCTGCTGCGCGGCGAGCAGTCCGTCGGACACGAGCAGCTCGACCGCGTCGGCGGCATCGGACACGAGGATCGGCAGGTTCGCCCGCTCGTCCTTGCCGAACGGCGACAGCACCCAGTCGGCCGGGTCCTGTCGTCCTGAGGGGCGGCCGATCCCCACGCGCACGCGCGGGAACTCCGCCGTGGTGATCGCCTTGGCGATGTCGCGGACGCCGTTGTGCCCGCCGTGACCGCCGCCCGTCTTCAGCTTGACCGTGTCGAAGGGGATGTCGAGCTCGTCGTGCACGACGACGATGCGCTCGGCGGGCACGGAGTAGAACCGGGCGAGTGCGGCGACGGGGGTGCCCGACACGTTCATGTAGGTGTTCGGCTTGGCCAGCACCAGCTTGTCGGCGCCGGGGCGCAGCCAGGTCTCGACCACGCGGGCGCCGCCCTTGTGCTCGCGGAAGCTCTCGCCTCGTCGCGCGGCGAGCTCGTCGACCACCATCTGGCCGATGTTGTGCCTCGTCGCGGCGTACTGCGGTCCCGGGTTCCCCAGTCCGACCACGAGCCAGGTGGTTGCCATGTGCGCGTCCTCTCTGCGGGCCCCGCGGGCCCCGGTCAGGATACGACAGAGGGGGCGCGATGCGCTCGCGCCCCCTCTGCGATGAAACGTCCGGAGGTTACTCCGCGGCGGCCTCTTCGGCGGCCTCCTCTGCAGGGGCCTCCTCCTCGGCCGCGGCCACGGGGGCCGAGACGGCGACGACGAGGACGTCGCCGTCGGTGACGAGGGTCGAGCCCTTGGGGAGGACGACGTCGGCGGCGGTGATGTGCGCGCCCTCCTCGAGACCCTCGACGGAGACCTCGACGTGCTCGGGGATGTGCGTGGCCTCGGCCTCGATGGAGATCGTGGTGGCGTCGAGGTTGACGATCGTGCCGGACGCGGCCTCACCGGTGACGACGACGGGGATGTCGATCGTGACCTTCTCGCCCTTCTTCACGACGAGCAGGTCGATGTGCTCGACGATCTGGAGCACCGGGTCCTTCTGCACGTCCTTGACCAGGGCGAGCTGCTCCTTGCCCTCGATGTCGAGCTCGAGCAGGGCGTTGGCGCGGCGGATGATCAGCGAGACCTGGTGGCCGGGAAGCGCGACGTGCACCGGGTCGGTGCCGTGGCCGTAGATGACGGCGGGGATCTTGCCGGCGGCGCGCAGACGACGCGCGAAGCCCTTGCCGAACTGGGTGCGCAGCTCTGCTGCGACCTTGGTGTCTTCAGACATGTGGTTCTCCTTCGGGGCACGCAGCCAGAGCTGCGCGGTGGTCTGGGAAATCGTGATCTCGAACGCAGACACGTGAAGAAGCCGCGAGGCTCTCGCCGCGTCGATAACGGATGCCTGCGCACGCGCAGAAGCATCCCTCGCCGAGGTGCATGTCCATGGTACCCGATGACCCGATAGGCTGAGGACACCGGTCCACCCATCTCAGATCACGGAGATCCCCATGCTCGACGGCGCCTTCCTCACTCACGCACTCGCATGGCTGATCGGCGCGATGACCGTGTGCGCCGCGGTGTTCACCTTCGGCGCGCTGTTCTCGATGGGGCGCTCGGGCTACCGCAAGGACTGAGTCAGGCTCCGGCGGCCCGGGCGATCACCGCGGCCGCCTCCTCGACATCGGCGGATTCGTCGACCCGGATGCCGCGCTCGTCCGCCTGCAGGGGCTCGAGCGTCTGCAGCTGCGAGTCCAGCAGCGACGCCGGCATGAAGTGCTCGCCGCGCGACAGCATCCGCTCCGCCAGCGTCGCCCGGGTGATCGAGAGCTCTCCGAAGAACACGTCCGGCGACTCCCCGCGGATGATGTCGCGATAGCCGCGCTTGAGCGCGGAACAGGCGATCACGACGTCGGGCGCGGCCTGCAGGGTCTGCCCGACGAGCCGGAGCCACGGCATACGGTCGTCGTCGTCCAGGGGCGTGCCCGCCGCCATCTTCGCGACGTTGGACTCGGGGTGCAGGTCGTCGCCGTCGACGAACCGGGCGCCGATCCGCTCGGCGAGCGCGACCCCGACGGTGGACTTGCCGGAGCCGCTGGGCCCCATCACGACGATGCGCACTCTCAGTCCTTCAGGCCGAAATCGAGGAGCACCTTGCAGGAGCTCGAGGGATCGGCGGCCACGGCGAAGGCCGCCAGGGCGTCCTGCGCGGGCCGCACCTCGCTCACGATACCGGTGACGTCGAGGGAGCCGTCGGCGAGCGCGGCGATCACGTCGTCGAACTCGTCGCCGAACCGGAAGGAGCCGGTGAGCGTCAGCTCGCGCGTGATCGCGGTCGCCGTGGGGACCGCGACGTCTCCGGCTCGCTGCAGGCCGAGCATCACGACGACGCCACCGCGCACGGCGGCGGAGATCGCCGCGGCCAGACCGGGGACGGTTCCGCTGGATTCGACGACGACGTCGGCGTGCAGGGCCGCGATCGCCTCGGCGTCGCGGGCGTCGAGGGAGCGGATGCCGCGCGCCTCGGCGATCCGGCGCGGCTCCTCGTGCAGATCGGTGACGGTGACGACGGATGCTCCGGCGCGCTGGGCCACGGAGGCGACGAGCTGGCCGATCGGGCCGGCGCCGATGACCGCGACGCTCTTGCCGGCGACGTCGCCCGCCCGCCCGAGGCCGTGCCAGGCGACGGCCGCCGGTTCTGCGAGCGCCGCGGTGCGCAGATCGAGCGCGGCCGGGACCTCGTGCAGCATGCGGGCGGGAAGGGCGACCTGCTGGGCGAAGGCGCCCTGCGTGTGCGGCAGATGCAGGGCCGACCCGAGATAGCTCGATGCCGGCGCCAGGTTGGGCCGGTCCTGCGGCCAGGGGGTGACGCCGTCGCCGTGCGGGGTGAGCGGATGCACGGTCACGGGCGTGCCGGCGGCGGGACCCGAGCCGTCCGCCGCAGCGACCTCGACGACGCCGGAGACCTCATGGCCGAGGATCATCGGCTCGCGCAGGATCGACGCTCCTGCGGCGCCGTGGGTCCAGTAGTGCAGGTCGGACCCGCAGATGCCTCCGTAGGCGATCCGCACGACGGCCTCGTCCGGGGCCGGCGCCACTGTCCCGGCGTCCTCGACGCGGAGATCGTCCGCCGCGTGGGCGACGACGGCAAGGTTCTGCATGGCGATTCCTCTCGGATCGGGTGTCGGGGTCACGCCAGCGGCGTGACCAGTTCCACTCCGGCGACGCGGATCGTCACCGTCTGCCCAGGGGCCACCGGGGCCTGCGAGTGCGGGGCTCCCGTCATCACGAGGTCGCCGGGTCCCAGCGGCGTCCACGACGCCACGTACTCCAGGCACTGCCGGATCGTCATCGGCAGCTCCCCGCTGTCGGTGCCGGCGACCACGGCATCGTCGACGGCGACGGTGAGCGCGACGTCGTCGATGCCGGCATCCGTGTCGATCCAGGCGGCGAGCGGGGTATAGCCGGCGCCCGATTTCGATTCGAAGTTGCGCGGGTCCCACTGCGTGCGATCCGGGCTGGAGAGGTCGTTCACGGCGGTGACGCCGAGCACGTACTCGTGCGCATCGGCGGCGGTGAGCCCGGCGGTGTCCCTGCCGATCACGACGCAGATCTCCCCCTCGGCGACCGTCGCGCCGGCGTCCCGCCGCAGCGCGACCTCCTCGCCGGAGACGACCACGGTGCGCGGGCTCTTCAGCCACGCCTGCACGGGCGAGTGGTGCTCGGGGCCGTTCTGCGCGATGCCGACGATCACGGTCGGATCCGTGGCGGCGAGCATCTCGCCCTCGACGCGCGGACCCGTCACGCGAGGCTTCCGCCCGGCGGCGAGTGCGGCGAAAGGATCCTCGACGCCCTCGAGATCGCCGTTCACCCATCGCACGCCGTCGGCGGTGCGGACGCGGCCGATCAGCATCACACCACCGCCGTCATGCCGCCGTCGACGAACAGCGTCTGCCCGTTCACGAAGTCGCTGGCGGAGCTGGAGAGGAACACGAGCGCGCCGACGAGGTCCTTCGTGTCTCCCCAGCGCCCTGCGGGGGTGCGGCCGCGGACCCAGGCCGAGAACTGCTCGTCCTCGACGAGCGCCCTGGTGAGCTCGGTGGCGAAGTAGCCGGGGGCGATCGCGTTCGCCTGGATCCCGTAGGGGGCGAGATCGGCGCACAGGCCCTTCGTGAACATCACGATCGCGCCCTTCGTCGCCGAGTAGGCGGCGATCGACGGGCGGGCGAGCTGCGACTGCACGCTGCCGATCTGGACGATCTTCCCGCTCCCGCGTGCGATCATGCCCGCGGAGACCCGGCGCGAGAGGTGGAAGACGCTGGACAGGTTGGTCTGCACCAGAGCCTCCCAGTCGGCGTCCGCGAACTCCGCGATCGGCGCACGGCGCTGCACCCCGGCGTTGTTCACCAGGATGTCGGGGGTGCCGCCGATCAGCCGCTCGACCTCGCCGATCCCGGCGTCCACTGCTGCGGCATCCGTCACGTCGAAGACGACGCTGTGCGTGACGGCTCCGGTGGCCTCGGCGATCTCGGCGGCGGCCGCCGCCGCCTTGCCGGCGTCGCGACCGTGCACGACGACGGTCGCTCCGGCATCCGCCAGCCCCTCGGCGAGGGTGCGGCCGATGCCCTGGCTCGACCCGGTCACCAGCGCGGTGCGCCCGGTGAGGTCGAACGCGGCGAGCCCGCTCATCGGGCGACCGCCGTGATCGACACGGTCGTGGCGTCGACGTCGGCGCCGCCCTCGTTGCGCGACACCTTGATCGCGTCGTCCACGCGGGTCAGGTCGCGGCGCAGGGTCTCGGGGGCGAGGAAGGTGCACGCCGTGGTGATCAGGGCCAGCGTCGCCATGTAGGTCGCGAGCAGGATCCAGTTGCCGCCGCTGACGGCGATGAGGTACGCGCCGAGGACTCCGGCGAGACCGCCGGCGAGCACGGCCGAGATCTCGCGGGCCATCGCGACGCCGAGGTAGCGGTGGCGGTTTCCGAACAGCTCCGGGAGCATGGCGCACTGCGGGCCGAGCATGGTGTTGACGGCCACGCCGATGCCGATCGCGATGACGCCGACGGCGAGGATGTGGTTGCCGAGCGAGAGCATCCACCAGGCGGGGAAGGTGTAGACCAGCATGAAGACGGCGCCGACGCGGTAGATCGTGCGACGGCCGAAGCGATCGGACAGATGACCGGTGAAGGGCACCGAGAACACGCCGATCAGCGAGCCGATCGTGACGCCCCAGGTGAGCAGGCTCTTGTCGGCCGTGTCGCCGAGGACCGAGACGAAGAACGCCAGGCTCAGGGTCTGGAACATGTAGGACCCGCCGTTCTCGGCCATGCGCAGGCCGACGCCCACGATGACCCCGGGGAGGCCGTGGGTGAAGATGTCGCGGATCGGGCGCTCGGCGATCTGCTCGTGCTTCTCGAGCTCGACGAAGGTCGGGGTCTCGCGCAGGCGCATCCGGATGAACAGCGCGAGCAGGATCAGCACGAAGGAGGCGAGGAAGGGCACGCGCCAGCCCCAGGAGAGCAGCTGGTCCTCGGGGAGCAGCGCGATGGCGCTGAACACCAGGGCGGCCAGCAGGGTGCCGGCCTGGATGCCGATGAACGGCAGCGCCGAGAAGAACCCGCGGCGCTTGACCGGGGCGTACTCGGCCATCAGCACCGTGGCGCCCGCCTGCTCGGCGCCGGCGCCGAATCCCTGCAGCAGGCGCATCAGCACCAGCAGGATCGGAGCCCAGATGCCGATCACCGCGTACGTGGGCAGCAGCCCGATGGCGGTGGAGGCGCCGCCCATCAGCAGGATCGTGACGACGAGCACCCACTTACGGCCGAGCCTGTCTCCGAGGACCCCGAAGAACAAGCCGCCGAACGGACGGGCGAGGAAGCCCACGCCGAAGGTGGCGAAGGCGAGCACCGTGGCCATGCCCGGGTCGCCCTGCGGGAAGAACAGCACGTTGAAGATCAGCGCGGTCGACAGGCCGTAGAGGGCGAAGTCGAAGTACTCCAGCGCACTGCCCAGGCTCGAGGCGAGGGTCGCGCGGCGCAGGTTCGCGGCGTACTCGGGGTCGTCGTGCACCGCGGATGTGGTGAGGGGGGAATCGGTCACTGCCATCTCCTTCGATCGGCTTCGCCCTGAGGCGTGATCATGAATGTACCAGCCTGTTGAATTGAGTACAACCCTTTGAACAGGATTGAGGCATGCGGATGCGCGCCGACGCCCCGACGGGGTCGTCAGCGGCGCGCGGCCGCGCTGAACGGGTTGGTGAGCGCCGCCGCAGCGAGCCGCAGAGCCTCGCCGACACGCTCGATGCGCTCGAAATCGGCCTCGGCCGCGCGGATCGCGACGCCGAGAGCCAGCGGCGGGTCGGACGGAGCCCAGCCGTCGAGGGGCACCGCCACCCCGACGATCCCGCGGAACGACTCCTCCGCATCGAGCGCCCAGCCGCGCTTGCGCGCCGCGGCGAGGACCTCGAGCAGACCCGCAAGGGTGGTGGTGCTGCGCTCGGTGAGCGCGGGGAATACGGCATCCGCCCCGATCACGGCCGTGACCTCGTCGTCGGTCATCGTCGACAGCAGCGCGCGTCCGGTCGCAGAGAGGGCCGCCGGCAGCCTGGACCCGAGCGGGGTGCCGAGCCGCAGCGACGACGACCCCTCGTGGCGGGCCAGGTACAGGGCGTCCGCGCCGTCGAGCATGGCGACCTGGACCAGCTCGTGGCGAAGCACCTCGGAGGAGTCGCACACGGTGTAGAACTCGCGCACCTGGTTGAACTGGGCGGCGAAGGCCCCGCCGAGCTCCGCGGTGCGCAGCCCGAGACGATACCCCTGCGCGGTGCGCTGCACCATGCCGGACGCCTCCAGGGCGAGGCAGAGATTGGCGGTCGACGATTTGGCGAGGCCGAGGGATCCGGCGAGCTCGGTCAGCGTGCGCGGACCGGCGGCGTCGGCGAGCAGGCCGAGAAGACGGATGCTGCGCGTCACCGCGGGGGCGGGGTCTCGCCCTTCTTTGACGTCGTCGTCCATGACGCACCCTTTCCGGTTTCGATCAGTAGAACTCGACCGTATCGACCACGGCGTGCAGGGGCCTGCCGTCGAGCAGGCGCGCCGCGTTCTCGGCGAACCGCCGCGCGATGCGCTCCTCCTCCTTCGAGCTCAGGGCGGCCGTGTGCGGGCTGACCAGCACGTTCGGGTGCGTCCACAGCGGCGACGATCCGTCGAGGGGCTCGACCTCGAAGACGTCGAGCGCCGCGAACGCCACGCGGCCGTCGTCGAGGGCGGGGAGCAGCGCGCTCTCGTCGATGACGGTGCCGCGGCCGACGCTGGCGAGGATCGCACCGGGCTTGACGGCGGCGAACACATCCTCGCCGATGAGATGGCGGGTCTGCTCGGTGCCGGGCAGCGTCACGACGACGGCATCGACATGACGCACCGCCTCGACGAGCTCGTCGAGCGGGACCAGCCGGTCGACGCCGTCGACCGGCGCCCCCGTGCGCGTCGTCCCCCACACCTGGGCGCCGAGCGCGTGGAACCGGCGCGCGCATTCGGCGCCGATGCCGCCCAGGCCGACCACGAGGACCGTCATCTCGTCGAGCTGGCGCATCTCCCAGCGATCCGGCCACACCTTCGCCTGCTGGTCCTGCTGCAGCCGCGGCAGGTTCTTCGCGCCAGCCATCACGCCGAACACGGCGAACTCCGCGAGCGGCCCGCCGTGCACGCCGGCGCTGGTGGTGAACACGATGCGGTCGAGATCGGCACGGTCGAGACCTGCCGCCTTGACCTGCGCTCCGCCGCCGGCGGCGGTCGTCATCACCCAGCGCAGCCGGGGATTGGCGGCGACGGTGCGGGCGAGCGCGGCGGGATCGACGTCGGGGATGCCGAAGAGCACGTCCGCGGAGTCGACCATGTCGTCGAAGGCGGCCTGCTCCTCGGGAGTGCGCGTATGCTCGGGGTCACCTGACCAGTCCGCGGGTCCGCGCATGGGGTGCATCAGCGAGTGATCACGGATCACCTCGACCCGGGGCTCGAGCTCCTCGATGAGCCGGCAGAGCTCCTCGGTCAGCGGCACTGCGGCGACGGCGCGCAGCTTGTTCTCGATGTCGGCCATGCTCATCCCTTCCTCGGGAAGTCTCGATGCGACCACTGTATCGCAGATCCATCCTGCTGAACACTATCCAATCTGTTGGATCTTTGCTACGGTGACGGCATGAGCACCTCGTCTGCCACCGTCGGCATCATCGGACTCGGAGCGATGGGCCGCCCCGTCGCCGACCGCCTGCTCGCCGCCCACGGCGCCCTGCACATCCATGCGCGGCGCCCGCAGCCCGATCTGATCGCGGCCGGCGCGACCTGGGCCGACACCCCGCGCGAGCTCGCGGCGGCCGTCGACGTGCTCGTCACCTTCCTCCCCGACCTCCCCCAGCTCGAGGAGCTGCTCGACGGCGAGGACGGCCTGCTGGCGGATGCCGGCGACCTCCTGCTCCTGATCGGATCGACCTCCTCCGCGCCTGCCGTGCGCGCCCTCGCGGAGCGCCTGCACGCGCAGTCCGACGGACGGGTCCGGGTGCTCGACTGCCCGGTCTCGGGAGGCGTCGACGGCGCGGTCGCGGGGCGGCTCTCGATCATGCTCGGCGGATCCGCGGAGGATGCCGCGATCGCGGCATCCGTCCTCTCCCCCTGCGGCACACCGGTGCTGCTCGGTCCGCTGGGCGCCGGCGAGGTCGCCAAGGCCTGCAACCAGCTGGTCGTCTCGGCGACGATCCTCGCCCTGGGCGAGGCCACCGTGCTGGCCGAGCGCAGCGGCCTCGACCTCGACGCGCTGTGGACGCTGCTCGGCGGCGGATACGCCGGCTCCAACCTCCTGGCGAGCCGCAAGGACAAGCTCGTGTCCGGCGACGACTCCCCCAGCGGCATGGCGCAGTACATGGTCAAGGACCTGCGCTTCGCGGCCGACATCGCCGAGGCGACCGGCACCGCCGCCGTGCTCCTGCCCACGCTCCGCGCCGCGTTCGACGAGATCGTCGCGACCGGGCTCGGCGATCGCGACATCGCGGTGTCCCGCCGCTTCGTGGCCTCGCGCGACACACAGGCGCAGTGACCTCGCCCGCCGCGATAACCTGATCCCATCCCCTAACTTCACGATCGAGGAGCCTTCTGTGCCCGAAGCATCAGCGAATATCGGAGTCGTCGGACTCGCCGTCATGGGTTCGAATCTCGCCCGCAACCTCGCCAGCCGCGAGGGCAACACCGTGGCGATCTTCAACCGCAGCTACGAGAAGACCCAGTCGGTCCTCGACGCGCACCCCGAGGCGGGCTTCATCCCGGCGCAGACCTACCAGGAGTTCGCCGACTCGCTGCAGAAGCCGCGCACCGCGATCATCATGGTCAAGGCCGGCGGTCCGACGGATGCCGTGATCGACTCCCTCGTCGAGGTCTTCGAGCCCGGTGACATCATCGTCGACGGCGGCAACGCCTTCTTCCCCGACACGATCCGCCGCGAGAAGGCGGTGCGCGAGACCGGCATCAACTTCGTCGGCGCCGGCATCTCCGGCGGCGAGGAGGGCGCGCTCCTGGGCCCGTCGATCATGCCCGGCGGATCCGACGAGTCCTGGGTCACCCTCGGCCCGATCCTGAAGTCCATCGCCGCGGTCGCCGAGGGCGAGCCGTGCGTCACGCACGTCGGCCACGACGGCGCGGGCCACTTCGTCAAGATGGTGCACAACGGCATCGAGTACGCCGACATGCAGCTCATCGCCGAGGCCTACGACCTCATCCGTCGCGGCACCGGCAAGTCGCCGGCCGAGATCGCCGAGATCTTCGCCGAGTGGAACACCGGCGAGCTCGAGTCCTACCTCATCGAGATCACCGCCGAGGTGCTCCGTCAGATCGATGCGACCACCGGGCAGCCGCTCGTCGACGTGATCGTCGACCAGGCCGGCGCCAAGGGCACCGGCGCCTGGACCGTGCAGACCGCGCTGTCGCTGGGCGTGCCCGTCTCGGGCATCGCCGAGGCCACGTTCGCCCGCTCCCTCTCCAGCCACCCCGAGCAGCGCGCGGTCGCCGCCGCCCTGCCCGGCCCGGACGAGGCGTTCACCGTCCCCGCCGACCAGGTCGACGCGTTCATCGAAGACGTCCGCCTCGCCCTGTACGCATCGAAGATCGTCGCCTACTCGCAGGGCTTCGACGAGATCCGCGCGGGAGCCGCCGAGTACGACTGGACCATCGACCTCGGCGCCATCTCGAAGATCTGGCGCGGCGGCTGCATCATCCGCGCCCAGTTCCTCAACCGCATCGCCGACGCCTACGACGCCGAGCCCGCCCTGCCCGTCCTCATGACCGCCCCCTACTTCGCCGAGGCCCTCACCCGCGCCCAGGCGTCGTGGCGCCGCGTCGTGGTGACCGCCGCCGAGGCCGGCATCCCCGCTCCGGCGTTCTCGTCGTCGCTGTCGTACTACGACGGGCTCCGCGCCGACCGCCTCCCCGCCGCCCTCGTGCAGGGACAGCGCGACTTCTTCGGCGCGCACACCTACAAGCGCATCGACAAGCCGGGCACCTTCCACACGCTGTGGTCGGGCGACCGCACCGAGATCGAGGCCGAGGACACGCACTGACACGTCCTGCATGAAGAGGGCTCCGGCATCCGCCGGGGCCCTCTTCCTTTTCACAGCCAACGCATTGCTCGCTCCATAGAAATCACATAGGAGATTCCGCAGAATACTTCCATGAGCAACGTGCATCCCGAACTGCGCCGCCCCGACGGCTCCCCCCTGCGCATCCTCGCCGTCGACGACGAGCAGATGCTGACCGACCTGCTCGCGATGGCTCTGCGGATGGAGGGATGGGAGGTGCGCACCGCATCGTCCGGTCTCGAGGCCCTGCAGGTCGCCCGCGAGTTCGACCCCGACGCCCTGGTGCTCGACATCATGATGCCCGACCTCGACGGCATGGCCGTCCTGAAGCGGCTGCGCGAATCGGGCAGCCTCGTGCCGGTGCTCTTCCTGACCGCCAAGGACGCGGTGGGCGACCGCGTCGCCGGTCTCACCGCCGGCGGCGACGACTACGTCACCAAGCCCTTCAGCCTCGAGGAGGTCATCGCCCGACTGCGCGCGATCATCCGCCGCACGGGGCACGCGACCGCCGACGACGGCCAGTCGATCCTGCGCGTCGCCGACCTCACCCTCAACGAGGACAGCCACGAGGTCGTCCGCGACGGCACCGAGATCGAGCTCACCGCCACCGAGTTCGAGCTGCTGCGCTACCTCATGCGCAACGAGCGCCGCGTGCTGTCGAAGGCGCAGATCCTCGACCGGGTGTGGAGCTACGACTTCGGCGGCAAGTCCTCTGTGGTCGAGCTCTACATCTCGTACCTGCGCAAGAAGATCGACGCCGGCCGCACGCCCCTGCTGCACACCGTGCGCGGCGTCGGCTACATGATCAAGGCTCCCCAGTGAGCCTCGCGAGGATGGCGCGGCGGCCTCTGACCCTGCAGACGAGGCTGATGACCGCGGTCATCGGCTTCGTGTCGCTCATCCTCGTGATCGTCGCCGTCATCACCAGTGCTCTGCTGGGGGGCACGCTCGAGAGACAGCTCGACGAGAAGCTGATCTCCTACTCGAACCTGTACGCGCGGTACGTCGAGCAGTTCGCGCCGACGGGCGCCACCGCGCAGAACGTGCTCGGCGGGCGGCAGGTGCCCCCCGGACTGCTGTTCGCGGTGTCCAGTCCCGTGACCGGCACGACCGGCATCGTCGTGGCCGCCACCCAGGAGGAGTTCGGCACGTCCACCGCCCTCACGACCGAGCAGCTCACGCAGGTCAAGGACGCTCTCGGCGATCGTCACACCGGCACGGTCTCGCTCACGGGGATCGGCTCCTACCGCGTGTCGATCGTGTCGACGAGCAACGGCACGGTCGTGGTCACGGGCCTGCCCCGCGACGAGATCCAGAACCAGATGGCGACTCTGCTCACCGTGATCGTGCTGGCCACGCTCGGCGGGCTCATCCTGCTCGCGCTCACCACGGCGATCACGATCCGGGTGAGTCTGCGTCCGCTGCGTGCCGTCGCCGCGACGGCGACGAGGGTCGCGAACCAGCCGCTGGACAGGGGCGAGGTCGAGATCACCGAGCGCGTACCGGCATCCGAAGCCGACCCGCGGACCGAGACCGGCCTCGTCGGCGCCTCGCTGAACAAGCTGCTCGACCATGTGAACAGCTCGCTCTCGGCCCGGCAGCGGAACGAGGAGCGCATGCGGCAGTTCGTCGCCGACGCCAGTCATGAGCTGCGCACGCCCCTGGCGTCGATCCGCGGCTATTCGGAGCTCTCCCTGCGGGCCCTCAGCCAGGCTCAGGGATCCGGCGCGGACGGACAGGGGCCGTCGGCGATCGAGGGGACCACGACGTCTCTGGAACGCATCCAGGCCCAGTCCCTGCGGATGACCCGCCTCGTCGAGGACCTGCTGCTGCTCGCCCGCCTCGACGAGGGCCGCGAGCTCGTGTACGGGACGGTCGACCTGACCCAGCTGGCGCTGGAGAGCGTGTCGGATGCCCGCCCCACCGCTCCTGACCATCGCTGGGACATCGACGTGCCCGATGAGCCCGTCGTCGTGGTCGGCGACTCGGGCCGCCTGCACCAGGTGGTCACGAACCTGCTCGCCAACGCCCGTACGCACACCCCGGCGGGCACCGGCATCACCCTCAGCGTCTCCCGATCGGGAGACGAGGCGGTGCTGAGCGTGCACGACGACGGCCCCGGCATCGATCCCGCGGTGCGTGACGAGCTGTTCTCGCGGTTCGCCCGCGGCGACAGCTCGCGCGCCCGGCAGACCGGCGGCACCGGACTCGGCCTCGCGATCGCGAAGGCGATCGTCGAGGGGCACCACGGCCGCATCGAGGTCGCGAGCGTGCCCGGCGACACCACGTTCACGGTGCGCCTGCCGGTGAACCCCACCACCCCGTCCTGACCTCTTCTCCCGGCCCTGCCCCGCGCCTCCTGCCTCCTGCCTCCTCGGCACGTCTGCAGGAGCCAGGCACGTCTGCAGGAGCATCCGCCGCGTCCGGTCCTGCAGACGTGCCCCGGTCCTGCAAACGGTCCGGGGGACGGCAGCCGGCGGACGGTCCGTCGGACGATCCAGCGGACGGCGGACGGCGGACGGCGGACGGCGGTCAGGCTCGGAGGTCAGGCTCGGGGTCAGGCTCCGGCCCGGGCCCGCAGGACCGCGGCGACGATCGCCGCCTCCACCACCCGCCACTCGTCCAGGATCATGTCGTACGAGATCCGCAGGGTCTCGTAGCCGAGACCGGATGCCACGGCATCCCTCTTCCGATCGCGACGCCACGCATCCCGGCCGCTGTGGAACTCGGCGCCGTCGACCTCGAGGATGAGCCGGCCCTCGATCACGAAGTCCACGCGTCCGACCCCGAGGATCTCGACCTGGCTGTCCAGGCGGATGCCGAGCGGATGCAGTCGCAGCCGCAGCAGCGACTCGACGCCGCTGCCCGCGTCGACCCTGGCGAGATCGACCAGCCACCTCGCGCGGACCGGCAGCCGCGACCGGACGCGGGCCCTGCCTGCGGCGTTCAGCTTCCGGGACGCCAGCGCCGACTCCAGCGAGGCGAAGAACGCCTCGTCGCCGTGACAGGCGTGCAGGTGCACGAGAGCGTCCTCGACGTCCGCGAGTCCGAGGGCCGTGCGACCCTCGTAGAAGTGCCCTACGCAGGAGCAGCGATCGTGATGGACCCGTCCATGGCTCCCCAGCGATACGTGCGGGAAGTCGTCGTCTTCGAGGACCCAGATCCCGTGCATGCGGAGGGCGCCGGCGCACGTGAGCGAACCGCCGTGCCCCGCGGCCGTCACGATCCGCGGATCCGCGGATGGCGAGGCGAACACGCCGTTCCGGATCCGGCGGATCTCACCCTCGATGACGGCGTCCGCCAGCATCCGCCGGCTCAGGCCGAACTCGTGCAGCAGCATCCCGCGGGCCACGCCGCCGAACTGATCGAGCAACACCTGTGCCTTCGACATCCGTCGATCGTGCCCGAACGGCGCCCCGCCGGGGCGCGGAAAGCGGACAATGTGGACGACTTCCGCCGATCAGCGACATGTGCAGGAAGAGTCGCGGGTCGTCTGCAGGAGCGGAACACGTCTGCAGGACCAGCATCCGCTTTCTCACCCTGCAGACGTGCCCGGGTCCTGCAAACGTCCCCGGCATACCGCATGCCGCACGCCGCACCCGGCGCCGGAGGCAACCGGGAAGGCCGGGAAGGCCGGGAACGCCCGGGAAGACCCCGGGGTCAGTAGCCGGCGAACGCGTCGGTCGTCAGGCTCCGCGCCCGTCGCAGCGTCTGCGCGAGAGAGGCGATCAGGCGCGGCGGTCCGGAGATGAACGCATGGCGCGAGGCGAGATCGGGCACGTGCCGCCCCAGGGCGTCCGCATCGAGACGCGCGCCCTGCGCCCACGTCCAGTGCGCGGGCAGGTCGGCCGGCTCCTCAGGGGTGAAGACGACGACGCGGGCGCCGGTCGCGGCGAGCTCCGAGCGGAACGCGAGCTCGGCGGGATCGGATGCCACGTAGAGCAGCATCACGTCGCCCCTCTCCCCCGTGGCCTCCAGCTGCCGCAGCTGCGAGACGAAAGGCGTGACCCCGATGCCCGCGGCCACCATCAGCACGGGTGCGTCGCCCCGCGGCAGCAGGAAGTCGCCCCAGATCCCGGTCACGGCCAGCGTCGTGCCAGGCTCGGCGGAACCGAGCGCTCGCTTGTAGGTCGACGGCTGCGCCCGCGAGCCCTCCTTGTAGGCGATGCGCAGCGTCGGCAGATCGGCCGGAGCCGACACGATGCTGAACTCCCGCCGGGTGCCGCGCGCGTCGGGACGACGGTGCGGCACGTCGAGCTCGAGGTACTGCCCGGGGAGGAACCGCAGCCGGCCGTCGGCGTGGAAGGTCAGCTCCTGCACGGTCGGCGTGACGGCCTCCCGCGTGCGGAGGGTGAGACGCACCGCCCCGCGCAGGGCGAAGGCGAAGGCCAGCAGGTTGCCGATGAGCAGAGCCCGTTCCTGGCCGAGAGTGAACCCGACGACCGGGATCGGCCAGCCTGCGAGAGCGCCGACGAGAACGGCCACGGAGAGCTGCTGCCAGCGCCGAGGCGGCAGGGTCAGCGGCTCGGACAGCATGAACGCGCCGAGGAACAGGAACGGCGACTGCAGCACGGCGAAGGACAGCGCCTGCGCGGCGTCGAAGACCAGCCCGGCCTGGGTGAGCTGCACGTACTGCCGCAGCACGGAGACCCCGACCGCGACGACGAGGAAGACGAGCGCGACTCGCACCTTCTCGGTGCGCCACAGCACGAGCAGCCCCAGGATCGCGACCGGGACGAACAGGGCCGGGGTCCCCACCCACCACGACGAGGTTGTGCCGAGTCCGGCGATCGTGACGACGGCGGCGCCGAAGGCGGCGGGGTTGAGGAGGTGCCGGCCGCGCCAGGCGATGACGTACTTCGAGATGCTCGCGAGCGCCCCGGCGACGGCCAGACCGCCCAGGGACGCTGGGGCCAGATCGGATGCCGGTTCGAGCACGAACAGCAGGATCAGGGCGGTGATGAGCGACGACTCGATGCGCCAGGGCAGGCGCAGCAGCCGCTGCGCTCCCGCGTCGACCAGTGAGATCACGACGTTCAGCACGACGAAGGACGCCAGGATCTCCAGCGGCTGCGGGCCGACGAGCCCCGCGAAGGACAGCGCCAGGGCGAGCGCCGCGAGGGTGGCCAGCGAGGACAGCACCAGCCGGTACATCGACATCGTGCCGAGGAGCGCGAGGACCCGCTGCCTCGCGGCGATGAATGCGGTGATCACGTGGTCTGCCCTTCCCTATCGACCTGCGGCCAGGAACAGCTCGCCCGGCCATCCCGGAGAGCGTTCGGCGCGCCCGTCCGTCGACATGCGCACCCATTCGACGCTCCAGTCCGCGGCCAGTGCCTGGCCGCCGTCGAAGAACAGCGCGGTCGCGACGGCATCCGCCCGCATCGTCTCGGGGCCGAGCGCCCAGGTGGCCGCCCAGGTGCGCACGGGCTGCCCCGTCCGCGCGTCGAGGACGTGGTGCAGCCCGTCGCCCCAGGCCCGGCGGTTGATCGCCGAGCCGCACAGTGCGGCGTCCTCAAGGGCGACCACGCCGATCGCCCTGGTCGCGTCGAAGGGATGCTCGAGCCCCGTGCGGACGGCGCCGCCGCGCACCCGCATGTCTCCGCCGGCGTCGACGACGAGGTCGCCCTCGACGCCGGAGAGCGTCTCGAAGACCAGGTCGACGAGTCGCCCCTTGCCGAGCGCGCCCACATCGAGCAGGGCGGGAGCGGATGCCGTCGCGCCCTGCGGCGTCCATCCGATGAGCGACGTCCAGTCCTCCGGGGCCGCGACGGGCGCCCCCGCCGTCAGCGAGTAGGCCGCGTCGTATCCGAGGGCCTCGAGGCTCGCGCCGATCAGCGGGTTCACGGCTCCGCGTGTCGCCGCGGAGAGCTCGCGGAACGCGGCGAGCATGGGGGCGGCGTCCGGCGATGCGAGCGCTCCGCCGTGCCGGCCCAGCCGGGTCACGTCCGAGTCCTCGCGGAACCTCGACCACTCACGGTCGAAGCGCTCGATCTCAGCGGCGACCGCCGCGCGATCGGCGTCGGAGAGCTCGCCCTCGATCTCCCACCGGGTGCCGATCGCGTCGAAACGCCAGATCGTCATGACCGGTCAGGCGCCTAGGCGGCGGCCTGCTCCTTGATCGACTCGACCGCCGCGTTGAAGCCGTTGCTGGTCAGCGACGAGCCGGAGACCCGGCTCACGTTCAGGTCGTCGAGAGCGACCCCGACCACCTCGTCGGCGATGCCGTCGATGAACTGCCCCTGGTACTGCTCGGTCTCCCGCGCCTGCGGGTCGCCGGTCACCTCGACCTCGGTCACGACGCCGTCGGCGATCGTGAGCGTCACCGAGATCGACTCGACGGTCTCGGGGGTCTGGTACGAGCCGTCGGCGGTGTAGGTGCCGTCGGTGTAGGTCGTCGTACCCGAGCCCGAGTCGGTGCTCGACGACGAGGACGACGACGAGGAACCGGAATCGGTGCTGCCTGTGGTCGACGTGTCCTGCGCGTCGGCGGCGCCGGAGCAGCCGGCCAGGACGAAGAGCCCGGCCACGCCGACGAGCGCTGAGGCGTTGCGTACGGACTGCGGAACGTTCGTGCGGATCATGATGGTCCTCCCGGCTCGATGCGTCGACGTTCTGTCGATGCATTCAACGGTATGCATCAGTCCTATGCGCACGCTGTGCCGCGACGATGCGTCGCCTAGGCGTCGCCGCCGAACATGCTCGTCACCGATCCGTCCTCGAACACCTCGTGGATGGCGCGGGCCAGCAGCGGCGCGATCGGCAGGATGGTGAGCTTGTCCCAGCGACGGGACTCGCTGAGCGGGATGGTGTCGGTGACGACCACCTCGTCGATCGACGAGTCCTGCAGGCGCTCGGATGCCGGGTCGCTGAAGATCGAGTGCGTCGCCGCCACGATCACGCGGTGCGCGCCGTTGGCCTTCAGCGCCTGCGCGGCCTTCACGATCGTGCCGCCGGTGTCGATCATGTCGTCGACGAGGAGGCAGGTGCGTCCCTCGACGGTGCCGACGATCTCGTGCACGGAGACCTGGTTGGCGACCTTCGGGTCGCGGCGCTTGTGGATGATGGCCAGCGGGGCGCCGAGGCTGTCGGACCAGGTGTCGGCGACCCGGACACGGCCCATGTCCGGCGAGACGACGGTGAGGATCTCGCGGTCCTGGGGGCTCAGCGTGCGCTCGAAGTAGTCCAGCAGCACCGGCTTGGCGAAGAGGTGGTCGACGGGTCCGTCGAAGAAGCCCTGGATCTGCGCGGCGTGCAGGTCGACGCTCATGACCCGGTCGGCGCCGGCGGTCTTCAGGAGGTCGGCGACGAGGCGGGCGCTGATCGGCTCTCGACCGCGGCCCTTCTTGTCCTGACGCGAGTACGGGTAGTACGGGGCGACGACGGTGATGCGCTTGGCCGAGGCGCGCTTGGCCGCGTCGATCATGATGAGCGTCTCCATGAGCCACTCGTTGACCGGCTCGCCGAAGGTCTGGATCAGGAACAGGTCGCAGCCTCGGATCGACACCTCGAAGCGGGCGTAGATCTCGCCCGAGGCGAAGGTGCGGTGCTCGACCGGGGCGATCTCGGTGCCGAGGGCGGCCGCGACGGCCGCCGTCAGCTCGGGGTGCGAGCGCCCGCCCGCGACGACGAGCCGCTTCTTCGTCTTCGCGACGAGCCCGGGCGCGATGCCGTTGACCCGATCCAGATCGACCGTCTTCTTCTTGCGCGCCATTGGCCTCTACTCCGCCACTCGGGCCCGTGCTGCGGCGTCCGCAGCTTCCGTGCCTGCCCTGTTCTTCTCGACCCAGCCCTCGATGTTGCGCTGAGGCGCGACGCTCATCGAGAGGGCCCCGGCCGGGACGTCCTTGCGGACGACGGCGCCGGCACCCGTCTTGGCGCCAGCACCCAGCCTAACGGGCGCGACGAGGGTCGTGTGCGACCCGGTGTGCACCTCGTCCTCCACGACCGTGCGGTGCTTGTTCACGTCGTCGTAGTTCGCGGTGATGGTGCTCGCGCCGAGGTTGACCCCGCGGCCGATCGTGGCGTCGCCGACGTACGACAGGTGGGGCACCTTGCTGCCCTCGCCGATCTCGGCGTTCTTCGTCTCGACATAGGCGCCGATCTTGCCCTTGGCCCCGAGGACCGTGCCGGGCCGCAGGAACGAGAACGGGCCGACGGTGGCCTCCGCGCCGATCACGGCGAGCGTGGCGTCGGTGCGGCGCACGATCGCATCCTCCCCGACCTCGCAGTCGACCAGCGTGGTGTCAGGGCCGATGATCGCGCCCGCGGCGATCGTGGTGGCACGCAGGATCTGCGTGTTCGGGAGCACGGTCACGTCGGGCGCGAGCGTCGCGTCGTCGTCGATCCACGTCGTGGCCGGATCGATCACGGTCACACCCTCGCGCTGCCAGCGCCGGACGATGCGGTCGTTGAGCACGCGGCCCGCCTCGGCGAGCTGGACGCGGTCGTTCACCCCGAAGGTGGCGGCGGTGTCGGCCGCGAGCTCGGCGGCGACGCGCTCGCCCGCTCCGCGGAGCAGCTCGATGACGGTGGTGAGGTACATCTCGCCCTGCGCGTTGTCCTGGGTCACCCTGGCCAGCTGCGCGCGCAGGTCGGCCGCACGGAACACGTAGACGCCGGCGTTGATCTCGGTGACGGCGGCCTCATCGGCGGTGGCGTCCTTCTGCTCGACGATGCGCTGCACGGCGCCGTCGGGGTCGCGGATCACGCGGCCGTATCCGGTGGGGTCGTCGAGGCGGGCGCTGAGCAGCGTGGCGGCGGCGGATGCTGCGCGGTGCCCCTCGATCAGCGCGTGCAGCGTCTCGGCCTCGAGCAGCGGCACGTCGCCGGAGAGCACCAGCACGTCTCCCCCGAAGTCGGCGGGGAGCTCGTCGATCGCGACCTGCACGGCCCGTCCGGTGCCGGGGACCTCGTCCTGGTCGACGAACACGGCCTCGGGGTACGCCTGGCTGAGCGCGGCGACGACCTGATCGCGCTCATGGCGGACGACCACCTCGACGTGATCGGCGCCCAGGCGCGCGGCCGTGGTCAGCACGTGTCCGACCAGGGGCCGTCCGCCGATCGGATGGAGCACCTTCGGCAGGCGGGACTTCATGCGCGTGCCCTGCCCCGCGGCGAGGATGATGATGGCGAGGTTGTTCCCAGTCATGCTCCGCCGCCAGGACTCGAACCTAGACCTCACAGCTCCAAAGGCTGTCGTGCTGCCATTACACCACGGCGGACCGCAGCTCTCCGGGCTCCTGAGCCTGTCGAAGGGGCTGCCTCTCAAGTCTGCCATGTCCTGGGATACTGAACGGATGAGCGAGGTGGATGAAGTCGACCGGATCGTCGGCGCCTGGAACACGCAGCGACCCGATCTGGACTTCTCCCCCCTCGAGGTGCTCTCCCGCGTCGATCGCCTGACGCGCCTGCTCGATCGGGCACGCCGCGACGTGTTCCGTCGCAGCGATCTGGAGCCGTGGGAGTGGGACGTGCTGTCGGCGCTGCGCCGGGCGGGAGCGCCGTTCCAGCTGAGCCCCAAGCAGCTGCTGCAGCAGACCCTGGTCTCCAGCGGCACCATGACCAATCGCATCGACCGTCTGGTGGGGCGGCGCTTCGTCCGCCGCGAGGCCGACGCCGCTGACCGCCGCAGCGTCCTGGTGACGCTCACGGACGACGGGAGGATCAGGGTGGATGCCGCGATCACCCGCCTCGTCGACGTCGAGGCCGAGCTGCTGCAGGGGCTGTCGCGAGGCGACCGCGACCGGCTGGCCGGGCTGCTGCGCAAGCTCAGCCTCAGCTTCGGCGCCTGAGCGACGACGGCCGTCCGCATGGCGATGTCCTCCCCTCTCCCCGTGCGCGACGGCGTGGGGGCGACCCGCCTGCACGTGCCCATGGCCGGGCCCTGGCCCACGGTGGCCGCCTACATGGTGGAGCGCTTCTTCCATCTCGACCCGGAGCGGCTGCTGGTGCGCTTCGACCGCGGCGAGATCGTGGCCCGCGACGGCAGGCCTCTCACGCGGGACACGCCCCTCGGCGCCGAGGAGTTCGTCTGGTACTACCGCGAGCCCCCGGTCGAGCGCGAGATCCCCTTCGAGGTCGAGGTGCTGCATCAGGACCGCGACCTCGTGGTGGCCGACAAGCCGCACTTCCTGCCGACGACACCGGGCGGCAAGTTCCTGCAGAACTCCGCGCTGGTGCGACTGCGGAACCTGCTCGGCATCCCCGAGCTCACCCCGATCCACCGCCTCGACCGGGCGACGGCCGGCCTGCTGATGTTTTCGACCAGGCCGGAGACGCGCGGCGCCTATCAGCTGATGTTCGAGAACCGCGAGGTGCGGAAGGTCTACGAGGCGGTGTCGGCGAGGCCCGCGGACTGGGACGGCTCCGGGTTCCCGCTCGTCTACCGGAACCACATCGTGAAGCACCGCGGCGAGGTGCGCGTGCAGGTGGACGACGCGCGCGAGCCGAACTCCGAGACCCTGATCGAGGTCCTGACCGCCGACGAGCGCTCGGTGCACACCCTGCTGCGTCCGCACAGCGGTAAGATGCACCAGCTGCGGGTGCATCTCGCGGCCCTCGGCCTCGGCATCCTGAACGACGGCTTCTACCCGGTGCTGCTGCCCGAGGCGCCGGACGACTTCGAGAGGCCGCTGCAGCTGCTCGCGAGGGAGCTGCGCTTCACGGATCCGCTGAGCGGCGAGCCTCGCGAGTTCGTCACGCGCCGCTCTCTGCAGGAGGCCCCGCGCCGCTGAGCCTGCGTCACATTTGACTCCGGAAGATTAGGTAAGGCTAACATTACCTTGCCCCATCTTCAGGAGACGCATGAACAGCACCCGGCTCGGCCTGTACGACCCTTCCCGCGAACACAGCGCATGCGGCGTCGGCTTCATCGCACGCAAGGACGGAACCCCCAGTCACGACGTCATCCGCAAGGGCGACGAGGCGCTGTGCGCGATCCCCCATCGCGGCGGGATGTCCGCCGAGGGCGTCGGCGACGGCGCGGGCGTGAACATCGACCTGTCGGAGGAGTTCTTCAGCGCCGTCACCGGTGTCCCGTTGCGGCGCGGCGAGTTCGGAGTCGGCAACTTCTTCCTCCCCGACGACCCGGACCAGCTCCCGCTCGCCGAGGAAATCATCGGGCGGGCGCTCGGCGCGTCCTTCGAGATCCTGCTCGTACGCGACGTCCCCGTCGACCACTCGGCCGCGGTCGCCGCGGCCGAGAAGCACCAGCTGCCCATCCGGCAATGGGTGTTCCGGCTGCGCGAGGGCATGGACCGGGCAGGCGGCGACCGTGCGGCGAACGCCGCCCTGCTCGAGATCGAGCGGGAGGCCTACTCGCGCCGGGAGCTGGCAGGGCTGTACCCGCTCTCCCTGAGCATGCGCACCCAGGTGCTCAAGGGGCGTCTGAACGCGGGCGAGGTGCTGCGCTTCTTCGTGGACCTGCGCGACGAGCGTCACAGCGTGCGCAGCCTGTACTTCCACACCCGCTTCTCGACCAACACCGAGCCGCACCCGACGATGGCCCAGCCGTTCCGCATGCTGGCCCACAACGGCGAGCTGAACACCGACCGCAAGAACCGCGTCTCCGATGAGGCGCTGGCACGCTCGCGCTCCCGCGACATCGTCCGACCCGCCGGCCAGTCCGACAGCAGCCGTCTCGACCAGACCCTGCAGAGCCGCGTGTTCGACGACGGGCTCGACATCGTCGAAGCCGTCGTCTCCCTGATGCCGCCGGCCTGGGAGAACGACCGGTCGCTGTCGCAGGAGGTCCGCGACATGCTCGAGTTCTTCTCCCTGTACGAGGAGAAGAACGACGGACCCGCCGCCGTGATCTTCAGCGACGGCGACGTCATCGGCGCCCGGCTCGACCGGCTCGGCCTGCGGCCCCTGCGCACGGTCGAGACCGAGGAGTACCTCGTCGTCTCGTCCGAGGCCGGCCAGGTGCCCTTCGCCCCCGACGAGGTCACCCATCGCGGGCGCATCGAGGCCGGCGGCATGCTCTACATCGACCACCGCACCGGACGCGTGCACCGCACCGCGGACACGCTCGCCGCACTCGCCGAGCGGCGCGACTACGCCGCTCTCCTCGACCGGGCTCGCGTGCACATCGACGACCTGCCCGCACCGGAGCGCCGCGGTCCGCAGTCGCTCGGCTACCAGGGGGACCTCAGCGTCGCCGGCCGCGCCGTCGCGTACTCGCTGAACCAGGAGAGCTTCAGGTTCATGCTCGATCCGATGCTCGCCCAGGGCAGCGAGCGGATCTCCGCCATGGGCTACGGGAACGCGATCAACGCGCTCTCCGACCACGAGGGCGGGGTGTCGAAGTACTTCTCGCAGCGCTTCGCCCAGGTCACCAACCCGCCGCTGGACAGCATCCGCGAGGCCGACGGCATGACCCTCCGGGTGGCTCTCGGCGCGAAGCCGGACCGCGGCAACGGCAGCTCGCGCCAGATCGTGGTCGACTCCCCCGTGCTCGGGCACCTCGACATGGTGCGCCTGCGCGAGCAGGACCAGACGCCCCTGCGCCGCTTCGGGATGCTGTTCGAGCCGTTCCCGGAGGACGAGAGGGCCAACGCGTCCTCCCTGGAGGCCGCGATCGAGCGTCTCGCCGACGAGGTGGAGGCGTTCGCGGCGGCATCCGGCGGCATCGCCGTGCTGACCGACCGGTCGGTGTCGTCCATGGCAGCCCCGATACCGCTGGTGCTCGCGATCGCCGCGGTGAACCAGCGGCTGGTCTCCGCGGGCCTGCGCCTGCGCGTGTCCCTGGTCGCGGAGAGCGGGCAGCTGCCCTCCTCGCACCACGTCGCCGTCGCCCTGGGGTTCGGCGCCTCCGCCGTGTACAGCATCAGCGCACGGCTGCGGGCCGAGGAGAAGTACCCGAGCCCCGCGGGTCCGGCCGAGGCCCTCACCGAGACCGATCGCGCCCTCGCGCGCTTCCGCAAGGCCGCCGAGAAGTCGCTCGCCAAGACCATGGGCCGGGTCGGGCTGTGCACCGTGGAGAGCTACATCGGCGGCGAGTTCTTCGAGCCGAACTACCTCGACACCCAGGACCCCGTGCTGGCGCGATGGTTCCCGCATCTCGACGCCCCGGTCCGCGGCGTGGGCTTCGCGCACATCGCCCTGGCCGCAGCCCGATGGCACCAGCGGGCGATCGGGGTCGAGACTGAGACGCAGATCCCCCTGCTCGGTCTGTTCAAGGAGCGCTCGGAGGGCGCCGGCCACTCCTACGGCACGACCGCGGTGCGCGGCTTCACGACCATGGCGGAGGAGCACGTCGCCTTCGCCCCCGAGCCCCATGACGGCCACGCGGCCCTGCGTCTGCTGACGCTGAACCAGCTCGAGGACGCGTTCGGCATCAGCGACGACGCGTACACGAACGAGGGCTTCGACGCGCTCGACGACGAGCAGATCGACGGGTTCCGCATCACACCCGGCTACCGCGACTTCGTCGCCAGCACGAATCGCGAGCGCGCCCGGCGCCCGTCAGCCCTCCGCGACGTGCTGGCGTTCCCCGCCGACGTCACCGGCGCGCACACGGCGATCGACTTCGAGCGGGAGCTGGGACGCTTCTCGCGCACGGGCAATGCCGGCATCCTCGTGCACGGTCTGCGCATCGACGACCGCGGCGACGCCTTCCGCCTGACCCTCACGACCGGCGCGACCGCCGATCCTCACCGGCTCGCCGCGCTCGGCGGGTTCCTCGAGTCCGGATTCCCCGGCGAGGCGCGGACCGTCGACGTGGGCGCGGACGCGGTCACCGTCGCCGCGCACGGGGCCGCGGCATCCTTCCTGCGCACCCTCGTCACAGCCCCTGCGCCGGTCGCCGTCGACGAGGTCCAGCCCGCCCACGAGATCACGCGCACGCTCACCAGCGGTGCGATGAGCCACGGCGCGCTGGTCGCCACCGCCCACGAGTCCGTCGCGCACGGGGTGAACATGGTCGGCGGCCTCTCGAACTGCGGAGAGGGCGGCGAGCACTACTCGCGCTACGGCACGATCCGCGGGTCGCGGATCAAGCAGTTCGCGTCGGGGCGCTTCGGCATCTGGGCCGGCTATCTCGCCGATCCGATGCTCCAGGAGCTGGAGATCAAGATCGGGCAGGGCGCGAAGCCGGGCGAGGGCGGGCAGCTGCCTGCACCGAAGGTCACGGTCGACATCGCCGCCGCGCGCGGCGGGACGCCGGGGATCGAGCTGGTCTCTCCCCCGCCCCATCACGACACCTACTCGATCGAGGACCTCGCCCAGCTCATCCACGACTGCAAGGCCGCGCGGGTGCGCGTCATCGTCAAGCTGGTCTCCTCCGAGGGCATCGGGACCATCGCGGTCGGCGTCGCCAAGGCCGGAGCCGACGTCATCAACGTCGCCGGCAACACCGGCGGCACCGGCGCGGCGGCGGTGACCAGCCTGAAGTACGCGGGTCGCTCGGCCGAGATCGGCATCGCCGAGGTGCATCAGGCGCTCGTCGCGAACGGCCTGCGCGACAAGGTCGTGCTGCGCTGCTCCGGTGCGCATCAGACCGCGAGCGACGTCGTCACCAGCGCCCTCCTCGGAGGCGACAGCTTCGAGTTCGGCACGACCGCGCTCATGATGCTGAAGTGCGTGATGGCGAAGAACTGCAACATCAAGTGCCCGGCCGGCCTCACCACGAACCCCGAGGTGTTCGACGGCGATCCCCGCGCGCTCGCGCAGTACCTGCTGAACATCAGCCACGAGATCCGCGAGATCCTCGCCCGTCTCGGGCTGCGCTCCCTCGCCGAGGCGCGCGGCCGGGCGGATCTGCTGCAGCTGCTGGACCACCCCTCCGCCGTCGGCGATCTCGACGTCCGTGCGATGCTGACCGTTGTGCCGGAGCGGCACGTGGCGAACCCGATCTACCTCGAGAAGGACTTCCGCACCGACGACGCGCTCATCGAGCGCGTGCGCACCGCGCTGGTCTCGCACGCGCAGCGCGGGATCGTCGTCGACGGGATCTCCCTCGGCAACAGCGACAAGTCCGTCGGCGGTCAGCTCAGCGTCGACATCGAGCGGATGCTGAACCACGAGCTGGATCCCGCCGCCCTCCGGGCGCTGCCCGCCGTGATCGTGGACGACCGCGGCCGCGCCCGGTTCGCCGACGGGAGCGTCCGGGTGCACACCCACGGCTCCGCGGGGCAGTCGTACGGTGCGTTCTGCAACGACGGCGTGGTCCTCGTGCACACCGGGACGGCGAACGACGGGGTGAGCAAGAGCCAGAGCGGCGGCACCGTCGTCGTGCGCTCCCCCGGCGGCGGGGCCGAGGCGGTCGGCGGCAACGTCCTGATCGGCAACTTCGCCGCGTTCGGGGCCACCGGCGGCCGCCTGTTCGTCTCGGGAGAGGCCGGGGACCGCTTCGCCGTGCGCAACTCGGGAGTCACCGCTGTCGTCGAGGGCCTCGGCGACTTCGGCTGCGAGTACATGACCAACGGGGCCGTGCTGAACCTCGGCTCGTTCGGCAAGGGACTCGGCAACGGCATGAGCGGCGGCTTCGTGTACCAGTACGACCCGGATCGTGCGCTCGACGGGCGCTACAGCGAGGACTCGCTGCTGATGCTGCCCCTGACCGGCCATGCGCACGGAGGCTTCCACGAGGAGGCGGCGCTGCTGATGCTGCGCTGGCATCTCGAGGCCACCGGATCTGCTCTCGCCGAGCGTCTGCTCGCGGACTGGGCGGTCACGCGCACGCACATGTTCTTCGGGATGCCGAGGGCGCTGCTGCTGTCGCAGGACGCGGACGCCGTGCTCGAGCACCGGGACCGCAGGCAGCTCCTCGACGAGCTGGCGACGCAGGTGGCGACGGCGAAGCTGCGCGACTTCAAGCAGGACTACCGCGATCACCGGCTGGTGATCGACGGACGGTCCCCGGCGCCCGGCGCCGACGACATGTACGCGCTGCTGTCCTCGTACACCGTGCTCAGCATCGCCCAGACGATCGCTCGGGACCGGGTGCCCGGGGCACGGTCCACCGACGAGCCCGAGGTCGAGGAGGTCGCCCGCAAGCTGATCCTCACGGAGGACTTCTTCGTGACGCAGAAGGTCATCGCCTATCTGCGCAAGTCCCTGGAGCGCTTCGACGACGTCGAGCTCGCGACACTGATCGCCGCGGGCCGGCTGGAGGACTACAAGCGGTCCCTCGCGATGCGCAACGTCCGCTCGATCGACGCACCGGGCACCTACGGATGGATCCTCCATCAGAGCGCGAAGAACAGCGAGCGCATCCGCTCCGCGCGGTTCGACCAGCTGATCGCGACGGCCGCGCTCGACGATCTGGCGGCCCAGGCTCGCGGGGTGGTGCAGTCGTGACCATGCTGCACGTCCCCTCGGACGCACCGTTCTCCACCGAGCAGCGCAGCTGGCTGACGGGCTTCTTCGCCGGCCTCGCCGCCGCCGAGCCCGCGGGCGGGCACGGCGCCCCGGCGCAGACCGCGACGATCCCGGTGTACGTGGGCACGCAGACCGGCAACAGCGAGCTGCTCGCGGCGGACCTGGCGGACGCCGGCGCCGCGAGGGGCATCAGCATGCCGATCACGGCGCTCGACGACATCACCCCGGAGTCGCTCGCCGCGGTGTCCACCGCTCTCATCATCACGTCGACGTACGGCGAGGGCGAGATGCCCGACAACGCCGAGCTGTTCTGGGAGGCGCTGTCGGCCGACTCCGCGCCGCGGCTCGAGCAGCTGCGCTTCGCGGTGCTCGCCCTCGGCGACAGCGGCTACGACGACTTCTGCCAGGCGGGGCGCCTCATCGATCTGCGCCTGGAGCAGCTCGGTGCGGTGCGCCTGCATCCGCGCGCCGATTGCGACGTCGACTACGAGGACGCCGCGCAGGAGTGGATCGCGGCGGTCGTGGAGCGCCTGGCGGCCGAGAATCCCGCAGACGCCTCGTCGGCTCCCGTGCGTCGCGCCGAGCGGGCCGCGTCGACGTGGTCCCGCAAGACCCCCTACCCCTCGCGGCTGGTCGCCAACCGGGTGCTGTCCGGCCCGAGCAGCGCGAAGGAGATCCGTCACCTCGAGTTCGACCTCGGCGACAGCGGCATCGAGTACGCCGCCGGAGACGCGTTCAACGTCGTCCCCGCGAACGATCCGAGACTCGTCGAGGAGCTGATCGCCGCGCTCGGCTGCGATCCCGATGCGGATGCCGGCGGCATCCCGCTCTTCTCGCACCTGCACCGCCGCGCCGAGATCGTCGCGGTGTCGAAGGAGATGCTGGCCCTCGTCGGAGAGCGGCATCCCGACAGCGAGCCGGGCGGCCTGTTCCTCCGCGGCGAGCGCGACGCGCTGAACGACTGGCTGTGGGGGCGCGACCTGCTCGACGTGGTGCGCGCGAGCGGGCTACGGCTGACCGCGGACGACCTGCTGTCCGCCGTGCGTCCGCTGCAGCCGCGCGCCTATTCGATCTCCTCGAGCCCGCTGCACAGCCCCGAGCGCATCCATCTCACGGTGGCAGCGGTGCGTTACGGCGAGGAGCGTCCGCACGGCGGCGTGTGCTCGACCTTCATGGCCGACCGGCTCGACGCCGATGACGAGGTCGGGGTGTTCCTGCAGCCGAACGCTGCCTTCCGGCTGCCCGCCGACGGCGACGCGCCCGTGATCATGATCGGGCCAGGCACCGGCATAGCCCCCTTCCGCGCGTTCCTGCAGGAGCGCGCGGCGAGCGGCGTCGCAGGACGCAACTGGCTGTTCTTCGGCGATCAGCATCGCGCCAGCGACTTCATCTACGAGGACGAGCTCGCCGGATGGCACGAGAGCGGCGTGCTGGACCGGCTCGACCTCGCGTTCTCCCGGGATCAGGCCGAGAAGGTCTACGTGCAGACCCGCATGCGCGAGAACGGGGCCGACCTCTACGACTGGCTGGAGTCGGGCGCCCACCTCTACGTGTGCGGCGACGCCTCGCGCATGGCCAAGGACGTGGAGCGGGCCCTGCTCGACCTGGTCGCCGCCGCGCGCGGCCGTGGCGACGACGACGCGGCCGAGTACGTGGCCGACCTGAAGAGATCGAAGCGCTACCTGAGGGATGTGTACTGATGAACGCCGACGACGCCTCGTCCGTCCGCAAGGCGCGACAGCGCCCGCTCGCCCCCGGCCGTCAGGTGCACGCTCCCGGAGCGGCCGTGCTTCGGGCCATGGTGCTCCTCGAGGCCTCCGTGGCGACGACGGGCAACCCGCACGCGGTGATCACGCAGTTCGGCAGCTACCTGCACGCCAGCACCCGCGGCCAGTCGTTCCAGCTGACCCGCGGCATGATCGGCCTGCGGACGGTTCCGGAGATGGTCGCCGACGTGCGCCTGAGCGTCGAGGAGAGGGCGACGAACCAGGTCACGAGCCTGCATCTGCTCGCCGACGACGGACAGCCGGTGCACCACTGCCGCACGGTCTCGGACTCCGACCGGATGATCCTGGAGAGCCTGGATCAGGAGGACGAGGGGATGACGGTCGCCGAGACCCTCGCCGGCCGTCTCGGCGACCCGTACCGTCCGGCATCTCTCGACACCGACGAGCAGGACCAGCTCGGGCAGCTCGACGCCCTGCTGTACGACGGCGGGCGGGAGCGGCGCCGTTCCGCGGCCGTCGTCGAGCACGCCGCGCGGGTGGACCCCCTGGTGCTGCCGATGCTGCTGGAGCACCTGTGCACCACGGGCCTGCCCGTGGGCGCGATCGTCGTCGGCGGAGGCATCCTCCAGGGGGCCACGGGCCCCATCGAGGCCACCTCCGCAGCCGAGGGCGGCGTCATGGCGAGATGGCGGGACGCCACCGTCGAGATCGAGCTGCGCGCGGTGGCCGAGTGCCTGCGGGTGACCACATCCGCGGCCCACGGCGCGACCAGAGCGCTGGAGCTGTACGACGCGCGGGAGCGCTGCATCGCCGTGTTCGGCCAGTTCGGTCTCGTCGGCGCGGACACGCATGCCGCGTGGGAGGACGTCGTCGCCTCCCTCCCCCTCCAGGTTCCCTGACCCGGGTCCCGATCGGTCAGCGCCGCATGATGGCGCGCGCGAGGCGCGTGCCGAGCATCTGCACGAGGTGCACGAACACGACGATCAGGATGATCGCGGCCCACATCACCACGGGCTCGAACTGCCGGAAGCCGTAGATCTGCGCGAACGCGCCGAGGCCGCCGCCGCCGATCAGACCCGCCATCGCCGTCATGTCGATGAGCGCCACCACGATGAACGTGTAGCCGAGGATGAGCGGGCCGAGCGACTCGGGGATGGCGACGGTGAACAGGATGCGCCAGGGACCGGCGCCCATCGAGCGTGCGGCCTCGATCACGCCGGGTGACACCGACACGAGGTGCTGCTCGACGATGCGGCCGATCGCGAACGACGCCGCGAGGCCGATGATGAACGCTCCGGCGGTCGTGCCGATGCCGGTGCCGACCACGGCGCGCGCCAGCGGCTGCGCGACCGCCATGAAGATGACGAACGGGATCGGACGGAAGAAGTTCACCACGAAGTTGACGATCGCGGCGACGGCACGGTTCTCCACGAGGCCGCCGGGACGGGTGACGTAGAGCAGCACGCCGATGACCAGTCCGAGGACGCCCGCCAGCACCAGGGCGAACGAGGTCATGTAGAGGGTCTCGAGCGCGGCCTTCCAGAAATCCGGCCACAGCTCCATCAGACGATCCATCAGCGGACCTCCTCTCCGGCGACGACGGTCACTTCGACGCGCTCCGCGATGCGCGCGAGCGCTCCGTCGATGGCGGAGGAGTCGCCGCGGATCGCGAGGGTCAGATGACCGAAGGCGCGGCCGCGGATGTCGTTGATGCCGCCGTAGATGAGCTCGAAGTCGAGCCCGGCGCCCGCCAGGTCGAGGAAGACCTGCGCCTGCGAGGAATCGCCGTCGCGGAACGAGAAGGTGACGATGCGCCCGTCGTGCCGCTCGCGCAGCACCGCGAGCTCTGCCGGTGTCGGCACGCCCTTGACCACGGTGCCGACGAAGCGCTGCGAGGCCGGGTTCCTCGGGGCGGAGAACACGTCGAAGACGTCGCCCTGCTCGATCACGCGGCCGTTCTCCATCACGGCGACCTTGGTCGCGATGGTCTGGATGACGTCCATCTCGTGTGTGATCACGACGATCGTGACCCCCTGCTCCTCGTTCACCCTCTTCAGCAGGTCGAGCACCTCATGCGTCGTCTGCGGGTCGAGCGCGCTCGTGGCCTCGTCTGCGAGCAGGATCGCGGGTCGGGTGGCCAGCGCTCGGGCGATGCCGACACGCTGCTTCTGACCGCCGGAGAGCTGCTCGGGATAGGCCTTGGCCTTGTCGGCGAGGCCGACGAACCCGAGCAGCTCGGTCACGCGCTCCTCGATGTCCGGCTTGGACCAGCCGGCCAGCCTGAGCGGATAGGCGATGTTCGCCTTGACCGTCTTCGCGGCGAACAGGTTGAACTGCTGGAAGATCATGCCGATGCCGCCTCGGACGGCGCGCAGCTCGCGCTCCCTGAGCGTGGTGATGTCGACGTCGTCGACCGTGATCCTTCCGCTCGTCGCCGGTTCGAGCGCGTTGATGAGACGCACGAGGGTCGATTTGCCCGCACCGGAGTACCCGATGATGCCGAAGACGTCGCCCTTCTCGATCGAGAGGGTCACGTCGTCGACGGCGACCACGTCGCCGGAACCCGGCGAGCGGGAGGGATAGGCCTTCGAGACGTTCGTGAGGGTGACGATCGGCATGTGTGCTCCGGTGGTGCTTCTCGGGAGACCGAGAATCGGGTGACGCGGAGTGCGCCACCCGATTCTCTCAGTCGCGGGCTACTTCTGCGCCGCGGTGTCCTTCTCGACCTTCTTCAGCGAGGCGACGAGGTCGGCGACCGGCGTCTGCAGCGCGACGGCCGTGTGGCCCGAGGACTCCTGGAGCCCGGCCTGCACGTCCTCGTTGGTCTGGAAGATCTCGACGAGCTTCTTGTAGGTCTCGTTGTCGGCGTCCTCGGCGCGAGCCGCGAAGATGTTCACGTACGGCAGCGCGTTGGGGTCCTCCGGGTCGTCCTGGGCGATCGCGTCGTCGAACGTCAGGCCGGCGTCCTCGACGAAGTCGTTGTTGATGATCGCCGCTGCCACGTCGGGCAGCGAGGTCGGGATCAGCGCGGCCTCGAGGGCGGTCACCGTGACCTTCGACTTCTCGGTGTCGACGTCGGCGAGATCGGAGAAGATCGTGCCGCCGCTCTTGAGCTCGATGAGGCCGGCGGACTGCAGCACGAGCAGCGCGCGCGCCTGGTTGGACGCGTCGTCCGGGACGGCGACGGTCTCGCCCTCGGGGATGCTGTCGACGTCGTCGTACTTCTTCGAGTACAGGCCGAGCGGGTAGATCGCCGTGGAGCCGATCGGCACCAGGTCCTCACCCGAGTTCACGTTGTAGTCGGCGAGGTACACGATGTGCTGGAACTGGTTGAGGTCGATCTCGCCCTCGGTCAGCGCCGGGTTCGGCTGCTCGTAGGAGCCGAAGTCGACGAGCTCGACCGTGATGCCCTCCTCGGCGGCGGCCTCCACGAACGGCGCCCACTGGGCGTCGCCCTTGCCGACGACGCCGATCTTGACGGTCTCGTCGCCTGCGGACTCGCCGGAGCCCGAGCCGGTCGACTCGGATGCCGTGGCGCAGCCGGAGAGCGCGACGAAGAGGGGGACCGCGGCGAGCGCGGCGATGATGGACGTTGTGCGGCGGGTCATGTGAAGGGTTCCTCTCTTGGGGGACTCCTCAACGGTAGGCAGGAGTCCCGCCGCCGGTGGAATCGGGTGTCACACGGCGTCACAGCGCGGAGTCAGTCGAACTCCTCGATCCCCTGCAGCCGCACCTGCTCGAGGTCGAGACGCGCCGAGATCCGCCGCACGACGAGGTCGTCGACCGTTCCCGAGCGGCGCAGGCCCAGCAGCACCTCGCGCTTGCGGTCGAGCAGCGCGAGCTTGAGGCGGGTGTGCTCCTCGTGGCGGATCAACGGGGAGCGCTGCGCGAGATCGACGGCCGTCGAGGTCGCGATGATCTGCAGCGATCCGCTGTCCGCGGCATCCGGCTCGATCATCTCGAGGCCGGCTCCGTCGTAGGGATCGGGCTCGTCGAGCAGGGCGTCCAGCGCGTTCGCCTCGGCATCCACGAGAGCCTGCTCCCTGGCCAGGGCGCGCGCGTTCGCGTACTCCAGCATCTGGTAGCCCTCGCTGCGCACGCGGTCGAGCACCTCCTGGCCGATGCCGTGCTCGGTCGCGAGGTCGTCGAGGGCGGCCAGGGCGGCACCCGAGATGGCGCGCTCGGCGAGCTCGTACTCCTCGACCTCCGCCGTGTCGGGAGGGACCCGCGCCCAGCGCACGATCGCAGGCAGCAGCGGCCCCTGCACCAGAAGGCTCAGCAGGATCACCCCTGCGGTGATCACGACGATCTCGTCGCGCCCGGTCCCGCCGATCCCGGTGGGCACGGAGAGCGCGATCGCGAGGGACACGGCGCCGCGCATGCCGGCCACCGTGGTCACGACGCGCATCCGGGCGGCGAGGCCCCGGGGAGGCCGCGCGCCGCCGCGGCGCTGGAACGGCACGGTCAGCCACTGGAACAGGTAGCGCACCAGGATCAGCGCCGCCCAGACCGCGAGTGTCGCGACGACGAGCCGGCCGACGGCGGCGGCCGAGATCTCGTGGACGACGTACTGCACCTCGAGGCCGATCAGCACGAACAGGGCTCCGTTGAGCAGGAAGACCCCGAACGGGAACACGGCCTCGGACTGGCGGCGGGAGGATGCCGTCGTGATGCGCGGCGACGCGAACGCGATCGCGAGTCCGGCGACGACGACGGCGAGCACGCCGGAGGCGTGGATGAGCTCGGCGAGGAGGAAGGCCGTGAACGGCACGAGCAGCAGCGTGACGTTGATCACCGCGGTGCGCGACGCCCTGCGCAGCAGCAGGTAGGCGAGAGCGGCGACCGCGGCGCCGACGAGGACGCCGCCGAGGTAGGAGACGAGCACGGTCCAGGTGATGCTCAGCGGCGTCACGGTGCCGCCGAGGGCGAGCGAGATCGCGATGGCGTAGAGCACGAGGGCGGTGCCGTCGTTCGTGAGGCTCTCGGCCTTGAGCTTCATGAACGACCGGCGCGGCAGCAGGCGCCCGAGGGCGGCGACCGCGGTGGCGTCGGGGGGTGCGACGGCGGCGCCGAGGATCAGGGCGATCTCCCACGGCATCCCGAACAGCACGCCGACCCCGGCGACGGCGAACGCCGATGCGACGACGAGCAGGGTGCTCATCGGGAGGATGTAGCGGAAGTCTCGTCTGATCGATCGGAGGGAGGTGGTCAGGCTCTCCCAGAACAGCATCACCGGCAGGAACAGCAGCAGCACGGTCTCCGGCGGCAGCTGCACCTCCCGCAGCGCGGGGACGAAGCCGAGCAGCAGTCCGAAGACGACCAGGACGAGCGGGAGAGCGGTGCGGATGCGCGGGGCGAGCAGGGTTCCGGCGAGGATCGTGAGTCCGAGCAGGACGGTGACTTCGAGGCCTTCCATCGCTACCTCCCAACCGCCGGCGCTCCCAGGATATTCCTCCGGGCCGCGCTGGATCAGCCGATCAGGGGAGGATGCTCTGCGGTGGGGCTCGAGGCGAGCCAGCCCGCCTCCGCACCCCGGTCGAAGAAGTGCCGGAAGCTGTAGACGAGCGGATGCCACGCCTGGGGGTCGATCTGACCGGTGGGGTGCACGATGGACTCGTCGGCGTGCACGCGGAGCACCTCGGCCTCGACCATGTCGTAGCTGCCGTCGAGACCCGGGGTCAGCCGGCGCACGGCCGCCTCGAACTGGAGCGCGCACTCCGCCACGCGCGGGGGCGCGACCAGCTCCGAGGGCTGCGGGGTGAGGCCGGCGGCGGAGAACTTGTCGGACTCGTGCCGATAGCGCTTCGCCTTGTGCGCCGGCACGGGGTTGCGGCCGGTCAGCGTGGACAGCCGCACGAGCGACCGCCAGAGCTGCGCCGAGGGGAACGACACCGTCAGCTCCCCCTGCGCGTGCAGGTTCGCCGAGGTCTGGCCGTCGGTCTCGATGCCGAGCACCAGCATCCGTCCGAGCGCCCAGTACGACGAGGCGGCCGCGAGGTTCGCCGCTCCGCTCTCGTCGACCGTCGCGATCAGGAAGGCCGGAGTGCCGACGTACAGCGTCTGGGGTTCGATCACGGTGTGCACGATTTGAAAGTATCAGCATCCTCTTTATTCGATTACCGTGTGACGTATGGACGACATCGCCGGCCGCACGGACATCGAGCGCCTCATCGTGGACTTCTACACGGCCGCCTTCGCCGATCCGCTGATCGGCCCGATCTTCACCGACGTCGCCCACCTCGACCTCGACCGGCATCTGCCGATCATGGCCGACTTCTGGGAGACGGTCCTGTTCCGCGCCGGGAAGTACCGGCGCAACGCGCTGCAGCTGCACTTCCTGCTGCATGCCCGGCATCCGCTCGAGAAGAAGCACTTCGACAGATGGCTGACGATCTGGACCCGGACGATGGACGGCCTGTTCGCGGGTCCGGTCGCCGCACACGGCAAGGTGCAGGCCGAGCGGATCGCCGGCTCGATGCAGCGCCGGCTCTCCGGGGAGAGCGGCAGCGAGTTCGTCACGATCGGACGCCGGCCCGGCGAGACGCCATGACGAGCACCCGAGACGCGATCGTCCGGCTGCTCGCCAGGGCCGATCGGGCGATGACCGCGGATGCCGTCGCCGTCGCCGCCGGCGTGCACGTCACCACAGCGCGCTTCCACCTCGACCGGCTCGTCGCGGACGGCGCGGCCGTGCGCGAGACCCTGCCGCCGGAGGGACGCGGGCGTCCGCGGGTCGCCTACGCGCCGGCGGCGGCCGCGCGGGCCGATCCGGCGCGGAGGGCGATGGTCTCCGCGCTCGCGAACGCGCTGGCCGCGACCAAGGAGGGCCCCGCTCTGGCGCGGGCGGCCGGGAGCGACTGGGCGGAGGATCTCGACGGCGACCTGCCCGCCATCCTGACCGGGCTGGGCTTCGCCCCCGAGACCGTCGACGGCGGCCTGCTCCTGCGGGCCTGCCCGTTCGCCGACGCGGCTCGCGCGCACCCCGGCATCGTGTGCGAGGCGCATCGCGGACTCGTGGGACGCGTGGCGTCCCGCGACGGGCGGATCGCGCAGCTGCATCCGTTCAGCTCCCCGGGAGCCTGCCTGGTGACGATGGGCGAAGCCTCCCCCTCTCGATAATCGTTCTCAATAGAATGGGTCTCCGACGACACCGACAGACGGAGGCGCCCATGCCTGATCCGCACGACGCGCCCACTCCCCGCCGCCACGCCGCGGAGAAGGAGCGGATCCCCGTCGTCGCGGTGACGGGGCATCTCGGCGCCGGCAAGACCAGCCTTCTCAACCACCTCCTGCGCACTCCCGGCGCACGGCTCGGCGTCGTGGTCAACGACTTCGGCGCCCTCAACGTGGACGCCGCCCTGGTGACCGGGCAGATCGACGAGGCCGCTGCGATCTCCGGCGGATGCCTGTGCTGCCTGCCCGACGCCGGCGGGCTCGACGAGGCGCTGGAGCGGCTCTCCCACCCTCGCCTGCGACTGGATGCGATCATCGTCGAGGCCAGCGGGGCCGCGGACCCGATCGCGCTGGCGCGACTGATCAGGTTCAGCGGCGCGGAACGGATCCGTCCGGGCGGGATCGTCGAGGTGATCGACGCGGTGGAGCACTTCCGCACGGTGGACACCCGCCCCGAGCCGCCCCTGCGCTACGCGGCGGCGACGCTCGTCGTCATCGGCAAGACCGATCTGCTCGACGAGGACGAGGCGAGGCGGGCGATCGCACGCATCGGAGATCGGGTGCGCGAACGCAATCCGACGGTCCAGTCGATCGTCGCGGCGCAGGGACGGATCGATCCGGCCCTCGTGTTCGACACCGCGTCGACCGAGGAGCCCGACGACGAGCTCCCGATCGCACGGCTGCTCCGCGAAGACGCCCGCGCCCACGCCGACCATGGGCACGCCAAGGCGGTGTCCGCGCGGCTGACGGCGCCGGTGTCGCCGAGCGCCCTGATCGATCTCGTCGAGAACCCGCCCGCCGGCGCGTACCGGATCAAGGGGCGGGTGCGCGTCCGCGGCGCGAGGGCGGAGCGCGGCTATGTCGTGAACCTCGTCGGACGGATGATCCACATCGTCCCGCTGCCGGCGCCTCCCCCGGTCGGCGAGCTCGTGGCGATCGGCATGGACCTCGATCCCGGCGCTGCGCAGCATCGGCTGGAGGCTGTGGCGGCGACGGACGGGAGCCGCGCGGATTCTGCAGGGCTGCGGCGGCTGCAGCGCTACCGCCGGCTCAGCGAGTGACGAGCCGACGGCAGTCCCGGCGATTCAGCCCTGACGCCCCTTGAAGCGCGGATTGAGCTTGTTGATCACGTAGACCCGGCCCCTGCGGCGCACCACCTGGGCGCCGGGCTGGTTCTTCAGGGACTTGATCGATGCACGGACCTTCATGACTCTCCTTTTTGATAATGATTATCATTAGCTATGATGGCACAGCATATGAGAAGGAGGACAACGGGTGGATGACACAGACGCGATCGCGGTGGTCGGCTCCTGCGGGCCGGAGCGCAGGGCCTACGCTCAGCAGCTGGCACGGCTGACCGGCCGGGCGCTCATCCCGGCCTCCCGCCTGGCCGGCTCCCCGCACCCGGCTCAGGAGGCGGCGGTCCTCGCCTCGTGGACCGCGACCGGGCCCGGCGTGGTGGTCGAGCTCCCGGACGAGGTCCCCCTGCCCGAGCTGATCGGCGCGTTCGCCGACCCGGACGAGCACGTCCGGCTGCGCGGAGTGGTCTGCGTGGTCGACGCGGCCCACGTCCTCGACGATCTGCACCGGGACGACCACCTGCCGCTCCGCGACGCCGGCAGCGGCGTGGCGGCGCCTCTCATCGCGCGCTCTCTGCTGACCGCCCTGCAGATCGAGTACGCGTCCACGATCGTGCCGGTCAACTGGTCGGGGATGCCGTCGGCAGAGCTGGCGACGGTGATGGCGCTGCTGAGCCATCTGAGCCCGGGCGCGCGACTGCGACTCCGTCCGGACGTCGTGGAGGACCTCGACGGCGAGGCGTACTCGGCCGACCAGGAGCGTCCCGGATGGGTGCGCCTGATGAACGGCTGCTTCGACCCGCACATGACCGACCGGCGTGTCAGCGCGCTGCGCTACGAGCAGATCCGGCCCCTGCATCCGGAGCGGCTCGGCCGCCTCCTGGACCGCATCGCAGAGGAGGAGTTCGGGCGCGTCGTCCGCTCCGCCGGGTTCTGCCGTCTCGCCACCCGGCCGGACACCGTCGGGCGGTGGGAGCATGCCGGCCGCGCCATCGCGCTGACCCCGCTCGCCGCGGACGGACGGCTCGACGAGGACGAGGAGCTCCTCGCCCTCGGCCAGGATCTCGCGATCATCGGGATCGACCTCGACGCCGGCAGCCTGATGGCGGCACTGGACGAGGCGGCCGTAGACGACGGCGAGTTCGCCGCGGGCGCCTCGGCCTGGCACCTGTTCCCCGACCCCTTCCCGGTGTGGACCGCGGCATCTGAACACGGCGACTGAGCGCGGGCCTGCCGGCCACGCCCCCTCCTCGGATGCCGCGCGCGCGGTTTGGTAGCCTGCGAGCATGTCGGTCTCGGAATTGTCGATGAGCACGCAGAACTACCTCAAGGCGATCTGGGGCCTGCAGGAATGGTCCAGCGCACCGGTGACGCCCTCCGCCCTGGCCGCCAAAGCGGGCGTGAAGCTCTCATCGGCGTCGGACGCCGTGCGCAAGCTCACCGAGCAGGGCCTGCTCGAGCACTCCCCCTACGGAGCCGTGACGCTGACGGAGCAGGGACGCACGCACGCCGTGGCGATGGTGCGCCGGCATCGGCTGATCGAGTCGTTCCTGGTGGACGTGCTCGGCTACCGGTGGGATCAGGTGCACGACGAAGCGGAGTCCCTCGAGCACGCCGTGTCCGATTTCATGATCGACCGGATCGACGAGCATCTCGGCCACCCGACTCGCGACCCGCACGGGGATCCGATCCCCAACGCCCTCGGAGAGGTGAGCCGCCCCGATGCGCTCCTCCTGGCCGCGCTGCCCGACGGCGCCCGCGCCCGCGTGGAGCGGATCTCGGACGCGGACGCGGGCCTGCTGCAGTTCTTCGCGGAACGCGGCATCGGCGTGGGGACGGTGCTGGAGACCCGCGCACCCGCCCCCTACTCGGACGCCCTCGAGGTCGTCGTGGCCGGGACCTCGACCCCGGTCGCCCTGGGCAGAGCGGCTGCGGACGCGGTCTGGGTCGCCCCGGAGCCCGCGCGACCCTGATCGGAGACCGGTGACGGGGGTCTCATCGGCTCACTGCGTCTGCGCGCGGGCGCCCGGAGCATGCGTCGGCGCCCGCCCCGTCCCCCGACGCCCACGGGGCCCGACCGCCGAGGCGCGCGCCGAGCAGCCCGTGCCGAGGGCCGAGCAGGTAGACGAGCAGGAACACGCATCCCTGCACCACGACGACGAGACCGCCGGAGGACGCGTCCATCCAGTAGCTGAGATAGATCCCCACGACCGAGCAGAACACCGACAGGACCGGGGCCAGCAGCAGCATCCGCCCGAATCTGTCGGTGAGCAGATAGGCCGTCGCCCCCGGGATGATGAGCATCGCCACGACGAGGACGACCCCCACGACCTGAAGCGCCACGACCGCCGTCAGCGCGAGCAGCCCGAGCAGCAGGGCGCCGAGGAACCGGGGCGAGAGCCCGATGGCCTGCGCATGGATCGGGTCGAAGGCGTACAGGGTCAGATCGCGACGCTTCAGGACCAGGACCAGGAACTCGGTGGCCGCGAGAACGCCGATCTGGACCAGGTCGGATGCGGAGACCCCGAGGATGTTGCCGAAGACGATGTGGTTCAGATCGGTCTGACTGGGAGTGACCGAGATCAGCACCAGGCCGAGGGCGAACAGCGTCGTGAAGACGATGCCGATAGCGGCATCCTCCTTGATGCGGCTGGTGCCGCGGATGACGCCGATGAGCCCGACGGCGAGGAGGCCGAACACCACCGCGCCGACGGCGAACGGGGCGCCGAGGATGTAGGCGATGACCACGCCGGGGAGCACCGCGTGGGAGACGGCGTCCCCCATCAGCGACCATCCCACCAGCACGAGCCAGCAGGACAGCAGAGCGCACACGACCGCGGCGATCGCCGTGGTGACCAGCGCTCGCACCATGAACTCGTACTGCAGCGGCTCGAGGAGGAGATCCAGAGGGTTCACGCGGCCTCCTCCCGATCCATGACGTCCAGCCCGAAGGCGCGCGCGAGGTTCTCGGGTCGGAGCGCGTCGTCGACGGCGCCGTGGAACAGGACGCGGCGCCGCAGCAGAATCGCCTCGTCGGCGAGCTGCGGCAGGGCATGCAGGTCGTGGGTCGAGACGAGCACGGTGCGACCGTCGGCGGCGAGCTCCTTCAGGAGCCGCACCATCGTGGCCTCGGAGCGCTTGTCGACGCCGGCGAAGGGCTCATCCAGCAGCAGGAGCCGGGCCCCCTGGGCGATGCCTCGTGCCACGAAGGCGCGTTTGCGCTGACCGCCGGAGAGCCGGCCGATCTGCCGATCCGCGTATTCGGTCAGCTCCACCCTCGACAATGCGTCCGCGACCGCCGCATGATCGGCCGGCCGCGCGCGTCGCAGCGGCCCTTGGCGTCCGTAGCGGCCCATCATGACGACGTCGCCCACCGACACCGGGAACGCCCAGTCGACGTCCTCGCTCTGCGGCACGTACCCGACCTCGCCTCTCCTGCGGGCCGTCGCCGAGTCGGCCCCGGCGAGGCGCACCGCACCGCCCTCCGTGCGGATCATCCCCATGAGAGACCGGAACAGGGTCGATTTGCCCGAGCCGTTCATCCCGATCAATCCGCATACCCGCCCTGGTTCGACTCGAAGGGAGACGTCGTCCAGGGCGAGGACGTCTCCGTAGCGGACGGTGAGCCCCTCGATCTCCACCGCCGCCGTCACGAGAGGCCGCCGGTGAGGGCCTCGACGATGACGTCCGCGTCATGGCGGATCAGCTCGAGATACGTCGGAACGGGTCCGTCGGCCTCGGAGAGCGAGTCGACGTAGAGCGTGCCGCCGTAGACCGCGCCGGTGGCCTCCACCACCTGCTGCATGGGCTTGTCGGACACGGTGGACTCGCAGAACACCGCGGGGACGTCGTTCGCCGTCACGAACTCGATCACCGAGGCGATCTGCTGCGGAGTGGCCTGCTGCTCGGCGTTGACCGGCCAGATGTACTTCTCCGTGAGCCCGGCGTCTCGCGCGAGATAGGAGAACGCCCCCTCGCAGGTCACCAGCGCCCTCTCGTTCTCCGGCAGGGCCGACAGCTCGTCGACCAGCTCGTCCCGGACGCGCTGCAGCTCCACCTTGTAGGCCTCGCCGTTGCTCCGGTAGTCGTCTGCGTGCTCGGGATCGAGATCGCTGAAGGCGTCGACCATGTTGTCTACGTACACCTGCACGTTGAGCGGGCTCATCCACGCGTGCGGGTTGGGCATTCCGGCGTATGCGTCCTCCGTGATGTCCATCGGCGTCACCCCCTCCGAGAGCACCGCATGAGGGACCTCGGCCTGCTCGACGAACCGGGCGAACCACAGCTCCAGGTTCAGCCCGTTGTCCAGGATCAGATCGGCATCGGACGCCTTGGCGATGTCCCCGGGGGTCGGCTCGTAGCCGTGGATCTCTGCGCCGGGCTTGGTGATCGACTCGACGATCAGATGATCTCCGGCGATGTTCTGCGCGATGTCCTGCAGCACGGTGAAGGTCGTCAGCACCACCGGTCTCCCCGCGCCGCCCGCGGTGTCGGGCGCCGGCGCCCCCGCACACCCCGTGACGAGCATCGCCACGACCGCCAGCACTCCTGCGACACCCTGCCGCCTGGTCTTGTCCTGCATCATTTCTCCCAAGATACGTTTACCCGAATTTAAAAGTTCGGCATGCCGAACTTGCTCAGCGTATCGTATCCCTGCGACAGGAGGTCCGCTCGCTCACCTCACGGATGCCGGCGACGGAGAGGCCCTCGTCCCGGGCGGGACGAGCATGAGCTGCCTGTCGGCCGCCAAGGCGAGGAGGTCGTCGTCATGACTGATCAGGAGCACGACGGCGCCGTCCGCGGCGACCTGCCGGATCTGATCGGAGATCGACTGCAGGTGACGCCGGTCGACTCCGGAGCTGGGCTCGTCGAAGACGACGATGCGGCGTCCGGCGACGCGGACGGCGGCGATCACGAGGCGCTGCTGCTGCCCGCCCGACAGTGAGAGAGGATGCCGATCCGCCAGGTGCATCAGATCGAGCACGTCCATCATCTCCGCAGCGCCCGAGACGCCGTCCGCGACCGATCCCGCGAGCTCGATCTCCGCCGCGACGCTGTCGGCGAACAGCTGTCGCTGCACGTCCTGCATCACCACCGCGCTCATCCGCTGGCGAGCACGGCGGCCCAGGACGCGGCCGTCCACCCGCACCGTCCCCGACGCCCGCTGCAGACCGGTGACCACGCGCGCGAGCGTCGTCTTCCCGGTGCCGTTGACGCCGCGGACCGCCGTCACCTCCCCCGCAGCGAACGCGACCCGGTCGAGGTCGAGAACCACGCGACCGCCCAGCCGGCAGCGGATGCCTTCCAGCTCGAGCGCGGCGGGCGGCACGTCCTCGGCGGGCATCCGCCGGACCGCGCTGCCGCCCGCCGCAGGGAGCGGCGGCAGGTCGACCGCCTGGATGTCGCCGCGGAGCCCCTCGGCGGCGAGCGCATGGTCCGGCAGGGCGCGGAACTCGTCAGCGGTCCACTCGGCGTCGACGACCCCGTCGCGCATCACGACGACGCGATCGAGAACGTGCTGCAGGTAGCGCAGCCGATGCTCGGCGACGACGATGGTCACCCCCGCCGACTTGAGCTCGGCGAGGGCGGCGGTGAGCCTTCTCACCGCATCGGAGGACAGGTTGGAGCTGGGCTCGTCGAGCAGCAGGACGCGCGGGGCGTGCGCGGTCGCCGCGGCGAGGGCGACCTGCTGCTGCTGTCCTCCGGACAGGTGCTGCAGCCGCTGACCGACGGGCATGTGCTCGGCCAGCGCGGACACGATGCCGTCCACGCGCTCGCGGATGCGTGCGGGGGCGACCCCGAAGTTCTCCATCGCGAACGCGATCTCCTCCGGCACCGTGTCGGCGAAGAACTGCCTTCGCGGGTGCTGCAGCACCGTGCCGGTGACACGCCCGATCTCGTCGAGCTCGGCATCCGCCGTCTCGATCCCGCCGACCGTGACGGCGCCCGTGAGGGCGCCCTCGTCGTGGAAGTGCGGGATGAGCCCGTTCATCATCCTCAGCACGGTGGACTTGCCCGATCCGGACGCACCGCACAGCACGACGAACTCGCCCTCCGCGATGCGCAGGTCGATCCCCCGCAGGGTGGGGACGGCGGAGTGCGGGTAAGCCCAGCCGGCGTTCTCGAGTCGGATCATCGTGCGCCTTCAGGGTGTCGGGGGCCAGGGAGACAGGAGCCCCGCCGCCGCCAGCACGGCGACGGCGAGCAGGAGGGTCAGATCGGACAGGCCGAACCGGGGCGGGTCCATCGCCGTCGGGATGCGGCGCGAGCCGAGTCCCCGCAGGATCGCCGACGCCGAGAGATCCTCGCTGGCGCGCAGGCTCGCGGCGATCATCGGCACGGTGAAGCGCTCCGCGCTCAGGATCGGATGCCGCAGGAATCCGGAGGCTCCGGTCAGGCCGCGCAGCCGCATCGCGTCGAGGACGGCGGCGGCCTCCGACGCGACCACGGGGAAGAATCGCAGCATGACGGCGAGGGTGACGGAGATGGCCCTCGGAACCCTCCACGCACGCAGCCCCGCGCTCAGACGCATCGGGCTCGTGGTGGCGACCAGGTGCATGCCGACGCCGATCGCGACGACGAACCGGACGAGATAGCCGCACGCGATCGAGACGATGGCCGTGAACGGGCTGGGCCACCACAGCGGCAGCAGCCAGCCGAGAGCGCCCATCACCGCGACGCCCGCCAGCAGCCCCGCGGCGCGCAGCCACGCCCCCTCGTAGAGGGCGAGGCCGACGCCGAGCACGAGGGCGGGCACGACGAAACGCAGTCCGTCCGGACTCATGACGACGGCGCTGACGAGGACGACGAGGAGCATCGCCGTGCGCGGGTCCAGGCCCGGCCGCGCCGCGCGCCCGGGTGCGGCCGGCGCGCCGAGGTCAGGCAAGGCCGGCGCGGACGAAGTGCTTGCGCAGCAGGGCCGTGCCGAGGAGCCCGCCGAGCAGACCGCACACGATGGTCGCGGCGACCATGCACAGCACCGCCGGCACGGTGACCACCTGCGCGAAGTCCTGCATGTACGCCTCGCCCATCGACTGGCTGCTCGATGTGCGCATGTAGGCCACGGGATCGACGAAGAAGGGGATCCACGGGCCGATGAACCACGCGGAGAACACCGCGTACGCCCAGATCGCCGCCCGCTTCGAACGGTAGCGGCCGGCCCGCAGGACCAGATCCGCCAGCAGCGATGCGGCGATGGTCACGAGGGTGCTCTGCCACGGATGCCCCATCATGAGGAACACCAGGCCGACGACCACGCCGAAGAGCGTGACCATGCCGGCGTGGCGCACCCGGGTGAGGAACAGCATGTACGGGACCCCGGCGAGGATCGGCCCCAGCGGCAGGGTCACCAGCATCACGAGCGGACTGACTATCCCGATCATCGCGACGGCGAAGATGATGACGACGTAGATCACGGCGAAGATCGCCACGTTCAGCAGGTCGCGGGCGCTGAAGGAGAAGGAGGAGCGGGGTCGCCGTGCGGCGGCCGTCTCGGGAGTGCGCGAAGCCGCGTCGGTCATGGGAAGGTCCTTTCAGGGTCGGGTCGTCAGTCGCGGGTGGAGAGCTGCCAGCCGGCGGCGGCCGTGCGCTCGGCCCAGTAGCGCGCGTAGGCGCCGCCGGCGGCGACCAGCTCGGCATGGGTGCCGGTCTCTCGGATGCCGCCGTCGCCGTCGAGCATGATGATCCGATCGGCGGTCATGATCGTCTGCAGGCGATGGGCGACCACGATGAGCGTCCGGTCGGCGCGGATGTGGTCTATGGCCTCGCCGATCGCGATCTCGTTGCCGATGTCGAGCGCCGCGGTGGCCTCGTCGAGCAGCACGATCGGCGCGTCCTTGAGGAGCGCCCTGGCGATGGACACCCGCTGACGCTCGCCGCCGGAGAGCGTGGAGCCGCCCTCGCCGACGCGCGCGTCCCAGCCCCCGGGAAGCCGCTCGGCGATCTCGTCGACACGGGCACGGGTGGCGGCGGCGACGACCTCCTCGCGGCTGAGCGAGGGATTGCCCACCCACACGTTGTTCAGGATCGTGTCGTCGAACAGATAGACGTCCTGGAAGACGGGCGCGACCGACTCCTCCACGACGGGAGTCCCGAGAGCGGGCAGCGGCACGCCGCCGATGGAGACGGTGCCGTCCTCGGGATCGTAGAAGCGGGCGATCAGCTTCGTGATCGTCGTCTTGCCGGATCCGGACGGGCCGACGATGGCAGTCATGGCGCCGGAGGGCGCATGGAAGGAGACGTCCCGCAGGACCGGGTCTCCGTCGTAGCCGAAGGTGACGCCGTCGAACTCGATCCCCCAGTCGGCGGGCGCGCCCGGCTCCGCCGGCTCCGGAAGCGCGGCCACCGCGGCGAGCCGGTCGAGCTGGTCGAGCGTGGTGCGCGCGACGGCGACGCCCCCGCCCAGGTCCCCTGCCGTGACGATGGGCTCGTTGAAGCGCACGCCCAGGACCAGGAGCGCGATGAGGGTCGCAGGGTCGATCGTCCCGCCCAGGGCGAGGAAGGCGCCGACCACGAGCAGCACGGTCAGCGAGAGCTGCACGAGTCCGGCGAAGGTGGCGATCCCCGCCCCGCCCGTCACGAGCATCCGCCGATAGGCCCGGTGCTGGTTCTGCAGGGCGCCCTCCACGAGCGTGTCGGCGATCGAGCCCTCGCCCGCCGTGCGCAGCGCCGGCTGCAGCCGAGCGAACTCGATCACCCTGCTCGACGCCTCGGCCACGGCATCCGCGTGCTCGGCGTCTCCGCGTCCGATCGTGCCGCGAAGCCACCGGTACCCGACGATCAGCACCGGGACCATGACGGTCATGGCGAGCGCGAGACGCCAGTCGAACACGTACATCCCGATCAGCACGGTCCCCGGCGTGAGGAATCCGACGAGGACCTGACGCAGGATCGCGTAGGGCATGTTCGAGACGAACATCGCGCCCTGGGTCGCGATCCCCGCGATGAGGCCCGAGCGATCGGGGCCGAACCACGCGACCGGAAGCTCGACCAGCCGATCGCCCAGCCGCTCCAGCAGGGATTCCAGCAGAGCGCTGCTGGCCTTCATCCCGATCTGGCTGGCGAACCATGTCGTGAGCACGTACCCGAGCCCGACGGCCGCGACGACGGCGAGCCACGAGGCGGTCCCCGGCACGTCACCGCTGAACAGCGCCCTCAGCAGCGGCACCAGCAGCAGGAAGGCGATCCCCTGCAGGATCGCGGTGGCCACGATGAAGAAGAGCTCCGCGATGAGGAGCCGCCGCGCGGTGGCCGAGGAGTAGTGCAGCAGACGGCGGATCATGCGCCGGCTCCTTCCGGGAGGGAACGGGCATGGTTGCTCTGATAGTCGGCCCACATCCGCGAGAACAGGCCGCCCGCGGCGACGAGCCCCGCGTGGTCGCCTCTCTCCACGATGCGGCCCTCGTCGAGGACGAGGATCTGGTCGGCGCCCACGATGGTGTGCAGTCTGTGCGCGATCACGAGCACGGTGCGGTCTGCCGCCAGGGCGGACAGCGCCTGCTGTATCGCCGCCTCGGAGTCGGGATCCGCGAACGCCGTCGCCTCGTCCAGCACGAGCACGGGGGCGTCGGTGAGCAGGGCGCGTGCGATCGTCACGCGCTGGGCCTCCCCTCCGGAGAGGTTGGCGTCCTCGCCGACCACCGCGTCGTAGCCGCGCTCGAACCGGAGGATCCGATCGTGGATCTGCGCGGCGCGAGCCGCGGCCTCGACGTCGCGGTCCGTCGCGTCGGGCCGGGTCAGGCGGATGTTCTCCCGCAGGCTCGCCCGGAGCAGCTGCACGTCCTGGAAGACGAAGCCGGCGGTCCGGTAGAGCTCGGAGGAGTCCACCCGTCGCACGTCGACCCCTCCGATCGCGACCGTGCCCTCCTGTGCGTCGTAGAAGCGGGGAACGAGCTTGGCGAGCGTCGACTTGCCCGATCCCGACGCCCCGACCAGCGCGGTGACGGTTCCCGGCTCGCAGGCGGCGACGATCTCGTGAAGGACCCGATGGCTGTCGTCGTAGCCGAAGGACAGCGCATCGAAGCGGATGTCGTGACCCGCCGGGCTCTGCGGCTCGTCGGCGCGGGAGACGACCGGCAGCGACAGGAAGTCGCTGAGGGACTGCTGCGCCTTCACCGCTCCGCGGAGGAACTGGGCGGATGACCCGAGCCGCATCAGCGGAGTCGTCAGGCCGAGCCCGAGCAGCAGACCGGGCAGCACGTCGATCGGCGCGGCCGCTCCCGTCGCGACGAGCCAGGAGCCCGCGGCGAGCAGCCATATCAGGACGACGACGGGAGAAGTGATGATCTCGATGACCGTGAACATCGCAGCGGTCTCCCTCGTCCACTCCGCGACGAACCGCACGTATCGCGCGGTCTCGTCGCGATACCGGCGATGGCTCCGCCCGACCTGGCCGAACCTCTTCACCACGGCGATGCCGTGCACGAACTCGACCGTCGCCCCGGAGAGCGCAGCGGTGGACTCGTCGTACTGCCGGTACTTCTCCGCGCCTCCGCGCATCAGGAGCGGATAGAGGAGGGCGGTGAGGACGAGCGGGACGAGGGCGGCGAGGGCCAGCTGCCACTGCACGAGGAACAGGTAGACGAGGCTCACGACCGGGACGGCGATCGCGGTGACGACCTCGTGGATCGCGTGCGCGACCAGCTGGTGGAGGGCGACGACGTCGTTCTCCACCAGCTTGCGCACGGTTCCTGACGAGCGCCGGTCGAACCAGCCGAGCGGCAGCCGCTGCAGGTGCCGGACGATGCGCCGGCGCAAGGACAGCTGCAGCTCGGCATCCGCGAAATGACTCACCAGCCCCGACAGGAACGCGGCGCCGAAGCTGACGAAGAGGGCGACCACCGCGATGATCACGATGGGCCACACGCGCCCGCCGTCCATCCTGCCGTCGGGTGCGGAGAGGAGCACGCGCGCGAGCTCGACGATCGCGATGAACGGCACGACGCCGCTGACAGCGCCCACCGCGCTCAACGTGACGATCCCGGCGAGACTTCCTCTCACCGGCGCGAGGAAGGCCTCGCGCTCCGCAGCCCTGCCGCTCATCTGACACTCCTCGGTTAATGAGAACGATTATCAACTATACATAGAACAGTGTTCTAATACAGTCATCAGCGTACAAGTTAGGACAGCCTTACCTCAATGCCCTCGATCGGAGAGATGGCGCAGACTGGAGGGCGTCGACAGGAGCCCAGCGCGATGACGGAGTCCTCCCCCGCCCCCTTCCACGTCGGGATCACGCCCGAACGGGTCGTCGACGCCGCCGTGGACCTCACCAGGGAGTCCCACCTGCTCGGCTGGTCGATCAGGGACCTGTCACGGAGGCTGAGCGTGACCCCCTCCGTCGTCTATCACCACGTGGGAGGCAAGGACCTCCTGTCTCGCCGGGTCGTCGAGCGGGTGCTCGGCAGCCTCAGCGCCCCGTCGGAGGACATCGACTGGGAGCCGTGGTTCCGGCAGCTGCTGCACTCGGCCTATCCCGCGATCGTCCCCTATCCCGGTGTGGCGACGTGGCTCCTCATGCACGGCCCGACGTTCCCCTCGGTCCTGCCCATCGTGGAGACGGGAATCGCGCACCTCGTCCGCGGCGGATTCGGCGATCGCGCCGGTCTCGCATACGCAGCGCTGCTCAACAACGCCATGCTGACCGTCTCCGTCGGCGACGACCGCCTCATCCACGAGGAGGACGGGCCGCGGGACCACAGCGCGATGATGACCGAGTTCCGCGCCGCCGCGGCCGGCAGCCCCGGTCTCGCCCGCCTCGCGCACGACTTCCTCACGCCCTTCGCCGACGGAGGCGAGAGGGCGCAGGCGAAGCGACGGGAGTACTACGACTTCATCGTCGAGACGACCATCGCGGGCCTGCGCGCCCAGCTTCCCGACGGAAGCGCGGGCAGCGTCAGCCGATCTCCTCGGTGAGCTCGAACCAGCGCAGCTCCAGCTCCTCGATCTCGGCTTCCTGCCCCGTGATCGCCTTCATCCTCTCTCCGAGGCCGGCGTAGTCGGACTGGTCGTGATCGGCCAGGGCGTGCTTGGCGGCATCCACCTGCTCCGTGAGCTTCTGGATGCGCCGCTCCAGGGAGGCGACCTCCTTCTGCGCCGCCCGCAGCGCCGCACCGTCCAGGCCCTTCGGCGCGCTCGCCGGCGCCGAGCGCTCGGCCGGTTCGGCCTCCTGCAGCTGACGCAGCCGCAGGTACTCGTCGACGCCGCCGGGCAGATGCCGCAGGCGGCCGCCGAGGATCGCGTACTGCTGGTCGGTCACCCGCTCGAGGAAGTACCGGTCGTGGGAGACGACGAGCAGGGTGCCGGGCCAGGAGTCGAGCAGGTCCTCGATCGCGGCGAGCATGTCGGTGTCGAGATCGTTGGTCGGCTCGTCGAGGATCAGCACGTTCGGCTGGTCCAACAGCACGAGCAGCAGCTGCAGCCGACGCTGCTGGCCGCCGGACAGGTCCTTGACCGGCGTCGACAGCTGGGCGGAGGAGAAGCCGAGACGCTCGAGGAGCTGGCCGGGGGTGAGGTCCTGGGCCTTCGACCCGGCGCCCAGGGTGTAGGAGGTGCGGAGGCCCGAGATCACGATGCGCACGGGGTCGTTCCAGTGCTGGTCCAGCTCGTCGAGACGCTGGGTGAGCGTCTTCACCTTGACCGTCGTCCCGCGCTTGACGCGACCGGCGCTGGGCTCGACGGTTCCCGAGATCAGCCCGAGGAGCGTGGACTTCCCGGCGCCGTTCACCCCCAGGATGCCGGTGCGCTCCCCCGGCGCGATGCGCCACTCGACATCCCTCAGCACCACCTTCTTCTGGGTCCCTGAGCCCGTCGCCCCCTGGGTCCCTGAGCCTGTCGAAGGGTACGACACGCTCACGTCGAGCAGATCGACGACGTCCTTGCCCAGACGCGACACCGCGAGCGACTGCAGCGAGATCTTGTCGCGGATCTCGGGCACGTCGGCGATCAGCTCGTTGGCCGCGTCGATGCGGAACTTCGGCTTGCTGGTGCGTGCGGGAGCCCCCCGGCGCAGCCAGGCGAGCTCCTTGCGGGCGAGGTTCTGCCTCTTGGCCTCCGTCGCCGCCGCCATGCGGTCGCGTTCGACGCGCTGCAGGATGTACGCCGCGTATCCGCCTTCGAAGGGCTCGACGATGCGGTCGTGCACCTCCCACGTCTCGGTGCACACCTCGTCGAGGAACCAGCGGTCGTGGGTGACGACCAGGAGGGCTCCGGAGTTCGCCGCCCACCGCTTCTTGAGGTGCCCGGCGAGCCAGGTGATCGCCTCGACGTCGAGATGGTTGGTGGGCTCGTCGAGCGCGATGACGTCCCATTCCCCCGCGAGGAGCTTCGCGAGCGACACCCGGCGGCGCTGCCCTCCGGAGAGCGAGCCGATCTCGGCATCCCAGGGCAGATCCTTCAGGAGCCCCTCGATGACGTCGCGGATGCGCGCGACCCCGGCCCACTCGTGCTCGGGGGTGTCGCCGACGACGGCCTCGGCGATGGTCAGGCGGTCGTCCAGGGTGTCCGCCTGGCTGAGCACGCCTATCGTCGTGCCTCCGCGCACGGTGACGCGGCCGGAGTCCGGCTCTTTGAGGCCTGCGAGCATGCCGAGCAGGCTGGACTTGCCGTCGCCGTTCCGGCCGACGATGCCGATGCGATCACCCTCCTCGATGCCGAGGGTGACGGAGTCGAAGACGACGCGGGTCGGGTATTCGAGGTGGAGCGCTTCGGCGCCGAGGAGATGTGCCATGTCCCCTCAAGGGTACTGGCCGAACATCTCGGGGACGGATGCTGTGAACTCCTCGAAGTGGCTGTACCAGACGGTGTGGGCGGCGTTCGGGATGCTGCGGACGAGCGCTCCCCGTTCGGCGAAGTCGCGCTTGTCGTCGTCGGTCACCCAGCTGCTCGGCTCGGCGTGCACGAGTATCTCGCCTCGCCGGGGAGCGAGGGTCACGTCGTCGGAGCAGGAGACGGACGCGCTGGTCGCGGGGTCGAAGAGCGTCGCGGCGCGAGCCTCGACCTCGGCGTCCTGCGCCGTGTAGAACGGCCTGCTGCTCCGCAGCCAGGCGGGGTCCTCTCGACGCCGACGATCGCTCTCGTACTGCGCAGTGAGGCTCGCGCGATCCGCACCGCCCGTGAACGCGAGCGCGGAGTCGACGTAGACGACGACCTCGAGGTCGAGGCGGGCTGCGGCGAGCACCGTGGCCCCGTAGGAGTGGCCGATCGCATGGATCGGCCCTCGTGGGGCGAGGCTCTCCACGGTCTCGACGACGGATGCCGCGGCCTCCTCGATCGTGAGCCGCGGGTCGCGGGGCGAGAGGCCGTGGCCGGGCAGGTCCATCGCGAGCACTCGATACCCGCGCGCGGCGAGCACGGGGGCGATGCGCCACCAGCTCTCCGCGGAGCCCATCAGCCCGTGGAGCAGGAGCGCGGTCTTCTCGCCGTCGCCGGTGTCGAGGGCGTGCAGCAGCATCCGCTCTCCCTTCGTCGTCTTCTCGTGACCATATCCTGCCCCGAGGCTGTCGGATCTTCGTTCGAATGTCGGTGGTCACTGCTGTACTGGACTCATGGACGCACTACTCGACGCAACCGACTCCCAGATGGCTGCTCTCGCCGATCTGGTGGAGGCGTTGGCTGCGGCGGATGCGACCGTGAACGCGATGATGGCGGCGCGTGACGGGTTGCTCGCGATGGCCGGTCGCATCGTCGGCGACATCTCCGAGCGGGGTGAGCATCCGGAGAGCGATGACATGACCATGCGGGTGGTGGCGGCGGAGATCGGGCAGCGGCTGCGGGTCAGCGATCGCACGGTCGAGCGGCGCATCGCTCAGGCGGCGTGTCTTGTCGATGCGTTTCCCGAGGTATGGCGGGCGCAGGGCGCGGGCCTGATCACGGCTGCCCACGCGCACGTGATCGTCGAGGCGGGCGCCCATCTGCACGGCGACGAGCGGACTGCGTATGCCACGGTCGTGATGCCTCTGGCCGAGGTCGAGTCCCCGAACCGGCTGCGCCCGCTCGCGAAGAGGATCGCCGAGCGGTTCCGTGAGATGTCGATCGATGAGAGGCATCAGAAGGCACGCGTCCGGCGGCGAGTCTGGACGGCCGACCAGGACGACGCGATGGCCGATCTGACGATGCACGGCCCTGCGGTGCTCGTGCACGCGATGATGGATCGGCTGTCCCAGATGGCTCATGCCCTCCGCACCACGAACGTGCGCGCGGAGAAGGAGGCGCGGGCCGCGGGGGTCGAGCACGAGGCCGACCTCCGGTCCGTCGACGAGATCCGCGCGGATCTGCTCACCGATCTCGTGCTCACCGGCACCCCGGCAGGCCACGACACCGACGGTCTGCTGGGCGAGGTCCGCGGACGGATCGAGATCACCGTCCCCGTCACCACACTCATGGGCGCAGACCTGGGCGCAGGTGACACCACCGGCGGCGATGCCGATTCCGCGGATGCGCCGGATGGTGACGACGTCGCGGGAGCGGACTCCGCATTCGCGCCGCCAGGACTCCTCGACGGCGCCGTCCCGATCGATACCCGCACCGCACGGATGCTGGCCGGCACGGCGACCGGCTGGGACCGTGTCCTCACCCACCCCCTCACCGGGGCGGTGCTCGCCGCCGACCGCTATCGCCCGCCCGAGGGCCTGAGACGGCATCTCCGGGCCCGGGATCAGCGCTGCCGGTTCCCGACCTGCGGGCTCCCGGCCCGCAGGTGCGACCTCGACCACACCCACCCGGCGGCGTCCGGCGGAGAGACCACCGCCGACAACCTCGGCGCGTTCTGCCGCCGCCACCACACCCTCAAACACGCCTCCCCCTGGCACGTCTCGCAGAGAGCAGGCGGGGTGCTCGAATGGACCAGCCCGACCGGCCGCACCTACGTCGACATTCCCCCACCACCGAACACCGTCGTCTTCGCCTCGTCTTCCGACGCCTGGCTCACCATCGACGAGCTGCTGGATGACATCCGTGCGCCGTTCTGACCCACCCTGTGGACAACTCTGACGCGACCGAACCGGATCGAGCTACCGTGGCGTGGTGACAACGCTTCGGACCGCGCCCCGCATACTCACCAGCCTCAGTGCGCTCGCACTGTCCATCGGAGCGCTGACGGGATGCACCCCCGAACCAGAACCCACGCCGACACCGACCGCGGCATTCGCCAGCGAAGAAGAAGCGTTCACCGCGGCAGAAGAGGTGTACAGGGAATACAACGAGGCTGGGAATGCTCGGCTGAGAGGAGAGGAGACGCCTGATCCGCAGGACTTCCTTGTTGGCGCGGCGCTCGAAGGGGACATAGACGCCGCAAATCTGCTGCGCGAACAGGGACTTCACGCGATAGGTAGCGTCAGATTTTCTTCTTTTAGAGGCATTGGCTTCGAACAAACAGCGAGGGATGTCACGATCAACGCGGTTGTATGTCTCGATGTCTCGGACACTCGAGTATTGGACTCGACGGGTAACGATGTAACGCCAGAGACCCGTCCGGACGTCGTTGCCCAAACCGTGACATTCGTGATGACCTCAAAAGGCATGCTCCTGTCTCAAGAGGATTCGGCAGACGAGGCGCAATGCTAGGGAGAATCGTGGCCTCGATTGTCTTACCAACTCTGTTAGCAGGGTCGCCTGGGATTGCCACCACCAGTTCACCGTCTTGCCCACGCGATCTTGAAGTGCTGGGGCTATGCGATATCAGGGCCGACAACAGCGGCTCGCAGTTGGACGTGACCGGCACCAAGACCACGCCAGGCTCATCGGACTCCACGGACAACAGGTCCAATCCGGGCAGCAAGACGCTCACGCCTCTTGAGAAATGCGATATCACGCCCACCACCGTCGAGTTCTGTCCCACTGCGCCGGCGAGGAACGGCGTCGGAGTCGTCCCCGACGTCACTCTCACCGATCTGGCGCAGTTCGCCCCCTCGCCGACGACCCTCTCGGCCGAGCCGTCCAACGCCGGCATCGCGCACATGCCGACCAACTTCCTCGGCGCGGCGTCCGTGCACACTCAGACCGGGAGCCTCTTCGACACTCCGATCACCGTCCGCTTCACCCCTGCCGGCTACGACTACGCCTACGGCGACGGCACGAGCGCCACCGTCACCGCTGCGGGCCGCACCTGGGAGCAACTCGGCCTGGCGCAGTTCACCCCCACCCCGACGAGCCACGTCTACACCGAACGCGGCACCTACACGGCGACCCTCAGCATCCGCTACACCGCCGAGATCGACCTCGGCCGCGGCTGGCGCCCGGTCTCCGGGCAGCTGACGGTCCCCGGCCCCGCACAGCAGATCCAGATCTTCGAGGCGCGCACCGCCCTCGTCGCCCACACCTGCACCGAGAGGCCGACCGCTCCCGGCTGCTGAATCTCGGACCGCCGGCGGGCAGACCGAGACAGAGGGCGGCCGCACACAGAGAAGGCGGGCCGCCCGAACCCGAAGGTCCGAACGGCCCGCCCGTCGTCAGATCCGATTACTGGTACGACTTCACGATCTCGAGCAGGCTCGGGACGTTCGCGTACGCCTCGAGGGCGTTCGCCTTGGTGACGATCACCGGGTCGAGCAGGTACGCCGGGACGACCTTCACGCCGTTGTCGTAGGACTCGGTGTCGTTCACGTCGACCTCCTCGCCCTTCTGCAGCTGGCCGACCATCTTGATCGACTGCTCGACGAGGAGCGTGGTGTCCTTGTTGATCGTGGAGTACTGGATGCCCTCCATGATCGACTTGACCGACTCGACCTCGGAGTCCTGGCCGGTGACGACCGGAACCGGCTTGCCCGCACCCTGCACCGAGGTGATGATGGCGCGAGCCAGCGTGTCGTTCGGCGACAGGACGCCGTCGAGCGTCTCGGAGCCGTACGACGAGGTCAGCAGCGAGTCCATACGGCGCTGGGCGTTCTCGGCCTTCCAGCCCTCGGTCGCCGTCTGGGAGATCTCGGTCTGACCCGAGACGACCTTCAGCGTGCCGTCGTCGATCTTCGGCTGCAGCACGCTCATCGCGCCGTCGAAGAAGACCTTCGAGTTGGCGTCGTCAGGCGAACCCGAGAACAGCTCGATGTTGTACGGAGCCTCGTGACCGGCGCGCTCGGCGAGGCCGTCGAGCAGGGCCTGGCCCTGCAGCTCGCCGACCTTGAAGTTGTCGAACGCGACGTAGTAGTCGACAGCATCCGTGTTCTCGATCAGGCGGTCGTAGGCGATCACCGTGACGCCTGCGTCGCGGGCGGCCTCGACCTGGGTCGAGAGCTGCTTGCCGTCCTTGGCGCCGATGATGATGACCTTCGCACCACCGGTGACCATGGCCTGGATCTGGTTCTGCTGCTCGGCGACCGTGTTCGAGGCCGGGGCGTACTGCACGTCCGCCTTGAAGCCGGCCTCGGCGAGCCCGTCTTCGAAGAGCTTGCCGGCCAGCACCCAGTTCTCACTGGTCTTGTCGGGCAGCGCCACGCCGATCGTGGCGTCTGCGGCGAAGCCCTTGGCCGAGTCCTCGGTCGAGGTGCCGCTGTCGGTGCCACCGCGCTCCGAGGAGCATCCGGTGAGGGTGAAGGCTGCCGCTGCGACAAGCGCTGTCGCGGTGACGATGATCTTCTTCATGTGATCTCTTTCTTTGTGAGGGTGGTTCTGTGGTGAGGGGCCGACGGACCGTGCATAGGTCGCACGGACCGCCTGCTATCCGCGGGTCTTGTCGACGGCGGGGGCTTCGTACGTCTGGTTGGTCGGGAAGGTCTGGTCGCTCCGCAGGAGCGCGTCGGGGTCGTCCTTGCGTCCGCGGCGCCGCGTGAGGAAGCCGATCACCGAGGGGCGTCCCTGCTGCTTGTTCCACACGTCGACCGCGACCGCGAACAGGAGGACGAGACCCTTGATCATCGAGACGACGTCGGCGCCGGCGCCCAGGAGAGCGAGGCCGTTGTTGAGGAACGCCATCACGAGACCACCGATGATCGATCCGATCACGGTGCCGATACCGCCCGAGACGGCGGCGCCGCCGATGAAGACCGAGGCGATCGCGTCGAGCTCCCAGCCGTTTCCGTCCTGAGGACCGGATGCCGCGGCGCGGGCCACGTAGATCATGCCGGCGAGGGCGGCGAGGACGGACATGTTCATCATCACGAAGAAGTCGACCCAGCGGTCCTTCACACCCGAGAGGCGAGCCGCCTGACGGTTGCCGCCGACCGCGTAGATGTGACGGCCGAACACCGTGTTGTTCGTGATGAAGGAGTACAGGATGACGAGGACCAGCAGGATGATGCCGGAGACCGGGAAGCTGGTGCCGGGGCGACCGGTCGCGAACAGCCAGCCGGCGACCAGGATCACGGCGGAGATCAGGACGACCTTGGTGATGCTCACCCAGAGCGGTGCGCTCGCCGAGCCCATCTTCTGCTGGACACGGCGGGTGCGCAGCTCCCAGTACACGATCCACGCCACGCCGAGCAGCGCGAGCACCATGGTCAGCACGTTGAAGTTCAGGGGCAGCGCGACCTCGGGCAGATAGCCCGACCCGATCACGCGGAAGCCCTGCGGCACCGGGATCGTCGTGGACTGGCCGATGAACTGGTTCGCACCGCGGAAGAACAGCATGCCGGCCAGCGTCACGATGAACGCGGGCACCCCGACGTACGCGACCCAGAAGCCCTGCCAGGCGCCCACCAGGATGCCGACGCCGATGCCGAGCACGATCGCGAGCGGCCAGGGCAGGTTCCACTCCGCCATGGACTTCGCGACGATGATGCCGGTGAACGCGGCGACCGATCCGACCGACAGGTCGATGTGGCCCATGATGATGACCATCACCATCCCGATCGCGAGGATCAGGATGTACGAGTACTGGTTGACGACGTTGATGAGGTTCTCGGGCGAGAGCGTGAGGCCGGTGCCCTTGACCACCCAGGTCCAGATCTGGAACACGGCGAGGATCACGATCAGGCTGCCCAGGATGCCGAACTGGCGGAGGGTGGACTGCCCGCCGCCGAACATCTTGGTGATGTCCTTGAAGCGGAACGACGACGACGTCTGCGAGGTATCGGTGCTCATGCGGATGCCTTCTGGTTCGTGGAGGTCATGCTGCGCATGAGTGCCTCCGGAGTTGCCTGATCGGCCGGGATGCAGTCGGTGACCCGGCCTTCGAAAACGGTGTAGATGCGGTCGGAGATGCCCAGGAGCTCGGGCAGCTCGCTGGAGATGACGATGACGCCCTTGCCCTGCGCCGCGAGCTGGTTGATGATCGCGTAGATCTCGTACTTCGCTCCGACGTCGATGCCCCGCGTGGGCTCGTCGAGGATCAGCAGGTCGGGGTCGGTGAACATCCACTTGGCCAGCACGACCTTCTGCTGGTTGCCGCCGGACAGCTTGCCGACGCCCTCCTCCACGGACGGGGTCTTGATGCGCATCGCCTTGCGGTACTCCTCGGCGACGGCGTACTCGGCGCGGGAGTCGACGACTCCGCGCTTGGAGATCTTCGACAGCTTCGCCGCGACCGTGGAGCGCTTGATGGTGTCGAGCAGGTTGAGCCCGAGCACCTTGCGGTCCTCGCTGACGTAGGCGAGGCCGTGCTTGATCGCCGATGCGACGTCGGGCAGCACGATCTCCTGGCCGTCCTTGACGAGGGTGCCCGACAGGAAGGTGCCGTAGGAGCGTCCGAAGATGCTCATCGCGAACTCGGTGCGCCCGGCTCCCATCAGGCCGGCGATGCCGACCACCTCGCCCCGGCGGACGTCGATGCTCGACCCCTTCACGACCATGCGCTCGGAGACGGTCGGATGCTGCACCCACCAGTCCTTGACCTCGAAGAACACCTCGCCGATCTCGGGCGTGCGGTCGGGGTACCGGCTCTCGAGCGAGCGGCCGACCATGCCGCGGATGATGCGGTCCTCGTTGATCTCGCCTCGGGAGACGTCGAGCGTCTCGACCGTGCGCCCGTCGCGGATGATCGTGATCTCGTCGGCGATCTGCTCGATCTCGTTGAGCTTGTGGCTGATGATGATCGAGGCGATCCCCTTGGCCTTCAGGCCCAGGATCAGATCGAGCAGGTGCTGGGAGTCGTTCTCGTTGAGCGCCGCGGTGGGCTCGTCGAGGATGAGCAGCTTGACGTCCTTGTTGAGGGCCTTGGCGATCTCGATCAGCTGCTGCTTGCCGACGCCGAGGTGCTTGATCGCGACATCCGGGTCCTCGTTGAGGCCGACCCGGGCGAGCAGCTCGACGGCCCGCTGCTTCTGCGCCTGCCAGTCGATGCGTGCGCCGCGGCGGATCTCGTTGCCGAGGAAGATGTTCTCGGTGACCGACAGCTCGGGGATCAGCGCGAGCTCCTGGTGGATGATCACGATGCCCGCGGCCTCGCTGGCGGCGATGTCCTTGAAGCGCTGCTCCTGCCCGTACAGCAGGATCTCGCCGTCGTACGTGCCGTAGGGGTACACGCCGGACAGCACCTTCATGAGGGTGGACTTGCCCGCGCCGTTCTCGCCGCAGATCGCGTGGATCTCGCCGGACCGGACGGTGATGGAGACGTCGGACAGTGCCTTGACTCCCGGGAACTCCTTGGTGATGCTGCGCATCTCCAGGATGGGGCCTGATACGACCGGCAACGTTGCTGTGGTGCTCACGGATCTTCCTCGCGCCTTTGCGGTCACCTTCCATGTGACCGTTCACATTGGTTTATATGGTCTACGTTCTCAGGGGCAGTGTCAAGCCCGTGATCGAATCGTGCTCTTAACGCATCGCCGACGACTCGCGCAGGCGCAGCATCGTCTTCAGGGGGCCGAACGCGGGCACCGCCTCGCCGCGGATCTGCGCCAGCAGGATGCGCACGGCCCTGCGTCCGAGCTCGGGGAAGTCCTGGTGCACGGTCGTCAATGTGGGCGCCACATGGGCCGCGACCGGGATGTCGTCGAAGCCGACGACGCTCACGTCCTCGGGCACCCTGATGCCGGCATCCCGGAATCCGTGCATGAGTCCGATCGCCATCAGGTCGTTGGCGGCGAACACCCCCGTGAAGTCGCGCCTGCGCGCCAGCTCCTGCCCCGCGAAGAAGCCGAAGTCCGCCGTCCAGTCGCCGCGTATCGGCGGGAAGGTGGGCAGATCGGCATCCCGCAGCGCATCGAGGTAGCCGCGCATCCGCGACTCGGCCTCGATCCAGTCCTGCGGTCCGGCGATGTGCAGGATGTCGCTGTGCCCCAGGGATATCAGGTGCTCGGTGGCCGCCCTGGCCCCCGCCACCTGGTCCGCCGAGTGGCTGACCCCATCGGAGCCGGACGCGGTCTGCAGGGTGACGAAGGGCATGTCCACCGCCGTCCCGCGCAGCACGTGGAACACCCGCACCTGCGGCGCGAGCACGACGATCCCGTCGACCTGCTCCCTGGCGAGCTGCCGCACGGCCTGCCCGATCGCCTCCGGCGTCGTGGCCGACAGGTTCAGCGTGGACACCGAGTAGCCCTCTTCGCGGGCGGCGTCCTCGATGCCGGCGATCGACGACGTCGGCCCGAACTCGCCCACGGTCGCCGACAGGACGCCGAGCATGTTCGACTTGCTCGTCACGAGCGCCCGGGCCGCGAGGTTCGGCCGGTAGTCCAGCACCGAGATCGCGTCGAGCACCTTCGCCTTCGTCTCCGGACGGATGCTCGGATGATCGTTCAGCACGCGGGAGACGGTCTGGTGCGAGACGCCCGCGAGACGGGCGACATCGCGGATGCTCGGCACCCGGGAACGCTCTGATGGCGTCGACATCACAGCCTCCTCGCATGTGCACGGTCACATCGAACTACCCCATTATGTACGCAGATCACTTCCGCGCGCATGTCGGCGAGCGGAATCGGGCTCCGGCGCGTCATTCTCGGCGATCTCCTAGCAAAAAAGCTTGTCCCCCATTTGGGGGACAAGGGTGTTCGGGGTTACCCTCGATATGCAGCTGGGGCTGTCTGCCGGCATCTGGGGATCGGCAGCAGAAGTAACGCCTCCGTCACGGAGACACGCGCCCTCCCGGGAACCCGAATCCCGAGAGGGCGCGACACGTCCAGGGGATGCGCCCCCGGCATCGCCTCAGGCGATGATCCGGGCGCCCGGTACCGGGCCGTGCACATGCAGCGCCTCGACACCGCTCTCGCGCAGCGACGCCTGGACCTCCTGCGCGCTCTCGGGGCCGTCGCACAGCAGCGCCACGGTCGGCCCCGACCCCGACACGATGCCCTGCAGCGCTCCGGCGCCGAGCCCGAGCTGGATCGTGTCGTCGAGATCGGGGCGCACGTCGAGGGCCGCGGCCTGCAGATCGTTGAACAGGCTGCCGGCGAGCTCCTCCGCATCTCCGGAGCGCAGCGCCTGCAGCACGGGCACCGGCACGTCCAGCGACAGCGGCGGGTCGTCCGCGAGCGCTCCCTCCTCATGACGCAGCTCGTCGAGACGCCCGTACACGACAGGGGTCGACAGCCCCCGCTCGCTCGTCACCAGCACCCAGTCGAAGCGGCCATGGGCCAGCGCGGGGTTCAGCTGGTCTCCACGCCCGGTGCCGACAGCCGTGCCGCCGTGCAGCGCGAAGGGCACGTCGGCGCCGAGCCTAGCCGCGAGCTCGTGCAGACGCGCCTGCGAGAACCCGGTCCCCCACAGCGCATCGCAGGCGACGAGAGCGGCCGCGGCATCCGCCGATCCTCCGCCCATGCCGCCGGCCACCGGGACGCTCTTGCGGATCTCCAGCGCGACCCCGCCGTCGTGATCCGCTGCGGCGGCGAGGAGCTTCGCCGCCCGCATCGCGAGGTTGCGGTCGTCGAGCGGGACGGCCCCCGGCTCGCCGGCGCCGGAGACGGCGATCGAGAAGTCCGACGCCGGCCTCGCGATCACGTCCTCGTACAGGGAGACGGCCTGGAACACCGTCGCCAGGGCGTGATACCCGTCATCGTGCCGTCCGCCGACCCCGAGGTAGACGTTGATCTTCCCCGGGGCGCGCACGTGCACGGCGCCCCTGGACGACAGCCCGCTCATGGCCTGCTCACAGATCCGAGGACTTCGCCCACAGGTTGACGTCGATCGATCCCGACAGCTCGTCGATGCGCGCGAGCTCCTCGCTCGTGAGGGCCGGGCCGTTCACCGCCGCGATGTTCTCGTCGAGCTGCTGCGGACGAGAGGCGCCGATCAGCGCCGACGCCACGACGGGGTTGCGGAGGGTCCACTGCAGCGCGAGCTGCGCGAGGGACTGCCCGCGCTCCCGGGCGATCTCGTTCAGGGCACGCAGAGTCCGCACCGCGCTCTCGGGGAGCGGCTCGTCCGACAGCGACCGGCGCTTCTGCGCGCGCTCGGCCGTGCCGTCGCCGAGGTACTTGTCGGTGAGCAGGCCCTGGGCGAGCGGGGTGAACGCGATCGCGCCCAGGCCGTTCTGCTCGAGGGTCTCGGTGAGACCGTCCTCGACCCAGCGGTTGAGGATGGAGTAGGCGGGCTGGTGGATCACCAGCGGCGTGCCGAGCTCCTTCGCCACCGCGACCGCCTCGGCGGTGCGCTCGGCGCTGTACGAGGAGATGCCGACGTAGAGCGCCTTGCCCTGACGCACCAGAGTGTCGAGCGCGCCGACGGTCTCGGCGATCGGCGTCACCGGGTCGACGCGGTGCGAGTAGAAGATGTCGACGTAGTCGAGGCGCATGCTCGTCAGCGACTGCTCGGCGCTCGCGAGGATGTACTTGCGGCTCGCGAAGTCGCCATACGGACCCGGCCACATGTCCCAGCCGGCCTTCGACGAGATGATCAGCTCGTCGCGGTAGGGGCGGAGGTCCTCCGAGAAGATGCGGCCGAAGTTCTTCTCCGCCGAGCCGTAGGGCGGGCCGTAGTTGTTCGCCAGGTCGAAGTGCGTGATGCCGCGGTCGAACGCGTGGCGCAGCAGTGCGCGCTGGTCGTCGAGGGGGATGTTGTCGCCGAAGTTCCACCACAGGCCGAGCGAGATCGGCGGGAGGTACAGGCCGGAGGAGCCGACCTGGCGGTACTCGAACTGCTGGTAGCGGTTCTCGTCAGCCGCATAGGGCCGGTGGATCTCGGGGACGTCGGGGCTGAAGCGCGGCGAGGGGGTCACCGTGCCAGATTAGCCCCTGCGATGCGCTGGTAGTCGTCGACGGTGAGGTCCTCGCCGCGTGCGGTCGGGGCCACGCCGACCGACTCCAGCAGCTCGGATGCCGCCGCGGAGCTGCCGAAGATCCCCGAGAGCGCCTGGCGCAGCATCTTGCGCCGCTGGTTGAACGCGGCATCCACGATCTCGAAGGTGCGCCGGCGTTCCTCCACCGAGCCGCGCTCGCCCTCGGCCCGGTCGAATCCGACCAGCAGGCTGTCGACGTTCGGCACCGGCCAGAACACCTGGCGCGACACCGTGCCGGCGAGCTTCCACTCCCCATACCAGGCGGCCTTGACGCTGGGGGCGCCGTAGATCTTCGACCCCGGCTTCGCGGCGAGGCGCTCGGCGACCTCGGCCTGCACCATCACGACCCCGCGCTGCAGGTGGTCGAAGGTCTCGAGGAAGTGCAGCAGCACCGGCACCGAGACGTTGTACGGGAGGTTCGCCACGAGCACCGTCGGCTCGCCGTGAAGCTCGGTGACCCGCAGTGCGTCGGCGTCGAC